>Ga0315295_10000362_pt1 | contig 38748 bp, 40 predicted proteins | sample YL17G14_0_MG_FD_204453 | JGI IMG/M metagenome (GOLD analysis project Ga0315295, IMG submission 204453) | Sediment microbial communities from Yellowstone Lake, YNP, Wyoming, USA - YL17G14_0 | ecosystem: Environmental > Aquatic > Freshwater > Lake > Sediment | place: USA: Wyoming | collected...
TCCGAATGCTCCATATTTATTTCCCGAGAAATATCCCGCATATCCAACATTTGAATTTGTCTCACCGTAGACCCCATAATTGACATCAGCTGGGCCATTAACATATCCATAAACACCTGTGCCTGTTGATGATGAGGACTTGCCATACACCCCATAATTTCCTCTACCATAAACTCCATAGCTACCACCTGCGCTCGCCTCAAAAGACCCACCTGCTGTTGATCCTTTGCCATACACTCCAATCCCGCCACCTCCATTGGTTGCTTGTCCATAAACGCCATACCCAGAACTGGAATTAGATGTCCCAAATACACCATAATTTTTACCGGTGGTCGATAGCGCATACCCGTAGACACCAAAGCCATTTGAGTCGGTACTTTTTCCATAAACTCCATAACTACCCACTCCACTAGCCTCAAATGATCCCCCTGCTGTCGTTCCCTGCCCGCATACTCCAATACCATCATTCATAGCCCATCCTTTTACTCCATAACCTGTAGTCGCCCTTCCAAAAACACCATAACCTATTCCGGCGCCGGTATTGCGGCCATATACTGCCATGCTATTATCACCAGATGAATCCCCCCAAAGTCCTGTCGAGATCCCTGAAAAGCGACCCCCAGCCCCACTTACTGAATATGAACGACCACGAACGCCATAATTTTCACCAGATGTGCCCAATGCGTGTCCAGTAACACCAGCAGCCTCGTCATCTGCAGCCGTAGCATATCCATAAATACCGTTATATGGAGCGCGCGCAAAAACTCCTATTCCACCAATATTTGTTACCTCAAAAGAACCTCCAACATCCGCCCCCCGTACCCATACCGCCGTCGCTCCGGCAGTAGATTGGATCGTCTCTGGTCCTAAATTAACACTTTGCGCGCCCGCTCCTCCTCCCCCGCCCCCTCCCGGTATCACACTAGTGCTAAGCAGTCCCGTGTCGTCAGTGCGGGGAACAATATTAGTCCCGGAAGTTCCCACCGAGTAGTTCCCAAGTCTCTGCGAGTTCTCCGCCTGGAAAGCAAAGGGAACTGATACCATCACGATCCGGGGAGAAAGTTCAACTCCACCGATGCTTAAAGCGAGATAGCGGGTCTCCCCTGCAAAAGTGGAATATGTAAGGGGATTGGTTTCACCTAACTGAACATTGTAAAGCCCGGCTTCAACCGTGATGGTATGGGCCTCCGACCAGAGCTCAGTCCCTCCTGTTACATCATTGTAGATGGTGAAGGTAACGGCGCGCGTGCCGTGGACCGGAGTGCCAGCGATGTCCTTCAGCATCCCCTGAAAACTTATCTTCTGGGGAACAGCAAAGGCAGCGCTTAAGAGGAAGAACAAAATAAGACTGAACAATAAATATCTCATCCTCATTTTTTACTTTACCCCCTTCACTTCATTGATCTTCTGGCTCCCATCCTTGGTCCTGGCCATAAGATAGGCGGCCTCGGCGCGGGTAAATCCCGCTCCCGCGTTGAATTGCGCGCCGGTAATATAATTAAGCCACCCCGCCTCCTTGGCGGCAAAAACAGAGTCGGTCGCCCAGTGTTTTAGCGGAAGATCGATATAAGCCTTACGGGAGACGAATTCGGGAAGCGCCAAAGCATCGAACTTGGCCAAAGTGGTGACGGCTTCCGCGCGGTTCAACGCTTTATTGGGCTTGAAGGTCTTGTCAGGATATCCCTTCATCCAGCCCTCAGCCACTGCAACCATAATATAGGGAGAGGCCCAGGACTTCCGGGGAACATCCTTGAAAAGTTCACGATAGGGATACTCTTCGACTTTTGCTCCTTTAAGAAGGACCAGCACCTTGCAGAGCTCCGCGCGGGTCAGAGTGCTGCGGGGACGAAAAGTGCCGTCCGTATAACCGCCCAAAATGTTGGCGGTGGCTAAAAGCCCGATCTCATCATAGGCAAAGGACCCTTCCGGCACATCCGGAAAGTTCTTAAGCGCCCACTTGGGGGCTTCCTTCTTCTCCGCTTCCCGGGAGATCAGCTTGATCTCTGACGCGGTGGGCGGCTGGTAGCGAAAGGAGAAATAATGCGCCACGTTGCTGGGCAGCAGAGTGTCGTTGTAATAGGCATAATCAAAAGTGATGCCAGCCAAACTCAATCCCAGTCCGCAGGTAAGATTGGTGACCGCGGAATTCTGGTTCTGTGCGTATTGATCGATACCCAGCCTCAGGGTCAGCAGCCTGAACAGCGGTCCCCACTCTACTCCACCATGCGCCAGCAAGGGACGGTTCCGGGAATAATCCAGGTCCATGGTCATCATAAGATCTCTGAGGGTTTGATAAGCTACGCCCAGCTTGGTATTAAAAGGAATGCCCTCGGTCAGGCCGGTGGTCCATTGCATACAGCCGATAGGCGACGGCAGGGTGTTCTGCTGGCTTAAACCCACCTTGATCGCGGGATTGGGCTTCCAGAGCAGGCCCAGGTCCAGGTCCATCCCCGTTCCGGAAGCCACTCCGGAGAAAGCTTTGGAGAAATATTTCAAAGTGGCTCCCAGAGAAAGGTCGGGATAGACCTCCTTTCCGTAGATGAGGGAGATTACCGCGCTGGTGTAGTCAAAGGTGAAGCCGGAAGGCTTGACGCGGCCGGCTTCCAGCGTGGTGGCGATAATGCCGCCGGACACCGCGCCCAGATAAGAAAGCCCCAGAGTGCCGAACTGCTGCGGAACATCAAATCCCAGCTGGGTGTAATTGATGTCTTCTGAGAGATTGACCGCCATGGAAGAAACGCCCCAGGTTTTCATCTGGGTGGCGTTGGCGGGATTGACAAAGACCGAGCCGGGATCGGGGTCCATGGCGACTGCGCACCTGCCCAACCCCACCGACCGCGCCCCCATCCCCAGGGCGGTTGGATCCAAAACCAGCGCCCCGGACATCCCTGCCAACAAAAGCCAGCAAAAAATTACGAAGCCTAATTGTTTTTTCATTTTACCACCGCTATTTTTACTCTATTTATCACCCGTCTGCCGTCCGCCACCAGCCGGGCGAAATAGATGTCATTGCCGGCCACCTCGCCGAAATCGGTGACGCCGTTCCAGAGCACTTCGTTGTAGCCGGCATGCCCACCCTCCGTGCCGGTTGTATAATCCCTTTTCCAAATGGGCTGATTGAGGGCGTTAAAAATATAAATAGTAATGGTAGCGTCCTTGCTCAGCATATAGGCTAAACGCATATCGCCCGCACTGGGATTATAAGGATTGGGATAAGCATAGACATTGGAAGCCTTGACATCGCCGGTGTCCACCTTGACCGCCACTTCATAGGAAGAAATGTTCCCGGTGGTATCCACCGCGTAAATGTTCAAGGTATGATCACCGTCAGAGGTGATGTTCAATTTATTTATCAGGTCTCCGGTGGTGGTATTATAGGAGGAGTCCCCGCTTAAACCCGAGAAGGCCGTCTTGGTGGTATCAAAGCCCACATTGCTGGTGGTGAGGTTGACCCCGGAGGCATCGGTCACATTGGCGGTGATGCGTCCGGCGCTGGCGACATAGTCCCCCGCCCGGACTTCCCGCCCATCCACCTTGAAGTCCTTGATAACCGGGCCGGAAGCGTCCTGTCCCACTGCGAACGCCGCCAGAAAACCCCCTACATTCTGGTAATTTGAATTGGAGGATTTACCCGCGCCCAATATCCCCAGTGAAGAGATATGGATATTGGTAGCGGAGGTTCCCACTCCCGCCCCCGAACCGAACGCGGTCCAGGTGGAGGTGTCGGCACAAACCGGGTAAACAAAAATTGAAAAGACAAATAATGCAATTAATATTTTACTCATATCAATTATCAAGAACTTTCCAGCCGGATGGTATCTTAACGTAAACATGGTTATCTGTTGTGTTGTAATAAATGGTTCCGGTCGCTGTACCTGCATCGGGCGTGGCTGAGCTGGTCGTGATCTTTATTCCTCTTCCTCCGTTGAAATACCCGGAGTAGCCAATTGAATTTGTTGCCTCGAACGATGCCCCCGTCAGCCCCCCTATTCCCCGGACCCCTATATCTCCGCTGCCATAAACACCGGTATCAGACACACCAACGACACCACACTTTCCGCTCAAACCGGTCGGAGCTTTATCGCTATCGATATCGCTTCCCACGACCCCGTAGTCCCCAATGCCTTTGGCGCCCACTCCGGCTCTGCCAAGATAACCAAAGGCCGAACCATCCGCGTTTGTTCCATAAACCCCATAGCTTGGATCTTTCCCAGCCCCTACCCCGTAAACCCCATAAGCGCCGCCTTCAGCAGAAACTCCGGCACTATAACCGCTTACCCAGACCGCATTGCTTTCATCAGTGACCTGTTGGAAAGAGGGGCCCAGTCGGACATAATTAATCCCGCCCCCCGCAGATCCGGCAGTATCCGCGTATACAGCACGAGCCGCGGATTCCGCCGTAGCCGCGCGAAAAGCGAACGGAACCGTTAGCATCATGACCCGGGGAGAAAGCTCGGCCCCGCCATCGATCGAGATCCCTAAATACCTGGTATCGCCGGTGAAATAAGAGCTGTTCAAAGCGGTATTTTTGCCCAATCGAACATTGTACATTCCGGCCTCGATCGACACGCCGGTCTGGATCTCCGACCAAAGATTTGTTCCTCCGGAAGCCGCGTCATAAATCGTGAAAGTAATATCCCTGGTCCCATTTACCGGCAAGCCAGTGCTGTCCTTTAAAACCCCCTGGAAGCTGATATAAGGAGGCACCGCAAAAACGATGACACTTAAGAGGACCAATAAAATTATCGATTTGATTTTCATCTCGCACCCCCCGGTTATTAAATCCAGAATGCGCGCTACTGGAGTCGAACCAGTGACCTCTTGTCTGTCAAACAAGCGTTCTAACCAACTGAACTAAGCGCGCACAGGCGCGGGGGAGATTCGAACTCCCGCATAGCTGTTTTGCAGACAGCTCCCTTGCCACTTGGGTACCGCGCCAAAATTAAAAGAGCGGGAGACGGGGATCGAACCCGCGACCTTCTGCTTGGGAAGCAGAAGCTCTACCAGCTGAGCTACTCCCGCATCTCGACTCGCTACGCTCGCTCGATGCAAGCCAGCGTAGAGAGTAACAATAACTAAACAAAAAAAGTCCCGAGCGACGCCGAGCCAGTCGAGGCGGAGTCGAGGGACTACTCCCGCTCAATCACGATTGTTTCATGGCCTTGCGCATCTTGCGCGTGGCTTCCTTGCAGATGCGGGAGACCTGAGACTCGGAAAGCCCGATCTCCACGCCTATTTCCTTAAAGGTCTTGTCCCTCTTATAGTAGCTCTCGACTACCGTCTTTTCCTTGTCATCCAGCTCACGGAGCGCGGTGTCCACGTGCAAAAGGTCGTCCACCTGATCCGACACTACGGCCTCCTTGTTGAAGGCCAGGTAAACATAGGCCGCCGAATTGATCCATTCGTACATGCCGGAGATCTGGTCCATCTTCTTCCTGCGCAGATAATCCTGCATGGCCCCCTTGAGGCGGATCGAGACATAAGGCCAGAGCTCACCTTTGCGCGGGTCCCAGGTCTTTAAGGCGTCCACAAAGGCGATGCGGGCTTCGGAGGAAAGATCGTCGGCTTCTGAACTTTTGATATGGGAAGGCAGGGTGGAAACATAAAAGCGCACCGAGTTCGTGATCTGGTCCTTGTATTTCAAAAGCACCTCATCGGAATACTTGAGGAACCGGTCCCTTATTATCTTTACGATGCGGTCTTCGATCTCTTGTCTGGAAGTCACCATTTTTCGAAATCGCGCCTCACTGTCTTCAGGAATTCACCCTCCTGTTCCTCCGGATCATGCAGATGAGAGGAGAACTTGCGGGCCATACTCCGGGCAAAATCCCAGAATCTTCGTAAAATGGGGGGCAGACCGGCCGGAACGGGAGCGCCCAGGGGGGAAACGGAGCCCGAGCGGGCTCCCACACTTGAAACTCTTTTCTCTGCCACGCTAGAATTTTAACAAACTTTATTCTGGAAGTAAAGCCGGAAAACTGCTATAATTAAGCGATGCCGATCGATGAGAAGGTCAAGATCCTGGACCATAAAAAATTGGCTCCCTCCTATTTCAAGCTCACCCTTTTTTCGGAATATATCACTAAAAACGCTCAACCCGGCCAGTTCGTGCAGGTCAAGGTCCCGGGAGTTTTCTTAAGGAGGCCTCTCTCCGTGCACGCTTTAAATCCCGCGGAGAAAACCTTTGAGCTTCTATACGAGGTGATCGGTCCGGGGACCCAGGCTTTATCTCGCCTTAAGGCGGGGCAGGAATTGGATATTTTGGGGCCTTTGGGGACGGGCTTCAAGCTGGAAGGGAAAAAGGCGGTCTTGATGGCGGGGGGGATGGGGATCGCACCTTTGTGTTTTTTGGCCAAAGAGCTCTTGAGAAAAAAGCAAGAGGTCTCGGTTTTGATCGGCGCCAAAAGCTCCGCTCTGGTCCTGTGCGAAGAACCGCTTAAGCAGTTGGGCGCGCAAGTGTCGGTCACAACCGAAGACGGCTCCTGCGGCCATAAAGGCCTGGTCACGGACTTAATTCCTGCTCTCAACTCTCGACAATCAACTATTTATGCTTGTGGTCCCCGCGCCATGCTCAAAGCAGTCGCCAAACTCGCCAAACAAAAAAATATTCCCTGCCAGGTCTCGCTTGAAGCCTACCTGGCCTGCGGCATAGGGGCCTGTTTGGGCTGCGCGGTTGAGACCAAAGACGGATATAAAATGGCCTGCAAGGATGGCCCGGTTTTCAACGCGGAGGAGATCGTATGGTAAATATCGCCGGGATAAAGATGAAGAACCCGGTAATGGTGGCTTCGGGGACCTTTGGATTCGGGGAAGAATATTCGGAATATTTCAACTTGAATAAGCTGGGCGCGATCGTCACCAAAAGCGTGACCTTAAAGCCCAGAGCCGGCAATCCCCCACCCCGCATTTGCGAGACCCCTTCCGGCATGCTCAATTCCATCGGTCTGCAAAATGAAGGCGTAAAGGTCTTCCTGGAAAAACACCTGCCATTTCTGTCTCAATTTGATACTCCTGTCATTGTGAACGTGGCCGGGGAAACTATTAAGGAATATGTGGAAGTTTGTAAAGCGCTATCCAAAGAAAAGAAAGTAGCGGGAATTGAACTTAATATCTCCTGTCCCAATGTGAAGCGAGGCGGGATGAGTTTTGGAGTGGATCCTAAATGCACGGGAGAGGTGGTCAGGGCGGCACGAGCCGCGACCAAATTGCCCCTCATCGCCAAACTGACGCCCAATGTGACCGACATAACCGTTATCGCCAAAGCCGCGGTCAGCGCCGGAGCGGATGCTTTGTCGCTGATAAACACGGTCTTGGGAATGGCTATTGATATAAAAACCAAAAAACCAAAATTAGCCACCCTAACCGGCGGGCTTTCCGGCCCGGCCATCAAACCCATCGCGGTAAGGATGGTTTGGCAAGCGGCGCAAGCGGTTAAAGTTCCTATTATCGGCATCGGCGGGATCATGACCGCGGATGACGTTCAGGAATTCTTGCTAGCGGGGGCTTCCGCGATTCAGGTGGGCACCGCTAACTTTATCGACCTCAAAGCCGCCCTGATGATTATTGAAGATCTAAAATAACGGGGCCTGCTCTTCCAGCCTGGCGGTGGCCGCCTTGACAAAACCGACAAAGATGGGGTGCGGGCGGTTGGGGCGGGACTTGAACTCCGGATGATACTGCGTGGCCAGGAACCAGGGATGGCCGGGGATCTCCACCACCTCCACCAGATCGCTCTTCTCATATATTCCGGAACAGACCAGACCCGCCTCCTCCATCTTTTCCCGGTATTGATTGTTGAATTCATAGCGGTGGCGATGGCGCTCCTGGACCAGGTCCTCATGGTAGAGCCTATCCAGCAGGGTCTCCTTCTTGATCCGGCAGGGATAAGCGCCCAGCCGCATGGTGCCGCCCTTCTCGGTGATCTCTTTCTGCTCGGGCAGAAGATCGATCACCGGATACTTGGTCTGGGGATCGAATTCCGAGGAATGCGCGCCTGGCATCCCGCACACGTTCCGGGCGAATTCTATCACCGCGCACTGCATACCCAGACACAGGCCCAGAAAAGGTATGCGGTTCTCGCGGGCGAAGCGGATAGCCCTGATCTTGCCTTCGATCCCGCGGATGCCGAATCCGCCGGGGACCAGAATGCCATGGACATCCCGTAAAAGCGGCTCCAGGTCCTCTACCATCTCCAGATTCTCGGCGTTGATCCACTTGATATCAATGGCCGTCAGATTGGTGATGCCGCCGTGCTTTAAGGATTCCACGATGCTGATGTAGCTGTCCTGCAATTCGGTGTATTTGCCTACTATGGCGATCTTGACCGTGTGCTGGGGACCCTTCGCGTCTTCCACCATCTTCTGCCACTCGGTAAGCTCCGCTCTTTCAGAGAGGAGATCCAGGTATTTGACCACGATCTCGTCCAGGCGCTCCTTCTCCAGCGCCAGCGGGACTTCATATAGATTCGCCACATCCGGCAGTGAGATCACCGCGTCCTTGGCCACATCGCAGAAAAGGGAGATCTTTTCCCGAAGTTCCGGCGTTAACGGCTCCTGGCTGCGGCAGATGATGATGTCCGGATGGATGCCGATAGCGCGCAGCTCCTTGACCGAGTGCTGGGTGGGTTTGGTCTTGAATTCATGGGAGGTCCCAAGGTATGGCACCAACGTTACATGGATGTTTAAGCAGTTATCCCTTCCCACATCCTTGCGGAACTGGCGGATGGCCTCCAGGAACGGCAAGCCCTCGATGTCGCCCACCGTCCCCCCGATCTCGCAGATCACCACGTCAAAATGTTCCTCGCGGGTGACCCTTTTTATGCGCTCCTTGATCTCGTTGGTGATATGGGGCACCACCTGCACGGTGCCGCCCAGGTAATCGCCTCTTCTTTCCTTGTTGAGCACCGACCAGTAGACCATGCCGGTGGTCACATTGTTGGCCTTGCCTAAATTGACGTCAATGAACCTCTCATAATGGCCCAGGTCCAGGTCGGTCTCCGCCCCGTCCTCGGTGACGAACACTTCTCCATGCTGGTAGGGATTCATGGTGCCGGGGTCCACGTTGATGTAGGGATCCAGTTTCTGGATGGTCACCGAGATGCCGCGCGATTTGAGCAGTCTTCCCAGGGAGGCCGCGGTGATCCCCTTGCCCAGAGAAGACACCACTCCGCCGGTCACAAAAATATACTTGGGTCGTTTGACTTCTTCCATATCAGCTGCCTATTCTTCTTCTCTCAAATTCATCGTGAATTTCGCCCACGATCTCCTCCACCAAATCCTCTAAAGTCACAATCCCGGAGGTTGTTCCAAATTCATTGACCACGACGGCTATATGGGTGCGCGCCGCCTGCATCTGGCGCATAAGATCGTCGATTTTCTTGGATTCCGGTATAAAGAGCGCCGTGTGTAAATATTTCTTGAGCGGGTCCTCGTGACTGCAACTCAGCAGGTCCTTGGCATAAACCACACCGGTGATATTATCCAGGTTCCCCTCATAGACCGGGATGCGGGAATGCCCGGTCTCGGCGATCAGTTTGAGCACTTCTTCAAGGGGGGAGGAATCCTCCACCGCTTTGATATCGGGACGGGGGGTCATGACCTCGGAAACGTTGGTCTCCCCGAACTCAAAGATGGAGGAGATCATTTCCTTTTCTCCCCTCTCGATCACGCCTTCCTTGGCCCCCGCCGCGATCAAAAGCTTGATCTCTTCAGCGGTAACGAAGGGTCCCCCCTCCGGTATCCTACCCCCAAATAGATAAATAAAAGGGGTGGAAAAGAAAGCCAGGAAAGCCGCAATCGGGGTTAGAATGATGGAAATTATAAAGATCGGCCAGGCACAGAACAGCGCCATCGCTTCGGCATGGCGGATGGCCACCGTCTTGGGTGTAATCTCCCCAAAGACCAAAATAAAAAAGGTCATGATCCCGGTGGCGATGCCGGCTGCCATCCCGATCCCTCCCCAACCCATCGTCTCGGTCGTCCGCAAGACAATAGTGGTGGCCAAGACCGAAGCGCCAATGTTCACGATGTTATTCCCGATCAGGACGGTGGAGAGCAGTTTAGCGGGTTCTTCTTTCAGTTTTTTTACCAGCCGCGCTCCTGGCAGTCTGCGTTCAACCATATGCGAAACTTTTAAGCGGGACAGGGAAGTGAAGGCCGTCTCAGTGGCCGAGAAAAAGGCCGAGAGCACGATGCAAATTATCAGGATAAAGAATTCAAACGCCATATTTCCCCATTTCTTTGTGTTTATACCCTAAAAGGTGCAGGGTCCCATGCCCCACTAACCTGGCCAGTTCCTCCCCCAGGGAACAATTATACTCTTCTGCCTGCCGCTGCGCCTTAGGGTAGGAAATATAAACTTCCCCCAGGATCCCTTCTTCTCCGATCTCAAATGATAGGACATCGGTCGATCTGTTGATGCCCCGATATTTACGATTCAACCTGCGCATCAGTTTATCATCGATCAGATTGACGATTATGGACCTATTGGTTATTGTCTTCTTCATACTCTGCGATATTCTTAAGTTCCCGGATATTGGCTCCCAGTGACCTTAACTTTTCATCCAGTCTTTCATAGCCTCTCTCAATGAAGCGTTCCATGTCCTCGATCAGGGTCTCTCCCGACGCCACCAAGCCCGCGAGCATCAAGGCCGCCCCGGCCCGCAGGTCCCGGCTTTTTACTGGAGCGCCTTCCAGCCGGTTCACCCCGGTCACAATGGCGCTTTGACCCTCCAGCCGAATATCAGCTCCCATTCTCTTGAGTTCATGCACATGCATAAAACGGTTCTCAAAGACCGTCTCCGTCACCACCGAAGTCCCCTCCGCCAGCGCCAGCAGGGAAATGAACTGGGATTGCATATCTGTCGGAAATCCGGGAAAGGGCTGGGTCTTGATATCTATGGCTTTAGGGCGATGGCGGGCTGAGACTAAGACCTTATCTCCCTCCACCTTTACTTCCGCCCCCACCTGGTTCAATTTGATCATGATCGAATCCACCTGGGCCGGATTCACTCCCTTAAGCAGTACTTTGCCCCGGGAGATAGCCGCCGCCACCATCAAGGTCCCCGCCTCGATCCGGTCCGGGATGACCTTATGTTCCGCGGCAGAAAGCGAGGACACCCCCTGGATGCGGACCAACTCGGTGCCCGCCCCCAGGATATTAGCGCCGCATTTATTCAAAAAATCGGCCAGGTCCACGATCTCCGGTTCACGCGCCGCATTCTCGATGAGCGTTTCCCCTTCCGCTAAAGTAGCGGCCATCATGATGGTCTCGGTCGCTCCCACTGAGGGGAAATCCAGGAGGATCCGATCCCCTTTCAATTTGTTGGCTTTTACTATTACGAACCCGTGCTCCAGCTCGATCTTCGCTCCCAGGGCCTGCAGGCCTTTCAGGTGGATATCCACCGGACGGGACCCAATGGCGCAGCCGCCGGGAAGCGGCACCTTGGCGAACCCGGTCTTGGCCAGCAAGGGGCCGATGATAAAGAAGGAGGCGCGCATCTTGGTGACCAGCTCATAGGGAGCCACATGCTTGATGCCGTTTAAAACCCAGACCCTGACCGTATGGGGAGGCGAATATTCGGCGCGGAGACCCAAAGCCCTGAGCACCCGGATCATGGTCAAGATATCCAGCAGATTGGGAACAGAAGTGATGGTGGATTGGCCGTGGGTCAAGATGGTGGCAGCGAGGATGGGGAGAGCGGCGTTCTTGGAGCCTGAGACCTGGACTTCTCCCGTAAGCGGTTTTCCCCCAACAACCAGAATTCTTCTCATTACGGGATTCTATTATACCACAAAGCAGGGCTCAGCGTAAATACCTGAAATAGATCAACACACTGCACACCAGGACCGATACCAGTGTGGCCGGCGCCGCCACCTTGCAATATTCCGCCCAGGATATCTTTTTCCCGGTTCTCTTCTCAGTTATCGAGATGCCCACCACATTGGCGGAGGCGCCGATGGGCGTGCCGTTGCCGCCGATATCGGTCCCCAAAGCCAGCGCCCAGGATAAAGTAGTTAAGGGTATGCCGGTGGTGGCGGCCAGACTTTTAACGATGGGGACCATAGCCGCGGCAAAGGGCACATTATCTATGAAAGCCGAAAGCACGGCCGACAACCAGAGAATAGCGGTCACCGCCAGGAAGGCGTTGCCCCCCGAAACCACCGCGATCCACCGGGCAATGTCTGAAAGGACCCCCACCTTCTCCAGCCCCCCCACCATGATGAACAGACAGGCGAAAAATATGAGAGTATGCCAGTCGATCCTCTCCAAAACTTCCGGCATTTTATCGCCGCCCAAAAGCAAGATCAAGGAAGCTCCCATTATCCCCACAAAAGCCACCGAAACCCCGATGAAATGGTGCACGGTCAGCAGGAGGATCACGAAGGCGAAGATAGTCACCCCGATCCGCAGGAGGCGCAGGTCGGTAATAGCGGACGCGGGTTCGATATGATAATGCTTTTCTATGGCTTCCTGCTTGAGCCGGTCCTTATCCTTGAACAGCTTCCGATACCATAAATAAAAGAACCCCAGATTCACCAGGAAAACCGCCAGAGCGATAGGGCCGGTATTGAACACGAAGTCCAAAAAAGAAAAATGATAGCTGGTGCCGATGATAATATTGGGAGGGTCCCCTACCATGGTGGCCGAACCGCCGATGTTCGCTGAGCAAATTTCTAAAAACAAGAACGGCAGGGGATTCACTTTAAATAGACCGCAGACCTCTACTGTCAGAGTGGCCATGAACAGCAAAACGGTTATCGAATCCATAAAAGCGGAAAGCACGGCGGAGGTGACCGCGAATAACAGGAAGATCTTTAAGAGATCGAAGTCGGCCCACTTGACGATGGATAGACCCAGCCACCTGAAAAATCCGGACTCCCTGAGAGCCGCCACTAAGGTGAACATCCCGAAGATCAGCCCCAGCGCTTCCCAGTTTTCATAATGCAAAAGGTCGCCTCCGGTAAGCAGGCCCAGCTTCACCCCTTCTTTGGTTAAGATCGGCAGTCCGGCAAAGAGGAAAGCTCCCCACAGGGCCACGATGGTGCGGTGCAGTTTATCGGTGATCAGCAGCGCGTAAATGCCTAAAAAAATCAAGATGGCCAGCAACTTTATGGGATCCATCACACTATTCCCGTCTTTTTAGCGATTTCCTTAACGATATCGGCCCGGGCGATAATCCCCGCCAATTTCTTATCCTTATCCAGCACCGGGATGCGCCGCACCTTCTTGATGATCATCAGGCGGGCCACCTCCGGTATGGGGGTGTCTTCGCTCACGCACAGTACATCTTTGCGCATAATGTCTTTCACTTTAACCTTATCGGCATCCGCAATTTTCCTGATGAAGGGCTCCTCATTCAAAATAAAATCAAAGTCCCCCAACTTCTCCAGATAATTGGGCAGCGCCATGGCGATCAGGTCTTTCTCCGTTATCATGCCGATTATTTTATTGTCCTGGCTGACCACCGGCAGACCGGAGATCTCCTTCTCGAACAACAGCTTGGCGGCGTCTTTCACCGACATGTCGGGCGCCACGGTCATGACTTCCCGCGTCATCAGGTCCTTCACATTTAACATATTAGCCTCCTCTAAATTCCTCCGGTTTTATATCAGTAAATCCGAAATAATGCAAGAGCACCCCCGCGATGCGCTCAGCGGCTTTTCCGTCCCCGTAGGGATTGACCGCGCGCGTCATGCGCTTATATTCTTTCTGGTCCAGAAGCAGCCGCTCGGTCTCGGCAAAAATGGCCTCTTCTTTCACTCCGATCAGCTTGACCGTGCCGGCGGCAATGGCCTCCGGCCGCTCGGTCACCTCCCTCAGCACCAAAACCGGCTTGCCCAGGGAGGGGGCTTCTTCCTGTATGCCACCGGAATCGGTGAGAATGACATGTGAGGCTTTCATCAAGTGCACGAAAGGCTCATAGTCCAGCGGTTCGGTGATGACCACGTTCTCGATCTCCCCTAAAGATTCCTTGACCGTCACCTGGACCATGGGATTCTTATGGGCGGGGAAGATGACCTGCACTTCTTTCTCGTATTTTTTGGCGATCCGGCCGATGGCCCGGCAAATTTCCTTAAGCGGCGCGCCGAAAGATTCGCGGCGATGGGCTGTCACCAGGATAACTTTTTTATCCTTATCTATCTCCAGGCCGGCTCGCTTTAGGTCAAAACTGCGGGAAGATACTTTTAGGAGCGCGTCGATCACCGTGTTCCCGGTCAAATAAATGGAAGAGCGGTTGAAATCCTCCCGCAAGAGATTCTGCAGGGCCGTATCAGTGGGAGCAAAATGCAGATCGGAAACTTCCGAGATGAGCCGGCGGTTGATCTCTTCCGGATAAGGCCTCCACTTGTCCCCGGTGCGCAGTCCGGCCTCCACATGGCCCAGTGGGATCTTATGATAAAAAGCGCACAGAGCGGCCGCAAAAGCGCTGGAGGTGTCTCCCTGCACCAGCAGCATGTCCGGTTTTTCCCGCAGGACCACGCTTTCCAGCCCCTGCAGGGTCTTGATCACGATCTGGGAAAGGGTCTGCGCTTCTTCCATGATGCCTAGGTCGTAGTCCGGACGGACCTCAAAGATATGCATCACCTGGCGGAGCATCTCAAGATGCTGGCCGGTGGAAACGATCACTCCCTGCAGAATGTCAGGATGTTTTTCCAGCTCCAGGATCACCGGGGCCATCTTTATGGCCTCCGGCCGGGTCCCGAAGACGAACATTACCCTTTTTCGGTTTATCATCTCTGTAGCGCCATGAGCAGCGCGCTAATGCTCAAGAGGAAACAGGCCACATAGATGGACAGAACGGCTTCTCTTTGGGTAAATCCCGCCCGGAGCAGCATATGGTGGATGTGCTGCTTGTCGGCGGAAAAGGGCGACCTGCCCTCTTTAAGCCTGCGGCCGATGGCGAACATGGTGTCAAAAATGGGAACACCCAGGATCAAAACCGGGATTATCAAGGCCACCACCAGGGTGGTCTTGAAGACCCCGATCACCGAAGCCGCCGCCAGGACAAAGCCCAGGAAGTAACTGCCGGAATCCCCCAGAAAGATCCGGGCGGGGAAAAAATTGTAGCGCAAAAAGCCGAGCGCGGACCCGCACAGCGCCAGCATGATCATGGCCGAACCGATCTGGTGCGTGCGCAGGGCCACAAAAAAGAGCGTGCCGGCGGAAATGGCCGTCACCCCCGCCGCCAATCCGTCCAGACCGTCGATCAAATTAATGGCGTTGGTCATCCCCACGATCCAGAGTAAAGTTAAGGGGATGCCCAGCCAACCCAGTTCCAAGAGTCCGTTCAACGGATTGGAGACGAAATTGATCGAGACCCCAAAGCCGATCACTATGCTCGCCGCTAAAACCTGCCAGATGAATTTGGTAAGCGGCTTAAGCCCCCTAAGATCGTCCCATACCCCGACGATCAGAATGATGGAACTTCCCAGCATGATCCCCAAAAGATGCCGCCCCTCCATACTTCGGCCCCCCAGCTTGGCCAGCAGTATCGCCAGCAGCAGGGCCAGCACAAAGCCCAAATAGATGGAGACCCCTCCCAGACGGGGAATATCGCCCTGATGGATCTTCCTTTCGTTGGGTCTATCCACCGCCCCGATCCGGGCGGCAAATTTTTTGACCAGGGGAGTGAGCATTAAAGTGGCGATTATTGCCATTAGAAAAGTAAAAATATATATTAGCATCTCGGGAAAAATCTTATCACGAATTGAATCCGTATTCAAGAAATGATAAAATACCTGACCGTGACTAAAGATATAATAGAAAAGGCCCTGCGGGCTGAGTCCCAGGCCGAGCAGGTCATAGCCGAGGCGCAGAAAAGCGCAGCGCTTTCTCTTTCTACCGCGCGTAAAAAAGCCGAGGCTTTGCTTTCGGAAACTGAACAGGTGGCCCGGTCGGAAGCCAAGGAGATCCTGGCGCAAGCGGGCGCCCAGGCCCAAAAACAAGCCCAGGAAATAATGGAAAAAGCGCAGCGGGATGCCCAGGCGCTCTATAAAAATTTGAAACCCAAAATTCCTGAGGCGAAAAAAATATGGCAGTAGTCCCCATGAATAAGGTGCTCCTGCTCGGGCACCAGAGCGTAAAGGAGGGGGCCTTAAAATGCCTGCAGGACGCCGGTCTGCTGCAGATCACAAGGATCGATCTCCCCAAACTTCAAGCTGAGGAAATAAAGCTGGATTTTGAGGCGGACCTGGTCGAATTACAAGCCGCCCTGAATTTCCTGGAAACTGTTTCCGGACATAAAAAAAACCTGCTGGAGAGTTTCGCCCCCGAAAAGGAAGAGGTGGATGAGGAAACCCTGCTATCTGCCTATCGGGAATTCAACTGGAAGGAGCAGATCTCAAAGATCAAAACCCTGGAAACGGAACTCGCCAATCTCCATAATCTGGAAAATAAGTTAAGAGGAGAGATCGAGCTCTTGAAACCCTGGCGGGATCTCCCCCTCAAACTATCAGATTTAAGCTGCGCTAAAAAGACCTGCGTTTTCCTGGGAAAATGCAAAACCAGGAATTTTGAGGATTTTAAGGCCAAGCTGGCCAAGTTCACCTCCTGCCTTGAGATCTCCCTCATCGCTAGATCGGAAAGCGAGACCTATCTGCTGATCCTCTATCTGCGGGCCGAAGAGAAGGTCTTGGCTGATTTTTGGGCCAAAACCGAGTTCATAAGAGCCCACCTTCCCCTCCCCCCCCGCACCCCTGCCCAGGAGATCGATCACCTGCGCGCTCTTTCGAATGCAACCGTGGAACACAAGATGCAACTACAAACCGAGGCGCATCTTCTGCTAAAATATAAATCCCGGTTGATGTATGTCTACGATTATCTGCATCTTAAAAAGGGTGAAAGGGAAGCCCGGGAAAAATTGCTGGCAACCCCTCATCTTTTTGCGCTGGCAGGCTGGATCCGCCGGATGGACCTTAACAAACTTAAGACCCGACTTTCCAAAATATCCCCTGCTCTTGAAGTCCAGGAGATCGCTCCGGGAAAAGGAGAGACCCCGCCCACTGCGCTAAAAAACCTTAGACCCTTTCGCCCCTTTGAGCTGATCACTCAGATCTTCGGGGTCCCTTCCCCGGGGGAAATAGATCCCACCGCCCCGCTTTCCTTCTTTTATCTATTATTCTTTGCCATTTGCCTGTCGGATGCCGGCTACGGCGTGATCCTGGCGGCCTTAAGCTATTACTTGCTCAAAAAGCTCAAGCTGGCCGAGGGCGGAAAAAATCTCCTGTCTCTCCTTTTCTGGGGAGGGATACTCACCATCTTCGCCGGGATTTTCACGGGCAGCTATTTCGGGCTGGACCTGGCCAAGCTCCCTCCCGGCTTCATAAAAGATCTCATCCTCAGGCTGCAGCTGATCGATCCGGTTAAAAATCCCTTAAATGTCCTGATCCTCTCCCTCTTTATCGGGGTGGTCCAGAACCTCTTCGGCCTGTTCTTAGGCATGTACACAAAATTTAAAAGTAAAGAATATTTGGTTGGGATCTTGGATTTTGGACTTTGGATCTATTTCATTGCTTCCCTGGTAGGGCTAACCGTGGCTATGGCCGCAAAACCGGCCTTATCTCCCCTATTTTCCTACTTCTCGATCGGCGGAGCAATATTGCTGGTCCTGACCCAGGGGAGGAATGAATCTCATCCTTTAAAGAAAGCCCTGATCGGCATCCTTTCCCTTTACCGAACCACCAGTTTTTTAGGTGACACTCTCTCTTATTCCCGGCTCCTGGCCCTGATGATGACCACCTCCATCATCGGCATGGTGATCAACATCCTGGCGGATTTGACCCGCAATAGTATCCCCATTCTGGGCTATGTTATAATGGTCTTGATCCTTTTAGTGGGACACACTTTCAATCTGGTGGTCTCCACCCTGGGGGCCTTTATCCATTCCATGAGGCTGCAGCTGGTGGAGTTTTTTGGTAAATTTTATGAGGGTGGAGGCAAAGTTTTCCGCCCCTATCGTCGAGAGACCAAGTATGTCTGGTTAAAGGAGGAAACAATATGAGCATTGGATTAGGTTTAGCGGTGGCGGGAGCGGCGATCGCGGCCTCGCTGGCGGCCTGCGGATCGGCCTGGGGCATCGCGGTGGCCTCGGAGGCGGCGGGGGGAGTGTTGACCGAGGATCCGGAAAAATTCGGGCGATTATTGGTCATGATCGCCCTGCCGGGAACCCAGGGTTTCTATGGATTCCTGGGGGCTTTCTACATCATGATGAAGATCAATCTGCTGGGAGGCGGTATTCCCGTTTCCCCGGAGGCGGGATTGCAGCTCCTGTTCGCGGGACTCCCGGTGGGACTGGCCGGCTTGATCTCCGGCTATTATCAGGGAGTGGCCTCCGCGGCCGGCATCCATCTGGTAGCCAAGCGGCCGGAGGAGACCGGCAAAGCCATCATCCTGCCCGCCATGGTGGAAACTTACGCAGTGCTGGGACTGCTGGCCACCATCCTTTTGGTCTCAGGAATAAAGGTGTAATGGGCATCGCCGAGATCGAAGCCAAGATACTGGAGGAGGCCGAGGCGGAGGCGGAGCGTATCAGGGAAAAGGCCGAGGCAGGGGTTTTAAAGATCGAAGCTGAAGCCAGAGAAAAGTCCGGAAAAATTCGGCAGGATATCCTCTCAAGAGCCAAAAGGTCCGCCGAGGACTTAAACCGCGCTATTACTACTCCGGCCCGCCTGAACGCCAAAAAGATCCTCTTGACCGTGAAACACAAGATAATAGATGAGGTCTTTGCCGGCGCCAAGCCCAAGGTTCGCGAGGAAAAACTGATGGAGGTCGCCCGTAAACTATATGGTTAAACATGCTTACGCGGTTGGACGGGTGCGCGCCCTGGAAGCCCACCTGCTGGATCAAAATCAGCTGTCCCGCATGGTGGAAGCCCCTTCCTTTGAAGCGGCTTTTAATATCCTGGAAGAAACCCCCTACGCGGAGAAGATAGATAAATTGGAGCAGGCCTTTGCTTTTGAAGGATTGTTAAGGCTGGAGCTTATCTCTTTGCGGGAATTGATGGACCGCCTGGCGCCCGGTCAGGAACTGTTAGAGGTCATGTTCGCAAAATATGAGCTCCCCGAGGAAGATTACTTCCTGGCGCTTAATCAGGCCGCTCAAAAACACCGGGTCCCTTTATTTACCCGCTACGCTCAGGGCTATACCCTGCTCTTTAAGTTGAAAAAGCAGCTGCTGTCCGGCCCCCTCGAGGCGGAAAAGATCGTAGAACGTTACCGCTATACGGATTTTAACCGGGTGGTGACGGCCGGCCTGGAACCTTACCGGCAGACCGGGGAATTGCAGGTCCTGGAGAGGGAAATAGACAATTTTCTTATGGATATCTTAAGGAGGGCCAAATACCGGGTCATGGGCATCGAACCGCTGATCGGGTTCGTCTACGCCAAGGAAATAGAGATAAAACTGCTGCGGTTGATCCTGACCGGCAAGCTCCTGCAGATAAAGATCGAAGACCTTAAGGAAAGGTTGAGGTTGCCCTATGTCTAAAATAGCGCTGATCGGACCCGCCCAGATGGTGGCGCCCCTGTCCGGCTTGGGGATCTGGGCGTTCGGTTGTGATACCGGAGCCCAGGCCGAGAAAACCTTGAACGACCTTAAGGATTTTTCGCTGGTTTTCTTGACCGAAAGATTGGCTCTGGACTGCTCTGAGACGGTGGAGGCGCTGCAGGATAAAATAAATATCGTGCTGGTCCCGGACCACCGGGGCAGCACCGGACTTTTTAAGGACAAACTGGAGCGGCTGATCCGGGAAGCCACAGGAGCATTGACGGCATGATAAAAAAGGTATCCGGACCGCTGGTGGTGGCTGAAATACTAAACGCCAAGATGGGCGACATCGTGCGGGCCGGAGAGAAGAAACTGATCGGGGAGATCATCGAGCTTAAGGGGAATTTATCCAGCATCCAGGTTTACGAGGAGACCGCGGGCTTGAAAGTGGGCGATCCTGTGATCAACACCGGGGCCCCGCTTTCGGTTGAATTGGGGCCGGGATTGATCTCCTCCATTTTCGACGGCATTCAACGCCCTCTGGAAGTGCTCTACGAAAAATGCGGGGAATTCATTCCCCGGGGTATCGACGTTCCCGCGCTTTCCCGCACTAAGCTCTGGGAATTCACGCCGGAAGTCAAAAAGGGAGCCGTCGTTGTGGAAGGCGATGTTTTAGGGTCGGTCCAGGAAACTCCCCTCTTAAAACATAAGATCCTGGCGCCTGCGGGGGTAACCGGAGTGGTAGAAGAGATAAAGAGCGGGAAGTTCAAGGTCACGGATACTATCGCCCTGATCTCAGGCCGTGAGGTCAGCATGCTCCAAAAGTGGCCGGTAAGAAAACGCCGGCCGCTAAAAGAAAAGCTTCCGGTCAAAGTTCCCCTGGTCACCGGCCAGCGGATCATTGACACCTTCTTCCCGCTGGGCAAGGGCGGCACGGCTTGCGTGCCGGGACCCTTCGGGGCGGGGAAAACCGTGATCCAGCACCAGCTGGCCAAATGGGCGGATGCGGACGTGATCATTTTCGTGGGGTGCGGGGAGCGGGGCAACGAGATGACGGACGTGCTTTTGGAATTCCCGCATTTGAAAGATCCTAGATCCGGCCGTCCCTTGCTGGAACGCACCGTGCTCATCGCCAACACTTCCAACATGCCTATCGCGGCTCGTGAAGCCTCGGTGTACACCGGGGCGGCCATCGCCGAATATTTCCGGGATATGGGTTACCATGTGGCTTTGATGGCCGACTCCACCTCGCGCTGGGCGGAGGCCCTGAGGGAAATGTCGGGCCGATTGGAAGAGATGCCCGGAGAGGAAGGCTATCCGGCTTATCTGGGATCCCGTCTGGCGGATTTCTACGAGAGATCAGGATACGGGACCTGCCAGGGATCCCCGGAGCGGGAAGGATCGCTGACCATTATCGGCTCGGTTTCCCCGCCCGGCGGAGACCTCTCTGAGCCGGTGGTGCAGAACACCTTAAGGACCACCAAGATCTTCTGGGGGCTGGACGACACTTTGGCTCACAAGCGCCACTTCCCCGCCATCAACTGGCTGCTCTCTTATTCGCTTTACGTGGAAAACCTCCGGGATTATATGGCCCAAAATATCGCTCCCGATTTTTTAAAATTGCGCCAGGAAGCGCTTAAGCTCCTCTCCCAGGAGTCGGAGTTGGAAGAGATCGTAAGATTGGTGGGAGTGGAAGCTCTCTCGGAGCCGGAACAGCTCATACTTTTGATCTCCAAGATCATCCGCGAGGATTTTCTCTATCAGAGCGCCTTCGATCCGGTGGACCAGTACGCCAGCTTGAAGAAGCAGTATCTCATACTGAAACTGATCTTGAATTTAAATTCTGAATGCCAGGCCGCCCTCTCCGAGGGAGTGCCGCTTATAAAGTTCAGGGAGCTTTCCATCCTGGAAGAGCTGGCCCGGGTGCGCCTGGTAGAGGAATCCCGGATCGAATCCGTTATAGGTGAACTGAACGCTCAATTAAAAGAGCAATTTTACAATCTGCGGGAAAGGGCCAAACATGCTTAAGATCAATGAGATAGTCGGTCCCCTGATGCTGGTCGAGGGCTTTACGGGGGTGGGCTACGATGAGCTGACAGAGATCGAGCTTAAGACCGGGGAGATCCGCCACGGCAAGGTGCTGATGGTGGAAGGCGACCGGGCCCTGGTACAGATCTTCGAAGGCACGGTGGGACTGGATGTCTCGACCTTAAAAGTCAACTTCCGCGGGCGGGGACTGGAGCTGCCGGTATCCGAGGATCTCCTGGGACGTATCTTTTCCGGACTGGGCCGGCCAATCGATGAATCGCCGGAGGTGATCCCCCAGAAACGGCTGGACATAAACGGAGATCCCATCAATCCCTTCGCCCGCGATTATCCTGATGATTTCATTGAGACCGGCATCTCCACGATCGACGGTTTGAACACTTTATCGCGCGGCCAGAAGCTGCCGATCTTCTCCGGGGCCGGCCTACCCCATGCTCAACTTGCCGCTCAGATCGCCCGCCAGGCCAAGGTCTTAAAGCGGGGGGAAAGTTTCGCGGTGGTCTTTGCCGCTTTGGGCATAACTTACGAGGAATCCGAGTTTTTCATCTCCAATTTCAAGCGCACCGGAGCGATCGAGAACTCGGTGCTTTTCATCAATCTGGCCTCGGACCCGGCTATTGAAAGATTGGCCACGCCCCGCATGGCGCTGACCGCCGCCGAGTACCTGGCTTTCGATCTCAACATGCACGTTCTGGTGATCTTAACCGACATGACCAACTATTGCGAGAGCCTGCGCGAGGTGTCGGCCGCGCGGAAAGAGGTGCCGGGGCGCAGGGGCTATCCGGGTTATCTTTATACCGACCTGGCCACGCTCTACGAGAGAGCAGGAAGGATAAAAGGGAAAGCCGGCTCCATCACCCTGATCCCCATCCTGACCATGCCGGATGATGACAAGACCCACCCCATTCCCGATCTCACCGGTTATATCACCGAAGGACAGATCATTCTCGACCGCTCCCTGGAAAGAGCCGGCATTTACCCGCCGGTTGATCCTCTCCCCTCCCTGTCCCGGTTAAGGGATAAGGCCATAGGGGAAGGGAAGACCCGGGAGGACCATGCGGAGGTTGCGAACCAGCTCTTCGCGGCCTACGCCCGGGGAAGGGAAGTGAGGGAGCTGGCGGTCATCCTGGGGGAAGCGGCGCTGTCGGAGATCGACAAGAAATATCTGGAATTCGCAAAAGAATTTGAAGATAAATTCATCCGGCAGGCCGAGGACGAGGACCGCACTATCGTGGACACTCTTAAGCTTTCCTGGAAATTGCTGAAGCTGCTGCCCCGGGAAGAGCTCAAGCGTATTAAAGACCAGACCATAGAAAAATATGCGGATCAGGATTAATCCCACCCGGATGCAGCTTTTGCGCCTTAAAAAGAGGTTGGCGCTGGCCCGCCGGGGGCACAAGCTTTTAAAGGACAAACTGGACGGTCTGGTCCAGAAATTCTTCGGCGTAAAGAACCAGTATCTTGAGCTTTACCGGAAGCTTCTGCCCCGGCTGACCAGGATCTTCACCCAGGCGGTGCTGGCCTCGGCCTTAAGCCATCCTGCCAGTTTTGAAAAATTATCCTCAGCGGAAGTTTCCTCCAGTATCCATACCAATATTAAAAATATCATGGGGGTTAGGATCCCATCTTATTCTTTAACGACAGGAGGTAAGCTGCCCCCCCCACCTTCGACCCTTATCGCTTCCTCTGAGCTTTTTCAATCCCGCGCCTCCTTCTCCGCCATTTTGCCGGATCTGATAGAGATGGCGGCTTTGAGCCAATCCCTTCGCTTGATGGCCCGGGAGATCATCGAGACCCGGCGCCGGGTGAACGCCCTGGAATATGTGCTCATCCCGGAGCTGGAACGCAATCTCCGCTATATCCACCTGAAGCTTTCGGAGCTGGAGCGCGCTTCTCAGGTGGTGCTTTTGAAAATCAAGGATATCGTCAGGGCGCACTAGATGGTATAATTAGAAATGGGAAGGAGAATATAATGAATTTTGATATTGAAGAAGAACATTTCACGGTTTTTAATCTGCTGCTTCTGCTCTTGGTCTGGGCCAACACCTCTTATATCCTGGTGATCGTTCTGCGTCCCGTTCTGCCGATGCTGATCTCCACTTTGCTTATCCTGTGCGGTTTGGTGCTCACCATTTCCATGGTGGTCATTACCCTCTACATTACCTTCAAGTGGATCCGGCACCACAATTTGGGCTGGTGGGTTCTGATCGGAATGGTGCTTCTCTTTGTGCTTTCCTACGGCCTGGAATCTACCGTGAAGAACATCTTCATGCGCGAGCAGCTTTTCCGCCAGGAACAGCAGAGGTAATCCTGAGGCGCTATCGTCTAGGGGTCTAGGACATGGCCCTCTCAAGGCTAAAACACGGGTTCGAATCCCGTTAGCGCTAAACTATCGGCAGCAGGAAGACGAAGCGGCTGCCCTCCCCCAACCCCTGCGATTCCGCCCAGATATAGCCGTTGTGCGCCTCCACGATGCGCTGGGCGATCGCCAGTCCCAATCCCATACCCCCTTTGGTGCGGGTGATATGGTCGTCTACCTGATGAAAGCTGGTAAAGATCTTCTCCAGATTATCCTTGGAGATGCCGATCCCGTTGTCCGCTACCGCGAATTCAGCCCCGCCCGAGACCCGATTGATCTCCAGAGTGACCACTCCCTGTTCAGGGGTGAACTTGAGGGCGTTATCCAGCAGGATCTTGAGCACGTGCTGGATGCGTTTCTTGTCTATGGAGACGGTCGGCAGTTCCGCTCCCAATTTGAGCTTAAGCTCAATGGACTTTAAAGCAGCGGCCGGTTTCATCTCCATAAGCGCCTCTTCCCCCAACAGCTTAAGCGAAACCGGCTCTTTGATAAGCTTCCACCCCTTGATCTCCAGCCAGGAGAAATCCAGGACCTCATCCACCAGCTTTTGCATTTTGCTGGTCTGCCGGTCGATGATGCCCACCAATTGCTTGTGGGTTTGGGACAGGTCCGCACTGGCCTGCAGCTGCCCGGCGGCATCCCTGATGGGAGTGATAGGGGTATAAAGTTCATGGGAGATGATGGAGAGGAAATTGGCCTTGAGCTTGTCCACCTCTCCCAGCTTATCCGACATGTGGTTGAAGCCTTTGACCAGATTCCCGATCTCATCCCGGCGATCGATCTCGATCTTATAACCGTACTTGCCTTCCTCGATGTTCCGGACGCCTTTGAGCAGGGCCATGACCGGGCCGGTGATGGTGAACGCCCCGATCCGGCCGAAAATTATAGCCAGGGCCAGGCCGATAGCGAAGCTTAGGACCACCGTATCTTTGATCCTCTTATGCATTTGGTCCACATCTCCGGCTGACATGTCCACCCCCACGATCGCCACCGGATGCCCATCGCTGTCCAGGATGGGCGCATAACCGGAAAGCCAGCGTCCCCATTTGTCCTGATTGGTTTCCCGGTCGGCGATGGGCCCGCCAAAGGCCAGCTTCATCTCCGGATAGGTTGAAACATCATATTCCTCATTTAGATGGGCCATCTGCTTTGGATCGGGCTCCTCGTCCGCCACGAACTTCCAGATATTCTCTTTTTTGGTCTTCACCATGACATAGATGCTCTTGATCTTGTTGTCCAAGAGCTGGAGGCCCTTTAAATATTTTTTGAGCTCCCGGTAGTCCCTGGAATTTTCATCGCCTGACCTGATCCTGGGTATGGAATCCGGGTCTATGTGATGGGCTGTCAGCTTGGCGATATCCATAAGGTCGGTGCGCAGGGATTGCATCATTGAATCGTTGAGCTGCAGAAAAAAATAATAGGAGAGCCCCGCGATGATGATGGTGATGATCAAGGCGATAAAGACCCCGAACTTGTCCTGCAGGGTGAAGCCAAAGATCATTTCTATTTCCTCAATTTTTTATTTATAGCGACATTGGCCCAAAAGAAGAAAGCGATGATCAGGACCCCGGCTACCCCCGCCGCCGCGATCGAGAGCTGCTCCTGAGGGATGAAAGGGATCCGGTAATCCGTCATGATTGATTTTTGAGTCGTGCCCTGAGAAGCAAAACCCAGTTGCTCCGCCACTTTTTCTAGTCCATCCGGATTGGTGGAAGCGAAGAAAACTCCCAGGACCACTATCAGGACCGAAAGTCCAATTACGATTTTCACGGCTTTTCTTGGAATTCAGGTAAATATTTTCTTAAAAGATTTATCAGCGCCAGGGTGATCAGGGCTTCCGCCAAACCGATCACTACGTGCACCCTGAGCATGGCTGCCATCACCTCCGCCAAAGCATAGGTGCCGGAGAACCCGATCTCCAGGGCAGCAGCGGCCGCGGCCAATATGACCGAACACCAGGCGGAAAAGGCGATGCTCAACCATTCCGGCAAGAATTTCCGCAAGCCGGCATAAAGATAATAGCCGGCCAGGGTGCCCAGGACCGCCATATTCACGATATTGGCGCCCAGCGCCAGAAATCCCCCATCCGCGAAAAAAAAGGCCTGGACCGCCAAAACCACCGCGATCGCCAGTGTTCCGGCAAAAGGCCCCAACAGCACTGCCGCCAGAACTCCGCCGATCAGATGCCCGGAAGTGCCGGAATTGATCGGGAAGTTGAACATCTGCGCGGCAAAGATAAGGGAGGCCAGCATGCCCATCTGGTAAATTTTATTCTCGTTTAGGACCCGACGGCCGCGTCCGGCCAGGCTTTTTACCCTGTCCCCCGCCGCCGCCCAGACCTCCCCCGGCACCATGACTGTTATCGCGGACTTGACCTTGAACAGGCAGTAGCTTAGGGCTAATCCTGCCGCTCCCATCAAACCCACTGAGATCTTGGGATCGATAAAACCATCGGGTATGTGCATGACTGTCTTTATCTTACCAAATACTATTGCTCAGGGCAAGAAGCCTGAAATTTCCCCTGGCAATGACAGATAATTTATCAAATGAGCAGTATTCATGGGACTGGAAAACCCAATGGGGCCTCACGCCCGACCCCTGTGAAACCTGTAAAAAGCAGGGTTTCCTTCTCTGCTCCCATAACCGTGCTCACCATCGCTTCCCTACCCCAGCATGATACCGCGATCCACCAGATCTGTCAGGAGCTGGACCGGAACGGCAGGCTGCGCATGTGTCAAACCGATTTCTATACGCCCATCTTCCCCGAGATCGCTCGTGAACAAAGAATTCTAGCGGTGGGTGGACACCTTAAGGTTTGTTTGGAAGGCCAGTTGTGTTCTTATGTGGAGCTGGCGGAGCGCGGGGTGCGGGTGGAGGTCCTGCTGCCGCTGGACCTGATCTATAGAGAGCGTGATGATTTTGATCCCGGGAAAAGCGCGGCCGCCCTGGAAGCCAAGCTTAAATATTTCAAGGAGGGGCCCAACCGCTTCCTCACTCGTTTGCGCGATAGTTCGCTCTCCTGGTTTTTACTTTTAGACGGCCAGGTCATCGGGAGCACTGCTCAAAAAGGACTGGCCCGGGTTGATTTCATAGCCCGGGTATTTTCGGACACAGAGAAGCTGAAGAGGTATCTGGGAATCTTTTGAGGGTTGGCTGGGGGACAGGGATTCGAACCCCGATACGCAGCTCCAGAGGCTGCAGTCCTACCGTTAGACGATCCCCCAACACCACAAATTATACCGGAATAGTGAAGTAAAAAGTAGACCCCTTCCCCACCGCGCCTGTCCCGAGCGAAGTCGAGGGACTTTCCACCCAGATCCTTCCCCCGTGAGCATTGACCGCCAGCCGGCAGAAGGTTAGCCCCAAACCGGTGTCCAGCTTGGTCCCCAGCTTGCGCGATTCCACCTGCACGAACTTGTCAAAAACCTTTTCCAGATACTCGGGCGGGATCCCTTCCCCATTGTCCCGGACCATGATCTGAGCTATCCGCTCCTGTTCATTGAAGACCGCGGTCACTTCCACCTTGCCTTGATTGGCCAGGGTATGTTTTAAGGAATTGGAGATCAGATTGTCCAGAACCCGCTCCAGGATCACTTCATCCGCTAAAACCTGAGGTTCTGAAAAAGCCGATACTAAAACCACCGCCTTGCCTTCCCGGACGGCCAGCTCCGCCTGCTTCGAAACGATCCTGGCCAGGAAGGCATTAAGGTCCAGTGGCCGGCGGTTGAGCTCTAATTTCCCCTCCTCCATCTTGGAGATATCCAGGATATTCATGATCATCAGCAGCAATCTATCCGCGGCAGACTTGGAGGTGTTTACCAGCGTTTTCTGATCATTGGTCAACTTTCCCACCAGCTCTTCCTTCATTATGGAAAGCGATTCTATCATTCCCGCCAGCGGGTTTTTAAGATCATGGACCAGCATCCGGGTTAGCTCTTCCTTGAAGGCCTGCAGCTTGGCCAGGGCTTGATTTGTATCATCCAGCTCTAAGGCCATTCTGCCCAGTAAAAAGAACAGCGCTGAGGTTAAAAGCAGAGTAAAAAAGATCATCGAACCCGAAAAGAGGAGGATGCTCATTATGTTCTCCCGATAAGCAGAAAGCAGCGATTCCTTGGAGATCTTAAGGGAAACCGCTGCCTTAGATCTCCCGATCTTAAAGGGCTTAAGATAGCGGAAGACTTCCCGCCCCATGATCACTTCATCCTGGTAGATCTCGGTCAGTTTTTTGTCCTTTAAGAATTTTTGGAGGGATTCGATCTCAAAACTATCCGGTTGAGCGATACCTACTATGAAGTCCAGGCTCACCAGCTTGACCTGGTACAAGACCTCCTCCTTGGCCCGCATCATGATGAAAGGCCTTAAGCTCTCGTATTCTGTGTACTGGGAAGCCAGCAGGCGGGCCCGCTCCAGAAGCTGAGCGCGGACCTGCTCCTTGAAACGCAGGTTGGCCCAGCTGGCGTAGTAGGCAATGGCGATCACAAATACTAAAAGGATGGAAACTATGATCAAAAGCAGACGGCGGCGATTTAAAAAAGCGGTTTTAACCATCCCTTAATAGGGTAAAACCCACCATTTTGGCCGGAGTATCAGTATATATAATCCAAAAACCATTATGAAGACCGACAGCCCCATAAAGATCCAGTAGCCCCACTCCGGGCCCTGTTTCCACCGCTTCTTCGCTACATAGGCAAAGACCAGGGCTAATAAACCCAGAATTATCAGGGCCGGGCCTTTAAAAAACGGGCTATAATTCGTGAACTGGACGATTTTCTCTCCCACGATCCCATTTAACCACTCTTGATGATAAAAGTCAATAAAGGTATAATTCATTCCCATGACTTCGGAATGCGATATTTTGATCGTAGGCGGGGGAATAGCAGGTTTAAGGGCGGCCTTGACCGCCTCTAAATTTGCCAAAGTAATAGTTCTAACTAAAGGCAAGATCGGCGAGACCGCCACGGAAAAGGCCCAGGGAGGCATTGCCGCCGCCATCGACCAGATCAAGGATTCCACCCAATTCCACCTGGAGGATACGCTGGAAGCCGGGGCCGGCCTGTGTGATGAGGAAGCGGTCCGGGTTTTAGTAAATGAAGGGGTGGAGAGGGTGTCCGAACTGATCGAGATGGGAGCCCGCTTCGATCGCGCTGAGACCGAGGCCGGCGGAGGTTTCGCCCTGGCGCTGGAAGGCGCGCATAAAAGAAGAAGGATACTGCATGCCGGCGACGCCACCGGGGAAGAGATCCAGAGAACCTTAGGATCCAAACTGCTCTCCGAAGGACGAGCCGAGGTCAGGCCGCACATTTTGGGAGTAGACCTGCTTTTTGACGGGAAGCACTGCCTGGGAGTGATGGCTTATAATCTGATCACAAGACAAATAGAAACCTATGCGGCCAAGGCCACCATCCTGGCCACCGGCGGGCTGGGCCAGGTCTATCTGTACACTACCAATCCCACCGTCGCCACCGGGGATGGCGTGGCCATGGCCTACCGGGCCGGGGCGGAAGTTTGCGATCTGGAATTCGTCCAGTTCCACCCCACCGCCCTGGTGCAATTCAAGGAATTCGAGGACCTGATCGCCCTGCCCCAGTTCTTGATATCGGAAGCGGTGCGCGGCGAAGGCGGGATATTGCTCAACACCCGGGGCGAGCGTTTCATGCAAAAGTACCATGCTAAGCTGGAACTGGCCCCGCGCGATATCGTGGCGCGCGCCATTTTTGAGGAGATGCTTTCCACCGGCAGCGATCACGTTTATCTGAGCTTGAGCCAGATACGATCCGATAAGATAATCCACCGTTTTCCCGTGATCTATAAGACCTGCCTGGAAAGGGGCCTGGACATAACCAAAGACAATATTCCGGTGGCTCCCGCGGCCCACTATGCCATGGGAGGCATTAAGACCGACCTTTGGGGAAAGACCAATCTTAATTGCCTGTTCGCCGCCGGGGAATGCGCCTCGTTAGGTGTGCACGGCGCCAATCGCCTGGCCTCAAATTCCCTGTTGGACGGCCTGGTCTTTGGTCATCGCGCCGCCCAGGCAGCAAAAACTTGTTTAGAAAAATCCCTTCCGACTCTGACCCCCATCTCCCAGCCCCCATCTCCTCATATCAAGGAAACCGAGGTCCAGAGAGCGCTGCTGATCATCAAAACTTCTATGTGGCAGGGAGCCGGCATTATCCGCGACCGAAAGGTGCTGGAGGATATATTGAAAAAATTAAAGGACCTGGAAGATCGATTGGGCTTTACACCCTCCACTCCAGAGGAGATCGAATTGAAAAACCTTTTACTGGTGGCCACACTGATCGCCCAGGCCGCGCTCGACCGGCACGAGTCCCGTGGGGCGCATTTCCGCTCTGATTATCCTCAAACGGATGACGGAAATTGGAAGCGGCACCTGGTCTATAGGGTTTCCCGGTAGATCTCGATCGCCAGATCAAAAAGGGTCAAGATCAGGGGCCCGATCAGTATTCCCGGAACGCCGAAAAGCTGGATGCCTCCCAGGATCCCGAACAAGATGATCAGAGGATGGATCTTGGCGCGTTCGCCCACGATCTTGGGCTTCAGTATATTATCCACCAGGCTGATAACAAAAGTCCCATAAATCAGCAGGGTGATGGCCGGCCAGTAATTTCCGTTGAAATAGCCCGCCACAAACAGGTAGATCGCTATCGGCACCCAGACAATGGCCGCCCCCAAAAGCGGGATGATGGAAATGATCGCGGTCAGGAATCCCCACAATACCGGATTGGGAACCCCCAAATACCAGAAACCCGCCCAGGCCAAGACCCCCTGGATTATCCCGACTACGATCTGCCCCAGGATCATCCCCCGGCTCAGATCATCGAACCGGGAAAGCATTTGTTTGTATCTTTCTTCCGGCAGGGGAAAGATCCCCCTGAAGAAATTATAGAGATCTTTGCCGTGCTTTAGGAAATAATAGGTGGAAAAGACGGTGATGAAGAGACTTAAGAGGAGATTGGGAATACCCCGAAAAACGTTTTGCAGCCAGCCTAAAAATTGCCCGGCGAAATCGGCCACTAATCCCTTGAACTGGGGATCGCTTAGATAACGGGTCACCTGGGGAGGCAGGACCGGCAGAGTCAAGCTCGGCCCCCGCAGGTATTCCTGGAGAAAAACATAACCGTTACGGAGCTCAAAGGTCAGAACCGAAGTTATAATCGCAGTAGGGATCAACACTATCAAGATGATCAGGGCGCAGGTAATGATCGCCGCACCGGTCTTCTGCGGCAGTATCTCCGGGACCAGGTTGGATAAAATATAACGATAAACCGGGTAGAAAATGTACGCCAGGGCTGCCGCCGCCAGGATCGCAACTAAAAATGGTCTCACGATAAGAAAAGCTAAAACCAGAATGACCAATACCATCCCCAGCGCCACTGTCCTCTGATAAGCTTCCAGTCGTTCCTTTTCCCTGACCATATTCTCCCTCCCTATTTTTCCGGATAGATGCGCAGGCGCCGTTTGGGTTCTTCTCCCACCGACTCAGACCTGAATCCCTCCTCCTCCACTTTTTTATGCTGGAGGCGGCGCAGATAAGCGTTCTGGGGATTGAGGTCCACCGATCTCTTGGTGTTCTTGACCTGGCGGATGGCCTCCAAAACCTCCATCAGGGCCGCTTCATCCGACTCCTCGCGGCCGGCCTTGAAATAGAATTTCAAGAATTTCATGATGGCGGAAGAAACGTTCTTCTTGATGATATGCACCGGGATCTTGTGTTCCTCCGCGGCCAGGATGATCTTGGTGCCCGGCCGGGCCTTGCTCTTGACGGTGAGCACCATGTCCGCGTCATCCAGATTGTTGACCGCCACCGCCGGCAGCTGCAGCACCCGCAGGCCTCTTTCCAGCTCCCCCCGATTTACCCCAAAGGGATAAATGCGCAGCGGTCCGGCCTCTTTTTCTCTTATGATCTTCTCAGCTTCTTCTTTAGTGGGTTCGGGGATCTCTTCTCTGGGCTTTTCCACCTGGATCTTGCCTTCTTTGGTGCGCACCCTTAGCTCAGGTTGAGGCACCTTACCGCGCAGCAAAGTGTCCACCGCTTTGGCCACATCCGAAAATACGGCAAAGGTGTCCCGCTCGCGGATCTCGATCAAAAGATCAAAGGTGGGCGGGGCCTTGCGTTCCAGCACCGCCTTCTGGGTGCGGCGCCGCTTGGCCTCCTCATCTCCCAGGATCACGGTCTGCACTCCTCCCACCAGGTCGGAGAGCGTAGGATTGGAGACCAGGTTTTCCAGGGAATTGCCGTGCGCGGTGGCGATCAGTTGGACCCCCCGCTCCGCAATGGTGCGGCAGGCCGCGGCCTCGGCCTCGGTGCCGATCTCATCCACAATGATCACTTCCGGCATGTGGTTCTCCACCGCTTCTATCATCACCGCGTGCTGGCGCTCAGGAGAGGGCACTTGCATGCGCCGCGCCCGGCCGATGCCCGGATGGGGAATGTCCCCATCCCCGGCGATCTCATTGCTGGTGTCCACCACGATCACCCTTTTATTGAATTCGTCCGCCAGCACCCGCGCGGCTTCCCTTAATTTGGTGGTCTTGCCGATGCCCGGAGGTCCTAAAAATAAAGTGTTCTTTCCCGACTCGATGGCGTCCCGGATAATATCGATGGTCCCGTAAATGGCCCGGCCTATCCGGCAGGTCATTCCCACGATCTTCCCGGTGCGGTTGCGCATGGCGGAGATGCGATGCAGGGTGCGTTCTATCCCTGCCCGGTTGTCGGAAGTGAATTGTCCGATCTTAGAGGTAATAAAATCAATATCGGCCTGGGAAACGGGATTACCGGGGAGGTAATAGACCTTCTCATTTGAAAAACGGGCTTCCGTGGATTTGCCCAGGTCCAGGATGATCTCGATCAGGCGCGGCAGTTCGGCTTTTCCCTCCAGTGCTTTGACGATGCGTTCGGGCAGGACCTTGAGCAGTTCTTGGATCTCGTCTTTGGTCTTTACTTTCATTTGCCTTTAATGGCAGCTTTAAGATTGACCCCGGGCACGAAAGCGGGCGCCTTGGAAGATCCAATGGTGATCTTCTCGCCGGTGCGGGGATTGCGCCCTACTCTTCCGGCGCGGGTCCTCACCAAAAAGTTGCCGAATCCCACCAGCCGGACCTTCTCGCCCTTGATCAGGGCTTCGGAAATATGCTTTAAGGCGATATCCACCACCTGCTCCGCCTCCGCTTTGGTCAATTTGGTCTCCTTGGCGACTTTCCCCGCTAATTGTTTCTTGTTCATGCTTTTCCTCCCCCTTGTACGGATGCTTCCCTGGCCAACAAATACTCCCAGCGTTTATCGGTCCCTTGCTGTATCTCTTCCAGCAATTTTTCGTTGCCGGGCTTGAAGAGATGCCGGAACCGATCCTGGGACTTTAGATATTCTACCACCGGTTTCTTATCTTTGGGCTTACTATTTATTTTATAGATACCATTCTCCACTTCGTAGCTGGGCCAAAAACAGGTCTCCACCGCCAAGCGGGCGATTGCGCAGGTCTCCTCGGGTTTATATCCCCACCCCAAGCGGCAGGGCTGCAGTACGTTTATGAATTTGGGGCCGCGGATAGAGAAAGCTTTTTCCGCTTTGCGGGTCAAGTCCGACCAGTTGCCGATAGTGGCCTGGGCTACATAGGGAATGCCATGGGCCACCATGATCTCGGTCAAATCTTTGCGCCATTCCACTTTTCCCTGCTTCACTTTTCCCGCCGGCTCGGTGGTAGTGTTGGCTCCTTTGGGCGTAGCCCCGGAACGCTGCACGCCGGTGTTCATATAAGCTTCGTTGTTGTAACAAACATAGAGGAGGTCGTGTCCTCGCTCCATTGCTCCGGAAAGCGCTTGCAGACCAATATCATAGGTGCCGCCGTCCCCGCCAAAAGCCACGAACTGGATGGGTTGGCTGAGTTTGCCCCGGCGCTTGAAGTTTTGATAGCAGGCCTCAATTCCAGAAAGTGCGGCCGCCGCGTTCTCAAAAGCCACGTGCAGATAAGGGATGTTCCAGGCGGTGTAAGGAAAGATGGTGGTGGAAACTTCCAGACAACCGGTAGCGCAGACCACCACTACTGGGTCTTTGGAAGCCAATAATATCTGACGGGCCGCGATGGGCGCGCCGCAACCGGGACACATCCGGTGTCCGCCGGTCAAGGGCTCCTTGCGGGTGGACAAGTCTTTTAAGTTCGCCATATTTTATTCCCTGATCCCCAAATATTGCACTAGCGGCTGGCTTTCAACCTTCTGCAAAGCCGCATAAACGGTGCGGATCTGGTCCAGATCGATCTCCCGTCCGCCCAGGCCATAAATATAATTTATCAAGGGCGGTTTAGACTTGAGCTCATACATAGCGGAGCGGATCTCAGTAAAGACCTGCCCGCCCTGGGCCGACCAGGAATCGGACCGGTCGAGGATCGCTGCCGCTTTGGCTTTGGAGAGAACTGCGGCGATCTCCTCCGCCGGAAAAGGACGGAAAACCCGGATCTTCAACAATCCGGCTTTCACGCCTTTGGCCCTTAATTCATCCACCACTACTTTAGCGGTGCCGCAGGTGGAACCCAGGGCTACTGCGATATAATCAGCGTCGGCCGTCCTATATTCCTCTAACAATCCGTATTTACGCCCAAATTTCTTACCGAATTCCTCGGCCACTTCCAAAATTATTTTCTTAGAATCTCTCATGGCCTCCGCCACCGGCATACGATGCTCAAAATAATAGTCCTGCAGGTCCAGGGAGCCGATGGAGACCGGTTTCTCCGTATTCAGAAGGGAAACTTCGGCAGTTCTCTCCTTACCAACGAAATTGGTCACTTCAGGATCTTCCAGGACCTCGATCTTGTCCAGGCAGTGACTGATGATAAAACCGTCGGTTAAGACCATGGTCGGCAGATGCACTCGGGGATCCTCCGCGATGCGGATGGCCTGGATCAGGCTGTCATAAGCCTCCTGGGAATTCTCCGAGAAGATCTGGATCCAGCCGAAATCCCGCGCCGCCATGGTGTCGGAATGATCGCAGTGGATGTTGATGGGTCCGGAAAGAGCGCGATTGACATCGCACATAACTATCGGCAGGCGCAGCGCCGAGGCGATAGGCAGGATCTCATACATCAAGGCCAGCCCCTGGGAAGAAGTTCCGGTCATGACCCGCCCGCCCGCCGCCGAGGCGCCCACGCAGGCCGACATGGCCGAATGTTCGGATTCCACCGCCACATACTGCGTGTCCACCAACCCATCCGCCACGAACTGAGCGAAGATCATGACGATCTCGGTGGCTGGAGTGATGGGATAGGCAGCTACTACATCGGGATTGATCTGCCGCATAGCTTCCGCCATGGCTTCATTTCCCGTCTTCGCAACTATTTTGCTCATCTCTCAGGTCCCATGGTAATGGCTTTTTCCGGTTTGACCGGGCATTCCCTGGAGCAAATACCGCAGCCCTTGCAGTGTTTATAATCGATCCCGGTCATTTTTTGGTTTTCAACTATAATTGAGGAATCCGGACAATAGATCCAGCAGATCAGGCACTGGATGCAGCGCTCAGGATGCCAGGTGGGCCGTTCCGATCTCCAATCGCCGGTCTCGAACGCTTCCGCGGTCCCGGCTTGGAGAACGTCGCCTTCAGGTAATTTTTTCCAGCCCGGTTTTTCCTGCTTCATTCTCCCTTTACCTCATTATAAGCCCGTTTGATGGCTTCCAGATTGCCGGCCACTACTTCCGGTTTGGAGGCGAACTTCTTTTTCAATTTATCCTCGGTATCCTTCAGCATGGAATTAAAATCCAATACGGGCGCGGCCTTGACCAGCGCCCCCATCATGGGGGTATTGGGGATCTCCCTGCCGATCGTGGCTTTGGAAATACCGGAAGCATCCACGGTGAAGATCCTGGCGGATTTGAGCCCCAATTGTTTGCGCACTTCCGCGGCCGAGCGGGTAGTATTGACGACCAGGATCCCATCCTCCGGCAAGCCCTCGGTGACATCCACTTTGCCCATAAGGGTCTGGTCCAGAACGATCACGATTTTGGGATTGGTGATGGAGCAATGCAGGAGGATCGGCGAGGAAGAGATGCGGTTGAAAGAAGCCACCGGCGCACCCATCCTTTCCGGGCCGTATTCCGGGAAGGCCTGGATGTTCTTGCCCAACGAAAGCGCGGCCTCGCCAAAAAGCAGCGCGGCGGTCTTGGCCCCCTGTCCGCCCCTCCCATGCCACCTGATCTCCAGCATTTCCTCTTTGTTCATTATGTGATCCAGTTAGCTAACCTGGGCAGCATTTTATTTGCCACCATACCCAGGATTATCAACAGAACAGCCGGCAGCAATGCGGCCACAAAAGCCTGCCATTTTAAAACCTTTTGGGTCTTGCGGATGGCGATCGCATCCAGCCCGTACAGGTACAAAACGGCAAAAGAATAGACAATATTATACCCGATCTTATAATTTGTAAAGTCCAGAATTCCCCGTTTGCTTAAGAGGATCATCAGTATGGGAAAAATACCCACCAAGATCACGGCGCTGCTATAAAGCGAGGTCTTGAGGTTCTGCAGATACTGTCCCTTGCCCCCTAATATCCTTCCGCCCCAATACATCAAGGCGCCCAGAACATAGAAAAGGGAAATGAACAGGGCCATGAACACCCCGCCCAGGATACTGTAGACGATCACGAAAAACATAAAGGCCAGCACCAACATCACCGGCGAGATCAGAAGCAGCTTGAATCCGGTGATCCCCTCCACCAGGGTCGCCCCCACCGGTATCAGCTGGTTGATAAAGACCACCAAGGTTGTGAACAGGGCCAGGATCCAGCAATTTATTCCGCAGAAAGTCAGGGATTCATCTTCCCATTCTCCGGGCGGCAGCTTGGTGTAAAAAAGAATGGGCCGGACCAGCACGGTAAACAAAATATCCAAATACCATTTAAACATTGATCTCTCTCCTTCCTTCCAGGGCTTTGGTCAGGGTGGCCTCATCGGCGTAATCCAGGTCCCCTCCGATGGGCAGCCCGTAAGCGATCCGGGTTATCTTAATCTTAAAGGGAGTCAGCAGTTTAGTCAAATAGAGAACCGTGGCTTCTCCTTCGGTCGTGGGATTCATGGCCAGTACCAATTCCATAACCCCGCCCCCCAGCCGGCGCAAAAGCTCCTTGATCCGTAAACTCTCCACCCCTCTTCCCTGAAGCGGGGAAAGCGCTCCGCCCAGCACATGGTAGGTGCCGCGATAATGGTGGGTCCTCTCCACCGCCATCAGGTCCTTGGGTTCCTCCACCACGCAGATCGTGGAGTGATCGCGGCCCGTATCCGAACAGATCTCGCAGGGATCCCGGTCGGTGATATTGAAGCAGGTTGAGCAGTATTTGATGTTCTGTTTGGCTTCCAACACGGCCCGGGTCAAGGATTCGGCCTCTTCCCTGGATAATCCCAATATATGGAAGGCCAGACGCTGGGCGGACTTGGGGCCCACCCCCGGCATTTTTTTAAGCTCTTCTATCAGTTTTTTAAATGAAGAAACGTATTCCGCCATGCCTACGTCAGCCCCGGGAGAGATAATCCTCCCGCTGCTTTCTTCAGTTTTTCCGCGGCGTCATCCTTGGCCTGCTTGAGCGCCTGGTTGGCCGCTTCCTTGATGTTCTTTATCTCTGCGTTGGGCGCGGCCATAATATCTAAAATTTCCATCTCCCCGTTCACTACGACCTTCACCCCTCCCGCCTCTGCTTCATATTTCAAGTGGGCCAGTTCATCCTTTAATTTCTTTAGGTTCTGCTGCAGTTCTTTGGCCTGTTTCATCATATCGCCGAAATTTCCCAGGATCATATTAATTCCCCCTCAAAAATATCTTTAACTACCTCCGCCGAGATCTGCGGGGCTGCCCCCAGTCGCTCCCCGATCACGCTTTCGATCTTGAGCGGCTCCCCGGTAAGCTCGGAGATCACCGCTTCCACCACTTCCCGGTTCTTCTGCTCCTCCAGCCGTTCCTTGTGAAAACCAAAGCCCTTGCGGAAGCCGATCAAAAGCTTACCGGCCCCGTTGACCTCCAGGGGTTCGCCCTCGTGCAGGGAAACGTAACTGTAAGGGCTCTTCTTCTTCACCGCGTCTAAGATTTCTTTCCATTGACTTTTTATCTTGGACAGCTTGTTTTCTTCTTTCCCTGATATCCTGATCTCCTGATATCCTAGCGACTTAACGGCAGGGAGTTTACTTGCTGCATTTTTACCTTCCATTAATTCAAGCAGGGCAACCTCCAGAACCATGCGAGCCTGAGGATGCCATTTCATGTCCAACTCGGCGCGGGAAAGCGCCCGCAGGATGGATTTTATACGCTCCCGGTCGAACTGCTGGGATTGCTGCTTGAGCTTTTCTTGATACTCGCCGGTCAGCTCCAAAACTTCGACCGCTCCCACCTGCGCGAACAGGATATGCCGGAAATGGTTGATCAGGTCCTTGACCATCTGGTTCGCGCTCCGCCCCTCATCGATCCCCTTTCCCAAGAGCGCCAAAACCTGCGCGTCGTCCCCGGCAGACAGGGCCGCAGTGAAATTGAACAGCAATTCCTCATCGGTGCAGCCCAGAAGGATCACCACGCTGTCAAAGGTAACCTTATGCCCGGCAAAGGATACCAGCTGGTCCAACAAAGATATGGCGTCCCGCAGGCTGCCTTCACCGGAACGGGCGATATAGTCCAGGGCGGCCTCCTCGATCTCAAACCCTTCCGCTTTGACTATCTTTAAAAGCTGCTGCTTGATCTCGCTGAGCGGGATCCTCACAAAATCCAATCTCTGACAGCGGGAGGCGATGGTGAGCGGCACCTTGGAAGGCTCGGTGGTGGCCAGGACAAAGATCACTGCTGCCGGCGGCTCCTCTAAGGTCTTAAGCAGGGC
>Ga0315295_10000363_pt1 | contig 38711 bp, 64 predicted proteins | sample YL17G14_0_MG_FD_204453 | JGI IMG/M metagenome (GOLD analysis project Ga0315295, IMG submission 204453) | Sediment microbial communities from Yellowstone Lake, YNP, Wyoming, USA - YL17G14_0 | ecosystem: Environmental > Aquatic > Freshwater > Lake > Sediment | place: USA: Wyoming | collected...
TCCAGGTCGCCATTCCCACGGCGCTCGTCTCAAGCACCCTGGCCCTGCTCGGGCGGGAGGGCATAGCGGCCCTCGTAAATCGCAGGCGCGGGAAGAAGAACGGGAACGGGGGGCCGAAGCCGGGGACTGGGGATGAATGTCTCAAGCACCGGGACAAGCTCACGGAGCATGAGACGAAGTTCGATGCCCTTGATGTGACGCTCAGACGTTATGAGGGTTATTTTCAGGACATCCTCAAGAGGTTGCCGAAGTGAGAAAGATCGGGTTTGAGGCGCTGGTTCAGGAAGTGAAGATCAAATCCCTGCGTACCGGCGACAAGAGCATGAGGATTACGCTTGAAGTCGATAGCCCTTCGGACAGACTCATCAACGGGATAAATGGTCTACACAAGGCGGACAAACTCATCGGCGTGGCCTTCGCGGAGACGGAACGATGACCGACAGTAAAAAGCGGATGCCAGCGGGTAGACCGTTCAAGAAGGGAGACCCGCGCATCAATAGGCACGGTCCGGTTTCCAAAGATCGACAGGCGTTCACCGTGGAATTCAACAACGCCATCGGCACGCGAGCAGACATCCCGAAGCTCGTCGATAAACTCTGCGCACTCGCCGAGCACGGTATCGAATGGGCCATGAAGGAAGTTTTTGAACGAACGCTCGGCAAGGTCAGCCAGCCCGTGAGCGGCGGCCTAACGGTTGACGGCCATCTCACCATCGAGGTCATCAAGACGTGAAGATCCAAGTCGGCGAACACTTCTTTCCGCTCCTCGATGACGACCATCGCTATCTCGTCCTCTGCGGGGGCAGAGGTTCGGGGAAATCAGAGTTCGCCGCCCGCAAGATATTCCTTCGGTGCATGAAGGAGGGACGGCATCGCTTCCTCATCATGCGCAAGATCAGAAAGACGCTGGAGCAGACCGTCATTCTCGTCATGCGGCGCGTGCTGGCCGAGAACGGCATCGCCCACGAATACAACAAGAGCGACAGGACGATCCATTTCGCCGGGCCGGCCGGGATGAACGAGCTCGTATTCGACGGATTGGACGACCCCGAGAAGATCAAATCCATCGCGGGCATCACGTCCATGTGGATCGAGGAGGCGACGGAGTTCTCCCGAGGGGACTTCCTCAAGGTTGACCTGTGTCTACGTGAGCCCGGGCCGGGCTATCACCAGATCATGATGACCTTCAACCCCCAAGAAGCCCAAGCCCGCTGGCTCAAAGAGATGTTCTTCGGCCCGACGCCGAATGCCCAGGCCCGCGTCCATAACTCGACCGTTGACGACAACCCCATGAAGAAGCTCGATCCGGCGACATGGGCGGCCTACACCGGGACGCTCGACGCGCTCAAGGATCAGGATGAGGCGCTGTGGAAGATATCGCGCCTGGGCCTATGGGCCGCCAGGACGGGGCAAATCTACGCTTGGGACGTTACCCCACTTCCCGAACTCTCCTTCGATGAAGTGTGGTATGGCGGCGACTTCGGCTATTCCGTGAACGAGGCCGCCGTTGTCCGTATTTACCGCAAGGCCGACGAGTTCTGGCTTGAGGAAATTGTCTACCAGAAGGGCCTTACGAACCCGATGCTCGCCTCCGAGATCGCTCATGCCGGGTGTGACCGCAATGCCACGTTCTATTTCGACTCCGCCGAGCCCAAGAGTATCGAGGAGCTTCGCCACGCCGGGCTCAATGTCCGCCCGTGCGAGAAGGGGCCGGATAGCATCCGCGCCGGGATCGACTTCCTCAAGTCGAAGAAGATCCACATCGTCGAGGGGTCGCAGAATCTTTACAACGAAGCATCCGAATACTGTTGGCGCAAGGACAAGAGCGACCGCCCCCTACCTGAGCCGGTGAAGGATCGAGATCACCTGATGGACGCGGCGAGGTACGGAATTTTTACGCATTGCGCACGCGGCGATGTCCGGGTCTGGAGCTTCTAACATGAAGATACTCGGCTTGAATATCACGCGGGCTCCCCAGCGGAAGGAAAGCCCGACATGGCCCGCGATCCTGGCGTTTCTTGCGGGACAGGCGACGGTCTATACCCCCAAGGATTACGCGAAGCTCGCGGAGGCCGGGTATCAGAACTGCGCTCCGGCGTTCGCGGCTATCTCGCTTATCGCCCGCTCGGCGGCCGGCGTCCGGTGGTTCTCATCGCGGAAGCGGTCGGACGGGACCCTGGTCGAGCTCGATAAGAGCCGCTTCACCAACCTGCTCGCTCACCCGAACGAGTACGACGACGGATACCGATTCGTCGAGTCCATCGTCTCCTACAAACTCATGGCCGGAAACTCCTATATCCACAAGGTCCACGGCTTACCGAGTGAGCCGCCACGCTTCCTCTACACGCTCCGGCCGGACAGGATGACGGTCAAGGCGGGCGACAGTAAGGGGCTCGTCCGGGCCTACGCCTACGAGGCGAACGGCATCAAGGTGCCGCTCGATTCCAAGGACACGCTCCACCTCAGGGACTTCCATCCGCTCCATGACTTCTACGGCCTCAGCCGGCTGGAGGTCGCCGCCACGTCCATCGACCTCTCGAACTGGTCTCAGGAATGGAATCTAAACAGCCTTCAAAACGATATGCGTATTCCCGGTGTGCTTCAGCTCAATGGCGTGAACGATGAGCAGTCGAAGAAGATTCGGGCGCAGATAAAGAACGAGCATTCCGGCGCGATGAACGTCGATAAGGCGCTCGTCCTGGAGAACCTTACCGATTCCAAGTGGACGCCGATGGCCATGACCCCCAAGGACGCGGACTGGGGCGAGGCGGAGAAGCGGAACCTCCGCCGCATCTGCGCCATCTTCAACGTCTGGTCGGGGCTCCTGGGGGATACGGAATCGACGACCTATTCGAACTATCAGGAAGGACGGAAGGCGCTCTACCAGGAAGCTGTCCTGCCGGAGCTCGACGGGCTCAAGAATGCACTCAATTCCTGGCTCGGCCCCTTCTTCGGGGATGAAGTCCTCGACTATGACCGGGACAAGATAGAGGCGCTTCAGGAGGATCGGGGCATTAAATATGCCTATCTGAACGGGGCGAAATTCTTGACGGTGAACGAGAAGCGAGCCGAATGCGGATTCGAGGAGATTGGCCCCGAAGGCGATGTCGTTCTCGTCGGCATCGGGGATATCCCCCTGAGTGATGCCGTGGCTACGATAGGCCCTGGCGACGCCGTGGCCAAGTCTTTCCGTCCACTCAAGACGAAATCGCTCGGCGGGTTCTGGCGCGGGGAGACGGAGCGCAAGGCCCTGTGGCAGAACTTCGAACGGCGTGTCGCGGCGAAAGAGCGAGTCCTCGTCCGGGAGATGCAGTCCTACCTCAAGGCCCAAGCCGAGGGCGTCGTTGCGAAGGCGGGCCAGGGCATCGCCCTTGTCGATTCGCTCCTTAACCGGGACGAAGCCGAGAAGTCCTACGTGACCAGGTTCAAGCCCCGCTACGCGAAGCTGTTCGTGACGGCCCTCGTGGCTGGCCGGCGCATGACTGAGGGCAAGCTCTATGACTTCGTTGACGATGACAAGGCGGACGAGCCGGGCATCAGCGACGCACTCCGCAAGAAGCTCGAAAAGCTCATCGAGGAAACGGCGAAGGTCATTACCGATGAGACGCTGAGCGAGATTCAGGCCGTCCTGCGCGACGCGACGGGAACGAACCTGACCGTCCAGGAGATCGCCAACGCGCTCAAGGACAAGCTCATTGACCAGATGTCTCCCGTGCGGGCGCGGCGCATAGCGCGGACAGAGACGGCGATGCTTGAGAACTTCGGAAACCTTGAGGGGTTCAAAGAGATGGAGTTTGTAAACAGAAAGATGTGGGTGGCGCAACCGACCGAATTCAGCCGCGACGCACACCTCGAGGCCGACGGCCAGGAAGTAGGCATCGATGAGACCTTCAAGGTCGGCGGCGAGGAGATGGAATATCCGTTGGACCGGACGCACGGGGCAACCGCAGGAAATATTATCAACTGCAACTGCACCGAGGCCCCGGTGGTCGAATGAGGAGATGAACATGGCAAGCAAACTCTTGACCAAAGAATTTCCCTTCATCCTGACGAAGATGGACGAGGAGCTAGGGACGTTCACGGGATACGCCTCTGTCTGGGACATGGTGGACAGCTGCGGAGATAGCGTCCAGCGGGGCGCGTTCAAGAAGACGCTCAAGGACAACGAGTCCTTCCCGATGCTCTGGTCTCATTACATCATGGAGCCCCTTGGCATCATCACGGGGAAGGAAGACAAGACGGGGCTCGCCGTCGAGGGCAAGATCAACCTCGAAGTCCAGCGCGGCAGGGAAATCCGAGCCCTGATGAAACAGGGGGCCGTCAACGGCTTGAGCATCGGCTACCAGACCATGAAGGAGGACGTGGACCGGGAGAACGGGACGCACCTCCTCAAAGAGATCAAGCTCTGGGAAATCTCGCCTTGCGTCTTTCAAGCCTGCCCGGGTGCGGTCGTGGAGGGCGTGAAGAGCGAGGTCGTGAATGTCGCGGGCGAACCCGTGGAGCTATGCGAAGAATGTTCGGCACTTCTCAATAAGGAGCCGGAGCAATCCACTCTCGAAGTGAAGCCGCCTGACGATAAGGGTGAGCCGGATTTCTCTATCCACTTGCTCGACGGTTTAATTCTCAAGGTCAAGGAGTGAAAACATGACCGAACAAGAAATGCAGGCGAAGATCGAAACGATCAACGCCGCAAACAACAAGATCATTTCCGACTTCCAGGCCGAGAATGATCGCAAACTGAAGGGCCTGGTGACGGACGCCGCCTTCAAGGACCTCCAGGGCACGTTCGAAAGACGATTCAACGAGGTCAACGTGGAGCTCGCCAAGGTCAAGAGCCCCATCATCGCGGCCGCCGACGGCAAGGAACCGACGCTTCACGCAAAGGCCTTCGAGAAGTTCCTCCGCAAGGGCTCGGGCGCACTCGCGCCGGATGAGATCAAGGTCATGACGATCTCCGACGCGACGACCGGCGGCTACCTGGCCCCGGCTGAGTTCACGAACGAACTCATCAAGAACATCGTCGAGTATTCGCCGATCAGGTCCATCGCCCGCGTCGTCGGGACGACCGCCCGGTCGAAGTATTGGCCCAAGAAGACCACTTCGGCCTCCGCGTCCTGGGTAACGGAGATCGGCACCCGCGCGGAAACGACCAACCCCAAGATCGGGATCGAAGAGATTCCCACGCACGAGATGTACGCCCTGGCCAAAGTCTCAAAGCAGGACCTCGAAGACGCGCAGTTCAACATCCAAGGTTTCGTCAACGAAGAGTTCACCGAGCAGTTCGGCGTCCTCGAAGGGACGGCGTTCGTAGCCGGAGTCGGCACCACGCAGCCCGAGGGCATCCTGACCAATCCGAGCGTCACCGGGTTCACCGGCGTCACCACTTCGGCAAAGATCGTCGCGGATGACCTGAAGCAACTTTTCTTTTCAATCAAGGAACCCTATGCCAAGAACGCCACGTGGCTCTGGAAGCGGTCTTCCACCCTGGCCATCAGCCTGCTCAAGGACACGGTGAGCGGCAACTACCTGTGGCAGTATGGCTTGCAGCTGGGTGCACCCGGGAACGTTCTCGGCCGTCCGTACATCGAATGTCCGGACATGCCCGCTGAGGCGGCCAGCGCCAAGGCCGTCGCCTTCGGCGATTTCCGCCGAGGCTACATCATCATCGACCGGGTTGTGATCGAGGTCTTGGAAGACCCCTACTCTTCCAAGAGCACGGGTTGCATCGAGTTCAGCGCCCGGAAGCGGGTCGGCGGCCAGGTCGTCCTCGCTGAGGCCATCAAGATTTACACGCTGAAGGCGTGAAGGAGAGATACCATGAAAGACCTTTATCACGATCTGCTGGCCGCGTATTCAATCTATCCGGCCGCGCTGGGCGCGGCCGCGAAGACGGGAGACGCAATCGTTGACCTCCAGGGCTACGACGGAGCCCTGATCGTTTGCGGCTCGGGCGCGTTGACAGTCGATATGCCCTTCCAGCTCATGCACGGTGACGCCGCCAACCTCTCGGACGCGGCCGCAGTTCCCGACGCCGACCTGATCGGGACCGAGCCCACGCTCCTCCAGGCCACCGACAACGAGGTCAAGACGTTCGGCTACATCGGCGGCAAGCGCTATCTGAGGGTCGATACCACCGCGGGAACCGGCATCGCATTCGCGGCGATCATCAAGGGCAAGCCGAGGCACGCGCCGGTCATCTGAAACTGAGGCAGGTAAGTTGATTATTCGGGGGGAGCCCCGCGACGGGCTCCCTCCATTATTCCATCGCCGGGAGGCGCGAGAATGTTCGATGGAAGACGGCAAAATTACATATTCGATAAGACGCCCATCAAACACTTGCGGCCGGAGGTAAGGATAATGCGAATCAAACTGAACGCGGATTATGCGGTATGCCTGGACGGGGTTCATCCATCATCTTTTCCGGCCGGGAGCGAGATCGATATGCCGACCCACATCGCATCCGTCCTGCTCGAAGATGGCCGGGCGGCCTTGCCATCGGAAAAGAAGATGGAGAAGACGGCCCTTGAGAACAAGATGCTCAATGGTTCGCCTGAAAACAAGGCGGCAATCGATATCCCGGAGCCGGTCATCGACCGGCAGATCAAGGAACCCGTGCGCAGGAAGCGCACATAGGAGGCCAACATGGCTTTTTCAGACGCTGGAAACAATTCGATGCTCGATCATCTCGGGACGGAGATCACGCACGTCGGCCTGTTCACGGCAGGGACGGCGATGACGGGCACAACGGGCGTGGCTTCGACCGACGTTCTGACCAAGGCGACGCACGGCCTTGTGGACACGGACATCATCGTCTTCACCTCGCTCACGGGCGGGACGGGCCTGAAGACGCTCAAGCCCTACTATGTCCGCGACATGAGCGGGAGCACCTTCAAGCTCGCGGGCGTCTCGGGCGGGGCGGCTCTCGACTTCACGACCGACATCACCGACGCGACATTCAAGGAGATCACCGAGATCTCCGGCGGCACGCCCGCCTATGCGCGAAAGGCCATCGCTTGGGGCGCGGCTGCGCTCGGCCTCATGGACGACTCGACCAATGGGGCGGCGTTCGATGTCCCGGCCGGCGGCGTCGTGGATTTCGTCGGCTACCACTCGGCCGTCACGGCCGGGACGCTCTACGGCGTAGACGACCTGACTCAGGAGACGTTCACCGGCCAGGGAGTTTACACGCTCACCGATGCGAAACTCAATCTGAACGCATAACAGGAGGACATCGTGGGACAATTCGCATTTGTCGATGGCGAGGTCGAGGTCCTCGCCGTGCCAGGGTTTTCTCTCACGCTTACTCCGAGCCGCGTGGAGGTTCATGCAAAAGATATGGACATGGTTGCGCGGCTCAAGGTCGGCGTCGTGAGGGACGCGGGCTATGACAAACCCGTCTATCTTCTCGTGGCCGGAACCTCTATCGGAGAGTTTTCCTTCCAGGGAGTACCGATCACGGTGCCCGGGAAGGACTATGCCCTCGTCAATTCCGGCATCGCCGAGGTTGACCTGGAGATGGACATGACCGACATGGCTCCGATCAAGATTCCGTTCGCGGTTTCGGGGTTCGAGGACGCGCCGGAGGCCTGATGAGACTGGCCAACGTGACCGATATCGACGCCATCCTTGCCCAGTGCCAGTCTGCCATCGAGGAGGAAATCGGTCGGGTCAGGAAAGCGATCTTGTCATCAAAGGATGAGGCGGGTTGTTCTACGCTCGTCCCGGCAGAGGTGCGGGTATTCCGACTTATGGGCCTGGGCCTGTCGGACAAGGAGATCGCGGAAGGACTTTCGGTCAGCATGAACACCGTCCGCACCTATGCGAAGCGGTTGCACGACAAGCTCGCCATCGAGGGACGGGCGAGGCTGGCTGTCGTGGCGGCAAGGATGGAGATGGAGGCATAGATGCCCCTGAACTGGCCGCCCGTTACCGCTCCGTCCTGGCCGCCGCCGGAGGTGGGGACGAGTCTGGAATGTTCCGACCTCCGCACCCTTGTTGCGGTGCTCAGGGATCTCGGGTTCACGCAGGCGGCCCCTACGTCGGCGGAGAATACGGCGTTCTTCAATTCGGCCCGGTGTGACCACGGCGACCGGGTGACCGGACGGATGCTCGTTTCGCCGTCCGGCATCCGCTACCCCTTCGCCGTCTGCCGCGATGCCGCGCACCGTGACCTGCTCGTTCTCTGGCCGCCCTACTACGCCGGGGCCCTGTCGGGAGTCGAATAATGACGCCTATCTGGATTGAGGGATTCGAACACGGCGTCCTGTCGACGAGCGGAGCGGGGATTGTCAACGCCCTGACCGGCGCCCCGACCATCGACTCCACCATCAAGCGGACGGGTGGCTACTCCTGCCGTTTCTACAAAACGGTCGCGGCCACCTGCTATTTCGGAAAGACAATCGCCGCCTCACCGACCTATCTAGTCGGGCGGGTTTATTTCTACTTCACGACTCTGCCTGCCGCCAACACGCTTTTATTGAAGGCCATTACGGCGGCGGGGGGCTATCCCCGAATCGACTTCGTTCAAGCATCCGGGCGGATAGCCATGAGCATCGGCGGCGTGGGCCAGCAACTCGGCCCCGTCCTTTCAACGGGCCAATGGTATCGAATCGATTTCAGGATGTATTGCGGCGGCGCGACGCGGACAATCGACTGGGCGATTGACGGCGTTGACCAGACCCAGGTCTCGACCGCCGTAGCGGCGAGCACTTTCGTCAGCCTGAACATTGGGAGCGAAGTTTCTACGACGTTCGATTTTTATGTCGATGACATCGTCCTCAGCACTACGACCGGCGACTACCCCATCGGCGCGGGCGGGGTCGTCGGCCTCTCGCCGAACGCGGCGGGGGCGTCGAACCTCGACACGAACATCGAGGACGACGGCTCGGTAGATGTCAACGATACCACCAACCCCGCGAACATCGAACTCGATGACGTTCCTTTTAACGGCTCCGACTACATCAAGCAGATAGGCGGGGCCTCGACGCTCTACGGCGCCGTCGCCTTCGCCGACACAGCGGAGACGACGATTCACGGGGCGCAGGCTTTCCTCGCCTATACATCGGCGGCGGCTTCCCCGGCCAACTCCGCCTCGGCGAAAATCTACGACGAGGATGGGGTAGAAACAGCCATCTTCACCGGCGATATGTCGGAGTCCTCGGCCTTCTACAAGTCGGTCATTTGCCGGACGCCGACGGGCGGATGGGACACGGCGGCGGTCAATGCATTACAAGGCCGCGTCGGATATGCCACCGACTACGCACCCGTCCCGTATTGGCAGGGGCTGATGATTCAGGTGGCCTACGGGACGGCGGCCGGCGAATCCTACTCCGGCTCATCCTCGGTCTCGGGCGGCGGGGCCATCGAGGCCACGGGCACCAAGGGCGGCAAGGGCTCGTCCACGATTTCGGCTCTCGGCGCTATCGCCACCCTCGGCTTCGCGGCGATGTTCGGACTGTCCTCAATCTCCGGGGGCGGCGCAATCGCAACGACGGGGCAGAAGTCCGCAACCGGAATCTCGTCCATCTCCGCCGGCGGGGAAATCGTCGCCACGGGCGGAAGGACTATCTTCGGTTCGTCCTCGGTATCCGGCGGGGGCGCGATTGTCGCCACGGGGCTAAAAGACGCTCGGGCTCCGACATCCATCGCGGGCGGGGGTGAGCTCGCGGGTTCGGGGACAAAATCCACAGCCGGGGCATCGGGAATATCAGCCGGGGCCGGGGTCGAAACAACCGGAAAGAAATCCGCCTTCGGTATCTCCGAAGTATCCGGCGGCGGCTCTATCGAATCATCGGGCACATCCGAGGAAGCCGAGGAGTATAGCGGGGCGAGCGAAGTTTACGGCGGCGGCGCAATCGTCAGCCTCGGTGAAAAGAACGGCAAGGGAACAAGCCTTGTCTCGGGCGCGGGTGCGCAGGAAGCGACGGGCCGGAAATCTACGACCGGGGCGAGCGTTGTTTCGGCCGGCGGGGCCGTTCTCGCCCTCGGCTCGAAATCGGCATCGGGAGCATCCTCGCTCTCGGGCGGGGGCGCGATAGCAAGCGAAGGCCATCAGGTCACCGTCGAGGAACATTCGGGAACCTCCATAATTTCCGGTGGCGGAGTCATCGAGTCCTACGGGGTCAAGGGACCCTGGATAACGGATTGCGCCATCCCGAGAGCCGCCGAGCGCACAATCGAAATCACGCCCACCGTCCGTTCGAAATACGCCAAGTCCTCGAAGCGGAGCGTCACCGTCAAGCGGAGGAGAACATGGAACTGACATCCGAATGGACGATCCCTGTCGGCGGGAACTGGCCCCTGGAGTTCAAGTTCAAGGAGGATGATCTTCCGTCCGGCGTCACTATCTCATCCGTGACGAAGACGATCACCCCGGCATCGGGCCTCACGGTCTCGGACCCGGCCGTCAACAGCGCAGCCGACGGGTTCACGTTCTGGGCCGAGGCGGTGACGGCGGGCGGATACAGCGCCCTATTCGTCGCTACGCGCTCAGACGGCGGGAAGAACATCGTCCTGGGCCATATCGAAGTCGTGGCCGCCTCCGACCGGACGACCCTCGCCTCAAACGCGCTCATCACCGTCGCCGACTTCCGGGGCTACATGGGCGACGAGAGCATCAACAAGAACCTGGCCGAAACGCTCATCAACGCCGTCTCCCAGGAGTTCGACCGCTTCATCGGATTCGTCTTGAAGCAGACGACCTATGCCAGCCTCTACCTGGATGGAAACGGCGAGAAGTATCTGCCGCTTCCCGGCTATCCGGTGGCCTCCCTCGGCACGGTGACGGAGGATGGGACATTACTCACAGAAGGCCTGGATGATGATTTCGTTCTCTACACCTCCGACTTCGACGCCTATCTCCGCAAGATCGACGGGGTGTGGCTCGAAGGCCCGAAAACGGAACTCATCTCGACCATCAAGCTCGGCTACGCGACGATCCCCGGGGATCTCGTCCTGGCCTGCCTCAAACAGTGCGCTTGGGAATACCAGCGGACGAAGCTCAGCGAATGGGGAGAGACATCGCGGTCAACGGCTGGCGGCGGGAGCGTGAGCCTCGTCGAACCCGGGCTCCTCCCCGATGTCGAGGCGGTACTCAAGCGGTATCGAAGGTGCGGGCTCTGACATGGAAATAAAGATTGACCTGTCCGGCGCGTTAGCCAAAACGGCGACGCTCCAGAAGACTCCGCAGGCCGCCCGGAAGTGCCTCCAGCGATGGGGCTCCGAGACGGTCCTCGTACTCAAGCGGTCCGCCGCCGGCATGAAGAGCTCGGGCCGCAAGACCGGTCAACTCGCCCGGGCCGTGGGGATGAGGATGGCGGGGAATGTCCTCACCGTCGGGACGAATGTCCAGAAGCAAACCGATGTCAAGTACGCGAAAATCCAAGACGAGGGCGGGGACATCGTGCCGCGCACGAAGAAGTTCCTGACCGTCCCCTTTCCCGGCGTCAAGGGCCGGGCGACGGATTACATGGGGCAATCGTTCTTCATCACATCAAAGGCCGGGAATCTCCTCCTCTGTATGAAAAAGGGCAAGACCGGCATCAAACCTCTTTTCTTCCTGACGAAGCATGTCCGAATCCAGCCCTCTCATTGGTTCTCGCGCCCGATGTTCGAGCAGTTGCCCGTTCTCAATCAGTATATGGACCCGGACTTCATCTATGACGTGGCGCAGAACATGGCCGGGACGATGGGGGGTAACGCATGAGCTTCCCTACTGCCGAACCCAAACGTCTGCTCGTCATCGAGAGGGTCGTCGAAGTCCTCAAGTCCATGCGCCAGGGCGACGGCTACTGGTACACCGCGTCCGAGGTCGTCAAGCAGGTCGTCCATGAGCGGGAGGTTTTGAACTTTCCGTTCTACATGGTCGAATACGAGTCATCGCCGGGGCCGCCTAAGTCCATGATAAATCACGGCTTTACGGAGGACTTGAGCATCATCGTCAAGGGCGCGTGCGACGGGGAGGCGGGCGACACGACGATGAAACTCGAACGGTGTATCCGGGACGTGCGGACGGCCATCGACGCGGACGCCTCAAGCGGCGTCGCCGGGTCTCTCGGAGCGTTGGGCGTGATCGTTAGTGTTGACGCCCTTGAGATAGAGCACGACGAGAAGTATGGCTACTTCAACCAGAAATTCATCGCCCACGTTCGGGGCGTTTGGACGAATCTATAAATGGAAATGAAATCTACCGGCATTGACCGGAGGAGGTAAGAATCATGGCCTACCAGACAGAACCATCTCAGCGTTTTTACAAGATGGGGGCACAGCAGACGACCTGGCCGACGGAGGTCGCGCTCACGGGAGCCGTCGAGATGCTTGTCACGAAGAGCGGCGATCCGACGTTGAAGCAGTCCTACAAGCCGTATCTCGCCATCGGGCGGGTGATGCCCACGGGCGGGCGCTTGGGCGCGAAGGATGCCGTGGACTTCTCGCCCGAGTTCGACATGAACTACATGCCGGGCGCAATCGGCTCGCTCATCGGCTCGCTCTTCGGCACGACCGGGCTCCCGGACCCGCTCTTCGTCGTCGGCGCGACGAACAACAAGATCAACTTCGACGAGGGCGCGGCGGAGCTCACGGGCACGGTGGCGAGCGCGTCGTACACCGCGACAACGCTCTGCGCGGCCATCAAAACGGCTCTCGAAGATGCCGGGGCGTTGACCTTCACCGTCACCTTCAGCGCAACGACCAAGAAGTTCACCATCGCCGCCCCGACGCAGTTCTCGCTCCATTGGAACACCGGAGCCAACAAGACTACGGACATTTCCACCATGTGCGGCTACTCCGACTTGGCCGACGACTCGGGCGCGATTACCTACACGGCGGACACCGTGGCCATCGGCGTCGCCTACGTCCACACCTTCCAGTGGGCGAACTTCGCGTCACCCGCTTTCACGGTCGCCCAGACCCTGCCGGGGGCGGCATGGGTTGTCCCGGCCGCGATCCCCATGAAGCTCGCGCTTTCCGTTGCCGACGGACTCCTCCACGGGGCCATCACCCTTCGGGGGAACGACTGTATCGCAACCTCGGTGCTCAATACCGACACGGAAATGGCCGCGATCACGCCCGAGGCCGAGGCGGATCTCGACTTCGTGAACTTCCAGGAAGGCGTCATGTGGATGAATACCCAGGCCGGGGATGCCCTCGATTCGGGCGATGCTATCGAACTGAGCGACCTCAACGCGGACCTCGAGCGGGCGATGGATGCCAAGATCGTCATGGGAGCTTCACAAATCGCCCAGCCGAACGAAGGCAACTTCAACATCGGGCTCAAGGTCCGGTTCCCCAGCGCGAGCTCCGGCAACGTCGCCTATCTCGCCTCGTTCATCGACATGACCGCGATGAAAATGCTCATGACCTTCACCGGGCGCGTCATCGCCGGGACGCACGCCTACGGCCTGTCCTTCTATTACCCCCGGCTCAAGTTCACCGGGCCGCCGGACGTGAAGCTCGCCGACATCATGGACGCAGGCGCGGAGTTCATCGCCGAGGAAGCGGCAGGGGCCGTCAATGGGATGAACTATCTGCGGCCCTACCTGACTATCACGAATACGCGGGCCACGGCCTACACGACCTAAGAGGAGAGAAATGAGCGACATCAAAAAACTGAAACCGCTTTCCGAATGGCTGGAGTTCGAGCTCGACGCGCCTCCGGCGTGGTTGGACGGGCCGACCGTGAAGTTCAGGGTCCGGCCCATATCCGGGCTCGCGGGGCTTAACGTCACAGCCGAGGACCGTGCCCCGTCGGCCGCCTTCGCCGCGATGGTCATCGACGCCATCGAGGAGTGGGGCTTTACGAGTGACGGCAAGCCGCTCGCCTGCACGACCGAGACGAAGCAGGAATATGCGGGAAACCTTCGCGTTCTTCTCGGCTCGCAGTTGAAAGACAAGAAGGGACTCCTCGGGATCGAGCTTGCGGCGTTCGCTACGGACCCGGAGAACTTCCTAAAAAACTGACCGGCTACCTCGGGCTCTATGGGGATCTCTGGCGTTCGATCCTGAAACCGGAGAGACACAGGCACGGGGTAGCGGAGAGGAAGAGATGCGCCAACTGTCGGCTGGGGGAGGCGTTCGAGAGCATGGGCGCGTTCGAGCAGGAGTGCTGGATGTGGTATCGGGATAGCGTCACTCCGGCGACGATTGAGGCGGGGCTCGTGGCGCACTTTTGGCCGAGTCTTGAGGGCGCGGCCGCAGAACTCTTTCTCAAAGCATTCAATCGGATTCACGGCATGTTCGCCAGGATAGACGCGGAGCGAAGGCAGGACAAGAAATAGCATGGCCGATATCAAGTACACGGTGACGGTCGACGACAAGGGGGCCGTCACCTCCACCAAGCGGCTCGACGAGGAGCTTAGCAAACTCGGCAAGGGAGCGGGAGAAACCGGGAAACAAACTCAGGCTTTCGGTCAGAAGATGACCGGACTTCTCCCGACATTCACCGCCGCGAGCCTTGCCGCCGATGCCATCCGCGGGACCCTGCGCGGAATGAAAAACGCCATCTTCGACACGGTAGGCGCGGCTTTCGCACAAGAAGATGCCGACAGCGCCCTTCGTGCTTCGCTTGAATTGACGGGCCGGACGATAGCCGGAAATTATGACCACTATAAAAAGTTCGCCGAGGCCCAACAACTTGTCACTAAGTTTTCCGACGATGAGGTCCAGGCCGCCCAGAATCTTCTCCTCCAAATGACCCGGCTTGACCAGCAAGGAATCGACCGGGCCACGAAGGGGGCGATGGGCCTGGCCTCAGTCTTCAAGATGGACCTTCAGGCTGCCGCGTCGCTCATCCAGAAAGCGATGGAAGGAAACTTCGGGGCTCTCGGTCGCTATGGTATCCGAGTCAAGGAAACCGGGACCCTGGAGGAAAAGCGGGCCGACTTACTTCGACAACTCGACGGACTTTATGGTCGGGCGACGGCGGCGACGGGAACATTCAGCGGCAAAGTGGGCCTGCTCAAAAACGCATGGGGCGAAGCCCAGGAGGAAATCGGAAAGGCCGTCACCCAGAATAAGGGCGTACAAGATCTCCTGCAAACGGTGATGAACACGCTCCGGGAATTCACGCCGGAGATAAAAGAATACGTCTCCGGCATCGCCGGATTTCTCAGCGGGATCGCCAGCGTGACCAAGGCTACGCTCGAAGCGATTGATGACGTTCGCACGGCGGTCGGCGGGATGCGGAGCGATGTCAGCGAAGCAGACGCGGCTTGGGACAATCTCTCAAAAAAGCTCGGCGGATTCAGTGGCATCGTGACTGCCGTCGGCGGCCAGATAAAACGGATCGGCCAATACAGCAAGGAATCCCGGGACGAGGCCGCGTCATTGGGCGAAAAACTCTGGGCAAGTTTCAACGCGGTGGGCGAACGGGCCACGCTCGCGGCTATCGCCGCCGGAAAATTCGGGAAAGATGCTCAGGCCGCCTTCAAGGTTGTCGGCGGCGAAGGCCTCAAGCTGGCCGAATCTCTCGGTGTTGTGAAGGGCAAGGTTAATGAGGTCGGGAACGCCAACAAGAACCTGGCGGTGACTTATAAACTCCTCGAAACCGCTATGGACGCGATGCCCTGGGGCAAGCATCGGGCAGAATATCAGGCCCTATTGGATTACCTCTACCCCGTCGAAAAGGTTATCGAGGGGATTCTCCCACCGGTCACACAGTTGACTAAGAAAATTATCGAACAAGCACGGGCTCTCGGACTCATGCCCAAGGCGTCCCCTTGGGTCAAGATGGAGGAGGACGTTCAGAGATACGCCGCCACCGCCGGGGCCGCGCTCGGTGCGCTGGATTTAGTCATCCAGCAAGGGACGGCGAACCGGATGATTTCCCTCGATAACGAGTATAGCAGACGGCTCGCCCTGATTAATGCCAGCGTCACCGACGAGGACGCCCGGCAACAGGCCATCGCCAAGCTCGATGATGAATTCGCGGCGAAGAGGAAGAAGGCCGCGCGCGCCTTGGGGCTCAGCACGAAGGCCATCGCAATCTCTAACGCCATCATCTATACCCACGAAGCGGCGGCGAAAGCGATGGCCCAGGGCGGATTTATCCTCGGTATCCCTTGGGCCGCAATCATTCAAGCCCTCGGATGGATTCAAGTCGGCCTCATCGCCGCGCAGCCGATCCCCTTGGCCAAAGGCGGATACTTCAAGCGGGAAACTGTCCTTGCGGGAAGGGATGCGGATTATCGCCTCCATCCCGGCGAGATCGTCAGCCCCGCTCCGATGATGAGGAGCATTGTCCGGGAGGAGTTGACGCGACTCGTCCCGGCGATGGCGGGATCGTTCACCCTCATGGGCGGGATTCATATTCATACGGACCGCCAAGTCGATGGGGCAACGATATTCCGGGAGCTTGAACAGCAAGCGCGGATTCGCGGATTCCGGCTCGGGGGAACATAATGGCAGCCATCAAGCTCGGGATTTTAGGCTCCGAGGTAACGCTCCCCGATATCAAATACGCCCCCGGCTCGGGCATCGACCTCCCATTCAACTGCCCGAAGAATGTGGACGAGGTGTCGATGCTTGACGGCACGTCGGATTTCATCATCACGGCGAATCATCCCCGCGCCTTCCCGCTCGAATGGGATGAGTTGACCTGGGCCGAGGTCACGGCGTTGCTCAATATCGTAACGCTGAATCAAGAACTGAGTTTCATCAACGAGTACGTCGATAGCGTCGCCTATCCGGTCGTCGTCCTTGAATATAGTTATACCCCGATTGCCGAGACGACGGGGCAGACGACGATCCTCTATCGCTTCCGGCTCGAACTGAAGGGCACGGGCGTTGTCTGATGCAATCCATCTCCCCGCTTGTCGCTTCAGACTTTCTTGCGAAGGTCAAGCGGCCCCGCTATAAGTTCGAGATTCACGTCGGCGCGGCCTGGGTGAACCTCTGCGACCTGAACGGCGTCTATTACCTCAAGACGATTAGCGTCAACCCCTCGGGCGCGGGCGCGACGCCGGACGTGATGGCCGGGACGTGGAGTGCGGAGATACGTAACCCCGGCGGGATATTCCACCCGCTCCATCCGACTTCCGACTACGCCGACTATTTCCGCATCGGCCGCGAAGTCCGCATCTCCATCGGCGGGAATATCGGCGGGGCGGACCGTTACTATCAACGCCTCATCGGCTACATGGACGCACCGACATTCAACCATAAGTCGCGCTCGGTCTCCCTTTCCGGCTGTGACTACTCGAAGCAACTCGCGGATACGGCACTTCGGAGCCCGGATAATTTCTGGGGGAGCTCGGCGACCTATTCGACCATCGCTTCGGTCATGGTCCTGGGCTCGGAGATATACGACGAGGCCGACGCGATGGAGATCGGCGTCCATGAGGCGAACAACGTCACGAACTGGGTTGTGGCGGACGGGACGTTTGAATCGTTTACAGATGGCGGCGGCGGGTCAACCTATGTCGGGTTGCTTCAGCCGATAGACGACACCGATGCCCCGGTCACATATGATGACAATATCGGGAACTTTACAGTGGGAACGACCTATGTCGTCTCATTCAATTATAAGCGAACATCTCCCTGGACTCCGGGAACAAAACTATCCTGTTATATTTACGAATCCGGGACATACACCTGTTGGGGAAGCGTTGCCAACCTTTCTTCGGCAACCTGGGCGGCGGCATCATTCCAGTTTGTCTGCCCGAAAACGACGACAGCACGGATGACGTTCAAAATGTCGGCGCAATATAAAGCCGGTGCCGTCGATATCCAGGTCGATCAAATCTCCATCAAGCCGATCACGGGCGACGCCATCAACGCGCCCTACGAGCTCCCCTCGGCGTCCAATGGCCCCTATCTGGCCGTCCTCGACGATGCGGCGATTTGCTTCGGGCAAGCCAACAACGAATGGATCTTCGACGAGGCCACGAACTTATTGACGTTCTCCGAGAAGAAAATAATCGCCGCCGGGACGAACAATCTCGTCGTCTACTATTTCACGACCCAGGATATCATAGACGTTCTGGGCGATGTGTTGTCGTCGTCCGGCCTTTACGTGGACCGGGCGGCGGCGCTTGCGGCGATGGATTACACGGACCCGGACATCTCGCTGGATAAGGTCTGGTTCGAGCCGAGGACGATGAGGCTTGCCGCGATAAAGCAGATCTGCGAGCGGTCGAACTATCGCTTTTGGTTCGCCTACGACGGAACGCCCACCTTCAAGCCCGCGCCCGTGGCCGGGTCGCCCGTGTTCAGCTTCCCGTCCTTCGGGAACCTCTCCGCGCTCGATGACAAGCAGGACTTGGAGCAGATCAGGAACCGTATCGTCATCGAGGGGATAGAGCGGGGGGCTTTCGTCACGGCCAAGGACAAGGAAACGAGCCGATTCACGGGGACGGCCTCGGACGGGACTTCCATCGACGTCTACCTCGAACATACGGAGACAATCCAGAACCACCTCTTCCAGGACCAGAACTCTATCGACGCGATGTGCGCCGTGATCCTGGCCGAGCGGAAAGACCCGGTCTGGTTCGCAACACTTAACATCCCCAACCCCGTGCCGCTCGAAGTGGGGGATACGATTTCATGGTTCGTGGACTTTGCGACGGTCAATGTCCTGAGCGGCGGGACGTTCCTCTCCACGCCGGGGGATACGATAGACGGTGGTTCATTCCTCGTAGAACCAGAGGATACGATAGACGGTGGGACGTTCCTCGGAAGCGCGACCTTATGGGTGACGGGAATCATCCGCGCCATCAGCATCAGCAATAGCACGGCAACTTACACGTGCGAAATCACGGCCTACGAATAGGGAGAAGGAATATGAAAAAGAAACTCACGACGTTCATCGGCCTGCTTCTTTTGATAGCGGGACTTCAGTTCGTCATGGCCCCGCAGTCAAGCCTCATCGGGCAGACCTACCGCATCCTCGTCCGGCGGGGACTCGCCGCCGACCTGCCTGCGTTGGCGACGGGAGAATTCGGTTTCTCTACCGACACGAAGGAACTGCACATCGGTTCCGCCGTCGGCAACCTCCGCGTCATGGGCGACTACATCACGCCGGAGATGTACGGTGCGAAGGGCGACGGGGTGACGGATGATACGGCGGCGATACAGGCGGCGATTGATGCGGCAGAAGATGGCGAAGTTCACTTATCAAAGAAAACCTATTGTCATACGGGACTTTCAATTACCCACAATTTAAAATTAACCGGAGTAGGATGGGACTTTTATGGCTCAGTTTTGTTTAATATCGGTGTCGGAACCGGATTGACAATCATAAATGACGATTATACCGGATGTATTCTTTCTGATTTATGTCTCAAGGGAAGTGCAACGACGGGGAATGCGTTAGATTTACGCGGCGAAGGCCAGACGACATTCCGAAATGTTTATCTCTTGAACGGTGGCGGTTACGGAATCAAATTCCTAAACGGGGGCCATACGAGCATTGTGCGTTTATCGAATTGTAGAATTCAAAACATGGCCCTAGATGGAATCTATGGGAGGAGTGAACCGACTGCCCAAATTAATGGAATCAATATACTCGATTGCGAAATTACCGCAAACGATGGCGATGGTATAAATCTTTGGGCCAATAATCTAAACATCGAAAGAAATGTCATACAAGGCAACGATGGGGCGGGTGTAAGATTGACCGGTAGCGACATGGTTACCGGAGATGCCTCCATTTCCGGAGTGAATATTATTGATAATTACCTTGAATTAAACAAGGGCGGAAGCATCGCCGGGATAACAGAATACAATGTCGTTGGACCCATTGTTCATTATTGTTGGAATTTGCGTATTGAGGGAAACCGACTATCTTTATCCGCAGCTCAGGCCAATCCAGGAATTACTGCCCAAATAGATTTATCTGGAACCACTGATTCGGGAACAGAATATACGGGGTTATTTATTGGCCCAAATTCATACCATGATGATCTTGATTATATCGATTTGAATTATAAGGCCGACACATCGTGTATCGTGGTTGTCGGCCAGGGAACACTGGTGACGAAATATAAACAATTAAATAATGCTCATGTGATTTCGTCTCAGACGCTGTATTCCAATGAGGATGGGAATGTCGGTATCAAACAGAAAATTTTCGGGGGGGGCGGGACGAAGATTCTTGCCATTGCTACGGGGGTGGCTCCCTCCACTTCCCCCGCCGACGCCTATCAGCAATACTCGAAGGATGCCGGGGCCGTCGCGGGTCAGGCCGGGCCGCACTTCCGCACAGAGGGCGGCGGCATCTTTGGGATGCGCTCCGATACCGGGACGACGCTCCAATATGTTTACCAGGCCGACGCCCTTGCCGACGATGGGACGGTCACGCTCCCGGATGCGACGAGCGGGATGGTGCTCGTTTCCTGTAACGGCGAGGCGGGGATGTGGCTCGTCCAGGCTGACGGCACGGTGACGAAGATAAGCGGCTCGACGAACACGGCGGCGGCGAATACCGACGCGAACCTGTGCGTCTATGATGGCGGGACCGGGGCCATCGTCAAGAACCGGCTCGGCGCGACGGGTGAGATAAGGATCGTCTATTACTACAACTAGCATGGATGTCTCAGGGCCGATACCTACGCATATACCGATGCGACCAGTGCATCTCACAGATGCCGGGGGCCGAGACTGCCCCTTGCGGATTCTGCTCGAAGTATAGGCGGAACTGTCCGCCGAACGGCATCCCGGACTTTTGTAGGCTCCCCCGAATCACGAAAAGGCGGCGTGCGCGGAAGGGGGCCTAGGAACGCGCCTGCGGGGCGAACTCCTTTTCCCGCCCCCCTCATGCGGGGATGGACCCCGGGACGCGAATTTGACGGACAAAACCCCCCGAATTTAGGCACTTGGGGGCTTGGGCAGAGACGTGTCCACGGGGTGTCCGTAAATCATGCCCATCGGCCCGGCTCGATTGACTCGTCTTGTCTCGTTCTTTCCCATATAAATCAGGGTTGGTTTGCTCCTGCCCTGAGAAGGCATATTCCTTCCTAACCCGCAGGCCCCCCGTTCAAGTCGGGGCAGGGGCGCTTTCCTTACCCCACAATATCAGTTACTTAGCCGAATGGTGGGGTAAAACATCCGCATGCCGGTGTCCGGCCAACGTGTCCACGGCCTGACGTTGTAACCTCGGGTTGGAGTGCGAATAAAGAAGGGTTGTCATGTAGGCCGAATGGCCGGCAAGTTGGGAAATTGTAACAACGTCAACCCCGGCGGCCAAGAGTTTCGAGCAAAATTTATGCCTCAAAAGATGAACGTGAAATGGCACCCCCGCGTTCTTCGATATCGTCGCCGTGAGTTTCCGCAAGATGCTGTTGCTTGTCCTGCCGGGGATCTGAAAGACGTATTGGCCCTCATGCCGCCGGCCGGCCAGGATCGCCGCGGCCCAGGGCCTCGGAGACCATGATCGTCGAGGCCGTGTGGCGGAGATGATGGAAGGTGAAGTCGTGGATCCCAGTGATCCGGCGGACGGCCTAGAGCGGACCTGTCCAGAATCGGTCCTGGCTTGCTCTGTACGAGGCGAACGCTTTTTAGCTACCTCTGGGACGGGGGAGGGCCGGAAAATCAAAGCTCAATCAATAAAACCCCCTGCCGCTTGAAGATTAGGGGGGGGGTGTCCGTGGCGTGTCCACGAATCGGCCCGCCCGGTAGCGTCGAAATGCGCCGCTCTCCGAAACGATTAAATTTGGCACGGTTCCGCTCCCGGCAATAAACGTGCCAAATTCAGGCCTCATAAAATAAATATCTTTCCTTATTGACAGCCGTAAATTCGTTTGTTATCATGGCCGCGTTATGGCAATCAAAAGCAAAGCGAAGATCAAACCCAAGGAGGTCCGCTTTTTCCGGCTCTCCGATTCGATGTGGAAAAAAATCCAGGAAGAGGCCACGGTCAGGGAGATGACCGCTAGCGAATACGTCCGCCGGATCATCGAAACACACTTGGCTGCCGATGCCAAGGCGAGGTGACCATGAACGTCGGCGACCGCGTCAAGGAAATCTCCTCGGGCCGGGCTGGCCGCGTCCTCCGCATCTTCGACATCGACAATCAGGGCAACCTGGCCGTCATTCGGTTGGACCACGAAGACCCCCTCTACGGGAGCGTCCCGGTCGCGATCGACGCGGGGAAATTCTTTAAAACGAAAACGGACGAACTCGTCGATGACCTCCTGACCACGGAGACCACGAGGGAATCTTCGGACGATCCGGCGGTCGTCGCTGATTGCCGCCGCGCCGCCCGGATCCTCTGGGCCCGGATCTGGACTGTCGAACGTGCTCGCCGGCGTTTTCAGATGAAGGAAGAGGTGGGGTGATGCATCCCAGCGAAAAACAATTTGCAGGTTTGCTGACCAGCAGGGGAAAAACATGGAAGGCCCAGCCCTGCCGATTCAAACTTGGGCATACGACTTATACCCCGGATTTCTATTGCCTCGAGGATGACGTCTATTACGAGGTAAAGAAAACCTGTTCGTCCAAAGAGATCAGGAAGATCATCAGGTTCAAGAAGACCTATCCTAAAATAATCCTCAAGGTTATTTCACCCAATGGTTATCCATATTACTGCCCAGGCAGTGATTCCTATTTGTCTGCGCTCGAAAACATCATGGCAATTTTGCTCTCGAAGGACATAACCGAGATCTCTGATAAGGAACGCGCAATTCTCAACCAATCGGCTCCAAGCATGCATGGGATTCGTCGGCCGTCATTTAGCCATTCGCTATCGCTTGCCAAGACCATCAAGGCGGCCCGCCGGAGGCCCTGTAAGCCGTTGGCAACGGATGAGCGAACATCGGGCCGGAGACGCCAGAAATGACACGAAATAGGGCCAAAAAACAAAAGCCGGCCGTTCGGCTCTGCCGTTCGTGTTCCGAGTTTTTTCTACCTTATCGCCGCTATCAGCGCTTCTGCTCAGGGCGTTGCCGGAATCTGTTTTGGAGAACGAAGAACAAGAGCATGCGATTCGCGGTCGAATCCATCGCCGATATTCAAGCCCGCCTCCGGGCCATCGAAGCCAGGCTCAAGATCAAGGGGGCCAAGTGATCACCGTCTACTACCCGCTCCGCTTCTGCGAGATCTGCCGAACTATTAAGCGGGAGGATTGGATGTACTCCGAGGACCGCCCGCTGAGTTTCCCGAGGGCCATGCGCATCCTCGATTTCATCCACTTCAAGAACCCCGACGACATGAGGCTCATCGACTTTATCAATCGGCACGCGGGATGCACGGCGATGCCTAATCGCAACGGCATAGACCACGCGGCCGCCAGGCGCATCGTCATGGCGGCTTACGAAATCATCAAGGAAAAGTGAGGAGGGGAAGATGACACAAAGACAGTTTGTCGAATTGCCAGATGGAATGCTTATTTCCCTTGTCGGAGGGAAGGGGCAGGATTCGGCCCGCGTTGTCGGGCGGGATGCGATAAGGAATGGACTTTTTGTTCGGTATTCCACCGGAGAAAACTTTTTCGTATCCATCGACAAGGCAGGGCTTTATTACGTTCCAGGCCTTGCCGGGACCAAAACCCAGCGTCGTGATCACCACGCTGGCCAGACAGGAGCCTGACCATGCCCCGCACAATTACTGACTCCGAATACGAGGATGCCCGCATGGAGCTGGCCGAGGCGCGGTATCTTCGCCGTGTCACGCGCCACGAGCCGGAGCGGGCCAAATGCGCGGCGTGCGGGAGGAGGACGGACGTTGCCTTCCTCGACGCGCGCAACGTCTGCCCGGACTGCAAGCCGTTCGTGGAGGACATCGAGGAGATGTGCAGATGAACAAGCCGACGCTGGGGCCGTGGAAAACCAATGCCCCAGGAGGATTTATAATCAGGTCAATAAAATCAGAGTTAGCGCGAGTCGGGTATTCAATCGGCGGATTTAGCCAAGGGGCCATGTCAAACGCCCCCGGCCTTTCTGAAGCCCAGGCCAACGCCGCACTCATCGTTGCCGCCGTCAATGCCTGTTTCGCCATCAACCCCTCGAGTCCCCTGGCCGTGGCCGAGGCGTTGCCGGAACTGGTCGAGGCCTTGGAAACAATCCATGTGCGGACGGAAGAATACACTACGGCCCCCGATAAGGAACGTGCTCTCGAAGCCATCCATGAAATCTCCCGCGCCGCCCTCGCCAAGATCGAACAACCCAGATGAACAAGAAACCCTCTCGATATTCCCTCTTATCTCCAAAACAAAAAGCGGGCATGGCCGCAAGTTCTCGTATTTATCGCGCCAAACATAGGGAAGAGGCCAAGGCGTTCAATAAGCATTATCGGCTGGAACACAAAGAAGAAATTAGGCTCCAGCGGATGGCCAAGCGTTACGGGATCAACAAGGATGATTTTGATACCCTGCTCCATAATCAGGGTGGGGTTTGTGCAATTTGCCGAAAACCTGATTGGAATGGGAAGGGTCCCCATGTCGACCATGACCACGTAACCGGAAAAGTTCGGGGCATCCTTTGCACAAGTTGCAACATGGCTATCGGTCATGTTTACGATGACCCAAAGATAGCCCAGCCCATCGTTGATTATCTTAAAAAATCCAAGCTCAAGGCCACCCCATGACCTTCCTCCTCTCCATCGTCCCTTACCGCGCCTTCTGGGCCGTCATCATTATCGTCGGTTTCGTGGCCCTTTACGTTGCGATAGTCCGTGACTTCCTTCGGATGCTGAAGGATAGGGATATCACATGACGAAACTCGCCAAGCCCATCAAGCGCGAAATGACCGCCGGGGGTATCCGCCGCCCGCTCATCGTCACGCTGGACCCGGAAACTCAGCGCATCGGCATCGCAGAGAAAGGATGTCGCACCGTGTATTGGATGAGATTACAAACTTTTTATGCCCTTGCGATTAGGGCGGAAGAAAAGGAGAAATGAGATGGAATTGAAAGACCCTGAACTCGTCTTTCTCGACGAAGCAATCGCCGTCATCAAGGCCATCAACGCCAGGACCGCCGTTCTGCTGGCCGAGTACGAACACATCAAGAAGGCAATCGCAAACGAGCCGCAACCGGACGCGGGGAAGGCCGGAGCCTGATATGCCGATTAACGGTCGAGACTCTGATCCTCAAGGCAACACACCGCCCGAGGCAGTTAAGTCCGGCTGTAAAGAGGTTTTTATGTTACTGCAAGTGGCGCGACCCGAGAGCGCCTTCCTGAAGCTCGGGATCTACGGGGACGCCGGAAGCGGCAAGAGCTACACGTCGTCGCTCGTCGCCATCGGTCTCTCCAAACTTCTCAAGTCCGCGAAGCCCGTCGGGTTCGTGGACACGGAAACGGGTTCGGATTATCTCATCCCGATGTTCGAGCGGGAAGGGGTGAGCCTGATTCGGACCAAGACCAGGGCCTTCGCCGACCTCCTCACGGTCATCGACGAGGCCAAGGAAGCGTGTGACGTGCTGGTCATCGACAGCGTCACCCATTTCTGGAACGAACTTGTCGCGTCCTACAAGAAGACGAACAAGCTCTCGTTCATGACCCTCAAGCATTGGGACCCGCTCAAGCAGACGTGGAAGGAATACACGGACCGCTTCGTGAACTCCCGCCTCCACATCATCGTCGCCGGCCGATCTGCCGACAAGTGGGATGAGGTCGAGGACCCGAACGACGGCGCGAAGGAACTCAAGAAGGTCGGGACCAAGATGAGGGTCGAGGGTCAGTTCGCCTACGAACCCTCTCTCCTCGTCGAGATGGAGTCCGTCCAACTCACGGCCCGCGCCGGGGGCAAGGTCATCCGCCGCCTGTTCGTCAAGAAGGACCGTTTCGACATCATGGACGGCGCATCTTTCGACAACCCCACCTTCGACACGTTCATGCCGCACATCGCCGCCCTCAACCTCGGCGGCGAACACAAGGCATTCGAGGAGGGCCGGGACTCGACGGCCATGTTCACCCGGAACGACATCGGGGAGCGCAAGTCCATCCAGAAAGAGATCCTCCTCGAAAAGATCCAGAACGAGATCAAAAAACTCCACCCGGGCCAGACGAAGGATGACCAGCTCGCCAAGATCGCTCTCCTCCAGGAACTCTTCGGCACGAACTCCTGGACGGAGATCGAGAAGTTCTTCTCCAACGAGAAATTGGCCGAGGGCCTCAACAACCTCCAGCTCAAGGCGCTCAAGATGGCCGAGGACGTGGCGAAGGCCGAGGAGAAAGCTCCCGCGCCCAAGGCCGAGCCCGCCACGACCGCGCCCACGAACGGCGGCAAATCCAAGACGAAGGGAGCACACGCATGAAATGGCCAGAACCCAAGAAAGGTATCCCCGAAGGCCACTACACCTTCACGCTCAATAAGGAGCCGGAGCTCAAGGTCATCCGCATGAAGAACGGGGAAGGCCGTTCGCTCCTCCTCTATGTCGTCGGTATGCCCGGAGATCACAAGCACAGCGAAAGCTTCGTCCCTTGGGACCCCCGCTACGAGGACTTGTGCGCCGCTCTCAATGTCGAACACGGGCGCGATATCCAGATGGAGGGGGCGTCTTTCGAGGCCGATGTGGTCTATGAACCCGACAAGACGGACCCCGACAAGTCCTGGCCACGGATGAAGAACATCACCCGAGCCGGGGGGGATTTCGTTCCGAAGATCGGGACGGACGACGGGGATATTCCTTTTTAACATGAACGACCACGCCGGGGTCGTCCATGACGCGATTCCCCTCCTTTGCGTGTCGGGCGCAGATTCAAATTGGAGAACACTGCGCATGCGTTCTAATCGCACGGCTCCGACTGCGCCCCTCCCCGGCGTCTTTTCTATGAAAGGTAGAACATGAAAATCAAAATTTCGGAGTTGCGACCGAACCCATTTCGCAATATCGAACACTACCCGATTGATGCCGATAAGGTAAAGACTCTTGTCGCGTCAATCGGCCAGACGGGCTTCTGGGACAACATCCTGGCCCGCAAGGAAGATGGGCAAATCCAGATTGCCTATGGACATCATCGACTCGCCGCACTCAAACAAGCGATGAAGCCGAGCGATACCGTGGACATCCCCGTCAAACCGCTCGACGACGCGACCATGCTCAAGATCATGGCGAACGAGAACATGGACGAGTGGAAGACCAGCCCCGGCGTCATCGACGAGACGGTCCGGGCGACGCGGAAATTTCTTACCGAACACCCAGAAGAAGCGAAGAAAGCTGGCCAGTCCCGCAACTCCTCCCCCGTGGGGGCGGAGTTAATCTCCCGTTTCCTGGGTCCGTCTTGGTCATCAACTCGCGTGGGGGATGCTATCGAACGCATGGGTCTCATCGATGATGGCATTATGGAACCCGAGGCCGTGCGGGTCCTGCCGACAGAACGAGCGGCCCGTGACTTTACGAAAGCCGTCAAGCAGTTCAAACCAACCCACGCTCAACAAAAGAAGGCAGCCGAGAACATCGCGGGAATGGCGAAGGGCGCCCGCGGAGAGGCCGCTGTGCGCGGGGCCATCACCGAGCAAATCTACCGCCGGGAGAAACCCGGACACCGGGACTTCAAGCTCATCGAACTCCGAGAGGAGATCAAGGCAACCGAAAAGCTCGCGCGGGATTTGTCCAGCAAACTGTTGACGCTCATGCGGTTCAAGGAAGAAGTCAAGGACCAAGTTTATCGGGCCGAGGTTGGGGCTTTGGCGACTGAGTTCAATGTACTTATTCAGAGACTTAAATCTTTTATTGGAGGAAAAAACAATGTCAAACAACTCGAAGGGTAAGGCAATCGCTGATCTTCTCCTGGCGGATGTATCGAGGTATCGGGGTTGGGATGAACTATTGGAAGGATTGATTCCTGGCTTTTCTATGGTCCCCAAATCCATCCAGTTCGAAATCATCGAGGCTTACGAAACCTATATGACGCACGCTCGGTCCGTTTTAGACGAACGCGGTTATATGCTTTTACGAGATGGGCGGGCAATAAACGCGAAGTGGAAAGTTGCAACTCCCAACGATATCGCGGATATCGAGCGTGTATTGGAAGAACAGCAGAAAAGAGGGGCCGCAATTGATGGCAGGGTTGAGAAAAGGATTGAGAACCTAAAAAAGGCCAACATCCTTCCGCCCGCATGGAGTCCTACCCTGAACGCATAACAATGAAATCTCCCGCCTTTCAGTTTTACCCCGCTGATTATCTCGCTGACGCGAAAGTCCAGGCTCTCAGCATCGAGGGCGAAGGCTGTTATTTCCGGCTCCTCTGCTACTGCTGGCGCGAAGGGTTTATCCCGTCCGGTAGGGTGGCTATAGCCCGGCTATGCAAGGGCTATGACGGACCCGGTATTGACGAGGCAATTTCGATGTTCGTGCGCGGAGAAAAGAGAGGTCAACTCGTCCATCGTCGGCTCGATAAGGAGCGGAAACGGCAGGAGGAACGCTCTAAGTTCTTGAGGGAACGTGGTTTAGAGGGAGCGTTAAAAAGATGGCACAAGGATGGGGTGGCTACCATTCGGCCAATGGCCAAAGATAGCTCTTCATCTTCATCTTCAGCTTCGGCATTAAATCCCCCTACCCCCTTTGAGAAAGGGGGACAGAAAAAGCCGAACAATCGAAAGACTCGGAGGCTCAAAGTCGGCGCGTCCGGCGACGTTTCGACCAGCGTGGCCCGAGCCACGGCGAAGAACAGGCGGAACTTCCCGGAGCTGGAGGAGAAGTGATTATCTGCGGCGACGCTCTGACCGAACTCCGCAAGTTGCCGGATGAGTCGGCGAATATGTGCGTCACGTCCCCGCCGTATTGGGGGCTGAGGGACTACGGCGTCACCGGACAACTCGGCCTTGAGAAAACGCCCGAGGAATACGTCGCTCGCATGGTCGAGGTGTTCCGCGAGGTGCGGCGGGCGCTGAAAAAGGACGGGACGTTGTGGCTGAATCTCGGGGACTGCTACCATTCGGGCGATAGGGGCGGATACCATCGGGCCCGGGCGGGCGTCAAGAAAAACATGGGCCATTCGGGGAATTATAATGACTTTGTTGGAGCCCCGAATCGCCGGAGACAAGCAGGACTCAAGGACAAGGATTTGGTCGGGATCCCGTGGGCCGTCGCGTTCGCTCTGCGTGCCGATGGCTGGTATCTCCGCCGAGACATTATTTGGAATAAATCGAACCCCATGCCCGAGAGCGTCGCGGATCGGCCCAGCTCTGCACATGAATATATTTTCTTATTCAGCAAGGACGCCCGGTACTATTACGATTCCGAATCAATCCGAGAGATAGCGGCGGAGGCGTCCTCGAGGCGCTGGGCGCAAGATGTCCCGGCCCAGATAGGAAGCAATCGGATCCCAGGAAAAACAAACGGCCCGATGCGTGCCGTCGGTGGCCCCTATGTTCACGGCAACAAACCCGGCCGGGATGACGGGGGGCGATCTTGTAATAAAGCGGGACAAGAATTTCGGAACTCTCGTTCGGTCTGGACTATCGCAACGACTTTCTATCAAGAGGCAAGTGGTCATTTCGCCACGTTCCCGCCGGAGATTCCCGAGCGGTGTATCAAGGCCGGGTGTCCGAAGGGCGGGACTGTGCTTGACCCATTTTTCGGAGCCGGGACGACGGGGCTTGTCGCCATGCGGCTAGGCCGGGAGTTCATCGGGATAGAATTGAATCCCGATTATTGCGAGATGGCAAGGAAGAGAATCTACGGGACGCTGGGAGCGACAATGGAGGCTAGCCCATGAGTGAATCTTTATTAATTGCCGACATCCGGTCCTTCCTTATCGCCCATGCCTACGGCTCGGCCAAGGCCACGCCCCGGCGTCACCTACTCTATCATCTCCGCATTCAGGGTCACTCGATCTGCGACAGACGGATGAGGGCGATGCTCTCGGCTATGCCGGACATCGGCAGTTGCCTCAAAGGGATATTTTTCATAGTCACGGCGGAGGATCGCAAGGCCGCGACGAAGCAATTACATTCAGCGAGCATGTCGTCCCTCGTAAGGGAAAAGCGGATACGGGACGCGGGGGAGATGGGGCAGGGGAATTTATTTGAGGAGGGAACGACGTGACAAATCCATTCGACGCGGTAATCAAAACGCTCGAGGCCGAGAGGGAAAGGTACTTTTTACCCGAGGAATTGCCGGAGCGAAAACAGATTGAGGCCGCCATCCGCGTCCTCGAAGCGGCGGGGGAGATGAGCAAAGAGCGACATCTAACCCACTTCATCGAGGAAACAAGTCACGTCAAATGCTACTACTGCACCGCTATCCACGCCCTGCTCGCCGCCCTGCCGGACAAGGAGAAACCATGACCGCCATCACGAAGAAGAGGGTCGACAAGTTGCGGGAGTGGCTAAAAACTTATTCTTTCGCTTATGTGCAATGTGCCGAAATTCTAACACTCCTCTCCGACTACGAGAAGATGCGGGCCGAGATTGAGAATAGGTGCGACCAGCGGGACGCGGCCCTTGAGTCAGTCGGCCTATTATCGGCCCAACTCGAAAAGCAGAGGCCGCTCATCGAGGCGGTGAGGGAGGTTCCCTACGATAGTCTCCGGCACCTTGTCGAAATATCACACGCTGGAGCGAACACCAATACGGCCAACATCCTCCGCGCCGCACTCAAACTGAGGGAGGGAGAGAAATGAACGTCAGCAAAGAGAAGATGCTTGAATTCATAGACCACGTAGACAGTTATCTTCGCTCGGGGGATGGAGATTGGGACATTACGTCCCACCCGGACCCGGCGGCAGAGGGGGCACTCAAGGCCATCCGTTCCCTCATCGAGTCCAGCGTCCCCGCCGATGACCTATCCATCGAAGTTTGCGACTACTGTAGCGGGGGCATCTCCCGCCTCCCGCCGATTCGGGTGACGAGGGAGTGGATAGGGAAGTTAATTCACGAAGGATACCTGTGCGGAGCATATAACGATAATCAAGAACGGTTCGTATCTATGCTCCGCGAGAAGGGCATCGAGGTGGAGGAGAAGCCGTGATCCGCCTCCGATGGCTCATCCTGGCTTTCCTCCTCGGCTGGTTCGTCGGGAAGCGGAGCGTCTATCCATGAGATTCTCCCGCTCTTTCCGTTCCGGTCTCGCCGGGTTTCTCGCTTTCCTTGTACTCGTGGCGCTCTGGATAATCATCACGGACGAGCGGTGTTCCCGCAACGTCTCAGGCGACGAGACGGCGGGGATGGCAACGCAGCAAATTCCGTTCAAGGAGTGAAACATGCCTCTATTCCTGAAAATCCTACTGTCGGCCCTGGCGGTCTGCGCCCTGGCCTGGTTCATCTGGGCGTTCGACCGTGGCGTCAAGCGGGTCAAGTTGGCGAAGGCCCAATGCCGAGCGTCCATGAACAAGTGGCTTCTCGAAAAGGCGGACGAGTGCGAACTCAACGACGACACGACCAAGATCCTCCCCGTCATCGAGGAGGAGAAGTGAATAAATATCAATTCCGATCTTTATATAATCTCGGGTGGACGATTAGCGCACAAATATTTTGGCTTCACTCTACGGGGAAAACCTTAAAAGTGTTTTGGATGATTCTGTTTTTCTTGGGACTCATCAACACTTTTTTGGATGCCGTTAAGGGGAACAGATGACCAACTACTCCCGTGGCGCGAACTTCGAGCGCACCGTCAAGGCCGACTTGGAGGCGAGGGGCTATCTCGTTATCCGCGCCGCAGGGTCGCACGGCATCATGGACCTCGTGGCGTTTCGACCTCCCCGCGCGCCCCATGCAACCGGAGAAACGTGGCTGGTTCAATGCAAAATCCACGGAACGATATCGCCAGCCGATCGCAAGGAACTCTATGAGACTGCCGCCAAGTGGGGGGCCTGGGCCGTCCGCGCGTCGCGGCCCAAGCGGGGGGCGATTCTTTACGAGCGGCTTTTCGTGAGGGGCGGGGAGTGCTGGGTGGAGATTTTCGCATGACCCCCGACATCGCCCTCTGCGTTTGGCGGAAGGAATGCCCGCTTGCCGGAATCTGCTACCGCGTGCTGGCCGAGCCGGACGAGGTACGTCAAAACTACTTTGCCCCGTCGAAGCTCGGGAAAGAATGTCCATATTTTATCGAGGACAAGAAGGAGAAAACATAATGCTACGCAAAAGCCATGTGATTAGTTCAGAAACCCGCACTAAAATAGCAAAGGCGCTGCGCGGTCGCAAACTCAGCCCGGAACACTGTGTTAAATTGTCGGAAGCGCATAAGGGAATTAAACTCAGCCCGGAACACTGCGCGAAAATATCGGCGGCTAATCACGACCGCGCCCACCTACTTAGCCCGGAGGCTCACGCGAAATTAGTAGCAGCAAATCGAATGCGCATTGGCGAGAAGCGCAGTTTGGCAACTCGCATTAAAATGTCGGCAATGCGCCGCGGGGAGAATAATCCAAATTGGAAAGGAGGGAGATGTAGATCTGGACCATCCGGGCGCGGATATTTCTATATACTTCATCCAGACCATCCTTTCGCCACGCGCTCCGGCTATGTGGCCGAACATCGCCTCGTGATGGAGGCCCACTTAGGCCGAACCCTTCTCCCCACAGAAGTCGTTCATCATATAAATGGCGATATCGAAGATAATCACATCGAAAATCTAATGTTGTTCTCGTCTCAAGGCAAACATCGCAATAATCATGGGAACAAACGAAGAGGAGGATTACGTGGGAACACCAGCACCATTGTTTGACCGACTCAAGGCGTGCATCGAGAAACACGCCGACTGGACGGACGAGAGAATCGCCGCCGCTATCGTCGGCTCGACCCGCGCTATGGTTCGAGCCATCCGGGCCGGGGAGCCGTTGCCGGAAAGGGCGGCCATCGCCGAAGTCCGGCTCGATACCGGGACCATCAGCTTCGCCAAGGTCCGGGAGAGATACGATATCGCCGCGGCGATCCGGGTAGAGTTGGCGAAGCTCAAACCGGGGGCCCTGATACCGGAGCGCGAGCTCTGCCAGCGGGCGGCGGGAAAGGACAACAACCGATTCCGCCGGGCCGTCGAAAACAACGCCGACGAGTTTCGGAAAAACCGCATCAAGTTGGCCCTGAAAGACGACCCGCCCGATGGCCGCTTTTATTGGGGTCGACGCGAGGATATTCAGGAAGCAACCCGCCTACGGGATGAATAGGAGATAAGCATGAAAAAAGAAAAAGAAATCAACCTCGGGGAACTCCAGGACCTTTTGGCCGAAGGGCCGGGGGGCAGGGAGAAGATCAAGAAGCAGGCCGCCGCCATCAGCGCGCTCCAGGAATCGCTCATGGCCACCTACAAGCGGCAGAAGCCCTACGAGGTGCCGGTCAAGGCCGCTGACAACAAGATCCGCTTCGGACTCATCGGGGACACGCACATCGGCTCGCTCTACTACCAGCGGGACGCGCTCCGGGCCTTTTACGAACGGTGCAACGACGAGGGTGTCGCGGATATCCTTCATGCCGGTGACGTCCTGGCCGGATGGCGCGTTTACAAGGGCCAAGAGTTCGAGCTGAGGCCGGACGCGAAATCCTGGCCGGAGCAACGGGACATCTTCGCCAACGAAGTGCCCAAGATTCCGGGGATGCGGACGATCTTCATTACCGGGAACCACGACAACAGTTTCAAGAAACTCGTGGGGATGGTCGTTGGGGACGAACTCGGGCGGCTCCGGGAGGACTGGAAATTCATCGGTCAGGACGTCGGCGACGTGGACCTGATGACGCACGGCTCGAATGAAAAGCCGGGCCAGAAGTTCCGCGTCCGCCTGCTCCACCCTGGCGGCGGGACGGCCTATGCCGTGAGCTACCACGCCCAGAAGATCGTCGAGTCCATGCCGGGCGGGGAAAAGCCGGACCTTATCGGCATCGGCCACTACCACAAGGCGATGTTCATGCCCGCCTACCGGAACGTGTCCTGCATCCTGACCGGGACGTTCGAAACGCAGACGCCGTTCATGCTCCAGCACAGTATCGCCGCGCACGTCGGCGGCTGGATTATCACCGTCCATCTTAACGAGCGGAAGAAACTCACGAGTCGGGTCGAGGCCGAATTCGTGGGATTTTACAGCGAGGCACGCTAACCCCCTCGCCTACGGGTGAGGATAAATCTTTTTAGGAGGTTTCTATGATTCGACTCGGAAACAAGGTCAGGGACAAGGTAAGTGGCATCGAGGGCATCGCCAAGCACGGACCGGACCCCGCGAAATGGCCCGAGTCCATGAGGCCCAAGGCCCCGGCGGAGACGGAGCCGTCTGTCGCTCCCGGCTGCTGAGGGACGCCATGCCCATCATCGTCACCTATCTCAACCCCAACATGAGGCCGGACATCGTCGAGGGCGTCTCCTGGAAGCAACTCGACGAGAACTCGCCGCGCCTCGGGACGATCAACCTTAAGTCTCTCGGCGACGGCCACCACATCATCGTTAATAAGTCCGCCGTGGCGAAGGCCGAGGAGTTCACGGTGGAGGCCTGGCAGAAGCTGAAGGACGAGGACGAGGCGGCCGCCGCCGCCCAGGCGAAGGCGCGGTCCGACGCGGAGACCAAGAAGAAGTCAGACGCCGCGACGCTGGCCCTCCTTGAATCCAAGACGCTCCGGGGGCGGATTCGGAAGCTCTTCCACGTCAAAAAGGGCTGAGATAACACATGGCAATACAGCAGGCGGAGGGCGGGTTCGACATCAAGCGGCTCAAGTTCTATCGGGAGCGGGCGCGACTGACGCAAACCGAACTCGGGAAGAGAGCGGGCGTGTGCGCCGTGCAGATCTGCCACTTGGAGAAAGGGAAGCACAAGCCTCACCCCAAGACGGCCGCCAAGCTCTACGCCGCGCTCTCCGCCTGCTTCCGGGGTGGCCTGCCGATGGGGGGCATGTACGCTGACGGACTGCGCCGGGCCGGTTGCCCCCACTGCGGAGCCCCGAACGGCCACACGCTTGAGGTCTGTATCCCCGGGATTGAGCTCCAGTGTGTCAGTTGCGCCCGGGTCTTCCGCCTCGACGCGAAGGGACGGGCCTATGTCCCGGGTCCGGTATCGGCACCGGCAAAGATTCTCCTAATGCACGAGATGTCGGCGGCCGCCCGGGCGAGGATATCGGCCGGCCAGCGGCGGCGGCATGCCAGGGAGAGGGGAGAGGAGGAAGCATGACCAAGCCGAAGGTCCAGACGAGGAAGGTGTTCATCATAACGACCCCCGCCGGGAGCCTCCATTACGGATTCATGGAGGTCACGGAGAAATTAGCGGAACATCGCGCCGAAGAGGTATTCGGGCGGCAAGGGCAAGTGTGTCTTTGCGGCTGTGGAAAGAAGTTCGACGGATTCCGCGTCGTCCGCGCAACCCTGACATGGACGATGAAAGGAAAGTAGGATGACCATCCAAGAACGACTTTCGACAATTAAGGCTCGGCACCTAGTCTTTCATGCCGTTCAAATTGGATTAATAGCGGGCAGGCGTGTGAACGTCTTGACCAAAAGAGGCGTTCAAATCGGCCATCTCGACTATTCCCTTGAGTGGCGGTGTTATATCCTCTGCCCGTACAGGGATACGATTTGGTCAAAGGGTTGCCTCGATGATGTGGGCAAGGCGCTCGCCATTCTGGACGAACCCGCCCCCGCGAAAGGAGAAGGACGATGAGTATGCAAACCCTAGAAAGAGCGATTCTCTCAGAGTTAAAAACGGTTGCCAATAACCCAAAACTGAAAATGAAGGATATGCTCGAATGGTCAACGGGTCCGGTTGAACCACACGAGGGAGAGGTCGTATTGAATCTCCCAGACATGAACGTCAACTGCGCCCTTCTGACGATGCTCGACAAGAGGAAGCCATGACCCCCCGTGCGCCGTCGAGGGAGAGGGTCTTTAACATCCATGAATTGAAGGCGTGGCTCAATGAGTTCATGCCGCTCAAGGGCGGGGTGCTAGAAGAAGTGATAGCCCTCATAGCGATGGTTGATGAGGTTAAATCTCTTGAGGCCGAGAACGAGCGGCTGAAAGAAGATGTCGGCAGGCTTGGTGTTCAAAATGAAATGCTCAAGGGGCCGTGGTCAAAAATAAAAATAGTAGGTGGAGCGGGTTCTTGGAAAGACAAATATTTCAACGCCTCTGACCTGTGCCAATTTCTTCGTGAAGACAACGACAGGAAGAAGGCCCAACTCGCCAAGCAAGCCCCGCTCATCGAGGCGGTCATGGGGGCGGACAATAAGAAACTTTTAGACGAGGCCGATATTCTGCGAGACTTCGGCGGAGAAGAGGACCTATCTGTTTCTCTCATCCTCCGCGCCGCCCTCAAGTTTAGGAAAGAATGACCGCCCCCCAGTCTGCCCTCTTTAAGCGAGGATTCAAACATAGTCCGGAAGCACGAGCGAAGATATCGATGGCGCTTCGAGGTCGAAAATTCAGCCCGGAACATTGCGCGAAAATAGCCGCCGCACAACGCGGCCCAAAAAACCATAACTTTGGGAAGCGGGTGAGTCAAGAGACGAGAGAAAAATTGTCGGCGGCAAGTTTGGGCCGTCCCAAAAGCCCAGAACACCGGGCCAGCCTGAGTGTCGCAAAGCGTGGTGCCAATCATCCCAATTGGAAAGGGGGCCGCCATAAGAATAGCGATGGCTATATATATATTTTCTTGCCGAACCATCCGCACCATAATGGCAAGGGCCGCGTTTGGGAGCATCGCCTTGTTATGGAGGCGCACCTTGGCCGGACCCTCCTTCCCACGGAAATCGTTCATCACATCAATGGAATTCGGGACGATAACCGAATCGAAAATCTGACGTTGTTTTCTTCCCTTGGGAAGCATATTGGCTATCACAACGCCAAGAGGAAAGTGAAGTGAATACACTCAGGGCGCACCGCAAGGCCCGCGGCATCCGTCAACTGGACCTTGCACGGTTGGCCCACGTCGCTCAGGCCGATATCGTTTCATTCGAGAAGGGGGGGCGGCTCCCTACCATCGGCCAAGCGAAACGGATCGCCCTGGCCCTCGGCCTCAAAGTCGAGGCATTATTCACCGATGGATTCCGGGAGCAGAGCAAGCACACGGGACGGCCAATCAAGAGTTATGTGCCGTATATGCCGCCTGCGCCGGTTCCGCATCCGAGTAGTGGGCTGCGTCCGGCCGATTCGCGCCGCCTTGTCTGCCCTCGTTGCGGGGCGTCGTCATACAGTCTATGCGACCTCCCCGGCCTGGCCTTTCAATGTATCCTGTGCGGCCGTTCGTTCGGGATGGATGGGAAGATGGCGGAGCCGAAGACACCGAGGGCCGTGAAGATGTCAGCGGAAACGAAGGCGAAGATGTCCATCGGGCAGAGGGCGCGGCGTGCCGGGGAAAGGGAGATGCGCGATGAGTGACCCCGCTGTGAAGAAAAGGCTCAATAACGCCAAGCGGAAGATCACCGCGACGCTCACCCTGGCCGGGTTCGATGTCTATGCCTTCGAGGCTGGGCCGTTCCACCTCTGCGCCGACAGCCGGGATGGCGGAAAGCGTATCAGGATATGCTTCGGTTCGACGAATGCCGACGAGGCCAAGGCCATGAGCCGCGCTGTCATGCCATCGAACTGTCACCGCGAGGCTTGGCAGGTCTCCGATGACGGGAAGCGGTTCGTCATCGGGCGGATCGCGGAAATGAAGAAGAAGTCTTAAACGAATGTCAATACCCTAATTCCCCCTCGTAACCCGTAGATATAGGCACCATTTGAGGCCCCCATCAGGCGGGGCCTTTTTTTTCGACGCCGCCACAAAAAAACCGGGTGTATGTCTATGCCAGCATGCCAAAGGACTATTTCCCCGAGGGCTTCGCGTGTGCCGATAAGTGTGGCCTCGCGTCATTCGACCCGAAAATGAGGGCAATCCTCAATCTCGGGCGGGAGATGTTCGGGCGGCCCCTGATAATCAATTCGGCGTGCCGGTGCGCCGAACATAATATGCACGTCGGCGGTGCCAGGAAGTCCGCGCACCTCGTCGGCCCGGACGGTCTCTGTCACGCCGCCGATATAAGATGCCTCTCAGATATCACCCGCGCCGAACTCCATGAGATTTTCTCTCACCTGGGGATTCGACGCTTCGAGGTGTCGGATGCCCACATTCACGTTGATAACGCGGTCTGGTTGCCGACGCCGCTTTTGAAGGCGGTCACTTTCGCCATCGTGCCGGAGGGATAACATGAAACTCTTCAACTTCGAAGTCCGCACCGGCCCCGGCTGGCTCCTGACTTTCGGGGCAACGGTCGTCTACGCTTTCAAAATGAACCCTCCGTTTGCCGAGGCCTGGATTGCCTTCGCGGCTTTCTTCACGCTGTTGATGGGCCGCCGACTCTGGAAGGAACTCAAGCTCCCGAACGGGACGACGCTGACATCGCCGGAAGAAAACGGGAAGTGAAAAAGCCCCTGGCCCTAATCCTCATCGCCTTCGCTCTCGGCGCGGCCTTGGGCGCGGGCGTAGTCCTGAAATCCTGTGGCCCGGACAAGGGCTACTGGATCGAGCGGGCGAAGTACGACAAGGACGTTGCGGCCCAGGAAGCGAAGACAACCGAAGCGCTCGCCATGATCCGCGAGGCGGGCCAGATCATCATCGACAAGGACAACGACCTGGCGGCCAGGGAAGCGAAGATCGACGGACTCGAAGCACAGGCCGCCGACTACTTCACCGAGCTTGACGCGCTGGCCAAAGAAACAGCGGTGCTCAAAGTGAATGCTCAAGCGGTCATCGCGGCGAACCCCGCCGTCCGAGCTCTGGTCGAGAATTACGAACTCCGTATTGCCGCCTCTGACCGCCGGGTCTTTACGCTCACCGCCATCATCGACGAGGAGCGCATGGCGAAGGGCGACTGGATCGCTAAGTACGGCGCGGCCATCGTCCAGCGCGACGAGTGGCATCGGCTTTACGACGACGAGCACGCGCTC
>Ga0315295_10000364_pt1 | contig 38703 bp, 34 predicted proteins | sample YL17G14_0_MG_FD_204453 | JGI IMG/M metagenome (GOLD analysis project Ga0315295, IMG submission 204453) | Sediment microbial communities from Yellowstone Lake, YNP, Wyoming, USA - YL17G14_0 | ecosystem: Environmental > Aquatic > Freshwater > Lake > Sediment | place: USA: Wyoming | collected...
CCGCGGGTATTACCGCGGCGGCTGGCACCCGTCTTACCCGGCCCTTACTTCTCCTGTTTTTTAGACAGGGGAACAGCCAACACAAAGTGCTGGCACTTGGAATTCCCTCATCGGGGTTGCCCCCATTGTGAAGTTTTCGCGACTGCTGCGCCCCGTAGGGCCTGGACTCATGTCTCAGAGTCCATCTGTGGGCTTCCTCTCTCAAGGCCCATACGCGTCATAGGCTAGTGGGTCCATTACACCCACTACAACCTGATACGCCGCAGACCAATCCTAAGGCGTCTGAGCTTTGGACCTAGAAGCGTTCCAGCATCCTAGATCTATGGAGTATTATTCTCAGTTTCCCGAGGTTATCCTCCACCTTAGGGCATGTTATCCGCGTGTTACTCAGCGGTTCGCCGAGACCTTACGTCTCTCGACTCGCATGTCTTAATCGAATTCCAATAGCGGTGGCCGCCGGCAGGATCAACCGGAATCGATCCTGAGACAATTCTAAACTGCCTCAAGGATGTATTTATCGAAATTGGCAGTACACCAAGTTTCACCGACGTACCACGATTATTGATATTGCGGTACTTGATCATCGAGCGTCGGAAACGAGAGAACACGTTCGTCGAACGGAGATCTCGATTCCCCATCTTTGTACACAGGTTTGGAATGCGGGTCAATCATGGTTGGCCATACGGCCACACTCAGGACCCAAACGCGACCTGTGCCCGAGGTAGTCTCCCTTAACTTCGGTCGTATATATAACCGTTTCGGGATGCCACCCACTGCGCCATGCATCTCGCATGTCGCACACTCTCACTCTACTCCTTAGAGGTATATGAGGGTTTCTGCCACAAGGCCAGCAATGCCACTACAACAGGGCCTTTGTGTGATTCATCGGACACAACCGGACATCGCGGAAGGCATTAGTTTCTTCGCTCCCTCGCAAGGGTCATGCGAGCCGCCTAGTGAAGATAGGATTAGGTTCGAGATAGTGGCCAATGATGGTATTGAATCCAGGACAGAGGACCTCGTCCATAAGAAAACCTTTAAGTCGATGTCCGTATTGTCAGGGGCCGAAGCGGAGGTGGCCCAGCCAGGCAAGGCGATGGATTGCTATCTCATCTATGCGGGGCAAACATCCATTGTCCGAAAGGACTCGGGGGTTCAAATCCCCCCCTTCGCGCTCCCCTTCTTAACCAGATTTCATTTCCGATACTTCAATCAGCGGGGAAATTGCACCAAACCCCTTCAGATTCTTTCTTCATAGAGTGTTGAGATCACAGTTGCTACCACTTGCAAAGTGCCAGGTTGAGATTTGCGATAATTTATTTATTATTTAGAGTGTTAACTTGCCTTATGGCCGTTTGTCCCCGATGCAAGAAGACCGGGATCGATGTTGAGAAGATCACCGTTGCTGCACATGCCAAGGAATCTTGCTGGCCGTTGGGTGATGAACCTTATTCGTATTGTGACAATCCCGTCTGCGAGGTGATCTACTTCGCCGTATCAGGAAACAGGCTGCTCAAGAAGAGTGAGGTCAAGACCCGGGTCACCTTCAAAGAGAAGAGCCCGCCTCGACCTCTATGCTACTGCAAACAGGTGACCGAAGAGGATGTCATCGCGGCGATAGAGAAAGGGGCTAGGAGCTTCGAGGAAGTGAAGCAAGCCACCGGAATCGGCGGAGGAGGACAATGCAAGATCACCAATCCGGCTGGCAAGTGCTGTTCCAGGAACTACAAGCCCTTCATCGAGAAGGAGCTTGCCAAGAGAGGGATAAAGGGCGACGGCCTGTTAACGATCAATTGATACGTCTTTTCTCTTGAAATAGTAGTATGTGAGGTATCACCAGGCCTAGTCGATTCTTAGAGGATAAGATGAAACAACCGCCATGAATCATTTTCTACCACCTTTTTTTTCTCAACAGGTTCCCCCTTCGCGCTTCAATTATAGCCAGTTATCTCAGTTATGGCATGTCCCTCGGAGCTCACCTCTAAAACCATATCTTGTGTCTTCGGACAGAATCGTATCACGTGAGCTGAATGGTCAGCAAGAGGTCAATGACCATGGCCCTCGCCATCGCGATTATCATCGTTCCTGGAAGCTTGCGTGCGAGAGAGTCACTCGATCATTTCAAGGTGGCCAAGAACCGCCGGGTATGCTCCTTCGCCATATCGAGCGCGTCCGGGGCCAGCGGCCCCCACATGCCGGTCACTGCAAAATGCATGGTGTTCGAACATTTCAGGCCGCGCTCCCTGCACAACTCCTGCAACTTGGAGGCTGCGTTCTTTGAATAGCCCTCGGCCATCTTCAAATTCTTATCGCGTTTCTCCTTGTCCTTGGACAATGGCCCAATGGTGTCGAAGACTACCATTGGTCGGTCCTTCCAGTAGCCAACATCCAGGCTCTCTACGAACTCCTTGGCCTCCTTGGTCATGCGACCTGCCCTGGTGGGCGAGCCGATGAACATGAAGTCCCCCAAGACCGCTCCTACGCTTCCTTCCTTTAGGGCTTTCAGCTCGACCTGGTGACCTTCAGATCTGATCTGCTCCCCTATGGCCTCGGCCACTTGCTTGGTGTTCCCGTGCACGCTATCGTAGACAATGATCCCCTTCAAGACCTCAACCTCCTCGATCTGTGGATGACCAGGTCGCACTATTCTCAGTTCGATTCGGACTCCTCGACCTCGGTGTGAGAGTCCGTCTTTGGCATAAGTGTTTCGCTCTTGGCGGAGTTTGGTATCGTCTTTTTCTGGGAGGTTCTGGCAATTTCTGATTGCACCATGAAGGAGTGCGGTGAGGAATGGAAGGGAGCGAGATTCATCGTCACAGTGCCGAAGGGAGGGGGGCGTCGCCTAAGCGGCCAAGGTCCTTGACAAAGATATATACGCGGAGCTGATTGAAGGCGCGTGAGGTTCTTCGTCGAGACCTATGGCTGCACCATGAACCAGGGCGAGGGCCAGGAGATGGAGCGCAAGCTGGACCACATGGGTCATGAGGTCTCTTGCACGGCCGAAGAGGCTGAAGTGGTGCTGGTCAACACCTGCACTGTGATCGAAGCGACCGAGCTGAAGGTTCTGAAACGCATGCGCCAGCTGCGCAACGAAGGCAAAGTGATCGTGGTCACGGGCTGCATGGCCTCGGTGCAGGCGGATGAGGTGCTGCGGAAGGTCCCGGATGCGTTGATCATTCCTCCCGCCAGGTATCCTGATTTCGAGACCCTCATCGAAAGCAGGTTCGGGGCGGTGGACGCGAGACCAGCTGTTCCGAAGATCAAAGGCATCACCGCCATCGTCCCTATCTCCCAGGGCTGCCTGGGCTCGTGCAGCTATTGCATCACCCGCTTGGCGAGAGGTTCTTTGGTCAGCCGACCTCCGGAACAAGTGTTGGCACAGATCAATGAGGCGCTAGGGGCGGGAGCGAAGGAGATATACCTCACCTGTCAGGACACCGGCTGTTATGGCTACGACCTGGGCACGAGCTTCGCCGAACTTCTGCGGAACGTCTGCCGATTGGAAGGGGAGTTCCGAACGAGGGCGGGCATGATGAACCCGGACAGCCTGAAGGACATCATCGGCCCTCTTGCCGAAGCCTTCAGGAACGAGAAGGTCTACAAGTTCCTCCACTTGCCAGTGCAGAGCGGCAGCGACGAGGCCTTGAGACGCATGAAGCGCGCATATACGGTGGGAGAGTTCGAGGATCTGGTTTCCAGATTCCGCAAGATCATTCCAAAGCTCACGCTCTCGACGGACGTTATCGCAGGCTTTCCTGGGGAGACGGAGAAGGAGCATGTGGCCACATTGGAATTGCTGCGCCGGGTCAAACCGAACATCGTAAACGTCACCCGCTTTTCCGCTCGACCTGGTACGGATGCCCTGACAATGGACGATCAGGTGGTCAGCCGCCTCTCGAAGGAACGTTCCCGGGAGATGGCCAGGCTGCGTTTCGAGATCGCCAAGGAGATCAATGAGCAGAGGGTAGGGGAGGAGACCTATGCACTAGTTAGCGAGCAGGGCAAGGGGGATTCGCTCATATGCCGCGATTCTTCCTACACGCCCATAGTGATCAAAGAGCGCGCCATCCTCGGCGAGCTCAAGGAACTTGAGGTCGTCGGCTATGCGGCCACTCATCTTTTCGGCCGACTGGTGTGAGCTGCAATCAGCACCAGCGCAGTCCAGTGTTTAAATAGGAGCAGGCTAATCGAGGTTTCCGTACAGCCCCGTAGTGTAGTGGTCAATCATGCTGGCCTTTGGAGCCGGTGACGGCAGTTCGAATCTGCCCGGGGCTACTTCCCTTTCACCATTTCTCTTTGTGCGTCACGGTGTCCAGCTGTAGCCTGGGCGTCCTGCGCCAGGCTTCCTTCGGTCGGCCTATGGGCAATAAGGCGACCGGGCGGGCGCACTCGGGCAAGCTGAGGATCTTGGTCACTTCGCGCTCGTCGAAGGCTCCCACCCAGCAGCTTCCGTATCCTTTGCTGACGGCGAATAGGAGGATATGTTCCACGGCCGCCGCGGAGTCCTGCAGGCAGTAGAGCTCCGTGCCTCGGATGCCGTAGTTGCGGATGCGAACGAGGTTGGCGCAGACGACAATGACCACCGGCGCCTCATCCAAGAACTCCTGGCCGAAGGCGGCCTTGGCCAGCTTCTTCTTCGTGTCCTTATCCCGGATGACGATGAAATCGCGCGCCTGCAGATTCCCTGCCGAAGGAGCCAGCTGCCCCAGTCGAAGCGCTTCCATGATCACCTCTTCCGGTACGTCCTCCTCAGAGAACGAACGCACGCTCACCCGCTTCTCGATGCTTTCTACCAGTTCCACATCCAGACCTCCAGGGCTCGTCTGGCAGGGACTAGGCAGCAGGCCTTTAATAAAGCTTCTTGGCGGCAGGCAGCACCAATGTTAAGTAATGTTACGGGCACTTACTGAGTGTGGCCGTGGAGTGCAGCATCGAGATCGATTATCCGGACGAAGAGAGCGCTCAGAACGTGGCCCGTTCCATCTCCTTGGACAACGACCGATACGTGGAAACGAGGCTCGATGGGAAGAGGCTGATGCTCAAAGCGCAGGCCTCCTCCCCTGCCTCCATGCTGCACACGCTCGAAGATCTTCTGTCCTGCCTGCGCGTGGCAGATGCCATCATGGGCGATGAGGGCTCAGAGCTTGACCCCCTCTCGGACCTTGACCGCTAGGCCCTTCTTGATCGCCAGCATCTCGCTCCTGATGAGCAAGGTCCGGCCGATCGCCAGCAGGCTATCGCTTTCGTCCACCACCAGCACCTCGTCCATCGGCACCAGGTCTGGATCGCAATCGACGACGAAATTGCAGAACACGTTCTTGCCCTCGCGGTTGAACGGCACCGAGTCCTGGTTGACGATCACCCTCAGCCTTGGCGAGGGGAAGCCCTTTCTCAGTCGCTCCCCCCCAGCCGGCTTCAAGGAGAAGAAGCCGTCCGGCGCGCGCATGGATAGTATGTGCTCTCCGTCCGCCAACACCGTGCGGATCTTGCCCGTGTTCTTGGACTTGTTGATCTCCACCTGACCTAGTAAAAGGTGGTCGGCCGCTCCCTTGCCGAACTGATAGTCAGCGACGGCTCTGACCCGGGCAAGGTCGATGTTGAAAGTGGATGGCCCAGTGGAGAGCATTCTCAGCATGTCCCGGGTCTCATTGCCGTCATATACCACGCACATGCCGTATTCCTGGCAATGGGAGAAGCGCTCCATGAGCTCGTCGATGTGCGCGCTCATCTCCATGTCCGGGGTGCGGGGGAAGAGAGACTGAGCGATGGGATAGGCCTCGTCAAGCTCGATGGGCACTGGCCCGAACGGCGACATGATCAGGAAGTGAGCGTCGCTGTCCTCGGAGATCTCCGCCATCTCCTTTTCGTAGACACGGGAATAAGGCTTGTTCGCGTCCGCGAATCCCACCAGCACCTTGTTCGCAGGCTGGCGATAGCGTTCGAAGTATCTCTTCTCATATCGGAACACGGCTGGACGATGGAGCGTCTCCGGCCCGGTGTAGAACAGAGCTCCCTCCCGGCTCAGCGGCTCGAAACGCTCCAAGAAGTCCTTGTGCCGCTCGAGGCGTCTAAGAGCGTCGAGAAGCGCGGGATGCACCCGGCAGCGGACCTCCACCAGTTCCCAGAGGTCTCCCTCCTGCAGGGCGGTCTTGGCCCTCTCGATCTCTCGCTTCGAGACATGCAGGTTATGCCTGGCCATGACCCCAATCCGCTCCTCTTCGGGCAACTCGCGCAGCGATGCCAGGGTGTGCTTCGAGCAATAGGGACAGTCGCAGTCCAGACCCTTCATTTCCGCGAGGTGTACAGTGCCGTAGGGGAGCATCATGCGACCATCCCGTGCGAACTTCGCATAGGAGGCGGAATCGAAGATGTCGCAGCCCAGCAGTATCGCCAGCGGGAAGAGCATCGGATGCCCTGCCCCAAAGAGATGCACTGGCCTGTCCGGCGAGAGACCTTTCTTGGAGGCGATGATGACGTCCACCAGGTCCGCGAAGCGATAGGTCTCCATGATGGGCACCACCCCACCGATGGGGAAGACGTCCACATCCATGCCGGAGAGCCTCCGGGCGCAATCCTCGCGCAGGTCGGCGTAGACGGAGCCTTGCACCACTCCGGCCAGAAGCATGTCGCCTTTGAGACTGCTGGCTTGCTGAGTGCGTTCCAGGGTGGTCTCCACCGCCTGTCTCGTTCTCTCTTTGCTCCAATCCGGCTCGGTGAAGATGTCCAGCACCGTGCCGATGTCCGAGTCGATGTCCCGCTGGAAGGACACCATCTCCTCGTTCCCCACCTCCACTTCCCCATACATATGGCTCTGGAAGGTGCCGCTGTCGGTCATGATGGTGCCAGGATAATCGAGGAGCGAGTGCAATCCCTCCTTCAGAGCGCGCTCGCGCAAGCGCTCGTCCTTCTTGATGATGTAGGAATTGGTGATCAAGCCCCGGAACCCGAAGCTGTCGTGGAGCTCCCGCGGCGACACGGTGATGTTGCGGGGGTTGATGACCGGAAGGAGGACTGGGGTCTCTAACTTGCCCCTTCGGGTCTCGAACTCGCATATCCGGGCCAAACCGTCCCGTTTCAGGATCTCTAGCATCATCCGATGGAATCGAATTTGCATAATAAGTCTTTGGTCGTCCGGGATGCGGAAGAATCATATGCCCGGAGGGATTTCGTAACGCTTCGGTCCAGATGAACTTGACGACGCACAAGATGGTTATCGCCGTGCGCAGGGACCTGAAGCTCTCGCCCGGCAAGATGGCCGCCCAGGTGGCGCACGCGGCGGTGAGTTGCGCCCTCGCTTCGAAGAAGAAGAAGCCTGAATGGTATGAGCGATGGTACGACGAGGGGCAGAAGAAGGTCGTGGTCAAGGTTGCGAACCTGAGAGAGCTCTTCGAGTTGAAGGTCGCTGCCGAGGACGCCGGTCTGGTCACCGCCCTCATCACGGATGCCGGGTTGACGGAGCTGCCCCCGAACACCACCACTTGCCTTGGCATCGGGCCGGCGCCGGACGAGCAGGTGGACAAGGTGACGGGGCACCTGGGGCTGATGTGAGGTGAAGAAGCACATCCGGGTGCTTGGGATCGATGACGCCCCTTTCCGTTTCGAGGGCGAGAAGGTTCTGGTGGTGGGAGTAGTGATGCGCCTTCCGGGCTACTTGGAGGGCGTGATGCGCACCGAATGTTCGGTGGACGGGGACGATGCCAACTCTTCTTTGGAGCAGATGATCTCACGTTCACGCTTCCGGGAGCAGTTCAAGCTGGTCATGTTGGACGGTGTCGCTCTGGGCGGATTCAACGTGATAGACATCGATCGATTACATGAGAGAACGGGCATTCCCGTGGCCACGGTGACCAGGGACCACCCGGACATGGACCGGATCGAGGATGCCCTGCGGAAGTACTTCGACGACTGGCGGACAAGGCTCGAATTGATACGGAGGCATCCGCTGCACGAAGTCCCAACGGATCACAAGCCTCTGTTCGTCTCGATCGTCGGCATCTCACTGCCAGAGGCGCAGCAGATCATCAGCCAGAGCATCGTGCGAGGAGCGTATCCGGAGCCGTTGCGAATGGCGCACATCATTGCCAGCGGCATGGTGAAAGGCGAATCCCGAGGCAGGGCCTAAGCTACATCCTCGAGGAAGGACTTCAATCGAGCCGCCATTTCCGCGTTTTCATCGTTGATGTTCTCCACCAGGACCTCGGACTGTCCTCGGTTCAAGGGAAGTATACGTACGCGCAGTCCGCTCGACGGCAGTTCGACATGGCTACCCTTCCTCCTCGGGGCGCGCCTGTGCTCGTGCCCTCCATCCGAGAGGTCCTTGACCAAGTGTTCTTCCAGGGTCGCTGGGGTGCAACAGAAGAAGCGCTTCTCCGTGCAAGCGAATCGCTCCTTGTTCCTGGCGTCGAACGTCATCACTCCCAGCAGTGCCAGGAGCAGGCCGCCACTGATGGCGAATGTGGCGGGCTTCTCCGGATCCAGACCTTCATATGCCGAAAGCAAGGAGATGACGAGCACGCTCACCACGGCGATATAGATCATGCCGATTACGCTGGTGACGAGCTTCTGCGGCATGGTATTGCGAGCCCAGGTCTTGAAATGCAGGCGGTGCATCTTCATCGCTGGTAGGAGAGTCAGCAGCGCCACAAGCACGATGGCGAAGAAGGTGGCGGTGAACAGAAAGTCGAACAGCAGGAACGAGTAGAGCATGAACGCCATGAGCGAAGGGGCTACGACAGCCAACACGTACTGGATGACGTTCTCCGCCTTCTCTATCTGGATTTGATGCTCGCTCGCTCCCGCTGCCATTCCCATCCCAAGGACCTATAGAGGTCATGCCCATATAAAAAGTGTCCGCCACTTGTCAGACAAAAAATATCTAGCCGTCCGTTCTCAGAATCATCTAGGGGAATACGAGACTCGTAACCGAAGGGCCGAAGGACGTGTAAAATCGTGTGATTGCTCTTGTTCTTTATGCCCGTTCGGAACGCGATTATTGCCCCCTCCTCTTTTCCCCTTCCACGATGAGTCTGGCTGCTATCCAAAAGGTTTTAATACTCGTGCTCATTAGGACGGCTGCTGAAGTATCGCTGAAAACCCTCAACGCTTATATACGACTAGCGTAATAGGGCAGCCGCTTCCCAGTCAAGGTGAAATAATGGCTAGAGGTCTATATACTGCCAGAAAGCTGAAAAAGGATCGGCAGAAGTTCCGATGGAGTGACAGTACCTACAAGAGGAGGATGCTCCGACTGAAGGAGAAGTCCGACCCGTTGGAGGGTGCCGCCCAGGGTCGCGGCATCGTCTTGGAGAAGGTAGGTATCGAGGCCAAGCAGCCCAACTCCGCCATTCGGAAGTGCGTCAAGGTCCAACTCATCAAGAACGGTCGTCAGATCACCGCCTTCGCGGTCGGTGACGGCGCCATCAACTTCATCGACGAGCACGACGAGGTGCTGGTGGAAGGCATCGGTGGAAGGCTCGGTCGTTCCTACGGCGATATCCCAGGCGTTCGATACAAGGTCATCCAGGTCAATAGCGTCTCCCTCAACGAGCTCGTCAGGGGCAGGAAGGAGAAGCCGGTGAGGTGAAGAATATGGCAGAAGAGCAGAACATGCAAGCGGCCAACGAGTTCCTTCTGTTTGGCAAGTACGGCGTCTCGGACGTAGTGGTGAAGGATGGCGGATTGGCCAAGTACATCAGTCTCAAGATGACGGGCGTACCGCATTCCGATGGAAGGCACGCCAACCGCTGGTTCGGCAAGGCCCGGCTGAACATCGTGGAGAGGCTCATCAACAACATGATGCGCACCGAGGTCTACACTGGCAAGAAGATGAAAGCCTACCGCGTGACCAAGGAGGCTTTTGACACCATCGCGGAGAAGACCAAGAAGAACCCGATCCAGGTTCTGGTCGAGGCCCTGGAGAACGCGGCCCCGCGGGAAGAGATCACCCGGCTGCAGTTCGGCGGCATATCCGTGCCCAAGGCAGTGGATGTGGGTCCGTCCCGCAGGTTGGATATCGCCTTGCGCAACATCGCCAAGGGCGCCATCCAGTCCAGCTTCAAGAACACCAAGCCGATCCAGGACTGCCTGGCGGACGAGTTGATATTGGCCTCGAAGAACGACATGAACTCCTACGCGGTCTCCAAGAAGGAAGAGCTCGAGAGGGTCGCTTCCTCGGCCAGGTGAGCGGGAAGCTTTCGTTCGATCTCAATAACCAAGGTGGAATCATGGGACGCAAAGAGGAAAACATCAAGAAGGCGCAGGCCATCATGACCGATCCCACGCGGATCAGGAACATCGGTACGGCGGCGCACATCGACCACGGCAAGACCACCCTTTCCGATAACCTGATCGCGGGCGCGGGCATGATGTCGGAGGATCTGGCCGGCAAGCAGCTCATGCTCGATTATGACGAGCAGGAACAGGCCCGCGGGATCACCATCAACGCGGCCAACGCCTCGATGGTGCACGTCTTCGAGGGCAAGGAGTACCTCATCAACCTCATCGACACGCCGGGCCACGTGGACTTCGGAGGCGATGTCACTAGAGCCATGCGTGCATTGGACGGCGTCATCATCCTGGTCTGCGCAGTGGAGGGCATTATGCCCCAGACCGAAACGGTCATCCGGCAGGCGCTCAAGGAGCGCGTCCGGCCAGTGCTGTTCATCAACAAGGTGGACAGGCTCATCAACGAGCTCAAGGTCACCCCGGAGCAGATGCAGCAGCGCTTCGTGCAGATAATCACCGAGGTCAACCGGCGCATCGATACCCAGATCCCCGCTCCGATGAACAAGGAGTGGCAGGTGAGCGTGCAGGACGGGACGGTGGCGTTGGGAAGCGCCTTTCACAACTGGGCCGTCTCCGCTCCTTACATGAAGAAGAGCGGCACCTCCATGAAAGACGTGTACGAACACTGCAAGAATGGCGACCAGAAGGCCCTCGCCAAGAAGTCCCCGGTGCACGAGGTACTGCTCGACATGGCCATCAAGCACATCCCGAACCCATACGAGGCTCAGAGAATACGAGTCCCGGTCATCTGGAAGGGAGACCTGGAGAGCGAGATCGGCCAGTCGATGCTCCATTGCGATCGCAAGGGGCAGACCATGTTCATGGTCACCAAGATCATCATGGATCCGCACGCGGGCGAAGTGGCCGTGGGCAGACTGTTCTCAGGTAAGATCACCAAAGGCATGGAGATGTACATCTCCGGCGTCGGCAACACCAATCGAGTGCAGATCGTCGCCTTGTCCGTAGGGGCGGACCGCATAACGGTCGAAGAAATGGATGCCGGCAACATCGTGGCCGTCTCGGGATTGAAGGACGCCACGGCCGGAAGCACGGTCTCCTCTATGAAGGAAGTGGAGCCGTTCGAGAAGATCACTCACTATAGCGAGCCAGTGGTCACGGTGGCCATTGAGGCCAAGCACATGAAGGACCTGCCCAAGCTGGTGGAGGTCCTGAGGACCGTGGCCAAGGCCGATCCCTCCCTCGTGGTGCAGATCAACCAGGAGACGGGCGAGAACCTTCTATCTGGCATGGGCGAGCTCCACCTGGAGATCACCAACTACCGCATCGTCAACGAACACAAGGTGGATATCAAGACCTCCACCCCTATCGTGGTGTACCGCGAGTGCGTGAAGGAGATGGGCGGGCCTTTCGAGGGAAAGTCCCCCAACAAGCACAACAAGTTTTACGTCGAGGTGGCGCCGCTGGAGAAAGCGGTCTACGACGCCATTAAAGCGGGCGACATCAAGACCGAGGGGAAGATCAAGGACCCCAAAGCCCTGGCCAGGCAGCTCATCGACCTGGGCATGGACCGTGACGAGGCGAAGGGCATCGTATCCTTCAAGGACACCGATGTGCTCATCGACACCACCAAGGGTATCCAGTACCTCAACGAGACCATGGAGCTGTGCAAGCAGGCCTTCGAAGAGGCCATGACCCTCGGGCCTCTGGCTCAAGAGAAGTCCATGGGTCTGAAAGTGCGTTTGGTGGATGCCAAGCTGCACGAGGACGGTGTGCACCGCGGCCCGGCGCAGGTCATCCCGGCCATGCGTTCCGCCATCTACGGCGCCATGTGCTTGGCCACCCGCCTGCTCATGGAACCGATCCAGAAGGTTTACATCAACGTCCCGCAGGACCTCATGGGAGATGCGGTGCGCGAGGTGCAGTCTAGACGCGGCGTCATCGAGGACATAAGCCAAGAAGGCGAGGCGGCCGTCGTGACCGCCAAAGCCCCGGTGGCGGAGATGTTCGGGTTCGCGAGCGCCATCCGCAGCGCGACCCAGGGCCGTGCCCTATGGTCCACAGAGAACTCGGGCTTCGTGCGCCTTCCGCCTGATATTCAGGCCAAGGTGGTGGCGGAGATACGCAAGCGCAAGGGACTTAATCCAGAACCCTACGATGCCGGTTACTATTCGGGCTGAGAATGCAAAAAGCGTTAAATATGAAATATAGTATGGAGAAACAAATCCAATAAAAGGAGGCTGGAACATGGCAGAGAAACCTCACTTGAACCTCGTGTTCATTGGTCACGTCGATCACGGAAAATCCACAGCTGTTGGACGTCTGCTGAGCGATACGGGCCACATCGAACCGTACCTGATAGAGAAGTACAGAAAGCTGGCCGAAGAGAAGGGCAAGGCGACCTTCGAGTTCGCCTGGGTCATGGACTCCCTCAAGGAAGAGAGGGAGCGCGGTGTAACCATCGATGTCTCGCATAAAAGGTTCAACACCGACAAGTACTACTTCACCATCATCGACGCGCCCGGTCACCGGGACTTCGTGAAGAACATGATCACAGGAACCAGCCAGGCGGACGCCGCCGTGCTGGTCGTGAGCGCGATCGAGGGTCCCCAGGCCCAGACCAAGGAACACATCTTCCTGGCCAGGACGCTGGGCGTCACCCAGATGATCGTGGCCCTCAACAAGATGGACGCCGTCAAGCCGGCCTTCGACCAGAAGCGCTACGACGAGGTCAAGGAAGAGGTCTCCAAGCTGCTTAAGGGAGTGGGCTACAAGCTGGAGAAGGTGCAGTTCGTGCCTCTGTCCGCGTACAAGGGAGACAACGCCACCAAGCCGTCGCCCAACATGGGCTGGTACAAAGGGCCCACCCTCCTGCAGGCGCTGGACGTGCTGGAGGTGCCCGCACAGGCCACCAACCTTCCGCTTAGGCTACCAATCCAGGACGTCTATACCATCACTGGCATAGGCACCGTGCCTGTCGGCCGGGTGGAGTGCGGCGTGCTCAAGCCGGACATGAAGATCATATTCATGCCGTCCAACAAGGTGGGCGAAGTGAAGAGCATCGAGATGCACCACGAGACCATGCCCCAAGCCCTTCCGGGCGACAACGTCGGCTTCAACGTCCGCGGCATCGCCAAGAACGATATCAAGCGCGGCGACGTGGCCGGACCGGTCGATAACCCGCCGATGGTGGCGAAGACATTCGTGGCCCAGATCATGGTCCTGAACCATCCGTCGGTGATCACCGTCGGCTATACCCCGGTGTTCCACTGCCACACGGCGCAGGTGGCGTGCACCTTCATCGAGCTTCAGAAGAAGCTCGACCCGAAAACGGGCGAAGTGAAGGAGGAGAACCCCCAGTTCCTGAAGGCGGGCGATGCGGCCATCGTCAAGGTCCAACCCACCAAGCCTCTGGTCATCGAGAAGGCCAAGGACTTCCCGCAATTGGGCAGGTTCGCCATACGCGACATGGGCGCGACCGTCGCGGCAGGCATGTGCATCGACGTCGAGAAGAGGGAGATGACCTAAACCCCTTTCCTTCCTTCCTATTTTGAGGCACACACATGGCACAACGGGCAAGAATATCATTGAGCGGCACGGACCCGATGAAGGTCGACAATGTCTGCGGTCAGATCAAGGCGATCTCTCAGAGGACCGGAGTGGCTATCCGAGGACCGATCCCCCTGCCGACCAAGCGGCTGCAGGTCCCGGTGCGCAAGAGCCCGGACGGAGAAGGCTCCGAGACCTGGGACCACTGGGAGATGCGCATCCACAAGCGGCTCATCGATCTGGACGCGGACGAGCGCGCTCTCAGGCAGCTCATGCGCATACAGGTCCCCGACGGCGTGAACATCGAGATCGTGCTCAGGTCTTGAACAAATCCATTCCCTCGATCACTTCTTTTATGCATCGGCCGATGATCTAGCCAGGAAGGGGATTCCCTTTCGCCGCTCTGCATAGAATGCTTGTACTCGGCCTTACACTGATAGACCTGATCGCGCGATTGCGCAAAGAACGGGCACCCTGGTCAACTCCTGGTCATGGGGCGAAGCTAATAAGCCCTCAGGGCATTTCCTGGAACAAGGTGTTTTGTGGCCAATCTCATAACGGAACTGGGACAACTCATCCTCTTCCTTGGCCTGCTGGCCTTGGCAACGGTATTCGCCCGGGTGCTATTCTCCCTTATTAGTCATGTCCTCGAGAGACACATGAATCGCACGCACGCCCGGTTGGCGGGCAAGGCCTTCCAGTATGGCTTTCTCATTGCCGTCATCGGTTTGGGATTCTACTACATACTGGACCTGGACTTCGGCTCTCTGATCGCTTCCCTTGGCATCGCCACCATCGCCGTGGCCTTCGCGGCCCAGCAGATCGTGCAGAACGCCATGGCCGGGACCCTCGTTTCCCTCCTCAAGCCCTTCGAAATTGATGACCATATCGAGATCGGGGGCACGCCCACCACGGAATGGGCCCAGGTCAAGGACATCGCCCTCATGTACACCATCCTGCGTGACAAGGATGGGCGTCTTTTCAGCGTCCCTAACGCCTTCTTCATGAGCAACAAGATAATCAACTACACGAAAAGCGGGCTCTTCGTCCTCAACATCAACCTCTGGTTAGCAGCCGAGAGCCTGCGCGGGGTCGATGAGCTGCAACGGCTGGTGCGGGAGGAGGCGTCGAAGGACCAGCGTATCATGCCCAAGATCACCTGGCAGGAGAAGAGCAACATGCTGGAGAAGTTGGAGAAGAGCATGCGCCAGTTCTTCGAGAAGAGCTTAGTATCCGAGGAATATCTGCCTCGCCTCTTCCTAGTCGATGTCCAAGGCACCAGGGTCAAGGTCGACCTCCGGCTTTGGATCAAGGAGGTGCAGCAATCGGACGAGATCGGCTCATCGGTCCGTGAGGCAGTACGCCTCCGCTTCCTGGCGGAAGGGATACAGTTCGCGGATCCCTGATCGATTGCCTAGCTTTGCGGCAGGATCGCGCTCAAGGTAGAAATGATGAAGATGATGCCCAGGAGGCCTAGGATCAGCTTCACCCACCACTTCTCTTTACGGTCTAACATTTAGAATCTCCATGTGAGGTCGCTCCTCACGACCGTCAATATCTTGGCTGCTCTGATTGATGTATGACGAAAGCGGCTTCTCCAACAAGACTAGATAGCGCCCCCCTCACCTTTTTCTCCCCCGAGGCTATAGGGGCGTGCATGCGCAGCGATGTCGTCAAGAAGGGCATAGAGAATGCGCCGAGCAGGAGCTTGCTACGTGCGGTCGGGGTCGATGAAGATGATCTCTCCAAGCCGTTCATAGGCATCGCCAATTCCTGGAACGACATCATCCCCGGGCACATCCACTTGAACAAGCTGGTGGAGGAGGTGAAGAAGGGGATCGAAGAGGAAGGTGGACTGCCGTTCACCTTCGGCGTACCGGGCATATGCGACGGCATAGCCATGGGTCATTCGGGAATGAGGTACTCCCTCGCCTCGCGCGAGACGGTCTCCGAATGCGTCGAGCTGATGGTGCAGGCCCACTGCCTGGATGGATGGGTCGGTGTGACCAATTGCGACAAGATCACTCCCGGCATGCTCATGGCCTGCGGGAGGCTGGACGTGCCGGCGATCATGCTCACCGGCGGACCGATGAAGGCGGGCAAGGGCCGCGACGGGAAGCTGGACCTGCAGAGCGTGTTCGAGGCTCTGGGAGCATACGCCGCAGGCAAGCTGGAGGAGGAGAAGGTGCGCGAGATCGAACGGCACGCCTGTCCGGGTGAGGGCGCCTGCTCCGGCCTCTTCACCGCGAACTCCATGGCCTGCCTGACGGAGGCGCTCGGTCTGAGCCTGGTCGGATGCGGTACCTCGCTCGCCACCAGTCCCCAGAAAAGGCAGATCGCTCGGAAGACGGGGCGGAGGATCGTGCAGCTGGCGAGGGAGGAGGTCACGCCTCGCCAGATCGTGACCCGGGAATCGTTCTTCAACGCCATCAAAGTGGACATGGCCATCGGAGGCTCCACCAACACCGCATTGCACATTCCGGCCATCGCTTCGGACTTTGGTGTGGAGATCGACCTGAAGGTCTTCGATGAGATCTCCAGGCTCGTACCGCATCTTGTCAGCATCCGGCCCAGTGGCTCGTACCACATGGAAGATTTCGACCGAGCGGGAGGAGTGCCGGCGATCCTGAACCGCCTGCGGAGTATGCTGTCGGACGAAAGGACGGTCTCGGGAAAGAGTATCGTCCAGATAGCGAAAGGGTCGAAGGTGCTGGACGAGGAGATCATCAGGCCTCTGAAGCGCCCGTTCCACAAGGAAGGGGGCATCGCTGTGCTATTCGGGAACCTGGCACCGGGTGGAGGGGTGGTGAAGCAAGTGGCCGTAGGAGAGAAGATGATGCGCTTCACCGGCACCGCCAAGGTATTCGATTCTGAGGCTCAGGCAACGGAGGCCATCCGGGCAAGGAAGATCGTTCCGGGGGATGTAGTGGTCATTCGGTACGAAGGACCGATGGGCGCCCCTGGAATGCCAGAGATGCTCTCGCCCACCAGCCTCATCGCTGGCATGGGCCTCTCTGACTCCGTAGCGCTCATCACCGACGGCCGGTTCTCGGGCGCTACCAGAGGGCCGTGCATCGGTCACGTGAGCCCGGAGGCCTTTGCCAAAGGGCCGATAGCCGCGGTGCAGAACGGGGACAAGATACGGATCGACATCCCGGTCAGGAAGCTGGAACTGCTCGTGACAGAAGTTGATATCCGAAGAAGGCTGGAGCGCTTGGTCCTATTGGACAAGAGGCCTACTGGCATGCTGCTGAAATACAGGAAGCTGGTGAGCGCCGCCTCGGAAGGCGCGGTCTGTAGGTGAGGCCTCAGTCAGGGAATTCAGGAGTGGACCATCCGATCTAGGGCGATCATGATCAGGAACGTCGCCAAGGCTCCTGAGACGAAGTCCATGCAGATGACGGACGGTTGGGCAGCTGGCGATGGGCTTCCAGTTCCCAGAAACCTATTTAACCGGAGTGACGTTACAACCTCCCGAAGGGCGGATAGATCAGACTGGAAGATCGCCTGATTTGCAATCAGGAGGTCTCGGGTTCAAATCCCGATCCGTCCACCATTCTTCTGAATTCCTGAGAAGTGCCCCATTCTGGGATGGAGGGGATGAGGGGCGGTTGAACGATAGTCGTTCACCATCTCGCGACCGTTATCTTTTCTCTAGGTGGTGACCACCGCCAACTTCAACCCTGGATGTTGTGGTCGATGGTATCCGCAAGCTCTTCTTTCGATGAAGCCCTAGGAGTCTTTCCTTTTGTGCATGGGACTGGCACGAAGAAACCGGTTTGTGACATAGACCCATATCGTATGATCATTCCTCGTTGGGGCGGCCAATATTGGCCTCTCCAGGGCCTTAAATCGAGTGGCCCAAGGTTCTCTTTCCATCAAGACAACGACCGATGAAGAATGACAATCGACGACCATTACGGAAGGATCCCAATGAGAAGCCGGGTGAGGGGTGACCGGAGAAAGGAAAAACTCGTCATCATGCAGCTCGCTTCGACGGTGAGGTAAGAAATGCTAGGAGGGCCGAAATGGTGCGAAGATGACGATCGCACTTGAGAACTCGTTCGCCCCCGAGTCAGAAACGGACCGTTAGCACAGGGGTTTGAGACAACCTGAACGCATCCAGTGACTGATCAACTCGCGGTCAAGAACCTGATAGCTAGCGTAAAAGAACAAATACGAGTGGCTGTCTAGAACGTACCTAATCCCTGGAAGGTTGTGAACAGGACGAGGAAATGGACGAGCGATGTCAAGCGCGGCGACCATGTGATCCAGGTGTGCCGCTCCGAAGCCGACAAGCTATCGGCCGCGCAGGACATCGCAGCATACGTCCGCGAGAAGGAGAAGCTGTTCCTATTCACCGACGCTGAGAAGATGCGCTCAGGCCTGATCAAGAGGTCGTCTGTAGGGGCTCAGGGTACTGGGGACCTTATCCAGGCGGTTAGAGCCGGTCAGACCATGTGCCCGAAGGAGAAGTTCGATCCGGCGTTCGCATTGGATGTGTTGAAAGCTCACCTGGACGACGCCGTGGGCGATGGCTATCGAAGCATTGTCGCCGTGTTTGACATGTCCTGGCTGGCGAAGAGGCCTGAAGATTTCAACGCATACATGCGTGTGGAGATGTCCATCAACCTGTTGAGATTCCCCACCCCTGTCACCATCCTCTGCCAGTATGAAGGGTCGTTGTTCTCATCGGAGCAGCTTGATATGGTCAGCTCGCTCCACCCCCTCAGCCTGACTGACGGAATAGTCCAACGCAGCTTCTGGCTCATCCCTAGGCATATGGATTTGGCGGGGACTGTTTTTCAGAAAGATGAGGCCGCCGGCAGGGAACATCTCTAGGTTCGATTTCCGAGAGCGGTCTGGTCAAACCCAATATGCGTGCCCTCAGGAGATTCGGGGATCGGGCGGGGAAGAAGATCGAAACGAATCGGGCAAGAATAAAAGGAAGGGGTGGGGGCGAAGTCTACTGGTCCTTGGCCGCTTCGTCCTTCCCCGGTCGGCTCATCTTGGAGATGTCGGCGATCCGCTCCATCTCCTCTTTCTCCTTTTCCATGGCCTCTTCCAAATACTTGAGATCTTGGCGTAGTTCCTCCGGACGGGGGATGGGGCCGAGGATGTCTTCGGCCTTGCCTACGACCCGCTCCACCTCCTCCACCCTCGAGATCTCCCTTTCAGGGACCTGCCTTCCAGCACCTAGATATTCAGACACCCCGTCCATTAGCTTCGTGACCTCGAAGGGCAGGATCCACTTGGTAGATGCTCCGTTACCGATGGATTTCATCGTATCCAGAGAAAGGACCGTGAGCGCTTTTGCGTCGAGCGTGCTTGCCCCGACCGAGAGTATGCGGAGCTTCTGGGCTTCACCCTGAGAATTGAGGATGGTGGCCAACCTCTCGCCCTCGGCCTCCAGGATCTTGGCCTGTCTCAGCCCTTCGGCCTGCAGTATCCGAGCGCGCTTCTCGCCTTCCGCATTCAAGATGGCTGCTTTCTTCGACCCGTCCGCCTGCAATATGGCCGCTCGCCTCATCCTTTCCGCCGAGGTCTGTTCCTCCATGGCCTGTTTGACCTTGGGGGCAGGATCCACCTCTCTGATCTCGACGGCCTCAACCTTCACGCCCCATTTGTCGGTGGCTTCGTCCAGAACGTCGCGCAGGTGGACATTGATCTTCTCCCGATTGGAGAGGATCTCGTCCAGCTCCATATCACCGATGATGGAACGGAGCGTGGTCTGGGCCAGATACACGGTGGCAGCGCGGTAGTTCTGTACCTGGAAATACGCCTTGCTGGGATCTATGACCTTGATATAGATGATGGCGTCCACGTTCGTTGGCGAGTTATCCTTTGTGATGACCTCCTGACGGGGCACATCCAGAACCACCGTCCTCAGATCGAGCTTGACCACCTCGCTGATGAGTGGGGTCACGTAGTTGAAACCCTGGTCCAGTATCCGTACGAAACGGCCCAGGCGCATGTACACCGCCTGCTCGTACGGCCTCACAATGCGTATGCCGTTGGCCATGATGACCAAAGCGGCGATGACCGCCAGGATCAGCAGGGCGATTATGGTCACGTCGAAGTCCGCCATATTCCTTCATCTCCAGTTCTAGCACGAGGGATTGCCGCCCCCGCGCACCTCCTCCACCACCACGTGCACTCCCTCGCTCCCCTTCACCACTACCTGCGTCCCTTCCGAGATCACGCAGTTCGCGGTGGCGCTCCAGACGTCGTGCTCGATGCGCACCTTGCCCTTGAGGTTATCCGGGCTCACCTCGGCAGTGACGACGCCTTTCATGCCAATAAGGGACGTGGCCACCCGTGTTTCCGGCGGAGCCGGGGGAGCGAGCTTCTGATAGAACTTGATCGTGAGATATGTCATTGGGAACAAAATGATCACCGCTGCTAGTGGAGCCCACCAGGACATGAGGAAGTCAGGAAACATCATGCCAAGCGCGCCTAGGAACAGCAGCACCGTTGCTGGGACGAGAAGGAAATTGCCCGGTGCCCCCGCCTCGGCGAGCAGCATGAGCACCCCTATCACTATGAAAGCGAGTGAAAGCTCCGTGGCCAGTTCGGTCATCGTCTTTTCGCATGCGAATCTTAGTATTTGGGACTATTCCTCGGCGGAGGCGTTTCTTGGACGATTGTAGAAGAACGACCTTATCAGAGCCGCCCTCGGGCACCTCCTCCCCCGGTCCTTCCGCCGCCCCAACTACCGCCTCCTGACTTTCCTCTGGTCAAGGCAAAGAGTATCCATCCGATCCAGAAGAGGGTCCTGCCCTTTGTGACCACGGTCAACGCGATGAAAACGGCTATGATGAGCAGCCATTGCCAGCCGGTGATGGGGATGAAGGATATTGGATAGTCATCGTGGCCGGGCGAGTGATAGTTGTCCACCAGCTCCAGACCGATGGCGTAGATGAATAGCTTGATGCCTCCAGAGTAATTGCCGGCCTGCAGCCTCGGCTCCAAGTAGTCGATGGAGAGCGTCGTCAACCGCGCCCCGTTGAGGATATCCGCCACGCCCCGTCCAGTGACGGCGCGCCAGGCCTTTTCGTCCGACGAATAGACGAACAGCACCCCGTTGTCCTTTCCCGCCTGCCCGATGCCGTTCTTCTCGAAGACCTTGATGGCGTAATCGTTGATGCCTACTGGCTGGGTGGTGTTCACGATGAGCACGGCGATCTCGCAAGAGTTGTTGCGCTCCACCGCGTAGCAGAAGTCATCCAGGTCCAGATAGTCGTCATAGGATAGCACCCCAGCTCGATCGTCCACATAGGGGGTGATGGTCGGCACCCAAGAGGTGTCCTCCTTAGGTGCCGAGGAACCAAGGATGAGGTAGGCTCCAACGGCCAGCACGATTAGGGTGACCACGACGGCCGCAACCGCCGCGGTGAGCTTTCCTCGGTCCATTTCAATCCGTCATAGATTGAGGACCTGTCCATCGGGCAGTTCCGTGCCCCAGTAGCTCTTCTGGCTGAATCCGAACGAACCAGCGAGCAGGTTGTTGGGGAAGGACTTGATGAAGGTGTTGTAGTCCCTCACGGCCGCGTTGTACAGCCCTCTGTAATAGGATAACTGCTCGTTCTGGTTCACCACTTCACCCATGTACTGCCTCACCAGCGTGTCCGCATAGAGCTGGGGGTAGTTCTCCCAGGTGAGCACGATCTGGGTCAGGTTCTGATCCAGGTGGGCACTGACGTTTGCGAGCTGGTCCACGGAGGCGTTCGCCTTGTTCGCGTTCATCCATTGCGTCCGAAGAAGGGTGATGTTGGTCAGCAGGCCCGCCTCGTACACCTTGTAGCTGTCCACTTGCACCAGCAAAGGTGGCAGGATGTCCAGCTTCGTCTTGTAGCGGTTCTTGATCTGGGAGAGTCCTTCGTCCACAGCCTGGGCCTTTCCAACCGCTCCATTGTAGGAGAGGACCACCAATAGCCCTGTGACCAGGAGCAAGCCAACGACCAATACGACCGCGAACATCTTCTTGTTCATTGTCATCCCGAGCTTTCAACGAAAAAGGCATCACCCCGTCTTAAAGGTAATCCAACATGCCACGTCGTTACGACGTTCATCCTCCCCTCCTGTGGGGCTCAGGACCATAGCTGCAGCAGAAGGACGGAGATGAAGAGTGTGACCAAGGTGATCGGCAGTCCGGCTTTCACGAACTGGCGGAAGGATATTTCCACGCCCATCCTCTCCCCGGTCTCCGCCACGATGACGTTCGCCGCCGCTCCAAGGATGGTCGCGTTTCCCGCGAGGGTGCTACTGGCGGCCAGGGCCAGCCACAGGGTATCACTGCCTTGGCCCGCCACCAGAGGGGAGAGCAGCATGACCGCGGGCACGTTGCTGATAAGGTTGGAGAGTATGGCACAGAAGGAACTCAGCCCGGCGATACTGGTCAGGCCCGCCCCCGTGAGCTCGAAGGCCTTCACCATCTCCGACATCAAGCCGGAGACGTCCACGCCCTTGAGCACCACGAACAGCCCGACGAAGAATAAGAGGAGGGTCCAATCCACTCCGCCCAATATCCTCTTGGCCGTCACCTTTCGGTTCACGAGGGGCAGGGCGAAGAGCACCATCGCACCGCCCATGAAGGCCACCAGCGAGAGGGGGATGTGGATCTGGGGCGAGATCACGAATCCCAGGAACACCAGCACCACCGTCGCTAGGACCAGGTAGACCGTTCGATCCATGCCCTTGAACTCCACCTGGCTGCTGGCAGCATCGCTATCGATGGGTATGCTGATCTCATTGCGCAGAATGGTCCGGCGGCCATTGGGGTGAGGTCCCACGGGCGCATCGGTCTTGGTCATCAGGTCCCGGCGGAAGGCGAACCAGATGAGGGCGATGGCCACGATGAGGCAGATGGCGGTGACGGGGATGAGTTTCAGAGAGAACTCCACGAAGGGAATGCCCGATTGGGTGGCGATGTAGGCGTTCTGCGGGTTTCCCACCTCGGTGGCCACGCTGCCGATGTTGGCCGATATTGCCTCGGCCACCAGGAACGGAATCGGATTCGCTTTGATTAGCCGGCACGACCGGATGACGATGGGGGTGAAGAGGAGCACCACCGTGTCATTGAGGATGAGGGCCGAGAGAACGGCGGTGGAGACCATGATCAGAATGAGGAACTGGAATTGGTTCTTGGAGGCGCCGATGATGCGCAAGGACACCCAGGAGAAGAAGCCGCACAGCTCCAGGGAGGCCACCAGCAACATCATGCCCAGGAGGAGCGCCAGGATGTTCAGGTCGATCGCTCCCAAAGCTTGCTCAGGGGTCACGACGCCCAGGAGGATCATCAATGCCGCACCCAGCATGGCTACCGTCGGTCGTTCGATGTTGAACCACCTGAAGCGCCGGATGGAGATGAGCACATAGGTGGCCACGAACACGACCAGGGCCAAGAGCATGACCGATTGCATCCGGGGCCAGAATAAGGTCGCGGGCTTAAAGAGCTATCACGCCCCACCCGCCAGGCCGAAAGGCGAAATCATATGCCTGGGTATCTGAGCACGGTGTCCAAGACCATGGTGATCTCGATGTTCGAGAAGCCCAGAGGGCGGATCTTCCGGTCGATGATCTCCATCAGCTCCTGGTTCGACGCTGCCCGCACGCGAATGAGCACTCTCCTCTCCCCCGTGAGATGGAGGATCTCGGAGACGTTCTTCAACGTCATCAGCTCTGCTACCGCTCGTTCAGATTGGGGTTGGTCGACGTCCGCCGAGACGAAAGCATCTGCCTTTATTCCCAGGCGGGTCGCATCAACGATGGCCGAGTAGCCGAGGATGATTCGGTCCTCCTCCATCCTTTTGATACGGTCGCGGATGGTAGAGGTCGAACGTTCCAGAGCCGCCCCTATCTGCTCGTAGGTCAGCTTCGCATCCTTCTGCAGCATGCGCAGGATCTTCCTATCCAGGTCGTCGGGCATGTTCGCACTTCCAATGCCGCCGAGGGTTATTAATTGTTCTCGGCACCCTTCGAACTGCCGTCAGCCATCTCGCCGACTTGCTTTGGCCCCTTCTTCCACGTAGTCCTGGACGATCTTGTAGTGGTCGAACGCTAGCGGAGGCAGCTTGTCCAAGGGGAAGAAACCCACATCCGATGCGTCGTCACCTGACCGAAGCTTCCCTCCTTTTTTTCGCATGACGTGGACGACCGAGACCGTATGCCCTCGTGGGTCCCGGTCCGGGGACGAGTAGATGCCAAGCAAGTGGTGGACAGAGGTCTCGAGACCGGTCTCCTCAAGCAGCTCTCGGCGCACGGCTGCTTCCACCAGCTCCCCGCACTCCACGAACCCCCCGGGGAGGGCGTACTCGCCTTTGAAAGGTGGGTTTCCCCGCCTGACCAGGAGTATGCTGCCTTGCACGATCAGAATCCCGTCCACCGCTAGCACCGGGTTGCGGAAGCGGTTGGCCACCTGCGCCTCGAAGGCTTGCTGGTGAGCCTCGAACTCAAGTAGAAGCTCTCTGCCAGCGGAGGTGAGCATGTGGCCGTCGCTCCCCTCATGACCCCGAACGTTCGAGATTACGCGCAATCCGGCGGACGACTCGATGTCCCTCACCATGACCTTGGCGCGCTCACAAGAGATGCCCACCGAGGAAGCCGCTTTGGGCAATGAGCCCTCCACCTCGATGGCCCGGAGAAGCCGCCCTCTCGCATCAGTCAGCACCAGTCTGCCGTTCCTGCGGAAGAGAAGACCGCATTCCACTTCGTAGGGCAATGCCGCACCCCCTTCAAGCAGGCCAAAGCATAGCTTAATACTTGCCTCGTGCTTAGGCGCGTCGTGGCCTCGCAAAGCAAGAAGATACCCACCATCATGAGCGCCGACGAGATACTCGACAAGGCGTTCAAAAGGCTGACCAAGATCGAGAAGGAAGGACATGACCTGATGCAGGTGAGGCAGCGCACCACCGTGGCGCGCATCACCGCCGCCGGGGACATAATCTCCACCGTTCTGCTGAAGTACGTCAAGGCCTTCCCCTCCATGGCCAAGCGAGAGGAGTTCACCATGGAGCTCATCGATCTGCTGGTGGGCACCGACCAGCTCAAGAAGTCCCTGGGGGCGCTCTCCTGGTGCTCACAGAGGGTATCCAAGCTGCGCCAGGAATATATTCGCAAGGCCAAGGGAGCGACCCGCTTGAACGAGGTCGAGAGGGTGCGAAAGGAGTTCTACGGCCGAGCATCCTCCCTCCTCAAACAGATCGATAGCGACCTAGCTTTCGTATCTCGGGCGCGCGATGAGCTCAGGAGGGTGCCGATGATCGAGATGGAGCTTCCCACGGTGGTCATCTCGGGGTTCCCGAACGTGGGCAAGAGCCAGCTGGTGGAGAAGCTTTCCTCGGCCAAGCCTCGGATAGCACCTTATCCGTTCACTACCAAAGGCATCACGATCGGACATTTCACCGTTCGTTACCAGAGATACCAGGTGGTGGATACGCCGGGATTGCTGGACCGGGAGTTCGAGGAGAGGAACGAGATCGAGAGGCAGGCCATCCTGGCCCTCAAGTATCTTGCGGACGTCATGGTGTTCGTCATCGATCCGTCGGAGACCAGCGGATACTCGCTCGAGAAGCAGCTGACATTGCTGGATTCCGTCAAAGCCAACTTCCCTGGAATTCCGTTGATCGAAGTGGAGAACAAGGTCGACCTCATGCGGACAGTATCTGGTAGACAGACCATATCCGCCCTCACCGGGGAGGGTGTGGAGGAGCTGCGATCGGAGTTGGTGGAGATGCTCCGCCCAATGCTCAATTCTGGACAGGATCTGGAAAGGTTATCTACGCCGTAGGGCATTGGGCAGCAAGGGGGTCGGATGCCGCAGGATCTGGCGTGCAGCGATAGGGTGCGTTCCTACTTCTTAGGCCTTTCCAAAGAGGCGGACCGCTGCTACGCCGTGGCTCGGAGGGCGAGAGCTCGAGGGATCGACCCCGAGACATTTGTGGAGATCCCCCAGGCAGAAGACCTGGCGTCCCGAGTGGAGAAGCTGCTCTCCGCCTGGAACGTGGAGGGCGTAGCGGTGCGAATCAGGGAGTTGAGCCGGGAGCACGACCGGGAAGAGGTCTCCCTGCTCATCGCTAAGGAAGTGGCCAATCGGCCCGCCAAGACCAAAGAGGAGGCCATCGACAGAGCGGTAAGAGTTGGCTTGGCAGTGCTCACCGAAGGAATACTTGTGGCCCCCCTGGAAGGCATCGCAGGCATCCGCCTCGGTCGCAACTCGGACGGTACAAACTACCTAGTCATTTCCTTCGCGGGACCGATCCGGAGCGCCGGCGGCACTGGGCAGGCCATGGCCGTGCTCATCGGGGACGTGGTGCGGAGAGAGCACGGCATCGGTCGCTACGCCCCCACCCATGGCGAGGTGCAGCGCTTCAAAGAGGAGATCCCGCTCTACAAGCAGGCGCAACATCTGCAGTACACCCCCAGTAACCAGGAGATCGAGCTCATTGTGAAGAACTGCCCGGTATGCGTGGACGGCGAGGGAACCGAGGACGTGGAGATATCTGGTTACCGAGATCTGCCCCGGGTGGAGACCAACAAGGTACGGGGTGGGGCCTGCCTGGTCATCGCGGAAGGGCTGTGCCAGAAGGCGAACAAGCTGGAGAAGCACGTGAAGAGGCTGGGCATTGATGGCTGGAGCTTCATCTCGGAATATCTGGCCTTGAAGAAGAAGGATGTCTCTGAGAGCGAGGCCACGAAGGTCAAGCCGGATGCGAAGTACCTCAAGGACCTCATCGTGGGCAGGCCGGTCCTTGGGCATCCCTCGAAGATCGGCGGACCGAGGCTGCGGTACGGGAGAGGTCGCACCACTGGCCTGGCGGCGATCGCGCTCAATCCAGCCACCATGTACGCGGTGGACGAGTTCCTGGCCGTGGGCACGCAGATCAAGATCGAACGCCCTGGCAAGGCTGGAGCGGTCACGCCCTGCGACAGCATCGATGGGCCGATGCTGCTACTAAGGAACGGGGATCTGGTGCAGACGAACACCGTGGAGCAGTTCCTGCAGGTGAAAGAGCAAGTGATCGAGATCGTTGACCTGGGTGAGATCCTCATCCCATTCGGCGAGTTCGTGGAGAACAATCACGTCCTGGTGCCTGCGGGTTTCTGCCTGGACTTCTATCGTGCTGAGCTGAGGAAGGCCGCGGGAGATCTGCCGCCGGGATGGAAGTCCCCGCCCAAGCTCGAAGTGGCTCTGGAGCTTTGCCGACGATATGGGGTACCGTTGCATCCCGATTTCAACCTGTTCTGGAGCGACGTGCCGCTGGAGTCCCTCCAGGCGCTGCGCGAGCGAGTGGCCGCCACCGGAGAGTACAAGGAAGGTGAGCTGTGGGTTCCTTTCGACCCGGTGGCGAAGCGCACCTTGGAGGATCTGGGGGCACTGCATTGCGTGCGCGCAGGGCACATCGTCCTTTCTCACGACGCGGACCCGCTGCTGCTGGGCCTGGGCCTGCGGCCGAAAGATGGACATTTGGAACCAGCCTCAGAGCTGAAGGGAAGCACAAGCTTGGAGGCCGTTTCCAGCGCCGCCGGGGTCACCATCCGGGCCAAGGCCGTCACTCGCATAGGGGCAAGGATGGCCAGGCCGGAGAAGGCCAAGGAACGACGCATGAAACCTCCACCCCACGTGCTGTTCCCTCTCGGTCAGAGCGGTGGAGCCCAACGCCTAGTGAGCGAGGCCATGGAGGACGAGGAAGTGCAAGCTCAAGTGGGCGTCCGTTCCTGCCCCATCTGCGGCAAGACCACCTTCCTCTGCCGTTGCGAGTGCGGATCCCATACCCTTCCAACCGACGCCCCGGCGCAGCAAATCATCGACATCAACGCCATCATCGAGCAGGCCATGTGCAATCTGGGCATGACCGAGGTGCCGGCCATCAAAGGGGTGCAGGGCATGATCTCTCACAACAAGACCCCAGAGCCGATGGAGAAAGGCATCCTCCGCGCCAAGCACGGGGTGTTCGTGTTCAAGGATGGCACCATCCGCTTCGATATGACCGATGTGCCTTTGACCCACTTCCGTCCAGGAGAGATAGGTTTGAGCGTAGAGCGGGCTCGCGCCCTGGGCTACGAGAAAGACCACGAAGGCGCGGAGCTAGTGTCGGAGGATCAGGTGTGCGAGCTGATGGTCCAGGACTACATCCCCTCCGCGTCATGCGGCGATTATCTGATTAAGGTGGCTAATTTTATCGACGACCTGTTGGTCAAGTTCTACAGCCTACCCGCCTTCTACAACGCGGACGAAAGGAGCGGGCTCATCGGTCACCTGGCCATCGGGCTCGCTCCTCACACCTCCGGCGGCGTGCTGTGCCGTCTGATCGGCTTCACCAACACCAATGCCGGTTATGGACATCCTTTCTTCCACGCCGCCAAGAGGCGCAACGCTGACGGCGATGAGGACTCGGCCATCCTCTTGCTGGACGGCCTGGTCAATTTCTCCCGTTCCTTCTTGCCTGACCGCCGAGGTGGTTTGATGGACGCGCCCCTGGTCCTCACCACCAGGCTGGACCCGAACGAGATAGACAAGGAGGCTCACAACATAGACACGCTCTGGGAGTACCCGCTGGAGTTCTTTAGGGCTACCATGGAATACAAGCCTCCAAAGGACGTGCAGGAACAGATGGACCTGATAGGGGGGAGGCTCGGCTCGGTGCTGCAGTATGAAGGCCTGGGCTTCACTCATGACACCAGGGACATAGGGGAAGGACCCCGGGACTCGACCTACAAGCTGCTGGAGACCATGCAAGAGAAACTTGAGGCACAGCTGGTCCTAGCCCACAAGATCCGGGCCGTGGACGAGGTGGACGTGGTCTATCGGGTGGTCACGAGGCATCTGCTACCGGACATGATAGGCAATCTCAAGAGTTTCAGCGGGCAGAAGTTGCGCTGCACCAAGTGCAACGTCAAGTATCGCCGCATACCCCTCTCCGGAAAATGCTATTGCGGCAACAACCTCACGTTGACGGTGCACGAGAGCAGCGTGAAGAAGTACCTGGAGATGACGAAGGAGATCAGCGAGAAGTTCGCCATCAACAACTACACTCGCCAGAGGATCGAGCTCATCGAGCAATCGATAAATTCCCTATTCGAGAATGACAGAGTGAAGAAGTGCAAGCTCTCCGACTTCATGTGACCAGAGAGAAGGATATCGAAATAGTAAGGGGTTTTGAGATCAGGTCTCTAGCGAGGAGACGAGCTCGCGGAAATCGTCGAACTTCTTCTCCAGGATGCTGAGCGCCTGCTCCAGGGTCTGCGATGCGGTGAGCGAACCGTCGGTCTCGAATGTGAACACGAACTTGGTCTTATTGCCCTCGACGGTTATGGCCTTGGTCTTGCACTCTTTGACGCAGGCCTTGCAGAGCATGCAAGCCGCCTCGTTGATCACAGCCACCTTGTTGCCCACCTTGCCAAAGCACTTGCGTGGGCAGACGTCTATGCACGTCGCACCACCGTCGCATTTGGAGGCATCGATCTCGACCTTCGGGGCATACTTGTATCCCACCCCGTTCGTCACCTGGAACTTGGCGTGCTGTTTGCCAGTGCCCAGCTCGGCGAAGGCATAGGCCAGGATGGCCTGCCTGGGACCTAGGCGCACGATGGGGATGAGCTCGTCCTTGACCTTGAGCGAGGGATCGCCCAATGGCTCCAGGTCCCCAGAGTACACGTCGCACGGTCCCTTCTTGTTGACGGAGTACATGATGGTGCACTTCGGACAACCCTCGCCTCCGCAGGCACAATCCTTCTTGAACACGTACAGCTCCGGGTCAGAGGGAATGGGGACCAGGCTCAGACGATGAGCGACTATCTCATCGAATAGACAAGAAACGCTCTCGAACTCCTCGTTGTCGTCCTCCGCCCCTCCTTGGATCTGACCCAGGTGGAACTCCACCGTCTCGATGGCCATCTTGGGCACTTCGGCGATCAGACAGCGTCGTAAGGAGTTGGCGATCTCCGGGGTGGCGTTGGAAATAACGAATCTCGCCTTGGTGTCCGTCATTTCCAGGATCTTGATGTCCATCTACCGCAACCTCTACACCCTTCTGCCCCTCCGGCCACCCTTCTTCTTGGTGCCGTCGTGGGGGATTGGAGTCACATCTTCGATCCGACCGATCTTCATACCAGCGCGGGCGAGCGCGCGAATGGCCGCCTGGGCGCCTGGGCCGGGCGACGTCGACTTGTTCCCGCCCGGTGCGCGGACCTTGACATGGATACCATCAATGCCCTTTTCCTTGGCGATCTCCGCCACCTTCTCCGCTGCCCGCATGGCCGCGTAGGGCGATGATTCATCCTTGGCCTGTTTCACCACCATGCCGCCGGTGGCCTTGGTGATGGTCTCCGCTCCAGTGATGTCCGTCAGCGTGATGATGATGTTGTTGTAGCTCGCGAAAACGTGTGCGATTCCCCATTTTCCCATGTTCACTCCTCCTTAGGCTCAGCGGGAACGACGGCGTCGATGGATGCGGAAGCTCCCCCATCCTTGTCTGGGATCTCTTTCGCCTTGACCACTTCGCGGGTCGCCCTGCGGGGCATTCCCCTTCCCTTGCCACCGCGGCGGTCCCTGCCTTCCATCTCCTTCTCGCGGCGGGCATCGCGGGCGATCCTTCTGGTCCGCGCCTCTACCACCTTCGGCATGTCCACCCGCAGGGGGTGCAAGTCGCTGGCATAGGGCGAGGAGCCTTTGTATGAGATGTACTCTTCCTGTCCCCTCTCCACCAGCATGCCGGGGATGGTGACCTTGCGGCCGCTGAGGGCGACATGTCCATGGAAGATCAACTGGCGCGCCTGTTTGGGGGAGGCGGCCAGACCCATCCTGTAGACCAGGGTCTGCAGGCGGCGGTTCAGGAGCGTTTCCGTGCCCAGGGTGAGCACGTCGTCCAACGTAGCGCTCTCCACGGGCAGCAGGCCCATGCGAGCGCAGCACTTCAGAAGGTTCTGCGTTTCGATCTTGGCTTGTTCCTCACCCGTGCGCAATCGGGCCTGGAGGTCTCGGGATTGCTTTCGGAAGCTTCGGAGGATGGACTTGGCCTTCCACAGCTCCCTCTTGTTCTTAAGGCCGTACTGTCGGCACAGGGCATGCTCTTCCTTTATGCGTTCGCCTTCCCAAGGATGGGACGGCGTATCATAGGATTTCCGAGGAAATTTAGGGTCTCCCATGTGAACACCTTACTTCTTGCCCTCTGCCGGCTTGGCCGCCGGGGCGGCTGCTTTGGCTGCAGGTGCCGCCGTCTTCGCGGCAGGCGCGCCTCCAGCGGTTGCTGGCTTCTCCTTCTTCTCCTCTGCCGGCTTGGCCTCGCCGCCGGCGGCGGGCGCGGCCCCTTGCTGCTGAAGTCTCTGGCGCATGACGCCCAGGGTCAGGCCGGTCCTGCCGTTGGACCGGGTGCGCTGGCCACGGACCTTCTGTCCTTCTTCGTGGCGAACGCCTTTGTAGCAGCGTATCATCTTCATGAGATTGATATCGTCCTTGCGCCTGATGTCCAGATCGACGCCGACGATGTGCATGTCCTCACCCGTCTCCAGGTCCAGCTGGCGGTTCATCGCCCAGGCCGGAGCGTAGTCGGTGTAGCTGGAGATGAGCTTCTCCAGCTCTTCGACCTTCTCATCGGAGAGGTCTCCTACCTTCGCCATGCGGTTCACGCCAGCGCGGTTGACGATGATCTCGGCCACGCGGCTGCCGACACCTTTGACGTTCTGGAGCCCGATGACAGTGGGCTTGTTGCCGTCCACGTCGGTGTTGACCAGGCGGACGATGTACTTGAAGTTCTCATCGTGCTTGACTGTATCCTTCTTTGGCTCCGCCTTCTTCTCTTTCTTGGACTCGTCCTTCTTGTGCTCTCCCTTCTTCTCTTTCTTGGACTCGTCCTTGGGGTGTTCACCCTTCTTCTCTTCTTTCTTAGGTGCGGCTTCTTCGGCCAAGATAGTTCCTCCGGTCGAATTGAGTCAATGTGAAAGGTATAGGTTATATACTCTTTCGGGGCGTCTCCCCTACACGCAAGACCGTATTTAAGTGTTTCCCTGTCCCAGGGTGCTTTTCAGGGGTCCACCCAGACACTCCGCAGAGGACCGCCCGGGCATGCGCACCATTGACACCCTTTCCGGGTGTCGCCGGGTGACGACGACGGATCATCTGCCAGACAGTCCGCTCGAAGATTCATCGTCCCTTCAGCGCCTTCTTGGCCATCTCTGACGCCTTGTCCAGTGCCTCCGGCAGCTTGCTGACGTCCCCGCCTCCGCCTTGGGCATACTCCTTCTTGCCTCCGCCCCCGCCGCCCAGCAGCTTCATGATATCTTTGAGGAGGGTCCGGCAATCAACATCCACGTCCAGGCTTCGTGAGACGAGCATCTTGGCGTTCTCTTCCGCTACCCCTATAATCACCAGGGTGTTCGGGCTCTCGGTGATGGTCTTGGATATGGTCTCCGCATCCTCCCCGAGTTGGGCCTGGTGGACGACTATCCTCACCTCACCTACGCATTTGGCCTTCTCCAGCAAAGCCCGCGCCACTTCCTCGTTGTGCAGGACCTGCAGGGAACCGACCTTCTTCATCAGCTCCCGCACGTCCGCCTGCAGCTTGTCCGTGGCCTCGAGCACCTTGTCCGGAGAGGCGTTCAGCTTCTCGGTCAGGTCCTCCATGACATCCTTGTCCCGTTGCATGTCCTCCACGGCGGCCATGCCCGACGAGTACTCCACCCGCACGATGCCATCTTGTATGCGCTTGGTGCGGCGGATGCGGACCGCTCCCACGAAACCCGTGGATTTGCAGTGCAGTCCACCGCAGGCCTCCGCGTCCAAGCCCATTATCTCCACCACCCGAATGACCTTGCCTGGAACCGCCCCGCCCTGATAGAGGCGGTAGCCGTGCAGGCGTTCCGCCTCGTCCCGCTGCATGAATTGGATCTCGACCCTGAGGTCATCCAGGATGATGCGGTTCACCTCGCGCTCCAGATGATCGCGCTGCGCCTGGGTCAAGTTCTCGTAGTGGGTGATGTCCAGTCTCCCCTCCATCTCCGACTTGTGCGCGCCCGCTTGCCAGACGTGGTTGCCCAGGATGCCCCGGGCCACTCCGTTGATGATGTGGGCGCTGGTGTGATGCCGCATCAAGCGAACGCGGCGCTCCTTGTTGATCGAGCCCTTCATCACCTGCCCCTTCTTCGGCAGGGGGCCGTCGATGAAATGCAAGACGGATGAATTCACTTTGATGACCTTTCTCACGGGATGGCCGTCCAACGTGCCCTCGTCCCACTCCTGCCCTCCACCTTCGGGATAGAAGGCCGTCTGGTCTAGGAGGATCCCTCCCTTGAGGACATCTTGCACCTTGCCCTCGAACTGGAGCATGTCGACGTCCTCGTAGTACAAGGGTCTGGTGGGAGGAAGTTGCTTAGGATAGTTCTCTTTCTTTCCCTCTTCCTCTTGCTCGGGCTTCTCGTGCCTAGCAGCCACCTGCTTGTAGAAGTCGTCCGGGATCTCCACCGGCACCGGAGAGAACTCCTTGACCAGCTCTGGGTTGAGCCCATGGGAGTCGTAGAGCTCGATGAGCTTCTCTTTGGAGATGCTCTCGCCCTTCTTCAGGTCCTTGACGATCCTGTCTACCAGTTGCTTTCCCCGGGCGATGGTCTCATGGTAGCGATCCTCCTCTACCTGGACCAATCGGAGGATGTCGTCCTTGTTGCCAACGAGCTCCGGGAAGATAGGGGCGAAGAAATCCACCTGCATCCCCACCACCTCAGCCAGCTTCACTTTCAGGCCAAGGGAACGGATGGAACGCAGGGTGCGTCTTACCAGCATGCGAGCAAAATAGCCTTCGCGGACGTTGGAGGGCACGACCCCGTCGTTCAGGAGGAGGGCCAGCGCCCTGGAGTGATCGCAGATGACATAGATATCCTCCAAGGGGCTGACGATCCTCATCAGCTCATCGTAGGTGATGCCCATCCTGGCGGCCGTCCGCTCTCGAATGTCGCGCACGTCGGAAGCGGTCTTGGCACTGGTCATGCCCGCCACCTTGCTGTACTCCTCCAGCACGCGGGAGTTAGTGCTCACGTTCGCCATATTCTTCAATTGCTCGAGCACGGAACCGAAGACGGCCTCATACGCGGAGGAGGTGCCTTGAGAGACCCAGGTCATTCTCTCCAGGCCGTAGCCAGTGTCCACGACCGTCATGTTCATGGGCTGGTTGCCTTGCGGACCGGTGTTGTACATCATGAAGACGAGGGTGGCCACCTCGGCGCCATCGATGATCACTTCTAGGCAAGGCCCGGCATTCCCGCCGCCTTCCCACCATTCCTCGACGTAACGCAAGCGCTTTGGATCCACGCCCAGACGATCAGTGAAGAGTTCGTGGCAGAGCCTGACCGTGCCATCCTTGAAGTAGACCTCCTTGCCCTTCTTGTTGAAGGCGTGATGAGCGCACATCTCGAAGAACGTGAAGTGCCGTCCAGTCTTACCTACGTTGTCTATGTCATTGAATCGGACGCAGGTCTGGGAGATGGTGAGGGGATTCCCCGGAGGCTCGATGACCTCGTTCAGAACCCAAGGCTGAAAATCGTAGATCGAGGCTTGGGTGAAGAAGACGTCGTCCCTCCAGCGCGCTACAATGGGATAGCGGTTGACCCGCTTGTGATCGTGCGATTCGAAGAATGAGAGGTACTCCTCGCGCATCTGGTGCAGCGAGAGGCTTTTCTTCATGGGCGAGTTGCCGATGAACGTGTACTCCTCGCAAGGCGGCTCGCCACAGCTGTCCCAGTCTCCGAGGGACCAGAAATGACGTCCGCACTTCGGGCACTTCTTGCGCGCGAAGTGGTTGTCGAGGAAGAAAGCGAGCTGGAGCTCTGCCGGGTTCATGAAGGCGACAATAAGGCGGTTCTTATTTGAACCTTTCCCGGATGATATTGAGCAATCTGGATGAGTCTTAGGTCCGCCCTATAGCAGGCCCTTGTTCTCGCTATAGTCGACGGGAACGTCTATTATCGCTAGCTCATCCGCGTCCAGAGCGTGACGCAGCACTTCCTCCAGCTCTGCCCCGGTCTCGGTCCGATATCCCTTGGCTCCAAAGGACTCGGCGAAGCGGATGAAATCAGGGTTGCCGAAGCTGGTGTCGTATGCCCGACCGTAGGCCTTCTCATGTTTAAGACGGATTAAGCCCAGATCTTGGTCGTTGAAGACGATGGTGACGAACCTGGTCCCCAGCCGTTGCGCCGTTTCCAGCTCGGTGGCGGTCATCATGAACCCTCCATCTCCGCAGGCGGCCACCACCTTCTTCTCTGGATGCACGAGCTTGGCCGCGATGGCGGAGGGGACACCCACTCCCATCGGAATGAGCCCGTTCGAAAGGAGGAGGGTGTTCTCCTTGTAAACTGGATAACGCTTCGCGAGCCAGATCAGATGTGCACCGACATCGCTCACGCAGATATCCTCCTTGCCTAATGCATTCCTGATGGCCCTTACCACCAGCTGCGGCTTGACAGGCGTGCCGTCCGTCGGGCAGTCGTCCACGCATCTCTGGAGGTCCTCTCTGTATGGCCCGATCCAGTTCTCCCTCGGTTTCGGGTCCGAAGCCAGGCGCTGGAGTATGCTGCCAATGTCCCCCACCACCTGCATGTCCGGGGCGAAGCTGGGCACGGTCTCGGCCCTAACGGCATCGATGACCACCACGGTCTTCTTCTCGCCCACGTTCCAGAACACCGGCGCGAACTCAGGTAGATCATAGCCGATCAGGAGGATGGTGTCCGCGATCTCGAACGCACCTCGCACCAGGTCCCTCGTCCTCAGCCCCACGGTGTTCAAGGACAACGGGTCGTCGTATGGCACGATGCCCGCGCCGTACCAAGTATGCACCACCGGTATCTGCCATGCGTGCACCAGGTCCCGGAGCTGCTTGCAGGCGCCTGCACGGATCGTTCCTGGCCCCGCGAATACCAAAGGCCTCCTTGACCGAAGCAGCACATTCCGTGCTTGATGCACCAGACCCGGCTCGCAGCGCAAGTGATGCGTCTGCGGTTTTCTTATCGACGTGCCTTCGGTCTCGCCCTTCATCAGGTCCTCGGGCAATTCCACATGCACCGGTCCGGGTTTCTCGGCCGAAGCCAGGTCGAAAGCTCGACGGATCTGCACCGGGATGCGAGAGGGAGTGCGCACACTGAAGCTGTCCTTCGTGACGGGCTTGAACATCTGGACCAGGTCAATGTACTGTTTCTGCGGATGATACGCTCGCTCTGCTCCCACTTGGCCAGTGAGAACGATCAGCGGTAGGTAGCTGAGGTAGGCGTCGGCCACACCCGTGACCATGTTCGTGGCTCCCGGTCCCAGAGTGGAAAGACAGACGTGAGGATCGCCAGTCAATCTGGCACAGGTGTTGGCCATGAAGGCCGCCGAGTTCTCGTGCTTGGTGAGGGTGAACCGGATGTCTGAGTCCAGGAGGGCATCCATCACGTCCAGGTTCTCTTCGCCTGGTATGCCGAAGATGCGTTGCACGCCTTCCGCTTCCAGGCATTTGACCAGCAGGTCCGAACCACGCATGTTCTCCTCACTCGAACGTTTCCGCTCTTTTCTTGTAGAGCCGGTCGACCGATTCAAGCACCGCCTTCTCCACATCTCCGGTGATCTGGTATGCCGCCATTCCCCGGTCCTTGAGGGCTTTCACCGCCCTCTCGCCGAACTCCGTGGCCACGATGGCATCGTGTCCTTCGAGAGCGGCCGCCATTCCCTCCAGCTTCTCTCGGTGAGCGGAGCCCATCATGGGCGTGTCCATCTTCGCTTCCACCTCGACCTTCCCCAGTTGGACGAGGTTGCCCGCCTCCACCAAGAAGGAATGGAAGGATCCGGTCTGCCCGAATCCCAGGTCCACGTTCCGACCGTCGCTGCTCGCCACGGCCACCTTGTGTCGGGTCTTGCCCTCCATCTCGATGGTGATAGGCTCCCCAGATGGAGCTTCTTCAGCAGCACAGGTGAACTGTGCGAACTCGGCAGAGCGGTCCTCGCCTAGCAGCCCGATGGCATCCGCCCGGCACTGGCGGCAGTGACGCATCTGCTTGATCTTCGGCTCGCAGATATCCTGCAATTCCTTCCTTTCCCGAGGGGTCGGAGCGCGCATGTTGGCGAAATTGGTCCCCGGGACCGGTATCAGGGGCATGATGTTGATGATGTAGGCGCCGAGCTCCTTGGCCCTCTTGGCCACCTCGGAGATTTGAGCGGCGTTCACCTCCGGCACCATGACGGTGTTCACTTTGACAAGCATGCCCGCTTCAGCTGCCAGACGAACGCCTTCAAGCTGGTTCTGGATCAGTCTCCGGCCCGCTTCCACTCCCCGCAACACCTTGCCCTCATAGACCACGAAGGAGTACATCTTCGCCGCCACATCAGGATTGATCGCATTGATGGTGACTGTAATGAACTTCACTCCCAGCTGCTTGAGCCGCTGCACGTTCTGGGGCAGGTTCAGGCCATTGGTGCTCAGGCAGAGGGTCATCTCTGGGAATTCCTTGCCCACCAGCTCCAAGGTGCGGAAGGTCGCCTCATTGGCCAGCGGATCTCCCGGACCGGCGATCCCGATGACGCTCAGGTAGGGCACCTTCTCTTTCACATAGCGGATCTTGGCCACGGCCTGCTCGGGGGTGAGCACTTCGCTCGTCACCCCGGGCCGGGACTCGTTCGTACAGTCGTACTTGCGATTGCAGTAGTTGCACTGAATGTTGCACGCCGGTGCCACTGGAAGATGCATACGGGCGAACTGAGAGCAGGCCTTCTCGTTGTAGCAGGGATGGGTGTCAAGGAGCTTCTGCAGCTCCGGGTCGACCTCTTCGCTCATCTTTGCCTACCTCTCTCCGATGCCAGCTGAACGGCCTTTGTAATTAAGCCCATTAGCTAATAACCTTCGCTTCCATCGATGTTAACGTTGCTGGGTTGGACGACTAGATGGCGGTCTCAATGCCAGGTCATCGCGGCGTCTCGCTCGACACCTTGAAGTAGGCGGAGCGAGAAATCGATGACGGATGTTCGATGAGAACACGCTGCAGCGCTTCTTGGTCATCATGAACCAGCATCTTCCCGTGCAAAGGCGTTCTTTGGCGGAGCTGCTGCTGGAAGCGGAGCCGTCCTACGAAGGCAAGGATGGCCATCGATATCGATTGGACAGAAAAGAGCTGGAGTTCATCGCTTCCCTTTTAGAGCCGAGTGAGCGTTCACGATTCCGCCTTCCCATCTTGCTCATGAGCGACACTGGATATGAGACCGGTGCATGGAAAGTGGAAGGTAAGCTCGAGGTCAAGGTCATGTCCCGAATTCTGGGAATTGAGCCAGACACAGAGGAGAGGATGCGCTTCTACTATCCCCACCTCAACGACCTCCGGCGAAGGTTGCCGACCTCCACCACGGTCATGTTCCTACCCTGAGGGGTAGGATCGAACGAGAAGCAAGCATCAAAGCTGACACTCACGCAATCTGGACATTGCAGAAATGGAAAGAATTGATTGGAAGGAAGAGAGGATCACGCGCAACCTGTATGACGGTTAAGCCTTGCGGCGTTAACCGGTATTGCGAAGCCGAAGTCCAATGGCAAGTACAACTTTAGTAACCGACAGGCTGAACACCTCGGAAAACCTCGGTGCTTACACCCCGGTCCTATCAAACTCGTCATCTACGAGCGTTGCGATGCCTCTTTTTCAAGGTGGCTTCGAGCTTAGATGCTTTCAGCTCTTATCCACTGCAGCGTGGCTGCTCAACAATGCCTTACCAGACAATTGATAAACTAGTGGCTGCGGATCCCCGTTCCTCTCGTACTAAAGGATCCTTCTCGTCAGGCATCTAGACACTTCCACCAAAAAGCAACAAACCTGTCTCACGACGGTCTAAACCCAGCTCACGATCCCTTTTAATGGGCGAACAACCCCACCCTTGGCAGCTGCTGCACCGCCAGGATAGGGAGAGCCGACAGC
>Ga0315295_10000365_pt1 | contig 38603 bp, 27 predicted proteins | sample YL17G14_0_MG_FD_204453 | JGI IMG/M metagenome (GOLD analysis project Ga0315295, IMG submission 204453) | Sediment microbial communities from Yellowstone Lake, YNP, Wyoming, USA - YL17G14_0 | ecosystem: Environmental > Aquatic > Freshwater > Lake > Sediment | place: USA: Wyoming | collected...
ACGAATATTGACCTGGCTCAGAACGTCATCCTGACCCCCGGAATCTATCATCAGGTCACAATGGACACGTCGGTGAACGACGATAAAGACGAAACATGGGTGAGCATGGGTCTGAAGTATCAATTCTGAAACGATTCAGAAAGTATTGTGCTGCATCTGAGAAAAGGCTGGCTCCCAAAACCAGCCTTTTCTATTTGATTCGAAGCTGCGATAATATTCTCGAACGGAATTTCTTAAAATAACCCCAGTAAAAAAGGTCTGGCCAAATGCTGACTCTCATCAACACAAACAGAATGGCTCCCGTCATCGGGCCTATCGGCATGGATTACGTCGCTGCCGCCGTCCAACAGGCCGGCATTGAAGTGGAAGTTCTGGACCTTGCCCTAGCCGAGGAGCCGGAGGAGGCAATCAAGAAGCACTTCTCTACGCGAGAATCCGAATTGGTGGGAATATCTTTTCGAAACGCCGATGATTGCTTCTGGCCCAGCGCCGATTGGTTTGTTCCCACACTGAAAGACACGATTCAGACTCTTCGAGGCTTGACCGAAGCTCCCATTGTACTGGGCGGTGTTGGGTATTCTATCTTCCCCCGGCAAATTCTGAAATATACAAACGCCGATTTCGGTGTGTGGGGCGACGGCGAGACGGCCGTACCGGCGCTGATTCATCAATTGCGGGGGCCGCGCCGGCTCACAGATGTCCCGGGGCTTGTGTGGCGAGAGAATAACAAAGTCCGCTGCAATCCGCCGTCGTGGCCGGACCCGATTTCACTGGGTACGGCTCGCCGCTTCATCGACAACCTGAGCTACTTTCAGCAAGGTGGACAGTGCGGGCTGGAGACCAAGCGAGGCTGTAACCGAAAATGTATCTACTGCGCGGACCCGCTGGCCAAAGGCAACAAGCCCAGACTGCGAAACCCTTCGCAAGTGGCGGATGAGTTTCAGTCTCTATTGGCTCAGGGAATAGACGTGCTGCATCTTTGCGATGCGGAGTTCAACGTCCCCGGAGACCACGCTTACTCCGTCTGTGCAGAGTTGAACAGACGTTCACTCGGCAATAAGATTCGCTGGTACACGTATATGTCACCATCTCCATTTGATGCGGAGCTGGCCGAAGCGATGGCCCGAGCTGGGTGCGTTGGGATCGACTTTACCGGAGACTCGGCCTGCGAATCGGTGCTCCGGACGTACCGCCAGCGGCATCGCAGAGAAGACCTTGCCGAAGCCGTCAGGCTTTGCCAGGCGAACGGCATTGCCGTGATGATAGACCTTCTGTTGGGCGGGCCAGGTGAAACCCCGCAGACCGTTCGAGAGACGATTGACTTTATGAAGAAGATCGATCCCGATTGCGCAGGGGCTGCACTCGGCATGAGAGTTTACCCTGGGACCGCGATGGAACAAATGGTCACCGAAGAGTTCCAGGAAGGAAAGGACGGCAACATCCGTCGTAAGTACACCGGCCCGATAGACCTGCTCAAGCCGACGTTCTACATATCCAGGGCCCTGGGTGAACGTCCGGCGGAGTTAGTCAGGGATATAATCGACGGCGACGAAAGGTTCTTCGAGCCGGCTGTCGAGGTGGCCGAAGACGACGGCGCCGCCAACTACAATTACAATGAGAATCTGCCATTGACCCTGGCCATTCAGAACGGCGCCCGCGGAGCCTATTGGCACATCCTGCGAAAACTCCGCAAAAGCTGACCGCATCAGCCCAAAGGTATGGCAATCATGGTTTATCCGGCGCGCGTTAGACGGACTGTTCTTACAGAGACCTTCTTCTCGCAATGAACCTATGGACCAAGTGTCAAACGTTATCGAACCGGCGATACTCGATATTCGCCAGGTCAGTTACAGGATCGACAAGAAGCTGATTCTGAGCCGGATTTCCTGGCAGCTCCGTAAAGGCGAACGCTGGATCATCCTGGGGCCGAACGGTGCCGGCAAAACCACTTTACTGAGAATAGCGTGCGGCTACATCTGGCCCAATAGCGGAGGCAGCATTTATCGTAACGGCCAGCCTCTTGCAGATTTGAGGGAGCTGAGAAAAAGCATAGGCTGGGTCACCATGTCACTGACGGCTCAGATTCCGCCCACTGAACTCGTCACACGGACTGTGGTTTCGGGCAAATTCGCGCAGCTCGGACTTGAGGAATACAGAGGGCAAAGGCCGGACGATGCCGACGTTGCTCAAGCTCATCAATATCTTTCTGAAATGGGCTGCGCCCGCCTGGCGAACCAGCAATTTGGAACGCTCTCACAGGGAGAGAAACAGAGGGTGCTCATTTCACGGGCTCGAATGGCCCGCCCGTTTTTGCTCATTCTCGATGAACCCTGTGCCGGGTTGGATCCGGGCGGACGTGAACTGCTCCTGGAGTCCATTCAGAATCTGGCTCAGCACCAGCCGGAAATGGGATTGGTACTAGTCACTCAGCACATCGAAGAGATTATGCCGGTTTTTCAAAACGTGTTGGTGCTCGCCGGGGGAAAGATCGTCGAAAATGGGCCGACGGAGAACGTGATTTCCGCAGAGCTTATCCAACGCCTGTACGGCGTTTCCATACGCGTCATCCGTTCGGCGGGCCGGTATTGGATGATTCGAGATTGACCGCTCGGTCGTGTCGAGGGGCGGCGCTCCCCGGCACCGATGGGTCGTTGAGACTCGTTCACTTCTTAAGTGAACGCAGAATGGAGGCGGGGGGATTCGAACCCCCGTCCCGAGATGTTTCAAGACAAGCATCTACATGCTTAGTCGCTTCATTGCGTTTTCGCCTTGCCAGACGCCAAACGACAGGCTCCTGGTTCGGCTATTTCGGAAAGTTCTCGCTTCACCGGCCCGAAAAACCGGCTCGGCCAGCCTGTTATGTGACGCCCTTACCCAACCCACAGGCAAAATCGGGCAGGACGGGCTGCCTAATTAGGCGGCCATGCGCAACTGGTAGTTGCCAATTAAGTTTTAGTGCAGGGTGATTAGCCAGGCCAACCTGCGTCCTGGGCATGCAACTTGGCTCTCCGCCATCCGGTCGAAGCCATTCGCCCCCGTATTCACTTGTCAAATCCGCTTTCCGATGCTTACCCCCCAAATCCTTCGCCATATTGTATCACTCAGTACGCTGCTCCACAACAAAAAGTTTGTTCCGGGGCGCAGGCTCAAATCGCAGGGCTTTGAGCCTAAGGTGTCTGGCTACTCATAAATACCGCTTTCGTTTGACAGAAATGGGTGTCTGGGCTATCGTTTCGACCAGTGATGACAAAGAATCATAGGGGCCACCCTGTTGTACCCGAAAAGCATCGCTATGAAGAAGCAACTGACTTTATGTGTCAATATCAATGCCGGGATCATTATTTTCCTGGCGGTGTACGTCTTGCTTATCCCGGCGGGGATGCTGATCTACGACCTGCGGGACCCGGGCCTGTATTGCAACAGTATGCCGCGATGTACGTTCCGCTGGCACCGCGCCCTCTCACCTAAATACGAAAAATGGGCCCGCAGGCGGGTCGAAGCCGGGGCCGCGACGAAGCTAACAACTCAGGACATATCCGGCACGGAATGGCCTGTCTTCGGCTCTGTGTTTTACCTGTGGGCAACCGAGAACTTACAGCAAGCGTTCTATAAGAATCCGACCTTGGCGCCTTTGGCGCCGCGAAGCTATGCCCGAGGGGCAATAGAGGCCGCTGCGGCCTTGGTAGCTGATCCGAATCATGCAAGCTGGGTGAAAGATCACTGGGGCGATGCTTACCTCCAAAATGAGAACCTATTCTACAGGATGCTGCTCATCAGCGGGCTGACCAGCTATCAGAAGCTGCTTGATGATAGAAAGTATGAAGACCTTCTGCGCAGCCAGGTCGAGTCGCTGGCGCTCGAGCTTGACGAATCTCCTTATGGCCTGTTGGACGATTACCCCGGCCAATGCTACCCCGTTGATATTCTGCCCGCAATCGCAGCCATCCGTCGGGCGGACGCGGTCTTGGGCACCGACCACAACGAGTTTGCCGCCCGTGCGATTCGCGGATTCCAGGAGTCTCGGCTCGACGAGCACACGGGCCTGCCGGCCTATGTCGTGGACTCCAGGACCGGCCGGGCCAGAGACAGCGCTCGCGGCGTCGGACTGTCATTCATGCTGATCTGGGCGCCCGAGATGTGGCCGGAAACGGCCCGCGACTGGTACGCCAAATACGAGCAGCAGTTCTGGCAGCAGGGACGATGGCTGGCCGGGTTCAGGGAGTACCCAAAGAACGTCGATGTCGGATGGTTCGCATTTAACGACGTCGATGCCGGACCGGTTATAGGTGGCTATGGTGCTGGGGCGTGTGCCTTCGGCGCCGGGGCGGCGAGAGCTATGGGGCGGTTTGATCATGCGTACGCGTTGGCGGCACAGGCCATCGTCGGTTCGTGGCCCCTGCCGAACGGGACACTGTCAGGGCCTCGCGTTTTGTCAAACCTGTCCGACGCACCTTACCTCGGCGAAGCCGCTATTCTCTTCGCCTTGACGCGCAAGCCCATCGGCGCAGGAATCACGGCCGAGCCAGGCAAGCTGCCCTGGTCAGTGTACGCCGGCATTCTTCTGGGTACGTGCCTCGGAGCCTACGAGGTCCTTGCAACCATTCGTAAAACGAGGCATTGGCATCAGCGTAAAGCCAGGCTGTCCGTGCCTTTCCCGACCTTGCAAGTGTCGCTGTGGTGGGCATTGATGGTCGGAGCCATGCTTACGCTGACCGTGCTGAGTTTCGCCATTGGATTGATCATGCTCTTGACGGCTCAACTGATTCCTTTCTGCGCTAAGAGCCCAACGGCAGAAACAAACGTAAACACCACTCGACCCGACGCCGGGATACAGCCTTGATCGGTGAGCAAGTTGCCCGATGGGCTTCCGTGGCCCGCGCGCTACACCTGCGGATAGGTCCAAGGCTTTCGGTATTCGCGCCGGAGCAGTTTGTTGGCGTCGGGGTCGCCGATGATTTTTTCGTTTTCGCCGTCCCATTGAACGCTACGGCCAAGCTTTAGCGAGAGCATCCCTAACAGGCTCATATTGGTCGAGCGATGGATCAATTCAATGTCGCAGACGGGGCGCCGACCGGTCTTGATCGCATCAAGAAAGTCGGCCCATACCTCCTTAATGTTCTGCTGGTCCGGCTCATTAAGCTGTGGCTCCTCGTGAATCTCCTTCTGGCCCCTGCCGACCGGATAGAACGTCCAGCCCTTTTGCCAGCCCATGTGGAATGTGCCTTTGGTGCCGTAGAAGTAGCAGCCGACGCTTTCTCCCTTCTCGGCGGGATTGCCCGCGAACTGGCGGTGCTCCCAAAAGGCGGTGAAATCATCGAACTGATATGTGGCAATCTGGTGGTCCGGCGCATCGGTGGTCTGCTGCTCCTTTGTAAAGACTGCCGGCCCCTTAATCGGCCGTCCGCCGGTGGAATGGACTGTCTTGGGCCACTTTTCCTCCATGATCCAGAGGATTTGATCCATCCAGTGCACGCCCCAGTCGCCTAACGTGCCGTTACCGTAATCAAGGAACTGGCGGAAACCCTTCGGATGCATTTTCCGGTTAAAGGGGCGCAGCGGCCCAGGTCCGCACCACATATCCCAGTCCAGACCGGCGGGCGGTTCCTCGTTGGCTTGCGGCTCTTCGGGTCCGCCACCCCCGGAGAGGACAAAAGCGCGAATCATGCCGATCTTGCCCGCCCCGCCTTCTCGCAGGAATTTCATGCCGGAGACGTTGTGCGGCGAGACCCGCCGATGGGTCCCGACCTGGACGACGCGATTGGCCGCACGGGCGGCGCTGACCATCGCCCGGCCCTCCATAATCGTATGGCTGATGGGCTTTTCGACGTAAACGTGGGCACCCGCCTTGACGGCGGCGATGGCAGCTAACGGATGCCAGTGGTCGGGCGTGGCCACGATGGCAATGTCCGGCTTTTCCTTCTCGAGCAGCTCGCGGTAGTCCTTGTACTTTTTGGGCGTCTGGCCGGTTAGCTTCTCGACCTTTGCGGCGGCCGGGTCCAGTTGCCGCTCATCCACGTCGCACATGGCGACGATCTGGCACTGGCCCGACTGAATTGCTTCGCCGGTGATATTCATGCCCCACCAGCCGCTGCCGATAAGAGCCGTGCGATACTTGCTGCCGCTGCCGGCCCGCAGGATTCCCGGGGCCGCAAAAGCCAGACCGGACGCCACCGAGCCTTTCAAGAAAATACGACGATTGATAGCCATGATATGTTTCCTTTCTTGCCCTGAAGAATTCAAACATCTCGATAATCGAGACCTCACGAAGCTGCCGCCTCTTGGTGATTTAATCTACCGATACACCCCTCCAAGTCAAGGGAAAACCGGCAAAGCCGCCCAGGTCAGGCGGCAGGAATGGCAAAATCCGCTGGCGTGTAGTGTGCGGCCGGGGTATCATACGGACCGTACAGAAAGACGATGGACAACGCGTCTCTCGTCAATCGTCCCTCGGATTTGGTAGGAGATGATTTGACAAATGGTCAAAATAGCCAAATTTCTCACACTTGCGGTGTTCATGGCTTTTCCCGGCTCGTTGTGTCAGGGTAAAGAGTATCCGTACCGATGGGTTTATGTCTCACGGCAGCTCAATAGAGACAGCGATGTGGCGGATATCAAGGGCATCGTCAAGACGGCATCCGAATCGGGGCTGAATGGGATGGTTCTGGCCGCAGGGCTTGATTGGCTCGATAGACAAAGGCCGGATTACTTTGCAAGGCTCGAACAGGTTAAGCAAATCTGCAAGCAAAATAACATCGAGATTATCCCGACCCTTTTCTCCGTCGGATACGGAGGGGCCGTCCTGGCTGCAAACAAGAACTTGGCCGCGGGCCTGCTCGTAGAGGACGCCCTGTTCATCGTGGAGAACGGCACGGCGAATTTCGTCTCAAGCTCGCCCGGAAAGATCGCGAATCCCGGCTTCGAGCAGTACGAGGGTGACCGCTTCACGGGCTATGCGTTCCACGACCGGCCCGGCGAGGTCTCGTTCGTGGATACGCAAGTCTTCAACAGCGGCAGAGCCTCGTTACGGTTCGAGAACTTCGGCAGCTATGAGTATGGCCACGCGAGAGTCATGCAGGAGCTTGAAGTCCTTCCCCGCCGGTGCTACCGGGTAAGCTGCGTGGTCAAGACCGAATCGCTCGAGCCCGAAGGCGCCTTTCGTATGAGCGTTTTAGGCCCCGATGGGCGCGACCTCGCCCCGTGGGACCCGGCGGTTCCCGCCACCACGGACTGGCGCCAGGTCACGATGGGCTTCAACAGCCTCAACTACAACAAGGTCAGAGTCTATGTCGGCGCGTGGGGCGGCAAGTCGGGCCGATTCTGGGTTGATGACCTCGCCGTCGAAGAGGTCGGGCTGCTGAACGTCCTGCGGCGCTCCGGGACGCCGGTGACGGTGCGAAACGAAACCACGGGAGCAATATACAAGGAAAACGAGGACTTCGCCGCGATAACGGACCCAAAGCTGAACTTCAGATTCGACCACGACGGGCCTGCGATACAGATACCGCCGGCAGGCAAAATCAAGAACGGCCAGCGCCTGAGAGTCAGCTACTACCACGGGATGGCGATAAACAGGGGTCAGGTAACGATCTGCATGTCCGAGCCGCAGGTCTATGAAATCTGGGAAAGGCAAGCCAAACTCATACACGAGCGCCTCGGCGCGAATAAGTACCTGCTGAGCATGGATGAGATTCGCGCCGGCGGCGCGTGTCAGGCGTGCAAGGGCCGCAACCTGACGATGGCGCAAATCCTGGGCGACTGCGTCACGCAGCAGGTTCGGATAATCCGCGAGGCCAACCCGGCCGCCGAGGTGCTGGTATGGTCGGACATGTTCGACCCGAACCACAACGCTCACGCCGGCTATTATCTGGTGGACGGCGACTTCAGTGAATCCTGGAACTATATACCCAGGGACCTCGTGATCGTCTGCTGGTATTACCAGAAACGCAGCGAGAGCCTTGCCTTCTTCTCGTCGTTGGGCTTCAAAACTCTGGCGGGAGCTTATTATGACGGCGACACTCTCGATAATCCCAAAGGATGGCTCGACGTGCTGGACGAGACGCCGGGCGCGTCCGGCATCATGTACACGACCTGGAGGAACAAATATGAGCTTCTGGCGCCGTTCGGGAATCTCGTGACAGGCCAGAAGAGATAGAAATATAGTACCACTTCAGCAAAGATTCATGAGGAGCCTTCACCATGAAACTGATGCGTTTGTTCTTTATCATTGCCATCGCCGGCTGCACCGCAGCCCTGCAAGCGGCTGATGAAGGGTTCACGCCGCTGTTTAACGGAAAGAACTTCAACGGCTGGGTGAACGTCAACTGCGCGCCGGAGACCTGGACCGTCCGCAATGGGACAATCATCTGCACGGGAGTCCCGACCGGCGTCCTGCGAACGCAGAAACAATACGAAAACTACATCTTGGAATTAGAGTGGCGCCATATCCATAAAGGCGGCAACGCGGGCTTGTTTATCCACTCCGACCCGGTGACCGCCGTGGGGCAGCCGTTCACTCGCTCGATCGAGATACAGATCATGGACGGCAATGCGGGCGATATGTTTTCTATTCACGGTGCAACGATGACGCCGGACAAGCCTCATCCGAAAGGCTGGACGCGGGCGCTGCCCGCTGAGGACCGCATGAACCCGACTGGCCAGTGGAACAAGTATCGTGTCGAAAGCCGCGACGGGACGGCGACCTTAGCTGTGAACGGCAAGATCGTTACTCGCGGCTATCACCTGAATCCGCGCAAGGGTTACATCTGCCTCGAATCCGAGGGCAGTGAAGCGCATTTTCGCAACATTCGCATCCGCGAGCTGCCCGGCTCGAATCCGCCAGCCTACGTCGTCGCGCAGACGGATCAGGGTTTCCGCTGCTTGTACAACGGCCTGGACCTTCGCGGCTGGAAACAGGTTCCGGGCCACGAAGGCCACTGGCAGGCGAAGGATTGGATCCTCGATTACGACGGCAAGAGCACGGCGGAGGACAAGAACCTATGGACGGAGAAAGAGTACGGTAATTTCATTCTCATCGTCGATTGGCGGCTGCCGGATGAGCCTAAGATTGAGAGCGTCCCAGTGGTTCTGCCGGACGGCTCCGAGGCGACCGGCGCAGACGGCAAGCCGTTAACCGCCGCCGTAATGGACGCTGGCGATAGCGGCATTTACCTTCGCGGCAGCTCGAAGAGCCAAATTAATATCTGGAACTGGCCCGTCGGCTCGGGCGAAATCTGGGGATACCGCACCGACGAGAAGATGCCGCCGGACGTGCGAAGGGCCGCAACGCCCATCCTCAACGCGGACAATCCAGTCGGGCGATGGAACCGCTTCGAGATAACCGCCGTCGGCGAGAAGGTCACCGTCGCGGTAAACGGAAAGACGGTCATCCGCGACGCCCGGCTCTCCGGATTGCCGCAGCGCGGTCCCATCGCCCTGCAGCACCACGGCGACCACGTCCAGTTCGCTAACATCTACATAAAGGAACTCGATTGATTCTGCCTGCGGCAGGAAGGAGTGCAAGAACATGGTAACAAGCAGACAGCGTTCACGGCGGGATTTTCTCAAGCAAAGCGGATGCGCCCTTGCAGGGGCAATGGTACTTCCGCAGGGCGCGATAGCAATCAATACAGCGCCGAAGAAAATTCGCATCGGCGTTGTCGGAGGAGGTTTCGGAACCTCGTTTCAATGGCACGAACATCCCGACTGCGTCGTCCAGGCGGTCAGCGACCTGCGTGAGGACCGGCGGGCGGGACTAATGAAGGTCTATAATTGCCTGACGGCTTACAACTCGCTTGAAGAGCTGGTGCTCGCCAAGGACATCGACGCCGTCGCTATCTTCACCGACGGCCCGCTTCACGTGCAGCATACCATCGAGGCGATGAAGAACGGCAAGCACGTGATCTCCGCGGTGCCGGCGGCCTGGGCCACGATGGAGCAGGCCGAACTGCTGCTGGAAACCGTCAAGAAGTACGGCCTGACATACATGATGGCCGAGACCGGCTACTTCCAGCAATCGACCATCTCAGCCCGGAAATTCTTTCAGCAAGGCAAATTCGGCTCGCTCTACTATTGCGAGGCCGAGTATCAGCACCCGGGCCTGGAGGTGCTCTATTTCTGGAACGGCCAGCGAACCTGGCGATACGGCCTGGCGCCCATGCACTACCCGACGCACTCCACGAGCCAATTGCTCAGTGTCACCGGCGAGCGTTTGACGCAGGTCGTCTGTCACGGCTGGGGTGACGACAGTCCCATTCTCAAGGACAACCTGTATGGCAATCCGTTCTGGACCGAATCGGCGATGTTCAGAACCAATCGCGGCAACGCCTTCCGCGTCAATATCTGGTGGAAAGGCGCTCATCGCGGGTGCGAGCGGGCCCAATGGATCGGCGATAAAATGAGCTTCTATGCGCCGCATCCAAACGGCCTGGGCCCGGTGATCGTCCACTCGGCAGAACAGGTCGAAAAAGATGACGCCGGATTTGAGCGCAAGTCCCCGAGCTTCGAGCAATACAAACAGCCTCAGTGGTGGAAGACCGACGTGCTGCCCGAGCCGCTGCGCCACGACAGCGGTCACGAAGGCTCGCACACGTTCCTGACGCACGAATTTGTCGACGCCCTCGCCCACAACCGCCGGCCGGCGATAGACGTTTATGAAGCGCTGGCCTACACCGTCCCCGGTATTGTCGCGCATCAATCCGCTCTCAGGAAAGGTGAGTTGATAAAGATTCCTCAGTATAACCGGCCCGATGCGCTGTAAGGAAAATACACCTTTATTCACTTAGGAGATGTCACCATGAAGTATAGAATCTGCCTGACAATTTTCTTGGCCGCGTTGATGATGCCCTCGTCCGAGGCCCAGACCCAACAGAAAGTCTTTCGCATTGGCATAATCGGCCTGGATACGTCACACGTTACGGCCTTTACGAGTTTCATCAACAACCCGTCGAAGAACTACGGCTGCAAGGTCGTCGCCGGATATCCGGGCGGATCGCCCGACGTGACGGCTTCGGCGAGCCGGGTGGAAAAATTCACGCTGACGCTTCGCGACAAGTACGGCGTGGAAATCGTTGATTCTATTGAGGAGCTCTGTAAAAAAGTTGATGGTATATTGCTGGAAAGTGTCGATGGCCGCCCTCACCTTGCACAGGCCAAACCTGTGATTGCGGCCAGGAAACCTCTGTTTATCGACAAGCCCATGGCCGGCAATCTCGCCGACGTGATTGAGATATTCCGGCTCGCCGAGCAAAACAACGTGCCGTGCTGGTCCAGCTCGTCGCTGCGCTATTCTCCCACCATTGTGGAGATGAAGGAGAAGGACACCGCCGGCCAGGTGCTCGGCTGCGATGTGTTTAGCCCGTGCGATCTTGAAGAGCACCACCCCGATTTGTACTGGTACGGCGTGCACGGCGTCGAGATGCTTTTTGCGGTCATGGGGACCGGCTGTGAAACCGTCCAGCGCGTTCAAACCAAAGACTGCGACTTCGTCGTGGGCCTCTGGAAAGACGGGCGAATCGGCACATACCGCGGGCTGCGAACGCCCAAAAGCGACTACGGTGTAACGATCGTTGGCAGCAAGGCCATCATTCAAGGCGGCAAATACGGCGGCTACGAGCCTCTTGTGGACGAGATTATTAAGTTCTTCAAGACGGGACAGGTCCCTGTGCCAAAAGCTGAGACAATAGAAATCTTCGCCTTCATGTCCGCCGCGGACGAATCCAAGGCAAAAGGCGGGGCCGCCGTCTCTGTGCCCGAGCTCATCGAAAAAGCGAAGAAGAGGTAGGAAGAATTTGAGATTGCCAATTGCCGATTGAAAACGCAATACGGAAAGGGAAAACCTTATGACCATTGTTTCGAAAGAATTGACGGTATCTCTGGCTCTGCTGCTTCTCTGTTCATCCGGCGTTCTTGCAGAGAAGCTCTCCGTCGGCAATGCGGCGATTTCGGTTACGGTTGACACCGACGATGGAACGACATCGGTCGCCGACAAGCAAACCGGTCAGACATGGCGGCAGGCCGTCCTAGCCAAAGGCAAACCGGCTGACGTCCGGCAAGTCGCGGACGGCTTCGACATGACCTGGCAGCAGCTGGGGCTTAACGCGGGCGTCCAAACGAAACTGCGCCTGGATGCAGATAAGCCCGAATTCACCGTGGAGCTCTGGGCCGAAAATGAAATGAAATCGGCGCTGAGTTTTCCACACCCGTTTGTCACCGAGCCCGGCACGTATCTGGTTGTCCCGATGAACGAAGGAATCTCCTACCCCGTCGAGGATGAAACAATCAATACGATGCGGCTCATTGCATACGGCGGGCACGGGATATGTATGCCCTTCTGGGGAGCCACCGACGGCCGTCAAGGATATATGGCCATCATCGAAACGCCCGACGACGCCTCTATTGCGATAAAGCGAATTGACAAGAAGCTCTGCATCGCGCCGGAATGGGACTCGCAAAAAGGACGCTTCGGCTACACGCGGAAGCTGCGCTATGTCTTCCTTGACAAAGGCGGCCACGTCGCCTTATGCAAACGATACCGCGCTTATGCGCAGAAAGCAGGCTTGTTCAAAACGCTCGAACAAAAACGCAGCGAGAACCCGAACGTGGACTTGCTCATCGGGGCTGTAAACGCCTGGTCCTGGGAGAAAGACGCGCTGTCAATCGTTCGTGAAATGCAGAGCCTCGGCATCGAGCGCATTCTCTGGAGCAACCGCGCGGCGCCCGAGGTCATCGAAGCGATGAACCAGATGAGCGGCGTCCTGACCAGCCGCTACGACATTTACCAGGACCTGATGGACCCACAGGTCGTCAAAGACAAGCTCCGCGGCGCTCATCCGGACTGGACGCAGGCCGCCTGGCCCCAGGATATCATGCTCGACCGCTCAGGCGACTGGCAGAAAGGCTGGCAAGTGAAAGGCAAGGACGGCCAGATGTATCCGTGTGGCGTCCTGTGCGACAAGCAGGCGCTCAAGTACGCCGCCGAGCGCATACCGGCCGAGCTCAAGACGCATCCTTATCGCTGCCGCTTCATCGACACGACGACGGCCTCGCCCTGGCGCGAATGCTATCATCCGGATCATCCGATGACCCGCAGCGACAGCCGCCATTGGAAGATGGAGCTTCTGCGTTATATGTCGGAAACGATGAAACTGGTCACCGGCAGCGAAACGGGGCATGATGCGGCGGTCCCCTACGTCCACTACTTCGAGGGCATGCTCAGCCTCGGGCCGTACCGCGTCCCCGACGCCGGGCGAAACATGGGCCAGATCCTGGACGAGGTTCCGCAGCGCGTCGCCACATTCCAAGTGGGGCACAAATACCGGCTGCCGCTCTGGGAGCTGGTGTATCACGACTGCGTCGTGGCGCAGTGGTACTGGGGCGACTACAATAATAAACTGCCCGCGATATGGCAGAAACGAGACTTTTTCAACATTCTCTACGGCACGGCCCCGATGTTCATGTTCAACCGCCAGATATGGGAACAGTACAAAGAGCGCTTCGCTCGCAGCTATAAGGACATTTGCCCGATTACGCGCGCCGTCGGCTACGCGGAGATGACTGACCATCGTTTTCTTACGCCGGACAGAGACGTTCAGCAGACGCTTTTCAGCAACGGCGTCGCCGTCACGGTCAATTTCGGAGACAAGCTCTATCAACTTCCCGACGGAAAGAAAATCGAGCCGATGAGCTATCACGTCACAGAGGTAAAAGAACGAGAGACGAGGAACAAGTGACGAAAGACGAGTCGTCTATCGTCCATCGTCATTGACCTTCGGCATCTTATAGCAATAAGCCCAGTACCGTGATTCGCTCCAGGCCGACTCAGCCGGGAATGGCTGACCGGCAAATAGCTCTCGGGTATCGGGCATGTGCTCGATCTTAATCTCCAGACGTTTTACCCCCTGGGTCAGGCGACGGGGAATAAGGAACTCTTCTTCACGCCAGCGGCGGTTGCTCGTGATGATGGTATGCTGGGTTTTACCGAGCTCTCCTTCGGAGCGGGGATAGCTGTAAACGCAGGTGTTACTGCCGGCGGTGTACCACAGACCCACATACTGCCATTCTGTGTCCATCCCGTCGGGCCTGACGGATACTTTGGCGCATTGGTTCGGATAGAGGTAGTCAAATTTGCGGCGCAGCATCACCCCCAGGTTGTTCGGGGCCAGGCGCATCTTGAATTGCGAAGTCCCCTTCATTGTTCGCACGTAATCCTGCTCGGCGGGAAAGTACATGCGCGCGGCCCGGCTGTCCGGGCCCCACTCATAGCGAGAGACGAGGGCGTAAGGCTCGCCCGCGGTAGGCGAGCGGTACTCGTGCTCGCGAATTTCGACGCCCGGATCGCACGTATGGAAATGGTCCGTCAGGATCAGACTGGCTGAATCGATCCCATACCAGTAGGCGACGCCGGAATAATGTTCCGTCGAGTCATTGGTCCCGCCGTGCTCCAGGCCGATGATCGCCCGGTTGCCGAACGGGAAAAAATCCGCAATCAAAAAGCGATAGGCCGAGTTGAGCAGGTCTTTTTCACTTTTCGCGTCTTTCTTACTGGTCCCCACGGGATGGCCGGCAAAAGGCAGCGTCATATTGCGCCCGCCCCAATAATCGCCACCTCCGCCCCACTCTTCCGTTCCCGTGCCCCATGCCTGGGGGGTGTTACTCTGGTCAAAGAAGAAACGCGGGTCGCCCTCCAGCGTGGGCAGGAAACCATCTCGCGTGAAAATCCAGCTCATTCCCACGAAGCTGCCGCTCCAGGGGCCGCCTCCTTCGACTCCGGCCGTATCCAGAAAGACCACGTCCCGGCCCGGCGCCGGTTCGGGATGGTCGCTGTAGGTCGCATGGAAATAGCCGGCGTGATTGACGGGATCGGTGAAGGGCACGGTGCGCACTTCCCATTTGACGTCGTCGAACTTCTGTCCCTCTCGCTCCTGAACTTCGATCTTCGCGTGCCGGAAAAACGGCATCGGCCAATAGCAGGACAGATAAACGTTCGCCTCATCGTAGCGAATGACTAACGGAAAGCCTTTGACCAGATACTCGCGGTTGTCACTGTTGTAAAGATGACCCGCCCCGAAAAACAAATCAATCGGGGCGTCGATGGACGAATGCCAGCGATGGTCCCACGTCACGCGCAGCCGGCAGCGGCCGAATGAATAGGCGTCCTTTCGCGGCACCGTGAACCTGAGCGCACGGATCGTCGCGGGCGCCTCGTCGAGCTCGGCGAGCGTCGTCCACTCATAAGGCCGCATCTGCAGCGCGCCCGCGTGAGTCTTGGTCCCCTCACCCGTCGGCGCTATGTCGGTCCCGGCACGATTGATCAAATCCAGCACGTCGGCCTGCGGGGGCGTTTTATCCCACGACTTGAGAGGCCGGTAGAGATTCTCCATGCCCGCAGGAAAAACGTGGTAGATATAGTAACCGGTGCCGTAGAAGGTCCGCGTGTACGCGATCCGAAGCGAGTCTTCAAACGGCAGAGGCACCCACATCAGGTCGGCGCCTTTTGTGGTTGACCAGGTCCAGGCCAGCGGCTTGGGAAAAAGCTCTTCGGGGATAAAGGTGGTTGTCTGGAGGTTCTTTGTGGCGTTGACCGGATCGGCGGTTGCGGTCTCCTGGACAATGAAATCCTCGCCGTCCACCTCATAATGCCACGGGCTGCCGTGCCAGTGGTTGGTGCGCTTGAAGTACAGAACACCCGGCCCTTTGACATCGAGCGCAACGTTGAATTCGTCGGATTGCTGACAGAGAAAGTGGCTGGCGTCGGCGCTGCGGTTGTTTCCCTCACGGTCGTACGTGCTGCGCATGTAGGCGCGGACCCCGATTCGATGGTAGGGCAGCCTGTCCCACATGCGATAGGCATCCAAGCCGATTGGGATCACGGGAGGCTCATCGGACTGCCGTAGCGCCGATTCGGCGCAGCAGGCAGCCTGCGGCATTAGACCTCCAACAAGAAGAATCAATGTCAGCGTGAATAGCAGTGTCTTGACTCTCATATTCGTACGCGTCACTTGTCGTAGCGAAGATCGCCCCCGGTGATTCGTCGTAACTGGCCGAACTGCGCCGGCCGCTTGAACTCGGGCACCTCGGCGAGGGTCTTGTCATAGATGGCCTTGAGGCGTTTGACCACGTCGGGATTCTGCCCGCTGAGGTCGTGCTGTTCGGCGGGATCGGCTTCGATATCGAACAGCATCATACTCTTCGGCCCATCGCCTCCGATTACGCCCGGATAGGCGCTGGGCCGGGCCTGCTCGTAGGGAGCCAGAATCGTCACGCCGTCCGGCCCGCGCGGATCCACCCAATCGGCTTGCCGCTTCGGCTCGGGGCCGGGCGAGCGGACGTGAAGTCTCCATTTGCCGCTGCGGAGGGTTACCAGGTTCGACCCCTGCATCCCGAAAATTGCCTCATGCGGACTGCCGGCGCCGGGGCTGGTCAACAACGGCCAGAGGTCCCTGCCGTCGATCACGCGATCTTTCGGAATATCCACGCCCGCCGCGTTGAGGATGGTAGGCAGGATGTCAATCGTACCGGCGGGTGAGTCGTTGACGAGGCCGGCGGGAATCCTGCCCGGCCAGCAGGCAATCATGGGCACACGCAGCCCCCCCTCCCACGTCTTGCTTTTCATTCCGCGAAGCCCTCCCGTGCCGCCGCCGTACCACGGGCCGTTGTCCGAGGTGAATATGACGAACGTATCGCCGTCAATCCCAAGCTGCCGCAGTTTCTCGAAAACCCGGCCAATTGAAAAGTCCAGCTCGCGAATGACATCAGCGTAAAGATCATCCGGCGTTTCCGGTGTGTAGAAATCCTCCGACGCCGCCAGTGGCTTGTGCGGCATTGCATGCGCCAAATACAGAAAGAAGGGACGACTCGACTTAACGCTGCTTTCGATGAACTGAATCGCCCGATCCGTGTAGCGTTTGGTCAGCGTTGCCTGAACGACTGGATATTCGACGACTTTTTCGTTTTCGACGAGCTGCACCGGCCGCATATCATTCGAATACAGAATTCCGTAATATTCATCGAAGCCCTGCCGGCGCGGCAGGTATTCAGAGGTGTGGCCCAGGTGCCACTTGCCGATGCACGTACTGACGTAACCGGCGCCCTTGAGTGCCTCGGCAATGGTCATTTCGGAAAGCGGTAAACCCACCTCGTTGATGCCGGCATCCGGCGCGGGGTTATAGACGACGCCGTTTCGGAACGGATAGCGACCGGTGAGAATCGTCGCGCGCGACGGCGCGCAATACGGCGTCGGTACATAGAAACTGGTCAGCTTGGCGCCCTCGGCGGCCATTCGTTCGAGATGAGGCGTCTCGACGGGCGTGGTCTTCAGGCCGAAACCACGGATGTCTCCATAGCCCAGGTCATCGGCAAAGATGAGGATAAAGTTCGGCTTTGTGCCCGTGCCGGCTGAACTCGACCGGCAAGACAGCATTGTTGCTGTAAAGCTCCCCGTGATGAATTTCAAAAAATGACGTCGATTGATATTTTCGTCCATGATCGAGGGAGTTTATTCATCCATGAATTTTTTGAGTATGGCGGCGGTGTGCATGGCGATGAGCATCAGGTAATCGAGGTCGCTGAGACTGTAGTGCTCATGGATCATGGCATTGTCCACATAGAACACGCCGAAGCAGCCGGACTGGCGCATGACGGCCGCGACCATCGCCGAGCGTATTCGCTCCTTCACTTCCATCTGAGCCGAGACGCTCGGCAGGACGAAGAACTGGCCCTTTTCAACCGCCTGAGTGATTTTGTCGCCGAGCTGCAATTCGTCCAGCTGAACCGCTGAGCCGTCGCGCCGTTTGCCCCCGTGACAAATCATCGGGCCGGCCGGCTGCGTCCTCAATGCGCACCAGACGTGGTAGGCGCTGAACTGTTCGAGGATAATATCCAGCAGGGTCAGCAACAGCTCGTCGAGGGTGCCGGCATCAAATATTCTCTCGGTTGCTTTTGAGAAATCGGTCAGCCTTCTGGCCGCCAGCCTCATCGCCGGGGCGTGCTGGGCGTCCGGCCTTCTGACCACCGTTTCATGCTGGGGCGTCGCCAGCGCCGCCTCAAGCTGAAGCGTGTCCTCCGGCTGAGTCGGCATTTCTTCGCCGACCATTTCTTCGAAAAGAATCTCGATAAGAAAATCGGTGATGCGAAGGCAATCGCCGTGCTTGACCTCAGCGCGGTCGATAGCTTTGTCGTTCAAGTATGTCTTGTTCGACGAGCCGAGGTCCTCCACCGTCCAGCGTCCATCTCCCATATTGTGGATGATCGCATGTTGTCTCGACACCGCTTTATCGGGCAGGAAGACGTGGCTGTTGGCGCCTCTGCCGATGGAAACAGGGCCTTGAGCAAATTGAAATTCTTTGGTATTGCCGTCTTTTTGCTTTACGACTATGCGCATCGTTCTTCTCCGTGCCTTCGACTCCTGTTCGCTTGCCATATAATTTTACAGAATTTCAGCGGGCATGTCAAGCAGAATCGTTATCGGACGTCGTTTGCGACCGCAAAAAACCCTGCAAATAGCTCCGTGCGCTTGAAAAAGCGGTTTTAGACCTGTAAAGATTTAAAATCCGAATATCGAAATCCAAGACAAAATTCAGGCTCAGCCCACCCCCCTGGATTCATCCCATGAAGCGTGTATGCCGTATTGCGTCTCGCACGACGAGACGTCGGGATTATTTGGCGGGCCGGATTCGGTGACGGTACTGGTCCAGAATAACCGCGGCGACGATCACGCAGCCCGTGATGACGCGTTTAGCGGGCTCGCCGACGCGCATCTGGCTCAGGCCCGCCTCCAGGACGGCTATGATAAGAACGCCGAAGAACGAGCTGATCACGGATCCGCGGCCCCCCATCAGACTGGTACCGCCGATGACAACCGCGGCGATGGCTCGGAGCTCCAAGCCCCCGCCGGCGTTAGGGTCGGCCGCCTCCATTCGCGCCGTACTGATGACCGCCGCAACGGCCGTCAAAAAGCCACAGAGGGCAAAGACGCCAAGCTTGATCGGCCTCGGATCGATCCCGGAAAGCCGGACCGCTTCTTCGTTGGTTCCGATAGCGACGATGTAGCGCCCGAATACGGTTCGCGAAAGCACGAGCTGCCCGATGACCACGATGACCACGGCGGCGATGAACGGATTCAGAAGTCCCGCGCCGGCAATCACGCCCACGGACCCGCCGATGTACATGGTCTGCGAGCCGGTCACGAGATGGGCCGCGCCTCGCGCGATCTCCAGCATTCCTAAAGTCACAATGAACGAAGGAAGCCGCCAGCCAATGACGACAAGGCCGTTGGTCAACCCGCACAACATGCCCGCTGCAAGGCAAAGGGTGACAGCCGCCGGAAGCGAAAAATGGAATGTGACCATACAGACACCGAGCACGGCGCCTGATAAGGCCATAACCGATCCGACGGACAAATCAATGCCTGCAATGATCAGCACGAAGGTCATACCCACCGCGACAATCGTCGTATCCGAGACCTGGTTGGCGATTGTTCTAAAGTTGGTGAGGGTAAAGAAATTCCCGGCGCAAAAGCCAAATATGAGAAGCAGGACAAGCAACGCCAGCGCCATGCCCAGGTAGTCCGTTACGAAGATCGGCAAACCGCGCGATTTGTTTCTTGTCATCTGCGTCATAACACGTTTGCCCCTGGTTCACCCGGCTGCATATTCTTTCAGGGCCGCCGCCATAATCTGCTCCCGGCTCCACCGGCCCCGCTCGAAAGTGGCTGTAACCTGACCGGCCGCCATGACCATGATGCAGTCGCAGACGGCCATCAGCTCTTTGAGATCCGACGAGACAAAAATGATGGCCTTGCCTTTGTCCGCCAGCTCCATGAGCATATTGTACAGCTCGAACTTAGCGCCCACGTCGATGCCCCTGGTCGGCTCATCGAAGATAAGGACATTGCAGTCTCTGTACATCCATTTGGCGATGACGACTTTCTGCTGGTTGCCACCGCTTAACTCATTGACTGTCTGCTCGGCTGACGAGCAGCGAATCGAAAGAGCGTCGATATACCGGGCAGCCAGGGAGCGTTCCAGCGACTCGTCCATCCAGCCGAATCGACTCACGCCGCGCAACCGCGTCAGTGAGATATTCGCGCGGACGGCCAAACTCAGCAGTAATCCCTGTTCCTTGCGATCCTCCGTCAGAAAAGCGATGCCGTTTCGCACCGCGTCGCGGGGCGTGCGAATGGCGAGCGGCTCGCCTGCTTCGTACAGATAGACCTCGCCACCGTCGGCCCGGTCGGCGCCGTACAGGGCGCGCATCGTCTCGGTGCGGCCGGAGCCCATCAGCCCGGCCACGCCGAGAATCTCGCCCCGGTGAACCTCAAAGCTTACGTTCCTGACTTTCCTGCCCCGCGTAAGCCCGACGACGCGAAGAGCCGTCGGGCCCGCCTGACCCGCACGCCGTAACGGCTCGTGCTCCAGGTCACGACCGACCATCATGCGGATAATCTCCTCGGCGCTTAACCCGCTCGCCGGACGAGTGGAGACGACTTTTCCATCGCGCAGCACCGTGACACGCTCGGCAATACGAACGATCTCCTCGATTCGATGCGAGATGTAGATGATCCCGACGCCCTGGGCCGTGAGGTTTTTAATTTGAGCGAAAAGGAGCTCTATCTCCCGCTCGGTAAGCGAAGCGGTCGGCTCGTCCAGGGCCAGTATCCGGCACTGCCGCGACAACCCGGCCGCAATCTCGACCATCTGCTGTTGGCCGACCCCCAGCAGCCGGACCGGCGTGCCCGGATCAACATCCTCGAGTCCAACGCGCTTCATAATCTCTCGTACGGCACGGTTAAGCTCGCGGTAGTCAACAATACCGAATCGGCTCGGCAACTTCTCAATGAAAATATTCTCCGCAACGGTGAGGTTGGCAACTAAGTGCAATTCCTGCATGACCATTCGGACGCCGTGCTTCTCGGCCTCGGCCCTGCCGGCGGCCTTGTACGGCCGGCCGTAAAGCTCCATGTCGCCCGCGTCCGACCTATCCACGCCGGCGATGATGCGCGCCAGAGTGCTTTTGCCCGCGCCATTCTCGCCCACCAGGGCGTGAACCTCGCCCTCTCGCAGATCGAAATCGACGCCGTCAAGGGCCTGGACGCCCGGGAACGACTTGCGTATTCCGGAGATTCTGAGGATTGTTTGAGTCAAGTCGGCCTTCATTGGACCTTTTCCGCCGTGATAAGGTCAACGGGAGTTTCTCTGTCTGCAGGCATGCTTTTGTTCGTGAGCATCTCCAGCGCGTACTCAATGCCGTACACGGCCAGCTTGTCGGCGTGCTGATCGATTGTACAGAGAATGCTTCCTTCCTTGAGCAGCTTTTGCACCGCCGATATGTTGTCGAAACCGATGACCAGAATATCCTCAGACTTGCCGGCAGCCTTAATCGCCGCTACGGCGCCCAGCGCCATGCTGTCGTTGGCGCAAAGAAGAGCCTTGAGATCCAGGTGCTCCGTAATGATGGCGGAAGCAACCTGGTTCGCCTTTGCCATTTCCCAGTAGCCCGACTGAGAGCTGACGATGTTCATCCCCGCCGCCTTCATTGCGTCCTCGAAACCGCACTTGCGCTGAATGCCGTTGAACGTGTTGGGCGCCCCTTCGAGAATTGCGACTTTGTCACCGGCTTTGAGCCGCCCCGCCAGATATTCGCCGGCCATTCCGGCCCCTTTGCGGTTATCCGGCCCCACGAAAGGAATCTTGACGCCCTTATCCGCCAGGACGGCGGTGTCGAATTTGTTGTCGATATTGACCACGATGATGCCCGCATCGACGGCTCGCTTGCACACGGGGACCAGCGCCTTAGAATCAGCCGGGGCAATCACAATCGCACCCACACCCTGGGCCATCATGAGCTCTACAAGTCTGATCTGCTGGGCCACGTCCAGCTCATCCTTGATCCCGACGGCTCTAAGGTCATACTGCTCGGCGTGCTCCTTGTGGTGCGCCCGGGCGCCGTCTTCCATTGTCTTGAAGAACTCGTTGGCCAGAGACTTCATAATCAAAGCGATTTGCGGCTTGTCGGCCTTCCGCTGCTTACAACCCGCCGGCAGAACAAAAAGAGCCGCGGCGCACAAAATAAGAATGCCCGTTGATTTGCCATTATCTCTCATCGTTTACCTCATCGAACAGACTTTTGTTTGATAAAACTCTCTACTTCCCGCCGGGTCGGCATCGACGATTGTGCTCCCATTTTCGTGACGGATAAGGCCGCCACATAATTGGCGAACAACGCCGCATCGAAGAGCGCTTGGCCCTGCGCCAAGCCGACCGCCAGAGCGCCGGTAAAAGCGTCTCCCGCCGCCGTGGCATCGACGGCATTGACCTTTATAGCGGGGACAAACTCCGTCTTCTCATCGTCAGACAACAGAAAACCCCTTGCCCCCATAGTCAAAATAACCGCCTTGACGCCACGTTCCAGGAGTTCGCAGGCCGCCGCCCGGGCGGAATCCTCATCCGTGACTTCCACACCGGTCAGAATCTCGGCCTCCGTCTCATTCGGCGTCAGCACGTCCACCATCCCGAGCAGCTCTGTATCCAGCTTCTGCGCCGGCGCAGGATTCAGAACAAACGGTACCCCCGACTCATGCGCCAATCGGGCGGCAAACTCAACGGTCTCCAAAGGCACCTCAAGCTGAGCCACTAACGCGCCGGATGAAACGATAGCGGTCCGAGCTTCCCGGACATCCTGCGGGGACAACTTTTGGTTCGCCCCCGGGGCCACAACGATCACATTGTCACCCGCCCGGTCAACGGTAATCAATGCGACGCCGGAAGGAGCCTCCGCCGTCTGAACGATATATTCCGTGTGAACTTTTTCTTTCTCGAAGTTGCCCAGAGATTGCTGTGCAAAAACATCCTGCCCTAATCTGGCCACAAGGTACACCTCGGCGCCTAATTTCGCCGCCGCCACCGCCTGATTCGCGCCCTTGCCGCCGGGGGTCATGATGAAATCCTCGCCCAGAACGGTCTCGCCGACGGCGGGGATTCGCGGGGACTTGACCACCAGGTCCATATTGGAACTGCCGACAACTACAATTTTGGATTTGTTTTGTCCCAAGCCGATCCCACGTAAATGTGCTATTTCGTCAGTCGTTCAACCAGCAAGTCCTCGAAGGTGCCCAAATCCTTCCATTCGGTGGCGCAGTTTATCACTTTGGCGTTCTCCTCGATTCTCGTGTACCCGTCGTCCGTTACCCTGATGCCCAGCTTTTCCATCTTAGCCAACTCGGTGGACATCGCCAAATAGACCGCGACAGTATCGAAAAGGGTGGTACTGCTCGAATTAAGTTTTTCTTCGACCCTTTTATTCAGCTCGGCTTCGCTCAAGTCCTTGTGCTCGCTCAGTATCCCCTGCCTGTACCATGCATGATAGTTTTCTATCAGCGCCCGCGTCATGGGGCTGTTTTTCTTGAGAACCTGTTGATACTTCTCGCCCTTAAGCTGGACGATGCCGCACGTATCCAGCGGCGTAATGGTCATGCTCCAGGGCGCCGTGAAGACCTTTTGTGCCTCTTTCACAAAAGCCTTGACGTTGTACTCAGCACTGGGCGGCGGATTCCCATCGTACCCGCGACGAACGCTGCCGTGCATTCCGACAAACTGGGCTTTCTCGGCTATCCGCGGCTCTCGCCCAAGCGCCGCCGCGATATTCGGCAAAGGACCTACGGCCACGACCTTCATCAGCTTGCGAGATTTCATGATGGTGTCAATCAAAGCCTGGACGCCATCCCGGTAAACGGTGCCGGGATAAGATGAAAGGTCGTAGTCTTTCGCCCAGGCATCCTGCCGATGGTGGCCTTCATGCTGCTGCACACCAATGCCGACGGGAATATCCGTCCTGCCGACCGTTTCCAGAAACTTGGCCACTGTTTTTGCCTTCGAGGTGGTATTGCCGACTTCGGTGGTAATCAGTTTGATATCGAATTGGGGCGATTGAAGCATTAGCGCCAGCGCCCACGTATCGTCAATATCATCGCAAATGTCCGTATCGAAAATGACAGGGATTTTGCCGCCTCCAGAGGATGAGCCGGCGTCGAGGGCACACGAGGTTGAGGTCACTACGGCCATCGTCAGAATTCCCAATGCTGCGATCCATCGTTGTGGCAGCCTCAAGCGAAGCTTGGGGATGGCTTTGCGCCCATCATCCCCAAAATCTGCGGCTTTGAGGCTGCCACCCAGCTTTAATCGCACGTTTGTTGAAATGTTCATCTCACTCATCGTATGACTCCTACTTTCGAATATCTCGAATATAGACCTACCTGCACATATTAGTGCAGGGCCTTGTTTTGTCAAATGATTTGATTTTGAGGGTGTCCGTGGGTATATCTATGCCAGATGATTCAGCCGGAAAGAATAAGAGTCCTCAACAACAAGCAAGCGCGGGATGGCAGGTATGTGCTCTACTGGATGCAGGCCGCACAGCGGGCCGAGTGTAACCACGCCCTGGAATACGCGATTCGAACAGCCAACAAACTGGGCAAATCCGTCCTGGTATTCTTCGGCGTCACTGAGAAATGGCCACAGGCCAATCAGCATCACTATTATTTCATGCTGGAAGGGCTCCGTAAGGTGCGCAAGGAGCTCGAAGCCAAAGGCATTCAAATGGTCATCCGCCGTCAGTCTCCCGATTCCGGTGCCGCAGAGCTTGCGGAGGATGCGGCGATGGTTGTCGTGGACGCGGGCCATTTACGAGTGCAAAGGAAGTGGCGAACGCACGCGGCGAGGAAAATCGGCTGCGCTTTGCACGAGGTCGAGACAAACTTGATCGTGCCCGTCGAAGAAGCATCAGTGAAGGAGAATTTCTCTGCCGGGACATTCAGGCCAAGAATCACAAAGAAACTCGACCGCTATCTGGTTCCACTGCGCCAAAGCAAACTTAGGCAGGATTCGCTCGGTCTGAAACTCCCCACGTTCAATATTGACGATATCGACGAAGCTCTGTCCGGGCTTGATGTTGACGGAAGCATCACGAAGGTCGGCTGTTTCCACGGCGGCACAAACCATGCAAAGCGGCATCTGAGCGATTTTCTGCGAAACAAACTGAACCACTTTGCGGAACTGCGGAATGACCCCAACGCGGATTGCGTCTCGAACATGAGTCCCTATCTGCACTTCGGGCAGATCTCACCTTTATTTATCGCACTGGAGGTTCTGAAACGTTCCGGCGGCGACAAAAACGCGTATCTGGAGGAGCTTATCGTTCGCAGGGAGCTCAGTCATAATTTCGTCTTCTACAATAGAGACTACGATACATACGCCGCGCTGCCGCCCTGGGCCAGGAGAACCCTGAATTTTCACGCCAGGGATAAGAGGCAATACGTCTATTCGCTCGAGCAGTTTGAGAAAGCCCAGACGCACGACCCTTACTGGAACGCCGCACAGAAAGAGATGGTCCTGACGGGGAAGATGCACGGCTATATGAGAATGTACTGGGGCAAGAAAATCCTTGAATGGAGCAAAAATCCGCGAGCCGGATTCAAGATCGCGTTGTATCTTAACAACAAATATGAGCTTGACGGCAGAGACCCGAACGCCTTCGCTGGCGTGGCCTGGTGTTTCGGCAAGCACGATAGGGCCTGGGCTGAAAGACCCGTTTTTGGCAAGGTTCGCTACATGAACGCCACGGGACTGAAAAGAAAATTTGACGTCGATGCGTATGTGAGAAAAGTACAGGCTCTCGAAAAACCATGACAGAAGGCGCCGTATGAGAGTGATCATAACAGGGGCAAGCGGCTTTATCGGAAGGGCATTGTGCTATGAGCTTCATAGAGACTATGAAGTGATTGTCCTTTCGCGCAACGCTGAACATGCTCGGCGTAGGGTGTGCAAAATTTATTTTGCACACGCGGACAAGCCTACCCCTAAAGTCGTGCAGTGGGATGCGCGGACGCCGACGGGCTGGGACCGCGAAGCGGACGGGGCACATGCCATTATCAATCTGGCTGGCGAAAATCTGGCGTCGGGTTGCTGGAACCAGGCCAGAAAGTCCCGAATCCTCCAGAGCCGGCTTGACGCAGCCAACGCGGTCATCGAGACGGTCAAGCGCCTGCAAAATAAGCCGAAAGTGGTCATTCTGGCCTCAGCCATCGGTTACTACGGCCCGCACCAGGACGAACCGCTCGACGAGGCCGCCCCACCGGGCGATGGATTTCTTGCCAACGTGTGCCGGCAGGTGGAAAGCTTCGCGGACCAAATCGAGGCACTCGGCGTGCGATGCGTTGTCGTTCGCACGGGAGTCGTCCTCGGCCGGGACGGCGGCGCTCTGCCCAGGCTTGTAAAGCCGTTCCGGCTCTATCTCGGCGGACATTTGGGCGCCGGCAGACAATGGTTTTCCTGGATAAGCCTCGAAGATGAAGTCGCCGCGATAAGGTTCTTGATGGAAAATGAGCATCTGCGGGGCGTTTTCAACCTGACGGCGCCGCAGCCGGTTACCATGAAAGAATTTTGCCGAATTTTGGGAAAGGTCCTGAACCGGCCGGTCTGGCTGAGCGTACCGGCTTTTGCCGTCCGGCTGGCGCTCGGCGAAATGGCCGATGAGATGCTTCTGTCCGGCCAGCGAGTCCTGCCGAGCCGGCTGCCGGCGGCTGGCTTCAAATTCAAGTATCCGGATTTGGAAAAGGCTTTAAGTGACGTCGTAAAATGTTAAGGAGAGAATCATGAATCTGGGCGAATATTTCGCAACCGTCGAAGGCACGGGTATTTTAGCCACGAGCGATTCCCACGGCAACGTCGATATCGCCATTTACGCCCGGCCTTACATTATCGACGAGAAGACCATCGTATTCAGCATGTTGGACCGGCTCAGTTTCAAAAACGTCAAGTCCCATCCCAAGGCCGCCTATATGTTCATCGAACAGAGCGAAGGATACGTCGGAAAGAGACTGTATCTGACAATGACCGGTGAAGAGAAAGACCCGGAGCAGATCAAAGCAATAAGACAACTGCATTCACGAACTCACGGGAGCCAGGAAACAATCAGACACCTGGTGTACTTTTCGGTGGATAAGATTCGCCCGCTCGTGGGTGACAAAGATAAGACATGAGACAACAGGCATCAGACTTCTGTCTTGCGATTTATCATTGAAGTAGAGCTTTAAGGACTGACAGATGTATATCATACCGGCCATCGACCTTCGGGACGGCAAGTGCGTCCGACTCATTCAGGGACAATACGACCGCCAGATAAACTATCACGACGACCCGGTGGAACAGGCCCGGCAGTTCAGCTCGGACGGCGCGCAGTGGCTGCACATCGTCGATTTGGACGGCGCCAAACTCGGCAGGCCGGTTAATACCGATACCATTTCAGCCATCGCGTCTCTTGGGGCGCTGAACATCGAGGTCGGTGGTGGGCTGCGCGACGAAGCGTCGATCAGGCATCTGCTCGATATGGGCGTCAATAGAGTCATCATCGGCACGAAGGCGGTCAGTGACTTCGAGTGGTTCAGCCGGATGACGCGGAAGTTCGCCGGCAAGATCGTCCTGGGCCTCGACGCCAAAGGCTCTAAAGTCGCCACCCACGGCTGGACACAGGACAGTCCACAGACCCTGCTCGAATTCGCAGCTCAGGTGGCAAAACTGCCCTTAGCCGCTATCATCTATACCGACATCTCCAAAGACGGCATGATGGCAGGGCCGAACTTCGAGAGGACCAGGGCGCTCGTCGAGGCGGTGGACCTGCCCGTGATCGCCTCCGGCGGCGTCAACAGCATCGAAGACATCAGGAGATTAGCCGAATTCGGCCCCGAAGCCGCCATCATCGGCCGAAGCCTCTACGAAGGCACCCTCAAACTCCCCGACGCCATCAAAGCCGCAACAGAAGACATAGTAATGGGCGTTGGGCTTGCGAATCTACCCTCTGGTGTTGATGTGGCAGCTTTAAGGAGTTTCCTTGCCAAGGGGACTGACGGCTATGAGTTCTATAGATTGGCCCCAGCAAAACCTGGACATCTGATGGCCGCCGTCTTCGATGTCATGTTGGTTCTTGCGGCTACAGGTTCCGTAGCCTCAGTAGCAGCACTACTGTGGACGGCCTACGACAAATTCATAGCACCTAAGAAATCCAACGAAACTGATACTGCGGGTATCTACATCGCTATTCGTGAGCGAGATGGTAAAGTAACTGATTTTTGGATAGGCAATACGCACCGAAAGCAGGAGTTGTTTATCAAAGAGTTTCAATCAAAGATCACAGCAATACGTGGTCGGAAGAATGATGTCTACTGGGCAGAGTCTGTGACACAAATACGGCAATCAGACGTTTGGATTCGCCAACAGTAGCGTAGGGTGGGGCTTGCCCCACCTTGAAGAATCGCCAGGGCTTTTTTGGTGGGCCAAGGCCCACCCTACAAGACTGAAGGGCAAAACATGGATGATAGAAAACTCACAATCCCTAGAATAGTCGTCTTTGACCTGCATCAACAGTTTATCCCTGAAGACGTTGATCCAAGCATGCCACTCTGTCTTAGCATAGTACTTGAAGGCAGGTCCCTAAATCTCAGGGACCTTGCTGCTTATCTATCTTTGATTGATGAAACTTATGGACGATTAAGCCCATCGGGAATCTATGCGTACTCGCACAGACCCAAGGAACAACTCGAGATCGATTCAGTTTCACACGGATCTCTGGAACTAAAGTTTTTCGAAACTATCAGTAATACACACGGTATCCGAGCACTCATTCTTGTTTTCCTTATCCTCAAATATCTTCCTAACATAATAGAGGTTCTCTCGAAAGCCTACAAGAACTATCAAGAAGCCCGCCTTTTCAGAGAGAGGCGTAAAATGCTGAGAGAGCAGGTAAGAAGAGATAGAGATTTAGAAGCACTATCTGACTTAAGAAAGAACCAAGTTGTTGAGTTAGTAGATACTCTTCTCGTACGGGTCCATCGTCATTTGCCGAAAGCTTCTAATTTTGCGCGAAAATCAGTACGACACGTTAGGATAAGAATTACCCCAAAGGATGAGGCACATTCTGCAGACGAATAGCATATTTCCGCAGCGTTTCAGCTCAGCAAATACCCTAATGCCTGACGCTGACTTCAAGTTTGGCTAAACCTTAAAAACGGTGTTCTATTCCGCAGCAGTGGATTAAAAACGGAACATTTACACTCAAACGTCCTGCTCTCCCGTCTCGAATTTGTAGCCGATCTCTGGATTGTGTGAACGTATGTCGGGTGGTGGAGGCAGGTTGGATCTTATTACCTAACGTGGCTATAAAGCGGTCGATACTCCGCGGGCCGACAGAGCCGTCATAATGTCAAACCATATTCTATGAACCCTGCGTGGCTGATTTGTGTATTACATAAAGAAGAGCATCATGATGCCTTCAACAGTACAGTAAAATTGTCTCGTTGAAAAGTGCAGAAGTTGATAAATTCCTCTTAGGGAGTACTAATCATGGATCGTGAAGAAATATTTAGAGACATAGAGCACACGCTTGGTCTTGTTCCGAGCTTTTTCAAAACGATTCCGGATTCCAGTCTTGAGCTGGAGTGGGAGCTTTTCAAAAGGATTGAGCTGGACGAGAGCCCGATTCCGAACAAGTACCGTGAATTGATCGGATTAGCGATTGCCGGCGTAACAAAATGCCATTACTGCGCGTTCTTCCACACTGAGGCAGCCAGGTTATTCGGCGCCAGTGAAGAGGAAATCGAAAATGCGGTACACTACGCCAAAGCAGTCGCCGGATGGAGCACGTATGTCAACGGCTTACAGGTTGATCTCGAGCAATTCAAGGATGAAGTGCTGCGAATCTGCGAGTACGTACATGCGAACCAGCCCGTTTCAAGATAAACGTGGCGTAGAGTGTGCAAAATTTATTTTGCACACGCGGACAAGCTCAAATAGACCCGCGTACGCAACAAGTTGTACACCTTACTCCTCTGCCTGCCATTTTGCGGGCAGTTTTCGCAGCCTGGCCTATTCCGGCGGCTCGAATTTGTAGCCGATCTCCCGGATGGTGTGAATGAAGGTCGGGTTGTGGGGGTCAGGCTCGATCTTGTTGCGCAGCGTGGTGACGAAACGGTCGATGGTGCGGGGGCCGACGTAGCAATCGTAGCCCCAGACGGCGTTGAGTATCTCATCGCGGGTCAGCGCCCGGCCCGGCTTCTTTAGAAAAAGCTCCAGGAGCTTGAACTCCTTGGGCGAGAGCTTGATTTCTTCCTCGCCGCGCGTGAATTTTCTGGCGGGGATGTCCAGGCGATAGTCCCCAAATTCGTGAACGTCCTGGTCGGTTTGCCGGCTTCGCCGCAGAAACGCCGCGGCACGGGCCAGAAGCTCCTTGATGCTGAACGGCTTGGTGACGTAATCATCCGCTCCGAGATTCAGCCCCAGGATGATGTCGGATTCCTCGCCCTTAGCGGTCAGCATGATAATGGGCATGTTGAGATTTTCCTGGCGGATGAGCCTGCATACCTCATAGCCGTTTATCTTCGGCAGCATAATATCGAGAATGATCAGATCGGGTTTCTTATCCAGAGCGGCGTTCAGGCCCGCCTCGCCGTCGGCCGCGGCCAAAACGCCGTAGCCCTTAAACTCGAAGTTGTCCTTCAGGCCCCGCAGCATGACGGGGTCGTCTTCAACTATCAGAATCGTTTCCATAGGACTCGTCCGACAAGTCGGATTGCGGGTGGACAAATTTATAGCCTATCTCTTTTATCGTATGGATGAAAGCAGGGTTCTTCGGGTCCGGCTCGATTTTGTCCCGCAGCGTAGCGACCGCCTGCTCGATGTCTCGCAGCGTCACGAAATGCGAGTAACCCCATACCGCGCCGCGTATCTCGTCGCAGGTCAGGGCGCATCCGGCTCTTCGCAGAAACAGGTGCAGCATCTTAAATTCCCCGGGGCTGAGCCTGATTTCCCGGCCGCCGCGTGCGAACGTACCTGCGGGCGTATCAAGCCGGCAATCACCAAACTCGTAAACGTCCGGTTCATCCCCGCCTCTACGCCGCATGAATGCCTCAGCCCGGGCCAGTAATTCTTTGACGCTGAACGGCTTGGTCACATAATCATCCGCGCCCAGATTCAGACCGAGGATCACGTCGGATTCCTGGTCCTTGGCGGTGAGCATGATGATGGGCATATCGAGCTTCTTCTTGCGGACCTGGCTGCATATCTCAAAGCCGTTGATCTTGGGCAGCATGATATCGAGAATGATCAGGTCGGGCTTTTCAGATAGCGCCGAATTAAGACCCTGCTCGCCGTCACGAGCGATTTTGACGCGATAACCCTTGGTCTCGAAGTTGTCCTTCAGGCCCCGCAGCATAGCCTGGTTGTCTTCAACAATCAACACGCTTTTCATTTCGTAAGGCCTTCCTTTCCGGATTCAATCTCCAGCCGGCAATCGAACAGTAAATACACTTCCTTCACCAAGCTTGCTATTCACGGTGATCGTGCCTTTGTGGGCATCAACAATAAACTTCGCAATGCTCAGACCCAATCCGCAACCTCCCGTATGCCGCGAAAGACTGCGGTCAACCTGATAAAACCTCCTGAATATCTTCCTGGCGACCCGGCGCGAAATACCTTTGCCGTTATCACGAACGCAAAAACAGACCGAGCTGTCCTCGAAGGAAACTCTTAGCTCAATTCGCTTGTCATCATAGGAATATTTGTACGCATTGTCCAGCAGGTTGACAAGCACCGTGACCAGGGCATCGCGGTCGGCCAGCACGTCCGGCAGATTCTCAGCAATACTCACTTCAAATGAGCATCGACCCTGGCTGAATTTCGTCTTGACCGCCTCGGCGGCATCGCGGGCCATGGCCGCCGGGCTGGTCCTGGCCATCGCAAAGGCCTGCTTGTTACGCTCCATCCTCGAAAAGGTAAGGAAGTTATCAATCAATCCGGTGAGCCGTTCATTTTCCTTTGAGATAAGCTGCAGATATTCCATCACCTGCTGCTGGTTTCGATAGCTGCCTTCCAACAGCGTATCCACCAGCACCCGCATAGACGCCAGCGGCGTTTTCAATTCATGTGAAACGGTGGCAATGAAGTCGTTTTTCAGCTTGTTTGTCTGTATTTGCCTTCCAACCGCCTGTACCGTGAGCAATCCGGCCGCCACCATTACCGCGATAGCCAGTAATCCGGCCCAGATGTACACGACCTTCTGTCTTTCGGCGGTTTTCTCAAAGACGTCCACGTCCGTGAAATGAATCGCCGCATGCCAGCCGGAGAAGAATTTCCCCAGCGGTGTCTGAAGGAAAGCGATTTGTTCGGGATTCTGAACGCCCGAAGCGTATACCCCCGAATTGTCGGTTATCCTGTAAGAAACGCCCAGGCCATCGAAGTCATCCCCTGCCGAATCAAAATCCGAGCTGAGGGCTTCGGCTTTCTGCAAAAACACGTATATCCTGTCACCCACTCTGTGGTACATGGCAAAGACCGCCTCCGGCAATTCCAGCCGCCGAAAAACACCCTCGGGCCAGGATTCAAGCAGCGCCGCGAACGCCGGCTGCTCCGGTACAGCAACGCGGGCGCCCGCTCCTCTGGTCTGATATGAATTCAGCACTGTAGATATCTGCCGCCTCAGCGGGTCGGCCAATTCCCACTGGACTTCTTCAAGCCTCTCAAGGGTCACACGCAGCAATGAGACCAGCTTCAGCGCATCATCTTCGGACCAGGGTTCCGAGGCCGCTGTGGTATCGTATTTGGCAAGGAAAGCAGCCGCCAGCTCTTCAGTTGAGAGCAAGGCTTTGGCCTTGCGAATCTGCGATTTCAACTCCTCGGACCACCGGCTCTTTTCTGCAATTTCAAGAACCTTACGCAGAAAAAAGACACGCGCTTCCGACGGCATCGGGAGAAAACCGGAACCACTTCGCGGCGAATAATTGACAGCCGAATCAATCAGGTTCTGCACATCGGACCGCTCCAGACCGCCGGCGGTTTCAGCCTTCAGCTCCGCAAGCAACAGTCGGGCCCGCGTGATCAAAGAGATGGAAGATGAGCTTATATTCTCAGGAATTTGTCCATAAGCCATCTGGCCGCACAGCGCGACGGCCTTCTCAATCTGGCCGCTCTTTCTGAGGCAGCGAACCTCGCCCATCCGGGCAGAATAGCGGACATAGTCATCCGCGTGAGAATCCGCCATCTGCCCGTACAAGCCCGCCGCTGCGGCGAAATCCCCCTCGATGAATTCAGCGCTCCAGGCCTTGTTGAGCTCCTCCGGCAGCACATCCGGATGCTCGCCGTCGGCGACAGCCGGGTAAACGGGCTTGCCCCCGCCGTCATAAACAATAATGGCGTCACAGAAAGCCGAATCGCCTGTGCTTCCGGCTCGGCCTGCGAACAGATTGAACAGCTCAATTGGTTGATACTCCGCCGCGCCCCGCTGGACCGAATCTATGCGGGCCGCCCAAATATCGTCAACCTGCCCGCTGAATCTGTCCAGCCGCTGCTTATAGACGTCGGTCAGCTTCTGCCTGACGGCCAGACGCACGTTCCTAACCCCCTGGCTCATGAACCAAAGCAGGCATACGGTGGGCAGTATCACTGCTATCGCCAGCAGCAATACCACCCACCGAAGCTGATTGTAACCAGCACTGACTGTACCCCTGCTTTTCACGCGCTTTTCCTACTTCGCTTCACTGTAGAGTGCCTTAACCCGGCCCTCATCCAGTGCGTAATTATAAATACGAACGTCGTCAATCAGACCGTTCCAGAAACGGTTTGCCATTTCCGAGTTCTCACCAATATAAACCGGCTGATCGTTCGTATCTATCCCGCCGGAAGCCGCTTGTGAGACATCCAGGGCCGCGTCGATATACAAATACATCTTGTCGCCGTCATACACCCCGACAACGTGGTGCCATTGTCCATCGTTTACACCTTTTTGTCCATACAAGTTTCCATACGGGCTGTTACTCGGAACCTTCAGGCCGGTACAGGCAAACTCAAGAGAATTCTGACCCTGATTTCGCTGCAATCTCCAGGCGCTATCGCCCTTTGTCACAATGGCCTGCCAATCCTTGTCGAACCGATTGACCTTGATCCATGCCGCAATGGTTATCTCCCCGGCGATATCGAATCTCGATTCGTTCGCGGCCTTCACGTAATCGCCGTCTCCGTCGAACAGCAGCGCGCCCTTGGACTTGCCGCCGGAAGGCTGCCAGACGGGATTACCCTGCAAAGTACCTTCATTGCCGTTGCCGGAACTATCCGCCGCGACCGAGCCTGTGCTCTCGTCGAAGGTCCACCAGGCAATCAGGCCGGCCAGCTCGGCGGTCCCGAATGCCTTCGGTGTCTGCCAGGCGTTATCTTCTTTGCCCCGCCAGGCGAGCTTGCTGTCGCGGTCGCCGCCGTCATCGTCATCGTTGACGTGAACGTCCAGGCCGATCTTCGCACCGGCGGACGGTTTTACGCCCAACGTAGTCCACGGAAACTTGATTTCCGCACGATAGCCGCTACCCGTCGTGACCATCGCGAATTCGACGTTCGCCACACTGCCGTGCTTGGTTTCACCCATCGTGGGCTTGTTTTTGTCCCAGTCAAAGTGGAACTGGTAGTCGTTATCGCCGTATTCGCCGGACTTGCTGTTGTCGGCGTCGATGAAAACCTCAACACAGTCATCCTGGTACCACAAATCCGAATCGGAGTCGTTTTTAAGGCTGTCATCCGTCACGTCAACCAGCACATACAGGTTCTTCGCATCCCACAGGGTTTTGTAAGACGCCGAGAAATCCGAGTCAGAAGATGGCGGTGAATAAATCACGTTGCCTATCTTGTAGGCGCGGGCGCCGGACCAGAGGCCTTCTTCAACTCCGTCAATCGCCGGAGGCTGTGCGGCCTGGCGAATCGTAGCGGGGATTCGGGCCTCTCTGGCCTCGGCCCAGGCCTTTTCCTTGGCCGCGGAGACTATCTGGGATAGTTGCATCATCGGACCATAGACCTCATTGATGGGCGGCAACTGCCTTATCTCGGCACGCGCATTGAAGCTATTGAGCTCCTCGTACGTACGGACCTGAATTGTGGTTTTGTCGTGGCTCTTGGCCAACTGAGCGAGCAGCTCGCTCACCCTGGGATCGGGACTCTCCATACCCACCAAAAGGGGACCGCCTACTCGTATCGCGCCGCCGACGTTGACGAGCATCAATTTGCTCGTTGCCAGCGACAAGTTACTTACGGCCTCCTTCAGCGGCCCGGCGGTGACAACGGACTTCCCGCTCCCACCCGCCGAAGCCGCGGCTTCAATTACGCCCGGGCTCAATGACAGAACCGTTGCCTTGTTTGCCTGGTCGGTATAACAATGGAGCGCCTGGCCGGTAACCAGATCGATTCGGTATCGCCCCCCTTCTGACGCCGCTGGTTCGGCTCCCGACGTGGGCGCTACCAGATTTGCAGCGGTAAGCAACCCGGTCAGAATCTGACGGGTCTGCTGTGGATTGGGGCTCGTCAGCGAAAGTCCGAGCGAAGACATGATTGGAGGGACGCCCGGAAGAGCTTCTTTCGACGCGCTATCAACCGGCAGAGCGAAAAGAGTAACTTGTTGAATATTGGCAAACACGTCGCCGCCAATCTCAAGACCAGTCGCTTTCTTGATATGCTCGCGTATCATTTGCGTCTGAACACTATCGGCTCCGCCCAGACCGACGCTGAGCAACGCGATCGCGTCGGACGGAACCGCTTTGAATCCGTCCTTGCTGAGCTTCGCAGTGCGAATCATATTGTACGCAAGACAATTGTGGCCATCCTTGAAAGCCACATTTGTTTCGAAAGCAATTCCGTCTTGCTGAATCGAGAAGAAGGCGATCAGGTCGTCGATGTTCTTAAAGTCGCCAAAAGCGTTGGCCGCGAGAATCTCCTGCGGAACCTTGCCTTCCGGGAACATCTTCACAAGACCCGTGTAGACCTCATCAACATTCGCCCAGATGGTCAGTGCATTTTCCTGACGGTCCTTCTTGCTAACCTTGGCAAAGGACTTGTTGCTCGAAGCCAAGGTCGGCTCATGTGTTAGCCCTTTGTATTGCTTAACGCACCATTGAAGCTGGCCCGCGGTGTACGCCGGAGGGCTCGCAGCTATGAACACCGTGTCGTCATACGCAGCGCCTCCTCCATCGGGAAACGCAACGCATTGCATCCCGTCCACGGCCTCAACCGGTTTGCCCAACATGACCAGCCCCGCCATGATCAGTCCGCGCAGCGCATCGCTCTTGCCGGGAAACAGCACCACGATAAGCGGCGGATTATTTTGGGCTACACCCGTAATCCCCACACCCATGCCACGAATCTTTTTGAACTCGGCCATCATGCTCGGATTCAGAAAACCCGCCACGATGTCCCCAGGTGACTTACCGGCCTGAGACGAGCTGCCGTTGGCGCCGATGACGGCCAGGGGATTCTCGAAAGGAGTTCCCTTTAGCATCTTGAGAATCGTCTCAACCTGTTTGCCGGGGCTGCCCATTTCCACGTAGATCAACGTATCGGGCGGCATCAAAGCGGCGGGGTCGACGTTGCCCAGCTCGTCCAGAAGAGGCTTAACCTTGCTGACGATGCTGGTCTGGTCACTGTACTCGGCGACAAGCTTGCCGAAGACCAGCCTGGCCTGCTGCTCCTGCTGCTTCTTCAGATAGCACATCCCCTGCCGGTACAGTGCCTGGGCAACGGCAGATCGCTGAGCGGAACCATCCTGAATGATCTGCTCGTAGATTTTGATCGCCGCATCGAGATTGCCCTCGACCTCCTCGGCGTACAATCCTTCCTGCAGCGTCACGGTGGCCTGTTTGGCCAATGCCGCCAGGGTAAGTGCGACCGCCGCCAAAAGAAAAACCATTGTGATCTTTTTTAACCTTGTCATAATTGCGCTCCTTTCATATTAAGGTAACAGAAAATAGGTCGTTTCAACAGAAGTAATTATGCGGCTTCGATGTTACGGTTTTGTTACAGTTTTGTACTTTTTTGATTATATTTTGCCGTCTCAGCGGCTCGCAAATCCGGCAGAGTTTTCGCCTCCTTGTACCATGTTGGAGTAGAGTGGCGCACCGCTCCGGCCCGATAATGCAGCGTTTCCAGACACAGAGCCTGCCTTCAATCGGAACCGGCGTTTGCGCTTAAGCTTGACTTTCTTATGTACGATATTTAAGATATTGAACAGGCTCGACTTGCGCAAAGAAAGCCTGCGTGGTAAGCAAACAGAAGGGCGATTTTGGAAAGACGGCAAACACCGATGCGCCGAGCGGCTATATATCTCATTATGGGTATCTGTGCGACGGCGGTCATCGTCTCGACGGCCGCGCTGTTCATCCTCTTCGGCGATGAACCCAGCACTGAAGACATATTAGCGCTTTACAGAAATGACGGCCGCTACGGCAGTCTGTCGATTCGTTACCCGCTGGATGAGACCCTTTTCCCCCCGGAAATCGTCGCCCCGACATTCCGCTGGGACGATGGAAACGGCGGCTGCGACCTCTGGCTTGTTACCGTCAAGTTCCAGGACAACGAGGGTCCCATCAATGTGCTGACCCGCGAATCCAAGTGGCTACCCGAGCAGGGACAATGGGAGATCATAAAGAAAAGGTCGCTGGAAAAAAACGCCCAGGTCACCATTCTGGGCGCCACTCACGGAATAACGACGAAAATTCGTTCGGCGGGCTGCATCACCATCAGAACATCCAAAGACCAGGTCGGCGCTCCACTGTTCTACCGCGAAGTGAATCTGCCTTTTGTCGATGCCGTTAAGGACCCTTCACGCATCCGGTGGCGCTTTGGCGCCGTTTCTTCGCCGCAGCAGCCTCCCATCGTGCTGGAGAATCTTCCCGTCTGCGGAAACTGCCATTCGTTTTCCGAGCAGGGCCAAATCCTCGCGATGGATGTGGACTACGCCAACAGCAAAGGTTCATACGTCATCACACGAATTGCAGAACAAATGCTCCTGGCTACGAGCGACGTCATAACGTGGAACGACTACAGAAAGGAAGATGGAGAACAGACGTTCGGTCTGCTCTCTCAGATCTCGCCGGACGGCAGGATGGTTGTCAGCACGGTGAAGGACAAATCCGTCTTTGTCCCGATGCCTCCTCTGGCTTTCTCCCAGCTCTTCTTTCCCGTCAAAGGCATCTTGTGCCTATACGACAGGCAGAGAGGTACTTTCCAATCGCTGAGCGGCGCTGATGATCCGCAGTACGTCCAGAGCAACCCCGCCTGGAGTCCAGACGGCAAAGACATCGTCTTTGCCAGAGCCAAGGCCTATGACCTCAAGGACACAAAGGGCGGCGGCAAAATACTTTTGACCCGCGAAGAATGTAAAGAGTTTACCGAAGACGGCAAGCCGTTCTTGTTCGATTTGTACAGGATCGCCTTCAACGACGGCAAGGGCGGCAAGCCCGAGCCGATTGAAGGCGCTTCCAACAACGGCATGAGCAACTTCTTCGCCCGGTACTCGCCCGACGGAAAATGGATCGTCTTCTGCAAAGCCAAAAGCTACATGCTGCTCCAGCCCGACAGCGAGCTGTACATCATCCCCGCCGGGGGCGGCCAGGCCCGAAGGCTGCGCGCCAATACCGGCCGGATGAACTCCTGGCATAGCTGGTCGCCCAACAGCCGGTGGCTGGTGTTCTCCTCGAAGGCCTACTCCGACTACACACAGCTTTGCCTCACCCATATCGACGAGCAGGGCGACAGCAG
>Ga0315295_10000366_pt1 | contig 38538 bp, 38 predicted proteins | sample YL17G14_0_MG_FD_204453 | JGI IMG/M metagenome (GOLD analysis project Ga0315295, IMG submission 204453) | Sediment microbial communities from Yellowstone Lake, YNP, Wyoming, USA - YL17G14_0 | ecosystem: Environmental > Aquatic > Freshwater > Lake > Sediment | place: USA: Wyoming | collected...
CGCGGCATCTGGGCAACCTCCACGAAGTCAGCCGCAAGGTGGCGCGTGGGCGCGCCAGCCCGACCCCGCGCTGGCCAAGAAACTCCCATGAACCCCAAACCCCAAGGCCTGACCCCGTTGCTTGGCCCTCAGGCGGCGGTCGCGGCGCACAGCTACAATGCCGCAGCTCCGCTGATGCCTGATTACGAGCAGACCACGCCGAACGTGTATGCGGTCTATTGGCGGGCCGGGGACTCGGCGCGCTTCCCGCAAACGTGGCCCGCGACCAATCCGCCGTATTTTGCGGACTCGATCATGCAGACGACAGCCGGGCGCTGGGTGAACTTCTACAATCCGCAGGACTACGCGTTGACCGCGGCGAATGGCGGAGACTTCAGTTGGGAGACAGACCAACGCTGGAAACCGAACAATGGCTACTTTTGGAGTGTAACAAATGGATTTTTCAAGGGGCTGGTTCCATTCGAGACAGCTTACAGTTTCCCCGATGATCGCCATTCGATTTTCAGCTTCTGCGTGGAGGCACGGTCAGTAGCTTTGGGAACAAACGCCACCGGCGGCGTTTTCGGCTCAAGTGGGGTGGATTTGGAAGCCCAATTTGGCTACGGCCGCGCACACCTTTGGCATAGCGCGCAGTTTCGGTCGTTCATGGCGGCGCGTCAGGAATACTGGGCCGAACTACTCAGACGAATTGGCATTCAACCTTACACTCCATGAAAAAGCGCATCATTGTTGTCACGGTTTTGGTGCTACTCGCCGTATTGCTTTGGTGGCTCTGGCTACGGGGGATTCCATCAAACAAGAATAACCCTTCCGCTGCTACCCGCGACACGCCAGCACTGGCGACGGCCCCAAGTCCCGACAGCCGAACAATGCCGGCAGATGCGGTCACAGGAACCAAGGACCGTGTGGCCTTTGCCCGCGATCTGATGCAGAAGGCCAACAGACCGATCCAGTTCTTCGGGAAAGTGATCGACCAGGATAACAATCCAATACCAGAGGTCAGGGTGACGCTCGATATACGCGTCTCGAAAGAACTCGCACCCAATATCATTCAGGACGTGTTCGACCGCCCGGTCCTGACAACCGGTGCCGACGGGCGCTTTACGTTGACCGATGCCAAAGGTGCATTGCTTGGTGTCCATGCTCTCGAAAAAGCCGGCTATGAGCCTTCGGAAAAGGCGTTTCGTAAATCTTACTGGTATTGGCGCGATCCGAGCCAGACGTTCCATCCCGACGCAGATCGACCCGAAATCTTCCGCATGTGGAAACAAGCTGGAGCTGAAAAACTCGTGCGCAAGGGCATTGGACATGCGATACCCTACAACAGCACGCCCACGAGCTTCGACCTCATCGAAGGACGAGCTGTAGGAAACAACGGGGATTTACGCGTAACGCTCGTGCGTAGTCCGCAGCAAATCCAATGGGGACAGCGAAACTACGACTGGACGGTTACCATCGAGGCGCTCGATGGCGGTTTGATCGCATCGAGTGACGAGCAAATGTATCGCGCACCTGCCGATGGCTACCAACCAAGGGTGGTTGTTCACATGCCTGCCAATGATCCCAATTGGACCGACAGCAAGGACGTGGCCGTTTACCTGAAGCTCCGCGGTGGAAAGTATTACGGACGAGGCGAACTTAAATTTATGGTCGGTTCGGATCGGCCGACTACGCCGTTCAGCATCACATCCTTCATCAATCCGACCGGTTCCCGAAACCTAGAATACGATCCGCTGCAAACCGTGGTGCCCTCTGCGCGACCACAGTCACAGGCGGCAACGCCACAGCCTAGGTGAGAATGCCCGATAACCGCACAGTGGGCAGGCCGACATCGCCGCTTGCATGGGCAGCGCTGGCCGTTTCGTGTGCCGCCGTCGTATACGCGCCGCTTCTGCTCGGAAAGAAGTCGAGCAACATTCTTCAAAAGCTGGGGCTGCTTGAAAGCATACCTATCGCCACGGGCATCGCGTTGATTTACGCAATCAGCGTGGCGTTCCTCGACAAGAAGACCGAGGGCCGTGTGTCGAAGCCGATTGTCGCTACGATTGTAATTGGGACGCTTGGGTTGGTTCTGGATGCAGGAGCCTGGGTGCTCGCGTTCAACCGTCACGGGCCGTGACGCTCGCGCTGCTCGATTGAAGGTGAGGCCAATCCAAGAGGGCCAATCCAAGAGGGTCAGGCCTTGGGGTTTGGGGTTGACGAGGGGCGCTGACTTGTTGAACTGCCGGGCATGGCGCGACCGTTGCGATTGGAATCCGAGGACGGGGTCTATCACGTCCTCAACCGGGGCAATTACCGGGCGGACATCTTCCGCTCCGCGAAAGCCAAGGCGGCCTTCCTGAAGTGCCTGGGCGAGGCGTGCGCGAAGACCGGTTGGCGGGTGCATGCGTGGTGCCTGATGTCGAATCACTATCACTTGGCGATCTCGACTCCGCATGCGAATTTGGTGGAGGGGATGCGCTGGCTCCAAGGCACGTTTGCCACCCGCTTCAACCTCCTGCGGCAGGAGCGCGGGCATCTGTTTCAAGGTCGCTACAAGAGCTTGGTCGTCGATCCCGACGGAGGATTGGGGCCGCTGTGTCACTACATTCACCTTAATCCCGTGCGGGCCGGTCTGTGTGCCGTGAAAGCCCTGCCTGAGCAGCGTTGGGGCAGCCTGGCTTGGCTGTATCACCCCGCGCAGCGAGCGGAGTGGTATGAGCCACTCCCGGCCCTGCGGCATGCGGGTGACTTGACCGACAGTGCGCCCGGACGTCGGGCTTACCTCCAATACCTGGGTTGGTTGCACGAAGACGAACCCGCCCGCAAGGCGCAGCGTTTCGAGGCGATGTCCAAAGGTTGGATTATCGGGACGCGCGACTTTGCCAAGGAGCTGGTAAAAGAACAGTTGGCGATGACGGGGCAAGGACCGCGACTGGCCCATGAAATGCAAGCCGCCCGCGAGGCCGTCTGGCAGGAAGCGCTGCTCGGCCTGCTGCGGAAATTGCGGCGCGATGAGGCGGAGCTGGCGACGACAGGAAAATCCGTTGATTGGAAACTGGCCCTGGCGGCCACGCTCAAGGATCGCACGACGGTGACCAATCGGTGGCTGGCGACGGCGCTGCACATGGGCAATCTGCACGAAGTCAGCCGCAAGGTCACGGCCTGGAGTAGACAGCCCGATCAGAAATTGCTCAAGAAACTCACATGAACCCCAAACCCCAAGGCCTAGGGTTGCCCTGATTTGACGGACAGTGGGCTTGGGTTGTTGACGGCTCGTGTCATTCTGCGCGGCAACGGCTGAAAGGTTAGGCCTTTTCCAGCTCCGCGAGCCGGCGGGCCGCCGTCTCCCACGCGGCCGTCGCCGCCGACAGCTGGTCCACGAGGGCCGTGAGCTCGCGGTTCAGGTGCTGGGCCTTGCCGGGCGAGGTGTAGGTCTCGGGCGCCTCGAGCTCGGCCGTGAGCTCGTTCTGCTTGGTCTCCAGCTGCGAAACCTTCTCCTCAAGGTGGCCGACCTCGGTGCGGAGCTTCTTCAGCTCGGCGGGATGGGGCTTCTTTGTAGCCGGGCTCGTTGAGCCCGGTCCGGGGTCAGCGACCCCGGCCACAGGTTTTTTCTCCTGCACCGGCCGGGCGTCGGCGAAGCCGGCGGTGAGCGCCGCGCGGGCGTTCGAGGCCCGGGACTTCTCCAGGTAGTAGTCGTAGTCGCCGGCGTAGGGCGTGAGCCGGCCACTGTGCACGTGCAGCACGGTCTTCACCAGCTGGCGAATGAAATAGACGTCGTGGCTGATGAAGATGAACGTGCCCTCGTATTGCTTGAGCGCGGTGACGAGCGCGTCGATCGACGGGATGTCGAGGTGTGTCGTGGGCTCGTCCATCAGCAGCAGATTGGGCGGGTTGACCAGCAGGCGGGCGAGGGCCAGGCGGGACTTCTCGCCGCCGGAGAGCACGGCGACCTTCTTGTGGACGTCGTCCTTGCGAAACAGGAAGCCGCCGAGCACGGCGCGGGCCTGCTGCTCGGTGAGCTGGTTCTCGTTCGTGCGCAGCTCCATCAGGTTCTCGAACACCGTGAGGCCGAGGTGCAGGTTGTCGGCGCGGTTCTGGGCGAAATAACCGGAGACGACGTTGCTGCCGGGCTCGCGCACGCCGCCCTGAATGGGGATGACACCGGCGAGGATCTTGAGCAGCGTGGACTTGCCCGCGCCGTTCGGGCCGACGAGCACGGTCTTCTGGCCGCGCTCGGCCTCGAAGTTGAGGTCGCGGTAGACGACGTGGTCGCCGTAGGCCTGCGACACGTTCTTGAGGCTCATGACCCGCAGGCCCGAGCGCGGTGGCTGGGGGAAGTGGAAGTTGATGCGCTTGAGGTCCTCCCAGGGCTCCTCGACGGCCACGTCCTTGAGGCGCTCGATCTGCTTCTCCTTCGACTTGGCGCGCGTGGCCATCGAGGCCTTGGCGCCGAAGCGGTCGACGAATTTCTGCAGGTGGGCGATCTCGCGCTGCTGGTTCTTGAACAGCGACGCCTGCTGATCCTTGCGCGCGTCCTTCTCGTTCAGGTAGTCGTCGTAGTTGCCGGTGTATTTGTTGAGCGTGCCGCCGCGGAGCTCGAGGATGCCGTTGCAGAGCGAGTTCAGGAACTCGCGGTCGTGCGACACGATGAGCAGCCCGCCCGGGTAGCGCGCCAGGTAGTCCTGGAACCAGAGCAGCGCCTCGAGGTCGAGGTGGTTGGTCGGCTCGTCGAGCAGGAGCAGCGCCGGCTCGCTGACGAGGAGGCGGGCGAGGTGGGCGCGCATGACCCAGCCGCCGGAAAAGGACCGGGCCAGCTTGTCGTGATCGGTCTCGCGGAAGCCGAGGCCGGCGAGGATCTTCTTGGCGCGCGGCTCGAGCGTCCAGTCGATGTCGTAGTCGTCGTCGTTTTCCGGGACGAGTTTCCTGCCGCTGGTGGCGATGGCGAGGACGGTCTCGTCGCCGGCCGGGGCGCTTTCCTGCGGCAGGTAGCCGAAGTCCGCGCCGCGCTCCCACTCGATGGTGCCGTCGTCGGGCGACTCCTCGCCGAGGATGAGGTTGAAGAGAGTGGTCTTGCCGGCGCCATTGGGGCCGACGAGGCCGAAGCGGTCGGTGCGCGCGACGAACAGCGACACCCCGGAGAAGAGCTCCCGGGTGCCGTAGGACTTGGAAACGTCGGCGATGGTCAGCATGGCGAACCGGCGAGCAAGCCGCGCGACCCCGCCGCCGTCAAGGGCCGGCTTGGGTCAGCGTAAGTGCCACGGCCCCAGCGACCGCGACGGCCCCGCCGAGCAGGGAACGCTTGGAAGGCCTCTCGCCCTCGAGCCAATAGGCGATCGGGATGGCGATGAGCGGGGTGGTGGCGGCAATCGGCAGCACGATGCCGCTGGGCGTCGTGGCCAGCGCCCACTGGTAGCAGCCGACCCCGAGGACCGGGCCGACGAGGCCGTTGGTCAGCAGCCAGAGGGTGGCGCGGCGTTTCGCCGCGGGATCGGCGTTCGCGGCGGGCCGGGCCGGCAGGCGCCCGAGCAAACGGAGGAGGAGAAACCACAGGGCGGTGAACACGAGACCAGCAAGGATGCGATGGTAGGCGGCATTGAGGCCGAAAGTGGCGTTATGCGCCGCCTCCCCCGCGGCCGTGGCGGCCTCAACGCCCTTGCGGCTGACCAGCGCCCCGAAGCCCTGGCCCGCGGCCGCGAGCAGGCCGAAGAGAAAACCGACGGGCCGCACCCGCACGCGCGGCGGACTGGACCGGCTGGGCATCAGGGCCAGGACGACTCCGCCCAGGATCACGGCACCCCAGAGCGTCTGCGCCACGGTGAGCCGCGTGCCCAGCCACAGCCATTCACCCAACGCCGCGATCGGCGCGGCGAGGCACTGGGTCATCAGCACCGTGAGCCGCGCGCCCAGCAGGGGCAGGGCCGCGTAGACCCCCAGGTCGCCCAGGCCCATCCCGATGAGGCCGCTCAGCAGAAACCAGCCGGTGCTGGCGCTCGCGAAGCCGTGCCCGAGGGTGTGCGCGAACAAGCCGAGCACGCCGCAGGCGACGGCGAGCCGTCCGAGGTTGGCCCGCATGGTGCCCGACGCCTGCACGCTGCGGCTGGCGCAAGTGGCGTTGAAGGCGAAGAAGAAGGCGGCGAGGCAGGAAGCGAGCACGGGGGCGCACGCTCGCAGCCAGCCAGCGGGGGAGGCAACTCCCGTTTGCGGCGCGATTTTTTTTGCGTCTCCGGTGCAATGGGCGAGCTTGGCCCCGCATGCCCAACGCCCTCGCCGCCGAAAAATCTCCCTATCTGCGCCAGCACGCGGACAATCCCGTGGCCTGGCAGCCCTGGGGCGAGGCGGCCCTGGCCCAGGCGCAGGCGGAGCAAAAGCCAATTTTCCTGAGCATCGGCTACTCGACCTGCCACTGGTGCCATGTGATGGCGCACGAGTCGTTCGAAGACGCGGGCGTGGCAGCAATCCTCAACCGCGACTTCGTGCCGGTGAAGGTGGACCGCGAGGAGCGGCCCGACGTGGATCGCGTCTACATGACCTATGTGCAGCACACGACCGGGCACGGCGGCTGGCCGCTGAGCGCGTGGCTGACGCCCGAGGGCAAGCCGTTCTACGCCGGCACCTATTTTCCCCGGGACGACCGGGCGGGCCGGCCGGGGTTCATCTCGGTGCTCAATGCCATCGCCCGCCACTGGCGGGAGCAGCGCGGCAAGATCGAGACCGGCGCGACGGAGGTGGTGGAAGCGCTCCGGCGCTACGCGGCCGAGGGCGGCGCGCACGAGGTCCAGCCGGGGGAGCCGCGGCCGCTGCACGAGGCGGCGGGCGAGGCGTTCGAGAAATGTTTCCGGTATTTCCATGAGGCGCACGATGCGCAGTGGGGCGGCTTCGGCGGCGCGCCGAAGTTCCCGCGGGCCTCGGTGCTCAACTTCCTGTTCCGCACCGCCGCATTGCAGGGCGGGCAGACGGAGCCCGGGCCGGAGGCGGTGAACCTGGCGGCGCACACGCTGCAGCGCATGGCCGAGGGCGGCCTGCACGACCATCTCGGCGGCGGCTTCCACCGCTACTCCGTTGATGCGCAGTGGCACGTGCCGCACTTCGAAAAAATGCTCCACGACCAGGCGCAGATCGCGCTGAACTGCCTCGAGGCACGGTCGGCGACCGGGCGCGAGGTCTTTGCGTGGCTGGCGCGGGACATCTTCGATTACGTCCGGCGCGACCTCACGAGTCCGGGAGGCGGATTCTTCTCGGCCGAGGACGCGGACAGCCTGCTGGCCCACGGAAAGCCGGAGCACGCCGAGGGGGCGTTCTATGCCTGGACACGGGCCGAGATTGAAACCGTCCTGGGGGATGACGCGGGGTTTTTCTGCGCGCATTTCGACGTCAAGCCCGACGGCAATGTCGCGCAGGACCCGCAGGGTGAATTTACCGGCAAGAACGTGCTGCGGCAGCTGCACCCGCTGGCGCGCACCGCCGGGCAGTTCCAGCTGGAGCTGCCGGCGGCGGAGAAGAAGTTGCTGGCGGGAATCGAAAAGCTGCGTGTCGCCCGCGCGCAACGCCCGCGGCCGCACCTCGACGACAAGATCATCACGGCGTGGAACGGGTTCATGATCTCGGCCCTGGCGAAGGGGGCGCAGGTGCTCGGTGACGCCGCTTGCCTCCAGGCGGCGGAGCGCGCCGCGGAATTCATCGGGCGTGAGCTTTACGACGCGACGACCGGCGTGCTTTACCGGTGCTGGCGCGAGGGCCGGAGCGACATCGCGGGGTTTGCCGAGGATTATGCCGCACTCACCCAGGGCCTGCTCGATCTCTACGAGGCGGGCTTTGACCTTCGCTGGCTGCAATGGGCGGAGAAACTCCAGGCGAAGATGGACGAGCTTTTCTGGGACGCGGAGCGCGGCGGCTACTTCAACTCCCGGGCGGACGATCCCACGGTGATCGTGCGGCTGAAGGAGGATTACGACGGGGCGGAGCCCGCGCCCAATTCGGTCGCGGCCATGAATCTCGTGCGGCTCGACTGGCTGCTGGGGTTGCCCGGTGCCGCCGGCCGGGCGCGCCAGACCATCGAGTTCCTGCGCCCGCAGTGGAGCCACGCGCCGCACGCGCTGCCCCAGATGCTGTGCGCGCTGGAGCTGGCGCTGGCCGAACCGCGCACGGTGGTGCTCGCCGGCAATCCCGCCGCGGCAGACTTCCGCGCACTCGCGGCGGTCCTGCACAAAAATTTTGGCCCGCGGCGCGCGCTGTTGGGCGCCGACGGCGCCGGGGGCGAGCGCTGGCTCGCGGCGCGGAAACCCTATCTCGCGGAGATGAAGCCGCAGGGCGGACACGCCACGGCCTACGTGTGCGAAAGTTACACCTGCCGGGCGCCGGTGACGGATCCGGCGGAACTGCGCGCGCTACTTGGCTAAGGCGGCGCGGACGAGACGGTCGTCGCCGTCGTTGGGCGCCGGCTTGAGGCCGAGTGCGGCGCAGAGCAGGTTGTAAACATGGATGTTCTCCACCTCAGGCAGCCCGGTTTTCTTCCGGAAGGACGGGCCGTGCGCGACGAAGAGCGCCCCCATGTTCGGCGTCGCCGGGTCCCAGCCGTGGTTGCCCTTGCTGTAGGTAAGCACGCGCTTCGGCCAGCCGACCTTGCTCTCGATGTTCCAGTGGTCCTCGCACAGCAGCACGACATCGGGGATGCGCAGGTTGCCGCGGAAATGGAACCGCTCCGGGGTTTCGTCCCGGAGCCAGACGTGCAGTTGCGGCGGGGCCTTGGCGCGGATCTGGGCGGCGAGTTCGGCGGCGGTGACCGTGCCGGGCTTCGGGCGCACGCCGCCGACGGGCCCGGTGGAGTCCACCAGCACCTGCGGGACGTTCATCAGATCCTCGAGAAAGATGACCCGGTCGGGGCCCTGCTCCGACATGCCATGGTCCGAGACGATCACAAGGTCGGTGCGCTCGCGCAGGCCGAGCCGCCCCAATCCGGCCAGCAGGCGGGCGATGGCCTCGTCCACTTCCTGCACCGCGGCGCCTGTTTCCGGCGCGACCGGTCCGTGCCGGTGGCCCATGTCGTCCACCACGTCGAAATACAGCGTGGCCAGCCGGGGCCGTTGCGCCGGGGGCAGGGCCAGCCAGGCGAGCAGGCCGTCCACGCGTTCGACGGCCTTGAGTTTCTTGTCGAAGGGTTTGAAGAACGACGGGCGGATGCCGTCATGCGTGGTCTCGGAGCCGGGCCAGAAGAAACACGCGCTGCGCACGCCCTGCTTTTCCGCCGTGATCCAGACGGGCTCGCCGCCGGTCCACCAACGCTCGTCGCTGTTGCTGGCGGGCTTGCTCATGCCGAACGTCTCGCCGCTGGCCGGATCATAGAACCAGTTGCCGACGATGCCGTGGTGCGCGGGATAGAGGCCGGTGACGAGCGTATAGTGGTTGGGAAACGTCTTCGAGGGAAAGGATGGCGTCAGGCGCGTGGCGTGCACGCCGCCAGTGGCGAGCCCTTGCAGCACGGGCGCCGCGTAATGCTGCAGGTAGTCCCAGCGGAAGCCGTCGATCGAAACGAGAATGAGCAAGTCCGCCCGGGGCCGGGCGGCCGGCGTGGTGCAGGACACCAGACCGAGGACAATGGCGAGCAGGGCCAGACCGGCGAAAAACCGCTTCATTGGCCGCAAGCGTAGGGCCGGCGCGGGCCGACTCGCAACGCGCTTTTAGCGCGCCAGGGTTTCGCGGGCGAGGCGGTCGTCGCCGTCGTTCGGCGCGGGCGTCACGCCCAGCACGGTGCAGAGCAGGGGATAAAGATGGATGTTGTCCACGTCGGCGAACTCGTGGCCGCGGCGGAACGACGGGCCTTGGGCGATGAACAACGCGCCCATGTTCGGCGTCGCGGGGTCCCAGCCGTGGTTGCCGCGGTTGTAGTTGGCGGCGAACCGCGGCCAGCCGACCTTGCTCTCGATGTTCCAGTGGTCATCGGCGGCCAGCACGACGGGCGGGATGCGCGGGTTGTCGCGGTAGTGGAACCGGGCCGGCACCTCCTCGCGGAGCCAGACCTGCAACTGGGGCGGCGCCTTGGCGCGGATCGACGCGGCGAGCTCGGCGGGCGTGACCGTGCCGGGCTTGGGGCGCACGCCGCCGTTCGGCCCGGTGGACTCCACCTGCACCGAGGAGACATTCATCAGATCCTCGAGAAAAATGACCCGGTCGGGGCTTTGTTCCGACATGCCGTGGTCGGACACGATGACGAGGTCGGTCTGCTCGCGCAGCCCGCGGGCGGTGAGGCCGGCGAGCAGGCGGGCGACGGCGTTGTCCGCCTCCTTGACGGCGGCGGCGGTCTCAGGGGCGTCGGGCCCGGCCCGGTGGCCGACCACGTCGACCACCTCGATATAGAGGACGCAGAAGCGGGGTCGCTGTTCCGCCGGGAGGTCAAGCCACGCGAGCAGGCCGTCCACGCGCCGGTTGGAACTCACCTTGCCGTCATAGGGGCGGTAGAAGCTCGGGCGCGTGCCGTGGATCTCGGCCTCGCTGCCCGGCCAGAAATAGCAGGCGCTGCGCACACCCTGCTTCTCGGCGGTGATCCAGATGGGCTCGCCCTGCTGCCACCAGCGCGGGTCGGCGTTGTCCGCCGCCAGGTTCTTGTTGAAGGTGGCGTTGAGCGCCGGATCGAAGAAATAATTCGAGACAATGCCGTGGTGTTCGGGGCGCAGGCCGGTAGCCAGGGTGAAATGGTTGGGAAAGGTCTTCGAGGGGAACGACGGCGTCATGCGCCGCGCGTGCACCCCGCCCGCCGCGACGGTCCGGAGCGTCGGGGTGTCGTATTGCTGCAGGTAGTCCCAGCGGAAGCCGTCGATCGAGACCAGGATCAGCGGCGCGGAGCGCGAGGATGTCGCCGGCGTGGTGCAGGAAGCACCGGCGAACAGCCCCAGCAGCACGAGAACGATGGGCCCGATACGTTTCATGAGGCGCCATCCATGACGGATTGCCTAACCGCGGGCAACCTGCATCGTGCGCGCATGGACGAAACCCAGCGACTGACGGCGCTTGAGGAGCGCTTCGCCCACCTGCAGCGCCACGCGGTCGAACAGGACAAGGCCATGCTCGAGCTGGCCGAGGAGGTGGCGAGGCTGCGCATGGAAATCACGCGGCTGCGTGGGCAGGTGGCGGCGAACCGCGAGGCGGACGACGGCGCAGACGAGCGCCCGCCGCACTACTAGGGCATGTTGGCAAAAACGCTTTTTTGCGGGCCAGGGAGCTGGCTCGCGCCGTTTCCGCGCCGGCCAGCAGGCGGCCTACCGTGGCTTGATTGCCCAAGAGCACATCTGGCAAACACACCCTAGAAGATCGCGGTGATCTCGACGTGCTTGCCCGGCTCGAGGAAAATCTCGCCGGAGAGCGCGGCGGTCTCGTCGTTCTTGTAGAGCTTGCAGGCGATGGGCCCGGTGGCGTCATCGGTGGCCCAGCCCCACTTGCCGATGGAGACAAACTGCATGGGCACGCCCTTGTCCCAGTTCAGGCCCGGGCCGTCACCACGGATGTAGAGCTTGTTGCCGATGCCGATGTAGGCGGTGGCGAGCAGGCGCGTGGCGCCGTCGGAGGAGACGGAAGCCTCCGCCTTCGCTGAAGCTTCGGCGGACAAGTCGGCCGGGGCGGATTCGACCGGGGTATCCGGCGAAACTGATTCGCCGGAGCCGCCGTCGCCGGATTCGGACATGGCGGCGAGGGTGTCCTCGGGCCGGGGCTTGCGCGGCGCGCGGGGCTTCTTGGACTTCGGTTCCTCGCCGGCGGTTGGGGCGGGTTCAACCACGGCACCGGACTCAACCACCGGTTCGGCAGCGGGCGGGTGGGCCGGCGCGGAGCGGGGCGCGCTGGCGACGGCGATGCTGAGGTCGGCGATCTTAACGAGGGTGGCCTTGAGTTTGTCGTCGAGCTTGGCGGCGGCGTCCTGCAGCGCGGCGAGCTGCTTGCGGGTGGTCGCCTCGAGGGCGACCAGCTCGATGGCGGACTTGTGGACCTTGTCCGCGATGGTCTGCAAACGCTCGCTCTCGCTCTGGCGCAGGGTGGCGAGCTCTTCGTTCAGGCGCTCCTTCTCCTCGTCCTCGGTCGAGGCGAGCTGGGCGTTGAACTCGGCGAGCTTCTCCTGCATGCGGTAGGGCAGGTGCTCGGCGGCGTGGGCGGTCTTGTGCACGGCTTCCTCGACCGCCTTGATGTGCGCGGCGGCCCGGTTGAGGCTCTCGCCGGCGGTGTGCAGGCGCTGGACCTGCTCGGCGACCTTCTCGCGCTCCTGCTGGACGTATTCCGCGGAGTCGGCGGCATAATCGATGAGGAAGGGGACGAGCCCCACGACCCCGGCGGCACCGACGAAGAGCACCGCGCTGATGAAGGGCAGCGGGGCGTAAGGGTTCTTGGCGAAGTAGGCGATGAGAAACGCGGTGAGCAACAAGCCGGCGTCGATCAGCAGAAATACCGTCTTGGAGAGGCGGGGGGCAGGTTCGAGATTCATAGGCGATTGGCGCGCACGCTGGTTTTCCCCCGGGCGGGGCGGTTTCTCAAGGCTAAAGCGGCCTTGCGTGCGCGACTCCCACCGGCAGACTCGCGGGCGTGCCGGAGCAATTTCCTCATTTCGTGCGCATCGACCGCGACGGGTGGAGGGCGGCGGCGCACTATGTGGTGCACACGCGCGACCCGCGGTTCACGCTGGAACTGAGCCCGGACCCGGAGGCACCCGACCGGATCGGCCAGGGCATCATCAAGCGCATCCACGTGCCCAACTCGTGGGCCGGCGACTACGGCCGCTACGGCCGGCTGCTGCAGGCGGCGCAGGAATTCTTCGTGCAATCAAACCCTTCGGGCCAGCCGTCCTCGCGGCGTTAACCGGCGGGCCCGGTCACCGCAGCAGCGCGCGCCAGGACATGCCAATGAGCGAGATGAGCATGCCGACGCGGATGGAGCCCTCGAAGGTGAGCACGACCAGGACCCACTTCAGGCCGCAGGTGGAGCGGAAGACGTAGCCGAGGCCCGTCACGAGCAGCAGCACGACGCCTTGTGCCCGGCCGACGGGGTGGAGCAGCAGGGTGGTCATCCAGACGAGGTAGACGACGAGCCCGCCCGCCCAGGTGGCGGCCATCCAGCCGGCCATGGGCAGCTCCCGTGGATCGGCGTTCACGCGGATCTGCGTGATGCCCATGTAGCGCTCGCTGACGACCAGCTGCCAGAGTTCGAAGGCGAGGAACAGCGGGGCGAGCAGGGCAAAGGGATTCATGCGCGGGAAAAAGCAGCGGGGCCTGCGCCCGAGCAAATCCGCCGCCGCGGGCGAAGCCAGAGTTTATTGCGAGACCGGGGGCAGGTTTCCCGCAACTTCCGGGTGGGGTGGGGGGTTCTTGGGCCAACCCCGCCCCCGCCCATGCTGAACGATCTCCGTCTCACCCTGCGGACTCTCGCCAAGAGTCCGGCCTTCGCCGTTGTCGCCGTCCTCACGCTCGCGCTGGGCATCGGCGTGAACACCGCGATGTTCTCCATCATCAACGGCATCGCCCTGCGCGGCCTGCCGGTGCCGGAACAGCACCGCGTTGTCTTCCTCGGCACCCGCCAGGCGGACAACGCCGACGACCGCGCGGGCCTTTCGTGGGCCGAATTCGAGGAATGGCGCGAACGGCAGCAGGCCTGCCTCGAGGTCGCGGCCTATACGGATAACACCGCCACAGTCAGCGGGCCGGGCGCCGACCCGGAGCGGGTCGATGGCACCGGCTTCGCCGGCGCCGGCCCGGCGCTGCTGCGGGCCCCGATCGAACACGGCCGCTGGTTCACCGCCGCGGACGACCGGCCCGGCGCGGCCCCGACCGTCGTGCTGTCGCACCAGTTGTGGCAGAACCGTTTCAAGGCCGACCCGGCGGTCATCGGCACGACGCTCAAGGTCAACGGCGCGTGGTCGACCGTCGTGGGCGTCGCCCCGGCGGATTTCCGTTTTCCCGACAACGCCGGGCTGTTCTTCCCGCTGCGCGACCTGCATCGCGCGGACAAGCGTGACAACCGCCGCCTGCTCGTGCTTGGCCGCCTGAAACCCGGGGCCACCGTGGCACAGGCGCAGACGGAACTGGCGGCAATCACCGGGCGCTTCGCCACCGACCACCCCGACACGACCAAGGGCGTGGTCTACCAGGCGCAGAAGATGCGCGACGCGTTCGTCGACCCGGAGACGCGGCTGCTGCTGGGGGTCATGCTCGGGGCCGTCCTGTTCGTGCTCCTGATCGCCTGCGCCAATGTCGCCAACCTGCAGCTGGCCCGCGCGGCCCTGCGGGAAAAAGAAATCGCCGTGCGCAGCGCGCTCGGGGCCGCCCGCGGCCGCATCGTGCGGCTGCTGCTCACCGAAACCCTGGTCCTCGCCCTCGGCGGCACCCTGCTGGGGCTCGGGCTGGCGCAGGCGGGCATCGGGCTTTTCCGCCACTACGTCGTCGACCTCAAGCCGCCCTATTGGATGACTTTCACCCTCGACGGCCCGGCGCTCGCCTACACTGCGGGCATCACGCTCGCGGCCTGCCTGCTGGCGGGCCTTTACCCCGCGCTGCGCACCTCGCGCACCGACCTCAATGTCGTGCTAAAGGACGGCGGGCGCGGTTCGACCGGCTTCAGCCTCGGCCGCTTCACCCGGCTGATGGTCGTTGGCGAGGTCGCGCTGTCCTGCTTGCTGCTCGTGCTGTCGGGCCTGATGGTCCGCACCGTCGTCAAGATGCAGACCATCCCGCTCGGCTTCGAGACCGCCGGCATTTTCCACGGCCGGGTGCCGCTGCTTGACCAGGAGTCCAAGGGAATAACCCGGCAGCGCACTTTCTTCCGCCAGCTGGAGGAGCGCCTGGGCCCGCAGCCGGAAATCGCCAGCTTCGGCCTCGTTGATTCCCCGCCCACCTACGGGGGCAACGAGCCGGTCGTGATCGAGGGCCGCGCGCCCGAGCCCGCAGGGGCCCGGGGCCCCGTCGCCACGGTGAAAGCGGTGTCGCCCGGCTACCTGCCGACCCTCGGCATCACGCTCCTCCAGGGCCGCCCCCTGGCCGACAGCGACACCGCCGACCGACCCGCCGTGGCGGTCATCAGCACGAAATTCGCCGAGAAATACTGGCCGGGACGAAGCCCGCTCGGCCAGCGGTTCCACCGCGGCGATGGGCCCACGGGCGCCAAGGGGGAGTGGATCACCATCGTCGGGGTCGCGTGCCAGACCATGCAGGGCCGTTTCAACAACGACGTCACGCCGCAGGCCTACGTGCCCTACCAGCAGGCCGACCAGGATCTCGACCGGATGAGCGTGTTCCTGAAGGCACGCGGCGGTGACCCCGCCCTGCTGGCCCCGGTGCTCCGGCGCGCGGTGCGCGCGGTGCGCGACGACCTGCCCGTCTATTTCGCGCAGACGATGCCGCAGATGCTCGACGAGGCCGCGGCCTCGAAGAAGCTCATCGCGTGGATTTTCGGCGTGTTCGGCGCCGTGGCCTTCGGCCTCGCGGCTGTCGGGCTCTACGGGGTGATGAGCTATTCCGTCAGCCACCGCACGCAGGAGATCGGCGTGCGCGTCGCGCTCGGCGCCACGCCGGGCCAGATCATCGGGCTGATCCTCCGGCAGGGCGGTGCGCAGCTCGCGCTCGGCCTCGCGGCCGGGCTCGGACTCGCCGCCTTTGCCGGCCAGGCGCTCGCGACGGTTCTTTACGGCGTGAGCCCGCATGACGGCCCGACCTTCGGCGGGACCCTGCTGGCGCTCGGGCTGACAGGGTTGCTGGCGTGCCTGGTGCCGGCGCTGCGAGCGCTGCGGATCAATCCGGTGGAAGCGTTGCGCAACGAGTAGGCCCTGTCAGTCCGCGGCGGGGTTCACGTGGAGGGCAGGCCGGACACATCGTCGGGGCAGGCCCGACCCGACGCGGGGGTGCAGCCCGCGGCCGGTTCACCGGCCGGCGCGGCCGATGATCGCGAGCATCTGCCGGTTGGTCACGGCGTCCTTGACGGCGATGCGGATCGCGCGCGGCCCGAGCCGGGCGCCCATCCGGACGGCGTCGCGCAGAAACAGGCCCTCGATGCGGCAGCGGGCCACGACCGTCGCGGCATCGGGACCGGCGTCGGGCAGCAGGCAGAGCAGGAAATTCGCGATGCCCGGCAGCACCCTCCAGCCCAGCGCCTGCAGGCCGGTGGCGAGGTCCTCGCGGAGCACCGCGGTCTCATGGTAACAGGCCGCATAGTAGGCCGAAGCCTGCAGCGCCTGCACGGCGGCGACCTGCGCGGGCAGGCCGACGACCCACGGCGGCGTGATGGCACGCAGGGCCTCGAGCTGGTGCGGGCCGGCGCAAAGGTAGGCGACGCGCGCCCCGCTGAGCGCGTAGACCTTCGACATCGATTTGCCGACAATGACGTTCTCCGACGCGGCGGCGAACTTCTCGAGCGACCGGTTCTCGCCGGCATATTCGACGTAGGTCTCGTCCACCCAGACGCGCGTGTGCAGCGGCGCGGCGTGCAACACCCGTTCCAGCTGCTCGCGCGGCACATGCCGGCCCGTCGGACTGTTGGGATTCACGAGCGCGACCAGGTCGTAGCCTTCGGCCAGGGCGGCCTCGAGCCGGGCGGGGCTGACCTCGAAGTTGTCCGCCGGATCGAGCGCAAGGCGGTCCACGGTGCAGCCGATGACCTTTTCGAGCACGTGCGCGTATTCGCCGTAGGTCGGGTCCAGGATCAGGACGCGCGAGTCGGCCGTGAGCCAGTGGCGGAAGGCGCGGAAAATCAGGTCGGACGAGCCGGCGCCGGGCAGGATGTTCTCCGGCGCCACGCCGCGGGCGGCGGCGATGGTTGCGATCAGGCCCGCGCAATCCGTCGGCGGCGAGGTTCGCAGCAGCCACGGCAGGTGCGCCGACAGGGCCGCGACAACGCCCGGCGCGGGCGGGAACCACGCGTCGAGCACGTCGGCGTTGATGATGTCGTGCCGGCGCTCCAGCCGGTCGAACTTTTCGCCAATGACCGAGAAAGACTCGCCGCCGTGGAAGCACGCCGCCGGCGGGCGAAAGGGAAACGGCAGCCGCCACGCGGTGCGCGCCTCCAGCCGGTCCAGCACGGCGGAGAACTCGACCGTCTTCTGCCGCATGCCCGGAATGGTGCCCACCACCAGGTCATAGGTCACGGCGCCGGATTGGGTGGATAAGCCCACCGGCTGCAGCCCGACGTGCCGGTAAAGGTCCATGACCTCCCGGCGGCCGATGCCGACGATGCGCGTGCCGCCGTGCGACTCGACCCAGCGGTAGGCGGCATACATCAGCAGCGTGGCCAGCTCGCGGCCGCGGTGCGGCGAGAGCACCGTCAGCAGCCGAACCTCGTAGAGCCGGTCGTCGAAGGCGAAGGGCAGGGTCGTGCGCGCAAAATACTTGTCCACGGAGAACGAGGGCGCGCGGGGCGGGGTGAGGCTGACGAAGCCGGCGATCTCGCCGCCGCAGCGGGCCGTCAGGTAGAGGTTTGACTCGTCGAGCTTGTCGCGGAGGGCGCCGGCCGGGTTGACGGCGTGTTGCCCGAGTTCGCGGGCGTAGATCTCGTGGCGCAGGCGGAAGATTTCCTCGCGGTCCTCAGCGTCGGCCAGGCCGAGCACGAAGGAGGCCGCCGCTTGGGGAAAGGGGTAGACCTGGGCGCGGCGGTGGGACGCATCTGTCGGCGGGGTTCGGTTCATCGTATTATCCTCCGGGGGTTGTGAGCATCCTTTCCAGTTCGCGGTGGTTGGTCTTGCCGGTGCCAAGCTTGGGAATGCTGGTGACCACGACGACCTCGCGCGGGGCGCACAGGTTGCTCAGGCCCTTCGCCTTGATGGCCGCGCGGATGTCCGCCAGCGCCAGCCGGGACTCGTTGGTGACGGCGATGAGCTTCTCGCCCTTGTCCTCGTCGGGCCGGGCGATCACCGCCACGGTGCAGCGCTGGCCGAACTGCGGGAACGCGCCGGCGAAGGCGTCCTCGACCGCGGTGAGACTCACCATCTCGCCGCTGACCTTGGCGAAGCGTTTCATCCGGCCGCGGATGTGCAGGAAGCCGTCGGCGTCCACCGCCACGATGTCGCCGGTGTCATACCAGCCGCCGAGCGCCAGGAACTGCGCGTTGGGCTCGGGGTTCAGGTAGCCCCGCATGACGTTCGGCCCGCGGACGAAAAGCCGGCCGCCTTCGGTAACGCCCTCGACGGGCTCCAGCTTGCATTCCATGCCGGGCACGAGCCGGCCGGCGGAGCCGAGGCTGGGCTCCATGCGGGTGTTGAGGCTGATCATGGGGCTGCATTCGGTGGCGCCGTAGCCCTCGAGGATGCGCACGCCGAAGCGGCGCGCCCAGGTGTCGAGCGTGGCGCTCTGCACCTTCTCGGCGCCGGCGATGAGGTAGCGCACGGAGTTGAAGTCGTAGGCGTGGGCCTTGCGGGCGTAGCCGTTGAGGAAGGTGTTCGTGCCGAGCAGCACGGTGCAGGCGCGGTCGTAGACCAGCGTCGGCACGACGCGGTAATGCAGCGGCGAGGGATAGAGGAAGGTGTAACAGCCGCGCACCAGGGGGAACAGCGTGCCGCCCGTCAGGCCGAAGCTGTGGAACATGGGCAGCGCGTTGAAGAACCGGTCGTCGTCCGTCACGTCGATGACCGCGGTGGCCTGGCGGATGTTGGCGAGCAGGTTGCGGTGGGTGAGCGCCACGCCCTTCGGCACGCCCTCCGAGCCGCTCGTGAACAGGATGACGGCGGTGTCGTCCGGGCGCAGCGGTGCGGCGCGCAGGCCGGCGCCGGTCGAGAACGTGTGCCGGAGCAACGCGGTGAACTTGGCGAAGCCGGAAATTCCCGGGCTGACGTCCTCGAGGTGGATCAGCCTGATGCCGGCGGCCTCGAGCGGCGCCAGGTTGAGCCGCGCCTTGGCCAGGAACTGGTGCGAGGTGATGACGTGCTGCAGGCCGGCCAGCTGGGCGCATTGCAGCATGACCGGGATGCCGGTGGAAAAATTCAGCATCGCCGGAACCTTTTGCGCGGCCCACAGGCCGAGCAGCGTCATCGGCTGCGTGTTCACGTTGGGTAGCAGCACGCCGACGCGTTCACCGGGCGCCGGCCCGAACCGCGCGCGCCATTCGCCGGCGAGCACGTCCGCGCCGACCAGCAGCCGGCGGTAGGTCAGCTCCTTGAAAGTGATGTCCTCGAGCGCGATCCGGCCGGGGATGTTGGCGGCGGTCTCGCAGACGGCGGCGAGCACGTTGGCCGGGCCGTGCGCCATCTCGGTCTCGAACTGCTGCCGCGTCATGCGGTCGCGCAGCCAGGTGGTCACCTTCGCGCGGGCCGCGGCGTGGGAGAGATTGTCGAACACCGGCGCGGTGAGCACCGGGCTGAAATGGGCGGAGACGCGCGGGAACCACTTTCGCCAGCCTTGGTGCCGCACGAAACGGCCGCGGCTCGCGCCGCGCAGGTAGCAGGTGATGACCTTCGCGCCGGTCTTGCGGATGAGGAAGCCGGTGCCGTCATAGATCTTCATGAGGCTGCCGTTGAGCGTGATCCGCCCCTCCGCGAAGAGGACGAGCCGGCCGCCCTTCTCCAGGTAGTCGGACATGTCGCGCAGGGCGTAGGGCGAGGTGTTGTCCACCGGGAAGGTGCGGCGGTTGAGCATCATCTTCCGGTGCACCCAGCTCATCTCGGCGGTGGTGGACGAGGTGACGAACTTCCAGTCCGCGTCGAGCACCGCGCCGAGGAAGAGCCAGTCGAGCCACGACACGTGGTTCGGCACCAACAGCACCGGGCCGGGCGTGGTGAGCACCTCCGGGTTGAACGCGCGGAACCGGAAAAGAAGCCGGGCGACGAGGCGGAGCGGGATTTTCATCTCGGCGCATCCACCGGCCGGAAGTATCGCTCACTGAGTTGAGGCGCTTCGTCCGGAGAAGCCGGTTTAACATAGAGCTGCCAGGCAGCAGCATCCTGAATCCTGACTTGCCGGCCTTCCGCCTGGCTAATGCGATGATCAACAAAGGAAATCACATATTGGGTGAAGGGGACCAGCTTGAAGCTATGAGTCACCACACCCACGATCCGAAAGCGGCGGCCCGCAGGCATGTGGCCAAAATCTAAAATCCGATATGTGGAATAAATTCCCGGTGGAGGCATGATCAGGATGTGGTCCACTTCATTGAATTTTGGCGGGAGCTTCACCCCTCGGACCACAAATTCTTCTTTCAGCTCAAACTCCCGCCCGAGCATGCCGCGATAAATCGGCGAGTGGGTCGAATCGACCTCGGCCAACTGCACGCAGCCGACCTGCAGCGCGGTGCAAGCAACCAGCAGCATGAACCGGAGCCGGGGGGGAGAGGGTGGCGGCTTCACGCCGGTCGTGATGGATGATGGGCTCATGAGGAACGGTTGCTCCGGGTCAATTTCAACCAACTCGCGATCACCACGACGCCGAAGGCGAGGCCGAGGAACACGCCGCTGGGGCTGAGCCCGACCTTCACGCTGGCGAAAAGGTAGGCCCCGGCGGTCAGCATGCCGAGGTTGTCAAAGAGGTTCTGCACGGCGATGGTCTTGCCGAGCTTGTCCGGGTTGGACTCGGCCTGGAGCGCGGCGTTGAGCGGGATGAGGAACAGCCCGGCGGTCACGCCGGTGGCGATGAGCAGCAGGACGACCGGCACGACGAGGTGCAGCGGCCCGAGCTGCACCACCGGGGTGCGCCAGAAGGCGAACGAATTCACCGTGTAGAGCAGAGCGAGCATGCCGGCGAGGATGAAGCCGTAGGTCTGGGTGCGGCGCAGGTCGCCGACCGCGTGCAGCTGGCCGGCGAGGAGGCTGCCGGCCATCACGCCGACGCTGAGCCAGAGGCCGAGCAGGGCGATCTGGGTGTTGTCCGGCAGGTGCAGCACCTCGAGGCCCCAGGGTTGGAAATTGATCTTCATCGCCGCGCCGCAGACCCAGAACAGCGCCGTGCCGATGAGGATCCGGCAGAGCCGCGGCGCAGTCAGCAGATCGCGGAGATGGGTGATGAACTCGCCGACGCTGTCCGCGAGCCGGATGTGGGCCTTGTGCGGCGTGGGCGTCATGAGGGCGTTGAGCAGCAGCGCGCCGCCGAAGATGCCGCCGAGCACGCCAAAGGAGACGAGCACCCGGTCCTTGAACACGTCGGCCAGCACCGAGCCGCCGATGGCGCCGCCGAGGATGGCGACGAGGGTGAGCAGCTCGACCATGCCGTTGGCCTTGACCAAGCGCTCGCGCGGGAGGATCTCGGGGAGGATGCCGTATTTGGCCGGGCCGTAGAAGCACGCGCCGATGCCGACGACGAGGTAGCCGAGGCCCTGCCAGGTCGGGCCATGCCACACACTGAAGGCGCAGACGGCGGTGCCGAGGAGCTTGAGCAGGTTGCCGCCGACGAGCCACGACGTCTTGGCGTAACGGTCGTTGAGATAGCCGGCCAGCGGGGCGAGCAGCACATAGGGCACGAAGAGCAGGCTCGTGTAGATCGTGTTGCTCGTCCGCAGCTCGGCGGCGGTGATGGTCCCCGCCTTCTGCAGGTAGGTGAGCTGGCCGACAATGACGGCGAGGATGGCGTTGTCGCCGAACGCGCTCAGGAACTGGCCGGACAGCAGGAGCGGGTAGTTGCGGGAGGGGGGCATGCGTGGAGGGAAGGCCGGCCTAGAGCTGGTGCTGCTGGACCATCTGCCGGGCGCGCTCGAGCGGCAGCGGCTTCACGGTCTTCATTTGCTCGAGCTGACGCCGCTTGGCCTCCGGCACATGGAATCCCCGCACCAAGAGGTCGGTCACGTCCACGCGGTCCGCGGCGGGCACGCCGGCCAGCGCCGCCTCGTCCCATTGCGACACCACCCGCCGGACGCCCGCCTCGCGCATCAACGCGGGCAGACGGTCCCCGAGGCCGGTGAGCACACGGTTGATCGGTGCGGTGCTGAACACTTGCATGTGCAATTCATCCTGACGGGCGGAGAGCTGCTTGGCGAGCGACTGATGGCGGGGCAAGTCGCCCTGTTCCTTGGCCCGGCGGGCCTCCTGAATCAGGGCGTTCAGGCGGGCTTGGTGGGACTCGTCCCAGAAGGCGGCAAAGGCGACGAGGCGCGAATCATAGGTGCCGACGCGTTCGCCGGCGGACACGGTTTCAACCAAGGCGGGAGGAGGCAGCATCCCGACCAGCAGGGCGGGGATCAATCCCAGGTGATAGAGGCAGGTTTTCATGACGGCCCGAGCATACCCGAATCGCGGCCGGGGCCGTTAATCGATAAACCCAATGCAAACCATTGAGCGGTCTGATGGAACAGGGCAGGGCGGAGCCTCAGAAGCGGGCGCGGAAGGATATTTTCAGGAAGCCGGCCGTGTCGCCGTCGAGCCGATAACCGCGCTGGTGGTAGTCAAAGCGGCGATCGGCCACGAGGCCCGCGTCGACGGAGAGCGTGGTGGCGTCGGCCAGCTTGAAGTCGAGGCCGGCACCGATCCGGATCTCCCGGTAGTCGAGCAGCGTGCCGCCCAGGGCGGGCATGACGGCCGGGGCGTGCATAACCCGGTAGCTGCCGCCCTGGAAGCTGGCATCGGCGCGCAACGCGAGCCCGTCGCCCAGCCGCCGGGTGATGCCCGTGCGGGGGAACCCGAGGTCGAATTCCCAGTCGGGCGCGAATTGCCAGCGCACGCCAAGCACCGGCAGCACGGGATTCTTGGCAAACGCGTTGAGGCTGAGCGCAAAAGTCCAGGTGAGATCGGGCCCCGCCGTGTAATTCGCGGTCAGGAGCACGGGCACGTTGAGGCTGCGCGTGCCGAGCTGCTTGAAGTCGCTGTAGAAACCGGGGCGCGCGAACAGCGCCATCGTCCAGTCGGGATCGAGCGTGCGGATGAGGCCGAAGTTGACCGAGAGCACGGACAACTGATCCGGCAGCGGCACGGCGGCATCGGCGAGCAGGAGATTGGTGTCGTAACCGAGGCCGTAGGCCAGCTGCAGTCCGGTCCGGAGCTCATGGCGTCCGGACAGGCTGACCTCGGCGTGATGAACGGCCACGCCACCGACCACGCCGCCGTGGTCAAGGTCGGACTTGGTCGAATAGGAGTAATTGCCGGCGGATGTCTCGAGCAGTGCCGGACGAAAGACCGCCGAAGGCGGCTGCTGGGCGAAGCCGGTGACGGCGGTGAAAAGTCCAGCCGCCGCGAGGGCGGCCAGCGCGAGGAGGCGCGGGGATTGGGTTTCAGTTTGCATGGGCGGAGGGGAAAACGGATTCAGTGGAGGAGGCATCAGGACTTGGCGGCGGGCGTCGGTTTAATGTGCAGCGGACCGAGCGGAGTGAGGTCGATGGTGACAACCCAAGGGTCGGCCCCGGCGCGGCCGTAAAGTTCCAGCCGCTGGGGGGCCGGCGAGATCCGGAAGAAAAAGCTGCCATAGGCTGTCCCCTGGGGGGCGAGCGTCAGCGGCAGCACGAGGCGGCGACGCTTGAACTCGTCCTCGATGGCGTGTCGGCCGTTGACATTTCTCACCACCGTGCCCGTCACCCACACCGGGAGCACCATCAGGCCGGCGATGGCCCCCGGAATACCCGCCACGCCCGCCCCGACGAAGGCCGCACTGGCCGCGAGGGTGGCACCCGTGTAAAGCCCGCCAATCTGGATGACGACATCCTTTGCGCCCCGGTTGAGCTCCTCCGCGCGCGAAAGGCTTTGCTTCTCGAGCAGCCAGGGATTGTCGCCGGGAGCACTGCGCTCCTGGTGAAAATCGACGATCTCAACGGACTCGAGGACGAACGGGACGTCGCCGGGATTGGCGAGGCTGACGCAATATTCGTCCCAGTAGGCGTCGCGTTTCCATGAGCCGGGCCCGCGGAAGATGACGACGGCGCTGACGGTGGCCCTCAGCGCCGGCTGCCCGGCGGAGAGTTCGAGGGGCAGCGCCGCCGGCGTGTCCTTCTTGGCGGATTTGTAGCGGGACGAGACGCAGCCGGTGAGCGCGAGAACGAAAATCGCCGCGAGGGCGATCAGTGCGGCGCGGCGCGGAAGTGGGCGATCAGTTTTCAGGGGCGGAAGGGGCCGGGACGCGACCGCTAGAGCAGTTTAAATAATACTGTGTCCGTCGGTGGTCGCCGATTTCCACATCGGCGACCTGTATTGCCAATCAGGCGCCGGTATGGAAACCGGCGCCCACCTGGGCAAAAACGGCTACACTCATATTTAATATGCTCTAGCATCGCGCAGGGGTGTGGCACCATGGGATTGTTGGAGACGGGACGCCAGATAAAGTCTTCGGCATCGTGGTTTAACCGGCGGCAAGAAGGAGAATCATCCCCACAAGCAAGGCCAGGGCGACGATCCGGGGGAGTTGGTTATCGATATTCATGGGGTGGTGCAGCGTGGACTCAAGCTCCGGGCGGTTTGGCCTCATGGGAGTCGGGCTCAGTCGCGACGAGCGCGGCGAGGAGCGCGAGGATGAGGACGGCGGTGAACACGCCGCGCAGCATACCCGAACCACGGCCGGCGCCGTTAATCGATAAACCAAATGGAGGCCATTGAGCGGGGTGATGGAGGAACGCAAAGCGGGCGGCCCGCTTGCGGGCGCACCTTTCGGCGCGAGCAAGCTTGCTGGTCCACAAAGCTCGGAAACTGCGTTGCGTCACCGGGGCGGGGCTGCTGGGGTGGTGCGCCATGAACATCCACCACCTGGAGCTGTTCTACTACGTCGCGCGGCATGGCGGCATCAGCCGCGCGGTGCGCAACATGCCCTACGGCATCCAGCAGCCGGCGGTCAGCAGCCAGATCCTGCTGCTCGAGCAGGATCTCGGGGTGAAGCTGTTCGAGCGCAGCCCGTTCAAGCTGACGCAGGCCGGCGAGGAGCTGCGCGAGTTTGTCCGGCCTTTCTTCGAGAACCTCGACAAGATTTCCCAGCGGCTGCGCCAGCATTCCGCGCCGCAATTGCGGGTCGCCGCCTCCGAGCTCGTCCTGCGCGACTACCTGCCGGCGGTCGTGGAGCGGCTGCGGGCGGCGGAGCCGCGCCTCCGGCTGGGCCTGCGCTCGGGCTACCAGGCGGAGATGGAGAAATGGCTGACCGACCGCGAAATCGACCTTGCCGTGGCCTCGCTCGACGCGAAGCCGCCGGCGCACCTCCGCTGCCTGCGGCTGCTGCGGATGCCGCTGGTGCTGCTCGTGCACAAGAAATCAAAGATCCGGTCGGCCGCGGAACTCTGGGCGCGCGGCGAGATCGATGAACCGCTCATCTGCCTGCCGCAAACCGAGGCGATGAGCCGGCTCTTCCGGAAGGGATTGAAACTCCGCCATGTGGACTGGCCGCAATCCATCGAGGCGAGCTCGATGGACCTGGTGACGCGCTACGTGGCCAACGGCTACGGCATCGGTCTGAGCGTGAATGCCATCGAGGTGGTGAAGCATCCCGCGGTGCGCGTGCTGCCGCTCGACGGCTTCGAGCCGGTGGAGGTTGCCGTCCTGTGGAATGGCGCACCCACGCCGTTGATCCGCGCGGCGCTGGGGGCGATGCGAGATTTCGTGCACCGGACCTGGCCGCAGTGGCAGTGCGACGACAAGCTGCCGGAGTGAGGATATGAGGCGGGGTCGCTGATCCCGCCCAACCGCACGCGGAGTGATTCTGGCTGTGGGGGGCGGTCGATGACCGCCGGACGGCGCTCATAGAGCGCCGCTACACCCGTTACTTCCGGACGCGGACGGTCTGGCGATCCTGGTTGAGCCCGAGGGTGAGTTCGTCGGGCGTGATTTTGATCACCTGGATGTAGGCGGTGCGGCCCCGGCTCTCGATGGGGATGGTGTCACCCGCCTTGCACAGGGTTCCGTTGAGGGTGAGGAGCGGCACGCCGTTGCGGACGGTCACGCCGCTGATGCGCAGGGCGGCGGCGAATTTCGCCAGCGTGTCGGCATCGCTCTCGTCGGGCACCGTGGGCACGACAGTATCAACCGGCCCCCCGGACGTGTCCTCCATGGGCGGAAGGTCCGACGGGCGGTAGAAGGGATTCGGCAGGCTGGCCGGCAGCGGGGCGGGATTCCGCCGCTGGTCGAGCAGGGCGGAGATGCGGTTCTTCGTGAGGGCGTAGCGATCCGCGACGCGTTTCAGGGCAAGGGCCGTGGCCGTGTCGACCTTTTCCGCCGCCGGGGCGGGGCCGGCCGCCAGCAGCAGGGCCAGGAGCAGAAGCAAAGCGTGGTAAAGGCCGGGCTTCATGGGCGGGCGAGCAGTTCGACGGAGAGCTCCATGGTGACGAGTTCGACCGGGGGCGCGGCCGGGGCGCTCGCCGCGGCCCCGGCGGCCGGGGCGGGGCCCTCGCGGCCAGCGGGGGCCGAGCCGGCCTCGCTCTGGGTCAGGGCGAAGGTGCGGATGCGGAGCTGGCGCGGCCCGGTCTCCAGTTCGTGCAGCAGGCGGATGATCTGGCGGTAGGAGCCGGTGGCCCGGAGGGAGAACGGCACGGGCTTGAACGGGCTGTCCGGCGGCTGGGGCTGGGAGCTGAGCTGGTTCATCTGGGAGAACCGGAGGCGCGCGACCGACTCGATCGAGTAGAAATACCCGAGGTTTTCCGCCAGGTCGGCCTCGTTGATGAGATTCCGCTCGATGAAGTTCAGGGCCTCGGTGACGGTGGCCGTCTCGGCCGCGATGCGCGCCGCGCCCGTGAGCGTCTGCAGCATGTCCTCGCCGTTGCGCCGGAGCTGGTCGTGGCTGGCGGCGAGGTCGTGCTGCCGCTGCCAGAGGTAATACGAGGCGGAGCCCATGAGCATGATAATGCTGAGGCTGGCCACAATGACGGGATTGCGCCAGGTGAAGTCGAGGAGCTGCAGCCACCGGGCGTTCATGACGCGGGCGCCTCCTTCAGCTTGCAGGCGATTTCAAAGGTCATGATCTCGTTGGTCTCCTCGCGCTCGAGGGAGACCAGCGCGATGGTGGCGAAGAGCGGCCCGATGGCCGGATCCTTGCGCAGGTCCTCGACGTAGCGCCCCAGGGTCTGGGCGGCCGGCCCGGAGGGCTCGTGAAGCTTGCCGCGCAGGACGACCCCGTTGGGGAAGCCGTTGATGCTGGTGAAGTTCATCCGGGGCAGGCGGGTGCGGCCGACATTGAGGACGAAGGCGGAGACCGGGTAGGGCGCGGCCATCAGGTTGTAGGCCTGGTCGAGGCGCACGACCTTGGCCTCAAGCTTCTTGGTGGCGAAGTTCAGCTCCGCGAACTGCCGCCGGTGCGAGGCAATCTGCTCCTGCCAGTAGCTGATTTCGCTGCGGAGGGAGCCGCTCACATAGACCTGCCAGAGGGTGAAGATGAGCACGCCGCTCGCCAGGGTGGCGGCGATCAGGTTGACCAGGAAGCGGCCGCGGATGAGGTCGTCGCTGGGCAGCTGGGCGGACATCCGGCAGTCGAGGTGCCAGGGGGCGACGTAGGGATTGCTTTCAGCCTTGGAGGTCATCGGGTTTGATGGCGCCGGCGCCGGCGATGAGGCTGAGGGCGCCCAGCCAGTGGGCGCCGAAGGGCGGGACGCCCTCGGCGACCGCGATGTTGACGGTGGGCAGCCACGCGGCGCAATCCATGGCGAAGGGGGTGCGGCCGACGACCTGGGCGAGGGGCTCGGTGATCCAGGAAAGCGCGGGGGGCAGGTAGGCGCAGTAGATTTCACCGACGGGCTGGCCGGTGGTCATCTCGTAGGAGTCGACGAGGGGCTTGAGGTCGCGGCCGATGGCGCGGACGAACTTGGTGGCGCGGAGCAGCAGCTCCTCGTCGGCGAGCTGCAGGCGGTCGCGGATCTCGGCGGCGGTGTTCAGCCCGAATTCCTTGCGGGCGGCCTGCACGATGGAGGCGAAGCCATGACGCACGGCCGCGGGGGTGTGCACGCCCTCCTTGCCGAGGATGTAGGCGGTGGTGTGCTCGTGCTCGATGACGACGACGACGATGGCGCGCTTGTCGTCGCGCCGGGCCTTGAAGTCGGCGATGCTGCCGAGGAGCGGGAGGACGCCCTGCTCGAGGCGGTAGGGCAGGAGGCGGTGGTCGAGGAGGCGCTGCTGGACGCGGTGGACGTTGGTATGCGACACGCCGCAGATAAGGGCGGGGCGCTGGGCGCCATCGGCGCTGACGAGGGCACCGTCCTGCGGGCTGAGGGTGGCGAGTTTCCAGCTGTCGGGGTTCTCGATCTTGTATTGCTCGCGGACGAGGCCCGCGAGGTAGGCGGGCTCGGCGAGCTTGCGGGCCTGGATGCTCTCGCGCTGGATGAGGCCCTCGGGCGGGACGAAGCTGCAGATGACGGGCACCCAGGCGTTCTGCTTCTCGAAGTTGGAGTCGAGCCAGCGGCGCAGGCCGGGGTCGTCGTCGCTGTCGAACGCCGCGGCGCAGTCGAGGGTGACGGGCGTCTCCTCCATGCGCGTGATGCCGGCGGCGAGGATCTGATACGGATTGATCTCGATCAGGAGGCCGCGCCGGGAGTGGCGGTTGAACGGGTTGGAAAGGCTCAAAAAAGTGGGAGGTGGCTGCCGGGTAACTAGTCAGGCCGGGAGGCCGGCGTCAAGGTGGACGGGGGGAGGTGAGGCGGGAGCAGGGGAGAGAGACTTGAGACCTGAAACCTGAGACCTGAAGCGGGAAACCCGCTGCGACCCGAGTCAGCCATGGAAATGATCACTGGTTTGAGACTCAGGTTTGCTCCGCCATCTCCGCGCCGGGCGTTCCGTCAAGCTTCAGCCGAGGTATTCGCGAAGGTGGGCGGCGAGGTATTCGTAAACGATGGCCCGGGGGGCGGCGTAGAATACCCGGATGCGACCCGCATGGTGGCGATAGATGAAGCGATGATCCCCGACCCGGAGCCGGTGGAAGCCGGCGAGTTCATCGCGCAGAGGCTTGGTGTCCCCGCCAGGCAGCGCGCCGAGCGCCGCCTTGGCCCGCCGCCGGGTTTCCGGAGGAAGAATGCGAAGATAATCCCGCACCTCTTCCTTGATGACGACCTCAGACTTCAACGAAAGACAGGGGGTAATATCTGCCTTTGCCGGCTTTCTCCTTCTTCAGGGCCGCCATGAACTTGGAATCGGCGAGCAGTTCCATGGTCTCGATCATGCCCCCGAGGCGTTCCGCGGAGATGACGTGGACCACCGCGCGCTCGTGGCGGGTGATGGTGACGAGGGCGCCGGACTCGGCGGCGCGGACGGCGGCGGCCGTGTCGCGCTGGAGCTCCTTGACGCTGTATGTATCTTTCATGCGGAAAAGATGTATTCTTTCCGGGCCCGGCGTCAACCCTCGTGACGGGGCGGACGGGCCCGGGGGGAAGTTGTAACGTAATACGTTACAAACCGGCTTGGGCGGAAACCTGGGCGGGGGGAGCGGAGAGCGGGGAGCAAAGAACAAGGAACCAACCCGGTGAGGCAGGGGGACTTGACGAAAACCTGAAACCTGAGACCGGAAAATCCGAGTCCAAGGGCCAAGCCCTAAAGCCCGGAACCCAGACCCAGACCCGCTCAGAGCAGGCGGCTGGCGGCCTCGAGGGCGGCGGAGAAGTGGGGAAGCTTTTTCCGGCGCACGTAGGCTTCAAAGCGGCGGATGGCTCCGGGGGAAAGCTTGACCGTCTTGGGCCGCCGGCCCAGGGGCTTGCGGCCGGCGCCGGGACGCGCCCCGCCATGGGTGACCACGGCCCGGGCAAGATCGAAATAATCAAGGACGCGCCGGCCGGCCTCGAAGCGGGCGTCAAGGTTGGCGACGGTAGTGCGAACACGCGGGCGCTTGGCGGTTTTCATCGGGCGGTCAGCCGCGCGGTGGCGACGACGGATAGGGTGGTGCCTTGTTTACGGGCCTCGGCCCGGAGGGAGCGGAGCACCGCAGGCGGGAGCCGCAACTTCACTGGACGATTGCCGGTGGGCTTGCGACCGGCGCCGAGCCGCCGGCCGCCACGGCCGACGATGCGGTAGTGCCCGGCGGCGATCTTCTCAGGAGTGATATCTTCCTGATCGGAGAAATCGATCAACGAGTCGTCGGCCTCCATGGCCGCGAAGCGGGCCTTCTGCTCGGCGGTGAAGGGCTTGGCCTTTGCTTGGGCCTCGGCGAGAGTTATTTTAACGAGTGGCATGGTAGTGCTTCCTTTCTTGGCGACTGGCCAACCGGGCGGAGATGAGGCGAGTGACGCCAACCCGGTCAGTATGAGTGATGGTGAAGAGGCGGCCTTGGACGAGGCCGGTGGTGTTCTCCCGGTGTTCGGCGGTGTGCCGGGCATCGGTGATGGTAAGACGGGCAGGATCGGTGAAAACAGCCATAGCTTGGGCAAAATCCACGCCATGTTTGGCGAGGTTGGCGGCGGCCTTGGCGGCGGCCCACTCGAATTGCATGCTTGAAAGGTGGGCCCACAATTCAAACGACGCAAGACCTTTCGGACCCGGGCCGCCGGGGGCCGGCGTCAAGGTGGACGGGGACGTGAGGGGAGGGGGAGAGTGAAAGTGAGAGTGAGAGTGAGAGTGACGGGGGGCGGGGGCGGACGGCGGAGGGCAGAAGTGGCATCGGCTTCCGGCCGATGGTTTGGGTTTGGATCTGCGGCAGGATGCCGCAGCCACGCGGACCGGATCGAGCCGGGGTGGCATCGGCTTCCAGCCGATGGGGCCGGGGTGGGTTCGGCTTACAAGCCGAGCTGCCGGACCAGCTCTTCCACGCTGAGTTTGTGATGCGCGGCGACACTTTTGAGAAGGCCCGAGAGTGTGCCGGTTTTGACCGGGTGATGATTTGGCACGACCTCGTGATTTTCACCGCCTTGCTGGGTGGTCACGCGCACATGCGATCCCCTTTGCCGGTCCACTTGATAGCCAAGCTTGCGCAAGGCCTTGACCAGTTCCGGCCCGGAGACGTCGCGCGGCAGCTTCATCGCGCCAGCACTTCGTCGCGGACGAAGTGGAGACGGATAACCTTGGGGGCGTCCATCGTCTCATCAAAGTAGCAATCGACGGCCTCCTTCACATTGGCGCGCAACTCTTCCAAAGTCTCGGCCTGCGTATGCACGCCGACCCCCAAGGCCGAGGCGGTGAAGCCGCCATCGATCTCGTCCTCGCGCACGTCGAAAATGATTTCTTTCATGCGGGAAGCAGTATTCCTCCAAGGGCGGTAGTCAACCCCGTTGGCCCGGAGGGCCGGCGTCAAGGTGGACGGAAGGCGGGAGGAAACCGGAGACCGGGAATTTGAAACCGGAGACCGCTCGAGAAACCGGAGACCGGCGGAGAAACCTGAGATCTGAAACCTGAGACCTGAAATCTGCCATCCGGGGCAGCTGAGGGATTACCCTCTGATTTGAAATTCAGGTTTGCTCCGCGCATCTCCGCGCCGGGCGCTCCGTCAAGTTACCGTTTCAGGTTTCTCCCCGAGCTTACGGCATGGTGGCCAGCTCGATGGCATCAGTCAGCTCCCGCCACTCCGTGATGCCATAGGGCTGGTCCACTCCGCCGAAGGTGGCATAGCGCAGGGAGGTGTCGTAGTGGATGTTCAGATTGGCGCCGCTGTAGGTGATCTTGTTCGCGGAGACGGCCCCGAATATTTCGGTGTTATTATTGTCGTTATAGTAACCGGTGGAACTCGTGCTGTAGGGGATATAGATGACGCCATACAGATCATTCACACCCTCGCTATAAAAATGGGTAGCGTTCGATGTGGTGTCACTGATGATGATCAGGGACCTTGGATCGGAGTTGTAACTCAGGATACCTTCGCCACCGACATCGGCCTTGAAGGCGCCGGCGACATGGATTTCCGCCGAGGCGGTGCTGGCGATGTCGATCCTGCCGGTCGAGCCGGACGCCGTGATGAAGAGATCGCCGTTCACATACAGGATGACAGGCCCGTTGATGCGCAGAATGTTGAGGGTAGCGGTGCCGATCGTGAGATTGCCATTGTAGTAGTAGCGAGACGGGACGGTATCTCCCGCGGCGCCAATATTCATGGTATATTCCAAATATAGTGGGGTGCCCTTGGGCGTGGTGGCCCAGTTCGCGGCCAGGCCTCCCGCGCCACCGGGCAGCGTTTCGAATTTCGGGATATAGGGGCTGCGGCTGATCCGTGAGAGGTCGATGCTGGGCGTGGCGGGGCTGGTGAAGCCCTTTACGCTGCCGCCGCTGGAAAAAAGCGGGGCGTAGGGGCTGGTCGTGCTGGACGGGGCGGCGACATAGCCCTTCACAACCGTGCTGGTGAGGCTGACCGCTGTCCCGGAGGTGTCGCCCGCCGCCGCCACGGCGGAGTAGTTGGTCGCGGTGTTTTGGTGGAAGACATAGGTGCCGTAATTGGAAACGCCGCCAATACTCGTGCCGCCGCCTTGGACGGCAATGGTGCCTTGGGTGGAATCGTAGCTGTCCACCGTGCCGCCGCTGCTCGCACTGATCGTGGTGGCGCTGGCGGCGGCATTGGGAAACAGGGGGGCCGGGGCGATGGTGGCGCGCAGTTGTGTCCGGATGGACGGGCTGCCCACGATATTGACCGTGCCCTCGGCATAGACGACCGGCGCGCCGGTCGTGACGCCCCAGGAATTGGTCCAGCTGGCGGTCCAATACGTGGTATTGTTGGGTGATTTGCCCGTGTTGGCCGAGAGACATTTATACCACACTCCGCCGTAGCATTTGTAGTCGCCGGCCGCGTAAGCCGTGGTGGCGATCCATTGATAGCTGGCCGTGCCGGTGTTGGCGCCGATCCACCAGGTGGTGGCCGTGGCCGGATTCCGGCCGGAGTTGCCGTTCTGGAGGCTCAGATACCGCACGCCGTTGTAACGCACCGTATCGTTCAGGCCGTATTGCCGGCCGGAATCCCAGGCATTGGAGTAAAGCGGGGCGGTGGCCCAGTAGGTCGTGTTGGTGGGAGTGATCGTGCCACTCGCGGTATGCGCGAGGATGCAGCGATACCACCGGGACATCGCGGTGTAATAAACGGCATCGCCCGGGTTGTATTTATAGCCGCTGGTCCTGGCGTGCATGTTGCCCGTCAGGGCAAGGTTCCAACCGCCCATATGACGATACCAGTTGCTGCCCGCATAATAAAATATGTTATTCGAGGTGTTGTTGACCGTAAGACCCCGGAAAAACAATGAGAGATAGGGCAGGGCATACGTGCTGGTCCAGTTGCCGGAACTGGTGGCCCAGTCGACGTAGGTATGGGCGGTGGTGCAGCGATACCAAGTGCCGCCATAGTTGATATAGCCTCCCACGTAATACTTGGCCCCAACGACGACCGTGTCACCGGGAGCTGCAGGAGTGGTTGACGCAGTCGGTGCAGTCGGTGCAGACGGTCCGGTCGGTGTATAGGCATCTATCCAAATGGGGGTCCACATCGTGGTATCTGCGCTGGGGGCCGTGCTGCTCGTGCCAGATTGCCGGCAGTAAAACCATGCGTATATTGTTGAAAAGTTGGTGTAATAGACAATCGACCCGCGCGTGTAGACGGTGCCAGGGGACCAGGCCAGCGACACGGTCTGGACATTGCTAGTCCAGTTGGCCGTGTCCGAGCCGAAGCTGGCGCTGCTGGTGTGAGCGGTGGTGCAGCGATACAAGGACACGTCGCCGCTGGTCGGGTCGGTATAGGAAACGACGTCGTAAATACTATACGCCGTGCTGCTGGCCCACGCGCGCTGGGTGGGGATCGCCACCCAGGCATAGGAATCGCTGCTGAAGGTGGTGGCGTGGCTGGTGTGGGCGGTGATGCAGCGATACCAGATGCCCTTGTAGTTCACCATGTCGTATTGGGAGTAGGACGAGCTGGTCCGCCACGTCCACGGCATTGGGTTCGTGACCCACCAGGTCAGATTCGTCGCGCTGGGCGCCTGGTTGGTATTGTTGTTCCGGACCGAGCGATACCAGATGCCATTGGAGCCCACGAGATCGTTGATGCGATAGGGTGTGGTGGAGCTCCACGTGGCGTCGAGCTGGTTGGCGTTGTAGTTGTCGACGCGGATCTTCACCGAGCCGGTGACGCCCTGGCCGAACGTGCCTGCCGGGAAAGTGAGGTTGCAGGTGGCCGTGGTGCCGCTGACCGTCCAATCCGCCGCCGGGCCGTTGGACCAATCGCTGAAGTCGTTTTTGTTGAAGGCCCGCAGCCCTTCCTCCAGGCCCATGTCCGCGAGCTGCTGGCTCAGCGCCGTCTGGGCATTGCGGTTGCTGAGGCTCATGGCGCGGGAGCAGACGGCGATATAGCCCGCGAGGCTGATGCCCAGCACCGTGACGAAACACAACGCCACGAGGAGCACGGAGCCCGCCTGCGATGGGGAACGGAAACGCATCAGGGGAGAAAGGTCCGGTTGCGGAGGATCATCCGGGCCGACTTCGCCTGGTAGGTGGCCGTGGTGGGACTCCGGGTGTCGCCCGGGGAGGCGTTGCCGTTCGTTGAGCTGAACTCAAGGGTCAGCTGCTTGATGCCGGGCAGGTAATTGGCGTAGGTGGTGTATTCATTGCCCGAGGAGTCGCAGTAGCGGATCGTCAGGTCGCTGCGGGTGGCAACGGAGGTGTTGTGGATGTTCCGGAGCCGCAGCAGGGTGAGCGAGGAAACAGTGCTCCCATTATAGACGCACCGGGTGAGGGCATTGGCGGGCATCGTGACACTGCTCCCGCTGATGGTGACAGTGGCGGACGACGGCGTGTTGTTGTAATAATAGGTGATGGTGTTGGTGCCGGACGAGGAGGGGACGGTGAGCGAAAAGCGGATGGCGCTCAGATTGGCCGTGTCGGTGAGGTCGCTGGCCATGCGGACATCCCGGGCAAAGTAGGCGAGGGTGCGGCGTCCCTCAGTTTCGAGCTGCTGCTGATTGGCCAGCCGGGCGAGCCCGCGGCCCATATAGATGTAGCTCGACAGCACGGCGGCCATAATGGCGGCTGAGAGGGTCGCCCCCACCAGGAGTTCGACCAAGGTGAAGCCCTGTTTGGAGGAAAGATGTTGGCCACGAGAAGTCACGAGAAGGCGCACAAATGGATCAATGCAGTTTGCCGCGGATAGCGCGGATTGGCACGGATACGGAATCCAGCATCCGCGAATATCTGCGTGATCCGCGGAGAATTGCTTCTGCAGGAAAGCAGATCAGGCAATCGGTGTGTATCTGCGTCCATCTGTGGTTAAAAATGATCGGTGGATTTGGGTTCGGATCACGAACGCTGCAGGTTGAGGTTGAGGCCGTATTTGCCAAAAAATCCAACCCCCTTGCGCACATAGGTGCGCCGGATGGGGGCATTGCCGCTGAAGCTAAGCTTGTTCAGCCAAGAGCCGCTGGCCGCGGTCGCCGCGGCTGTCGTGCCGCTTTTCTGCCAGGTGACGGTGAAGGTGACCTGGCACATGCTGCCGACGACAACATCACTCACAGAACGCTCCAGCTTGATGTAGGGATTGGTGCTGTTGGAGGTATCGGTCGTCAGGCCGCAGGCCGTGATGCCGGTGCTGAACTGGCTGTCGATGGTGATGACTGTCGGACCGGCGGCATAGGCATCGATGGTGGCAAAATCGACGAGGCGGAGCTTGCCCAACTCGTGGTTGATGATCTGGGCCGCGAGATTTTGCCGGCGGGCGGTGGCCAGCATCTCGGAGCCGATGGTGATGGACTGGATCATGCCGATGAAACCCACGACGAGGATGACCGCCGCCATCATCACCTCGACAATGGTGAACCCATTCGACGCGCTTCGCTTGCTCAGGGCAGGCCCGTTCGACGCGCTTCGCTTGCTCAGGGCAGGCCCGTTCGACGCGCTCAGGGCAGGACCCTGTTCAATCAACTCAGGGCCAGCGCCAGCGGGGTGGCGCCCGCCGTCGCCCTGCGGGCTTCCGCCTTCGCCAGGCTTCGGCGAGACAAGATGGCGAGGCTCGTCCCCGCGCGGTGCGCGAGGCGAGGAGTTGCTGAGAGGGAACCGCATGAATGGGGAATGGAGCCTGATGCCGCTAGGGTTTAGCGGGCTGAAGAAATGGCGCAAGCGGTGAGTGGGGTGGAGGCGGGGCAGAGGGGCCCACCGAACACACCGAATATTTAACACAGAGTGCGCAGAGGTCGCAGAGACTGATAGGGTTTGCCGGGTCACCCGTTCCCTCCGTGCTCTCTGCGGGCCCTGCGTTTAAAAATCTGCCTTCCGGGTGTTCTGTGGACACTCGGACCTGATCCTGCGGCTGGAAGCCGCAGCCACGGGCATGCGCCCAAGCGGCTCGTCAGGGACGACTCGCCCTACCCATTGAGCCCCCGTTGTCACTTCCCTGGGTAGTCCTCATCAGTAGCTCCGCGTGACGATCGCGCCGGTCTTGTCGCGGAACACGATGACCTTGTTCGCGGGGTCGAGGTGGTCGAAGGTGATGCCGAGGGCCCGGTTGATCTCGTCGCCCTCGTAGACCAAGCGGCCGTTGAGCATGAGGCGGTGCGGCGGGCTCTGGAAGACGCCGCTGATGTTTTGTTTCACGATCCAGAAGAAGAACGAGGCGTGGACCACGGGGCCGCCGGCGGGCGAGGCGCTCGAGATGACGATGCCGCCGGGGAGCTTCACCTGGGCGGGCGCCTCGGGCTCAGGGGGCGGGTGTCGCCCTGTTCCGGCCTGCTGGCCGGCCGGGGTTTGTCCGGCGGTCTGCTCCGCAACCGCCGGCAAAGGAGCCGGGGGCTGGGGTCCGGGTTTTGCGCCCGCGTTCTTTTCCGCGAGGGCAAGCAACGCCGCGCGGGACACGCCCTGCTCCTCCGGTTTGTCCTCGCCGGCGGCCGCGGCCGCGCGGGCCGCGCTGACGCCGGGCGTGGCGCCGGTCGGGGCGGCGGCAAAGGGATCGACGACGACGTGCTCGGCCTGCTTCGTTTTGCCTTGGTCGTCGGCGATGACCTTGTCCAGCACCCCGACACGCGCGTCGCTGGCCGCGACGACGTCCTTGGTCTTGCCGATGGCCTGGGCGGGGATGGCCAGGATCTGGTTGACGAAGGTGAAGGGAGTTGGGGCGTGCTTCTTGTCGGTGGCCCATTCCCGGGCCTTGGGGTTCAGGGCGATGAGGGCGAAGTAGCCCATGATCAGCAGCACCGTGAAACCGAAGCACATCTTGACGAGGCAGCCGGCGTATTTGGGGATGGTGAAGGGCTTCTTCGGGGCGCGCATCGCGTAGTCGATGACGGGGCCGGGCGGCTTGGGCAGCACAGTTCCGGCTGGCGGGGGCGCCGGGGGCGCCGACGCAGGCGGCAGGGGGGGTGCCGACGCGGGCGGCGGAGGGGGAGGGGGTGACACCGTTGTTTGCCGCTGCAAACCCGGTGTTTGTCCGGCGGGTTCCCGTTGCTGGCTGCTGCCAGCCCGGGATTTGTCCTGACCGTCGTCAGGCAAATGTTTCGCATCCGCCGGCAAAGGCGCACTGCCCGGTGGTTTTTCTTCACTCATGAGCCAAAGGTCAGGACAACATCCACGGGTGCAAACCCAAGGCTAAAGATTCACATCAGGCAAAGGGCGCAGCAAGCCTGCGCCCCTACGGGTGGAGGGCTCGCGTCCCTGCGAGCCGCGGCCCGCAGAGACGCGGGCCCTCCAAAGATGAGTCCGCCGGTAGGGGCCGTTGCCCTCAACGGCCCTCAAGGGCGCTTGGTCCGCCTTCGCCAAGGCTGCGGCGCGACAAGGGGCAAGCGCCCCTACCAAATTGGATTCGTATCCGTGTTCATCCGTGGTCAATAACCTCAGGACGACGGGCTGGGTTAACGATCGCCCCGTTGCCGCGTTCTCGCGGCCCGGGGTTTGTCCTGAGAACTCCGCCTGCCGCCGCCGTGCTCCGCACTCTGGCGACCGAGACGGCGGATTCTCAGGCAAACGCCTATGCCGCAAAAAACACTCGCTGGAACCGGCCCGATCACCAAATGATGCACCCCCTTCCCATGAAATCCGGCCTGAACATCCGTCCCACCGGCGCCCTCGACTTCCTGTCCCTCGGCGCCCTCGTCCACCGCCTCGACCCGGGCATCATCCCCTTCCGCAAGGCCACGCACTGCGACATCCACGTCAGCGGCGGCGAGTTCAACGTCTCGGCCAACCTGGCCGACTGCTTCCGCCTGAGGACCGGCGTGGCCGCCGCCATGGTGGACTACCCGGTCGGCGACCTCATCGCCGAGCGGGTGCGCGCGATGGGCGTGACGCCCTTCTACAAGCGCTTCAAGCACGACGGCGTGCGCGGGCCCAACATGGCGACGGTCTATTCCGACCGCGGCCAGGGCGTGCGCGCCCCCGTGGTGTTCTACAACCGCAGCAACGAGGCGGCCGGGCAGCTCAAGAAGGGCGACTTCGACTGGCAGGAGATCTTCGGCTCCGGCGTGCGCTGGTTCCACAGCGGCGGCATCTTCGCCGCGCTGTCCGAGACGACCGGCGAGCTCATCATCGAGGCGATGAAGGCCGCCAAGGCCGCCGGCGCCGTGACGTCGTTCGACCTCAACTACCGCCAGAAGCTCTGGGACATCTGGGGCGGCCAGACCAAGGCGCTCGACGTGCTCGGGCGCATCGTGCAGCACACGGACGTGCTCGTCGGCAACGAGGAGGACCTGCAGAAGGGCCTCGGCCTCGAGGGGCAGGACGTCGAGAGCAAGTCCAAGCTCGATCCCTCCGCCTTCTATGCCGTCATCGACAAGGCCGTGAAGAAGTTCCCCAACGTGCAGGTCGTTGCCACGACGCTGCGCGAGGTCCACTCGACCAACCGCCACACGTGGGGCGCGGTCGCCTGGATCAAG
>Ga0315295_10000368_pt1 | contig 38453 bp, 37 predicted proteins | sample YL17G14_0_MG_FD_204453 | JGI IMG/M metagenome (GOLD analysis project Ga0315295, IMG submission 204453) | Sediment microbial communities from Yellowstone Lake, YNP, Wyoming, USA - YL17G14_0 | ecosystem: Environmental > Aquatic > Freshwater > Lake > Sediment | place: USA: Wyoming | collected...
CTCTTTCTTTTTCCACGCGCGTGACGAATCCATTGCATTACCATGCGGCTGCCGGGATTCGAACCCGGATTGTTGGCTTTCTTTGCGACTGCCTTTTTTCTTTTTAGTGCAGGTTTGCACGGAAAGTAGAGCTTTCCGGCATGCAGGAAAACTTAGTTTTCCTCGCATTTCTTTCTCGGAAAAACGTGCATGGAAGGCCAAAGTGATAACCGTTACACTACAGCCGCTGACAGGAGAAGTTCCCAAAAATAACTTATAAGCCTTGTGTAGAGATTCTTGCGGGATTTTGAAATAGCCATCAATCTCATATCGCCATCACTCACACATTCCTAAAAAAAGAAAGAGGCGTATGGAATTACGCCTAGAGTAAGGGGAGGTTCCTTACCACGACCATCAAAGAGGGGAGGGTTGTTGCGGGGGTATCCTTTCTCGATGCCTCACTCAACCTTTCCTCAACCTTAAGTTTTCCGATTTGGTACATCATTATGTCCATTATATCACCTCCTTAATGACAGTGAGTGGGAGTAGAGTGCGGATCTTTCCGATATGATAGCGTCTTTCATTTCATTCTTTTTGGTAGAGTTTTTTAATATTCGCATTTTATCACCTGAAATCTTAAACACAGTCAATATATAAATCATTTTCGCCTAAAAGTTTAATATTTCGTCTATTTTTAATAAAGAATCTGTTTTTTAAAAAATCATTTTATACATAAATTTTTAAATCAAAAACTTTTTTGATTTCATATGTCAGATATCATGCGCAACCTCTTCATTATTGACAAATGCTCCCATAAGGATATAGAAAACCTTCTCGTCAGACGTCAGAATGTGAAGAAGGAGATAGCAGATGGTAAGGAAAAAAGAATGTTTGAGATTACTCCATCCCAGATATTCAGAGGGGAAACGCTTCTGGAGCCTTACAGGTCAGCCATACTTCTCAAGACACTGGGACACAAGACTGCCGCCCTTATATCCATAATTTCATTTATAGAGGAGAAGAGAGGATCCTACCTTGAGGAGATAAGCGACTATTTGGCAGAAAACATAAAAGAATCAGACATATCTGAATCCAAGGTGAAGAGTGGCACGAAATCCTATCTCGGAAGTCTTCTCAAGGTACTCTGCGAGACGGGGCTGCTCAGAGAGGGACGGGGGGATGAGGAAGGAAAAGGAGGGCGTCTGAGGAAATACTATTACCTTAAATCAGGCATACACCTGCAGGATTTCAAGGGTCTTTTTGAGGGGAAGGGATGGGAAGGGTCTTCCTCTCCGCCATCGCTTTCCATGCTACTCAAAACTGAGTATGATAAAAAGCTGGGGGAGCTGGTCTATGTTCATAAGCCAGAAAAATATGTCATGGGCGACTTCAAGATGGGCATCGTCATCGAGTCCCTAGTGAAATCGGGGGTGGTCAATACCCAGAAATCAGGAAAGCAGTACCTCTCTTTCTACGATGTTCTCGATGTCGCAGAGGGGGTGAAGAAGAGGATTCTTGTGGAATATGAGAACAAATCGACAAAAGCGCTGCATGCGGAAAAGTTGACCCATTTCATACTGCAGGAACTTAATGCAAAAAATCCCTCAGGTGTCCTTTCCAAGAAGTATGAGAACTACATAAAGTTCAGGATACGCAAGAGAATCATAAACGGGGAGGAGGAGAGGATTGACTTCGGGAGAATCAGGAAGATGATGGTTGAGATTGCCTCGCAGAGGGGCATCCCCCTTGAGGGGGAACTCTTGAGCCACATGACGGAACAGGTGGTGGAGGTAATAAAATCCATGCCCCTTACCATGATAAAAAAGAATCTCTTATATGACTTATGCGAGGGGATGATTTCCGAAAAGATAGTTCTTCTTTCAGAGGAGGAGATGAGGAATCGGGTCGAGGCCGCAGAGAATCTGCTTGAGACAAGCAGGCTCTACGTGAAGCTTGACGCCTATCAAGCCCGAACACTTCTTTCCACCGTGAGGGAGAATTGCTTCATCGCCCTCGCCATGAGATATAACGAGCATCCTCCCAAGAATCCTGTCCACCTCACAAGGCTCATGCGTACACTCATAGGCGCCATCACACACGACTTCTCGGAGGCAAAAAAGAGAAATTCCCCCGAGATGGAGGCGCTGCTCCTCGCTTCGGGGAAAGGATTCAACATCTCCCACTTTCTCGTTACCGTGCTTGAGGAGAAGGAGAGTCCGCAACTGGGGGAAACAGAAATTCTGCTTGCAGTAACAAAAATTATTGTTTCTATGAATATTGCCACTCCCTCATCCTCCCGTGACGGGAGGGAGGATAGCAACCTCGTCCCCTGAGCGGACGACATCATTCTCCTTGACTGACTTCTGGTTCACGAGGAGGAGGACGTCATCTCTTATCCTGCCTTCGGAAACGACGATGCGGTAGAACTCATCGCCATATTTCTCTTTGAGTAATTGGAGGAGCGATGCGACATCCATGGAATCTATCTCCAATGCAACTTCCTTCTGTCCCGCAAGTTGCCTGAAGTATCCGAAGAACTTTACCTTTATCATTGGTGTCCCTTCACGCTCCTCTTTTTTAAATGTACCGTTAGGAACATCCCAAAGAATTAAAAGGAGGCACTCCCCATTGGGCATCGATTACTATGACAGACATAAAAGTAGTATGTTTTGGAATAGGTGCAATCGGCAGGCAGATGGCCGAGACGCTTCTCTCAAAGAAAGGGATACGGATTGTGGGAGCCATAGACATAGACCCCCAAAAAGTGGGACGCGACCTCGGAGAGCTTTTAGGGAGGAAGAAACTCGGTGTGGTCATCTCCGATGAAAGTTCCAAGGTACTCTCATCTAAGAAGCCCGACATAGTTGTTCACACCACCACCTCCTACCTCAAGAACACACACAAGGAGCTTGAAGAAATCCTAACGCATGGCGTCAATATCGTCTCCACCTGCGAAGAACTGTCGTACCCCTACGTCACCAAGGAACAGAGACGGTTCGCCACGAGACTGGATGAACTCGCAAAGAAGAAAAAAGTGACTATACTCGGGACGGGCATAAATCCGGGATTCCTCATGGATGCCCTCGCCATTACCCTCACCGGACCCTGCATAAAGGTCAACAGCATTAAGGTGACACGGCAGATGAATGCAGCAACGCGAAGGATACCCTTCCAGAAAAAGATTGGTGCCGGTCTGGCAGTGGAAGAATTCAAGAGAAAAATTTCTGAAAAAGAGATTACAGGACATGTAGGACTAGAGCAGTCTGTTGGCATGATTGCAGATGCTCTCGGATGGAAGCTCGATGAGATAAAAATCGGTCCTGTCCAGCCTGTGATTTCAGGAAAATCGGTGGCGAGTGATGCCATAAGAGTACCTGAGGGGTACTGCGCCGGCCTCATGCAGACTGCCTATGGCATGAGGGAGGGGCGTGAACTCATCACGCTTGACTTCCGTGCCTTCATAGGAGCCGATGAGGACTTTGATGCAATTGCAATCGACGGGATGCCGCCCATACATGAGAAAATCTCACCCTGCGTCCATGGTGACTATGGCACAATAGGCATGACTGTTAACATGATTCCCAAAGTCGTTCATGCCTCACCAGGACTCAAGACGATGAAGGATTTACCCCTGCCCTCAGCCTTGCCATGAATACACTATATACTTACTTTTCCTCCCCCCCATCTCTTCTATTACTTTTCATTTTCCAGTATCTTACTTAACACAAACACCCCTTTTTTCTCATACATAGAAGTAAAGAGTCCTTGTCATTATTTCAGGAATGGAATGTTCTCAAAAGTAAATCTGACTCTCAAGCCGTATGTTTTTATCATACTCCTCAATCATCTCTTTTGTGATGGAGGGTTTTATCTCCTTGAGCGCCTGCCTGAAATGATCCCCTGTGACCTTTTTTGTGCCTTCCCTCAGGGCTCTCATCCCAGCCTCTCTGCACAATCCATCCAGGTCCGCGCCACTAAAGCCTTCTGTCATCGATGCGAATTCATCCAAGCTGACATTCTCGAGTGGCATGTTCTTCGAATGCACCTTGAGTATGGCGAGCCTCACCTTCTCATCCGGAGCCGGCACGAGTATAAGCCTATCAAACCTACCGGGTCTGAGCAAGGCGGGGTCCACTATGTCTGGCCTGTTGGTGGCGGCGATGACGCACACCTCACCCAATTCCTCTATGCCATCAATCTCTGTTAATATCTGGTCTATGACCCTCTCACCCACGCGGCTCCCCATCTCATTTCCACGCCGCGCCGCAATGGCATCTACCTCGTCGAAAAATATGATTGCAGGAGAGACCTGGCGCGCCTTCCTGAAAGTCTCTCGAATGGCTTTCTCTGACTCGCCCACCCATTTGGACAGGACTTCGGGTCCCTTTATGGCTATGAAGTTGGCATTGCTCTCCGTCGCCACGGCTTTTGCGAGGAGCGTTTTTCCGCAACCTGGCGGTCCATAGAGGAATATGCCACGCGGGGGACGGATACCAAGCTCTTTGAAATCACCGGGTTTATTAAGAGGCCACTCCACTGACTCCATCAATTCCTGCTTGACCTTCTCAAGACCTCCAATGTCCTCCCACCTCACATTCGGTGTCTGCACCATGATTTCCCTCATCGCCGAGGGCTCCACGAGCTTCAATGCCTTGTCGAAGTCCTGTTTTGTCACAGAAATCTTCTCGAGAACCTCTGGGGGAATCCTCTCCTCTTCGAGGTTGATGGCGGGGAGAATCTTTCGGAGGGCGTTCATGGCAGCTTCCTTGCACAAAGCCTGGAGATCTGCACCCACATAGCCATAGGCGAACTTTGCGAGCTCATGCAGGTCTATATCCTGGGCAAGGGGCATCCCGCGGGTGTGTATTTGTAGTATCTCATAGCGACCAGACTCATTGGGGACTCCTATGATTATTTCGCGGTCGAACCTGCCCGGTCGACGCAGTGCGGGGTCGAGACCTTCCGGCCTATTTGTGGCTGCGATGACTATGACCTTGCCGCGGGTCTTGAGACCGTCCATGAGAGCAAGGAGCTGTGCGACGACGCGCCTCTCGACCTCGCCCGTCACCTCCCCGCGCTTCGGGGCGATGGCATCAAGCTCGTCGATGAAGATGATGGAGGGGGCATTCTTTTCCGCATTCTCAAACATCTTCCTCAGGTTCTCCTCCGATTGTCCATAGAACTTGCTCATGATTTCAGGACCGTTGATGGAGGTGAAGTTTGCCTGGGACTCGGAGGCGACAGCCTTTGCGATGAGTGTTTTTCCCGTGCCCGGAGGACCGTGGAGGAGGACACCCTTTGGCGGCTCTATGCCCAACCTGTCGAAGAGTTCGGGGTGTTTCAAAGGGAGTTCTATGAGTTCGCGCACCTTCTCCAGTTCTTCCAAGAGTCCTCCAATATCCTCGTAGGTCACCGTGGGAATCTCTGTCTCGCGCACCTCCACGGCTTCGGGCAGCACCTTCACGTGCGTCTTGTTGGTGATGCGCACTATGCCTGCGGGGCTCGTGGATACGCACGAGAATTTCATCTCCGAAAGGCCGAAGGGCGTGGGCGTCATATCGACCATTTCCTCGAAAATGTCTTCTATGAAAAACGCGCCACGTGCAGAATTCCTGCGCGGGTTGACCAGACTTATGATGTCCCCTTTTTTGATGGGGCGTCCGAGAATATTCTTGAGTATTATGTTGCCGTGCATCATGAGATGCATGCCCTTCTGTGCGGGGGAGAGGACGACATTTGAGGCCTCCTTGGCAACAGCCTTTCTTATCTTGACAAATTCCCCCATCGTTATTTTCGCATTGTTCCGGATAAGGCCATCCATGCGGATTATGTTCAATCCGCGGTCGTTCTCATAGGCATCGACGACAATCGCAGCGGTAGTGCGTCCTCCCTCTATCTCTACGATATTCCCCTTTATCACACCTATTTCTTTCTGGAATTCCTTGTCTATCCGCACGATGCCACGTCCGACATCCTGTTGTATGGCACCCACCACTTTGAGCTGTAATTCAGATTTCTCCATTTGGACACCGTAATAGGGTCTCTTTCCATTGCGGGTATATAAAGATTTTTATTTTTTCTTTCCTTTTCCCCAGGATTTTCTTAAAGAAAAGGCTGACGCCGAGGAAGGGATTTGAACCCTTATGGTGTTTCCACCATCGGTTTTCGAGACCGACGCCTTACCAGGTTAGACTACCTCGGCACAGACGAAATTTCCAAGCAGAAATATAAAGGTTTGGTTAAGAGGATTTCTCTTATTTGACATAGGCATAAAATTTCGATAGAAAAAAGAGACTGATGAGAATGTACCCAAATCCCAAAAGCATTCTGAAGGATTCACCCCAGTATCGGACGATGTGGTCAATTCCGAGCGATAGACACAAGAGAAATAAGAGGAACAAGAATATCACAGTACCGGCACCACCAATCTTTTGAATTCCCCAAAGCATGCATACTATTCCAATCAATACGAATGTGGCATTTTTTACAAAAAAGACCAAGAGTAAAGGAAAGCGATTGGGGAGGTGAGATTGGGTAATCGAAGAAATCGTCTCGGCATTGAATAATTGACTCACACCAAAAAGAATAAGAAACGCACCGGATGCGATTATTAAAAGCCTTTTTTTGCCTTCATCCATTGCAACCCCTCGTCCATAGAGACAATTCAAGAGAATGATTAAAAAGGTTTGGCTATGGGGGATTTTCCTTTTTGCAGATACCAATACAGACCATACGCAAATAATCCACCAAGAATAATATATATTATTCCAATAATGGAGAGAAATATGCGGAAAAGTCTGTTGAATGTCTCCCAACTTGACACTATGATAAATATCCCGAGAAAAGAATATACTCCTATCTTCACAATCCAATGGGGAATCATTAAAGATTCCTCATATCTAAGGCTCAATTTCAGAAACGAGAGAACTCCATAGAGTATGCACAATGTACACAATAGCATATCGAATATTGAAAACCTGTGTGTCAGTATGTACCAGAGGATTAAAAATCCAAAAAGAGTGAAAATCAATGCACTAATAATACTTGACCATTTCATAGGATAATTATGTTTCATTCTCGCCCCTCATTCATACACATGCTCATCTTTTCTCCTTAAAACCCTTTCTCAACCTTCAAGCTTTTAAACTTCCTATCCCATTCTTCTCATGGATCTCGAGGGCTATGCTCGCAGAAAATTGTCTTTGGGAGAAAATCGACTGAAGGTGAAGAGGGAGCTCGTCTCCCTTCTGAAAACCTACAAAAATCTGGGGAAGAAAAGGCTTGAGACTATTGCCGAGGCGGTGATTGAGGAGGTAGAGAAAAGTGGCAATGCCAAAGGAGAGTTGATTGACTTTTACAGGAGCAATGTCTCCATGGGAGAAATGGGCGTAGGTTCGCGGGGCGTCGGAGATTTCTTCGTGCACAGGCAGATTGCGAAGCTTGTAGAGACGAAAAAGAAAGCATATGTCTCCCCACTCGACCAGGATGATGCGGGGGTCATAAGATATAGGAGGGCCAACATCGTTCTTGCCATCGATGGAACCCATTCCCGCCTCTCAGACTTCCCCTTCCTCGCAGGATTTCATGTGGCACGCGCATCTGCACGAGACGTGTACGTCATGGGTGCCCACCCCAAGGCATTCTTCGCAGACCTGCATTTGGCAGACGACGGGGATGTATCCAAACTCTTCGACTTCATGGCGGGCGTGGGCGTGGTATCATCTCGCCTCAATGCCCCCGTACTCTCAGGAAGTACGTTGCGGGTGGGGGGAGACATGGTCATAGGAGACCGCATGGTGTCGGGGGTAGGGTGCATAGGCATTGCAGAAACGGTTTGGGCACGCAGGTTCACGCAGGTTGGAGACGTCATTCTCATGACGCGTGGTGCGGGAGGGGGCACCATCACGACGGCAGCCATATACTCGGGTAACTATGATGTGGTGAGTGAGACCATAAATCTTGACTTTGCGCATGCAGCCTCGGCGTTGCTCAACGCGCGAGTGACGATACACTCCGCCACAGATGTGACCAATGGGGGACTGCGTGGGGATTGCTTCGAGATAGCTCACAGCGCGAATGTAAGAATAAATCTTTTCGAAGACGCAATAGGAAGACTCGTAAACCCCAGGGTGGGTGCCATGCTAAGGGAGCTTGAAATCGATCATCTTGGTGTTTCTCTCGACGCACTGCTCGTCATATGTTCACCCTCCTCGGAAAAAAAGATAGAAGCCGTCATGAAAAAAAAAGGCATCGATATAGAGAGGATAGGGTATGTTGAAGAGAGTAAAATTCCACAGGTGACCCTCGATGGGAAAAAGGTGACGCCAAGATTCAGGGAATCCGCGTACACAAAAATAAAGAAGGTATATGGAGAGACAACACCTGAACGGTACGGGGAAATGAAAAAAGAGGTGGCTCTTGCGCAGAAAAAGGCTTTCCAGAAGATGAAACGCGTGGAGGGATTACTTGAGAGGCGCAGTCGAGGGAGACTTCATAGAGACAGATGAGGGTCTTCTCTTTGATGTAAAGGGATTCTACCATCCGCAAGGAAGAATAATAGCATTCCTTAGATACTATCCCACATCGGGAGGGGAAAGGAAGAGGGGAAGCGTGAAATACAAGAAGATCTATGATTTTAATGAGAGGAATAGGTATCTCAAAACGTATTTTCCCCACCACCTCTACGAGGATCCTGAATTCGGGAGGGTACAGGCAGTATTTCGCAGAAAAATAATCCGATTATATGACCCGCGTCAATTTCTCCTTTCCCTCACCAACCGAAAGATGATTCCACTCGAAAAGATTTCATTCGATTTCTGCATCCTGCTCTCGGAGATGTCTCGCGTTCCCCTTTCCTCATTTGGCATTTCCGGTTCGCTGCTCGTGGGTCTTTCGGAAAAAGGCTCAGACATCGACATCGTCGTGTATGGAAGGAAGTCTGGATTGTCTGTCTTTTCTGCATTGGAGAAATTGAGGAAAAGAGGAATAGCGAGGGCATTCTCCGGAAAGCCGCTTGAAGATATGTGCAAATTTAGATGGGGGCACGTGACTGACAGATTAAAAACCATTGAATCACAAAAGCTCCTCCATGGCACCTTCGAGGGAACGCCGTACTTCGTGAGGCTCCTGAGAAAACCGAGGAGGGAACGATTCAAGCGGTTGGGATTGACCCGGATAAAGGGTGAAGTCGTAGATAGGAATGAAAGCATCTTCACGCCATGCATGTATGGAATCAAATCAAAAAAAGCCCAAAGACTCTTCAGCTACAGGGGAAGGTACTGCGAGCATTTAAAGGTTGGGGATAGATTTTCTGTGAAGGCGCGACTCGAGGAGGTCTTGGGATGGGGAAGGCAGGTCGTGCTTGCAGGAGAAGAGATTGAAATTCTTTAAGAGTATCCTCCTCTCCCCAGCATCTGCAGAATCCCTCTCGCTTCGTGAATCATAGTACCCTACTCCCCTCTGTAAAAAAAGCATCTTACCGACTTGAATATGGAATGTATTCTCATAAATTAATGGCGGCATTCTGAACTTCTGATAATAATGCAACAACTTCTGCTTATATTGTCTTTGAAACGTTCCCATACATCAAAGAGATTCTCTATGGGATGAGACAGGGGATGTCAGTGTTAAGAATAATCTTCCTCCAGACATCCCCTTTCTCTTCAAAAGATATAGAATCGAGTCAATGGATAAATAAGGGAAATGTGTCTCTTCCTGTCATGGAGGCAACACTTCCTTCGTGCCTCTCATTGGAATTGCCATATAAAAGCCCATCATTTATAAGCATAAAGCAAATGAACTACATGGGTGCAGACCTCGCCCCCCTCATTATCCGGAAGGTGACGACGCTTGAGCATCTCTCAGGCAAACACATTGCCATTGATGCAAACAACGCACTCTACCAATTTCTCTCCATCATAAGGATACCGGATGGCACCTCCCTCTCCCACAATGGAAAGACAACTTCACACCTCGTGGGGCTTCTATATCGTACCACGAAACTCATATGTGACTATGACATAAGGATTGTGTATGTGTTCGATGGTCTACCCCCTCAAATAAAATTTGCAGAATTGGAGAAGAGGAGAAGGGCAAAGGAGAAATCTATGGATGAGTGGGCACAGGCGCTGAGGGAGGGTGATACGAGGAAAGCCTTCTCAAAATCGGTCATGACCTCACAACTCACGCGTGACATGATAGATGAATCAAAGCAGTTGCTTGACCTTCTGGGAGTACCATGGGTTCAGGCGCCGAGTGAAGCCGAGGCGCAGGCTGCCTACATGGCACGCAAAGGACTGTGGGCATCCGGAAGTCAGGACTACGATTCTCTTCTTTTTGGCTCTCCGCGCGTGGTACGCTATGTTTCTACAGAGGGCAGATACAGGATGAGAGCAGAAAAAAGCAGACCAGAAATAATAGAACTCGAATCTGTGCTTACAAATAATGGCATCACACGGGAACAGCTCATAGACATTTCCATCCTTTCAGGCAACGACTTCTTCTCAGGCATAAAGGGCATCGGACCAAAGAGGGCTCTTGAAATTGTGAAGAGGTATGGGGGCGTGGAGGGATTGCCACAGGACATGAAGGATAATCTCCCCAAAAATGTTTCTGAAATAAAAACCTTCTTCCTCAGACCTCCTGTGAGTGAGCAGTATGAGGTATTCTACAAGCGGTGTGATGAGAAAGAGCTTTCCTCCTTTCTTGAAGAGAGAGGCTTCTCAAAGAGAGCCGTCGTCATCGCGGGGGAGAGAATGAAACGCCTGAGGGGAAAACAGGGGATTCTTGAGGACTGGATTTAGTTCTCATGAGGGGGGCAAGGGTGGATTTTTTTATCATGAATCACGAACTGACATGGAAGATACTCGATGCACTCTATTAGAAAGGCTCGCACGAGGGGTGCATGTTGCTCACGACAGGAAATATTGTCGCACACGCACTCTTCCATTTATTTTTTCACTGGATGGGTGCCGTGTTGTGAGAAATGCTTATTAATCCACCCCCACTATCCCTGTCATGAAGATTCTCATTTTGGGTGCGGGAAGCCTCGGTTCGGTGATGGGAGGATTCCTATACGAGGCAGGCTATGATGTGACACTCCTGGGCAGAAAAGCTCATATAAATGTCATCAACGAAAGGGGATTGAGGATAGATGGCGTGAGGGGGGAACATGTGGTGCGTGTGAGGGCATCCTCCAATCCGGAAGAAATTGAAGAGGCAGATCTCCTCATACTCACCACAAAGCACAAAGACACTCAGGTGGCACTCGGAAGCATCCGTCATCTCCATGAAAAAATCAAAACCGCACTCTCGTTTCAGAATGGAATACTCAAAGATGGACCTTTGAAAAGAATCTTTGGGGAAAAAAGGGTATTGTGCGGAATCACGACGATTGGGGCGGCACTACTCTCTCCCGGTGTTGTCAATCTCACGAGCGTCGGCATCACATACATAGGTGAATATGGGAACGGAGAATCAGAAAGGGTCGCCAACATTGTTGATATGTTCAACAGGGCAGGCATAGAAACCCGCTCCCACACAGACGCAGAGTTTCTCCTCTGGGCAAAGGCGATGCGCTACATTCCCACCTCGGTGATTGCCGCACTCACACGCCTCCCGCAGCCCAAGTATCTTACAAATAAGGCAACGGCAGAACTCAACATAATACTCACGCGTGAGATTGCCGCCGTGGCGCGCGCAAATGGCATCACAATAAAAGATATTTACAAGCTACCACTGTTAGCCCTCACAGAAGGGAATTTCGGAGTTGCAGTCGAAAGAGTCATGGGGTCTGCACGAAAGATGATGGATGATGCCGGTGCAGATTCCAGACCATCCATGCTGCAAGACATCGAGAGGGGCAGAAAAACAGAGATAGAGGAGACTGTGGGGTACATCTTCTCGGAGGCAGAGAGGCTCGGGGTTGAAATTCCCCATCTTGATACATGTTATAGATTGATAAGAACAATGGATGAATTCTTGAGGTAGGACATTACCACCTGTCCAGAGTATTCTGTTTCTCCCCTATCTTTATCTGACCGTACTTACCCCCACCGCCCTCCACAATTATGTAATTGCCCTCTCTGAACGCCTTAATCGTTGAAGCTATCTTTTCATTGGAGATTTTCTCTATATCCTCATACTCGGCACCGAGTAGGACATTGATCTCGCTTCTGCATTGTGAGACGAGTCTCCTCCACAATGACTGCACCTTTTCTGAGCACACATCAGAGTATCCCTGCGTCTCGCTTATGATTTCTGAGAGAGGCGGAATCTTTATGTAAGGGGGTCTGTGTGATGGATGCGTGATGTCCTGGTCTGCAATTTCGGAGACTCGTTCCGCAACCCCTTTTTTTATTAAACCCCCGCAGGTACACCTCCACTTTCTCTCCTCTGCCTCCTCTTCTGTAAAATGTGTATAACAACGGGAGCATGCAGTCCTGTGGTATTTCCCCAAGCGCGGGTCTATGCCTATATTTGCGATTACCTTACGTCCTCTCTCATTTCGCAGGGCCATCTTTACCTCTTCGAAGGTGGGTTGCTTTATGTTCAGGCGATTGAACTCTCTTCCAAGTCGGTGGGGCCAGGGTGAGTGGGCGTCTGAATTTGTGAGAAATGTTTTTTCTCTCAGTTCCGATATCTTGTCTGCCATGTCTGTGTCAGCAGATAATCCGAGTTCAACAAAATCCACTCTCGACTCATTTTTCCCATAACACTCGGCGAGTGAGTCATATTCCTTGTAGACGGAGGTCCATGGGGTGAACGCATGGGAAGCCCCTAAAAGAATGCCATGAGAAGAGCAGACGTCGGCAATTTCTTCCCCCGATAAATTGATTCGGCATCTTCCCTCTTTCTCTATATCGCCTGAATGGGATTTAAAAGAGGCAAAGGCGGATTCCACTGCGCCATACTCGGGAAAGATAAGAAGGTGATGGACCCGAGCCTCATCTTCGATTTCGTCTGTGAGAATGAAGGCAACATCCTCGTACCTCATTTCGACATCAAGCGTCTTTCTGATATGCGAGAGCCAACCTGGATGCAAACAATCGCCCGTCCCCACAAGCCCCAGCCCCTTGAATGCCGCCTGTGGCGCGATGTGTGGAATGTCCATGTTCTGACTCGTGGCACCAGAGTATTTGGAGTGGATGTGGAGGTCTGCGTTTATCACATACATGGTGGGGTATGAAATTTAAAAAGGTTGGGGATGCGGTAAAACAGGGAAAAGATTATAAAAGGAGACTAATATTTAGGTAGGTGAAACCATGAAAAGGAAGGGCTTGGCGGGGATAATGGTTATCACATTATTGATATTTTCCACTCATTATATCACTTCACAATATCCAAGTACTGGGGGTTTGCTTATTGGTGTTGCCCCATATGTTGACACCTCTTCTCTTGATATCAACTATATTAGAGATAAAGATAGAAATAATATAGAGATTGATGAAATCACTTTACTCAAAGGATATATAGCACCTAACAAAGACAATTTCGATATTCCTACATCAGACCCCGCACCGAGAAGTGACATAAATTTCAAGATTGGCATGGATTTCCCTATTACTGGGATGTTCAATATAGATGACATCTGTAGCGTTGATGATTTTTCCGATGGTGGCGCATGCGAATATATTTTCTTCTATGTGAAAGCCGAAGCGAGAGGACTAAGAGGAGAATATAGAACTGTGAGAAGTTTTAGCGATTTGAGAGAATATACACCTATTAAAAATTTCTCTGATTTACTAAATCCAAAAAAATCTTGGATCGCCCAGACTAGAAATTTTCTAGCATTATCGATAATTCTTGCTATCATTGTTGGGGTGATATATCTAGTAAGAAAGGCAGAAAAGGCAACTCCTAAAACTAAAATTGAGGAAAGAAAAAAGGAAATTATGTCTAAAGAGCAATTTAAGGGAAGACTCAAAGAACGTTATATTTTAGGTGAAATTTCGAGAAATGAGTATTTGGAAATGAAGAAGGAATTGGAGGAGGATTATTAATGGGAAAACGGAAACTCCTTTTGGAAATAGGATTAGTGTTCTTAGTTTGTTTAGGTTCTTATAATGTTTTTTCTCAAGAAGTTCTTCCAAAAAGAGGAGGAACATTGCTGATTGATGCAAAAAATAGTGACCAAGAGATTATCGCCAAAGATGAAAATGAAGTAACATTGATTTTATCTGTTAGAGGAGTATACGATGCTGAAACAAACGAGAAAATGAAGGATGTAGATTGGACTGGCTCCTATGTTGAATATGATAGGAAAAAAGTGGATATAAACATAGAAAAAGGAGTCAATGGATATGGAACTACACTTGATATACCTAAGAAGGATTTAACTATCCTTATACATCTTGTGGCTACGGAGAAATGCTTCGTCTCTATCGTTGGATGCAGTGAAAAGCAAGGCTGGTTAGATATGACTTTAGAGACGCTTGGTATAGCAGGAGGAGAAGTTGGGACTGTTTTAAATAATAATGTGATTTCAGAAATATGTGATTGTATAAAGTCCAGTTATGCAACTCTTTATTGTGCAAAGCTTTTCTTAGTCATTGGATCTATTACTATCCTCTTGTTTCTTATCATTGGCTTTTCATATTTTGGAAGGAGAGCAAAAAAGATGACTTCACAAAAAGAAATAAAAGGAAAAGAAGATTTATTTAAGGAACAACTGAAAAAGAAACTCAAACAACGTTACATCTTGGGTGAAATTTCAAGAAAGGAATACCTTGAAATGAAGAAAGAATTGGAGGAGGATTACTGATGAAAAAACAAAAATTCCTTTTAATAATAGGGTTAATGTCATTAATTTATATCAATGCTTATGATGTCCTTGCTCAATTGGAAATAGGATTGATGGGAGAGATTAGCCTGACAAATCTTGAAATACAATATGTGAGATTTGCAGACAGTAAAATTGAAATATCTGTAGAGAATCTTGTTTTGAAAGGTTACATTACGCCAAATGGAACATCGTCTGAGCCAATAAGAACATATGATGACGAAAGAGCACCCATATTATTTGAAATGAAAAAGGGATATCCAATAGAAGGAACATTCAATATTGGTGAGATATGTCATACAGGCGGAGAAGAATGGTGCACATATGTGAAAATAATTATTGATGCAAGAGACAAAACTACAAATGAAACAGGACATTTGAAATATACAATGCCATATAGTTCCATGGAAGCTTATAGTCCTGTTGATACAAGAAAAATTTTGATAACACTTCTCATAGGTGTAGTCATTATTGTTGGTATAATGTATTCAGTAAAAAGAACAGAAAAGGCATATCCACAAAAAGAAATAAAAGGAAAAGAAAATTTACCTAAGGAACAATTGAAAAAGAGACTCAAAGAACGTTACATTTCAGGTGAAATTTCGAGAAATGAGTATTTGGAAATGAAGAAGGAATTGGAGGAGGATTATTAATGGAGAATCAAAAATTTCTCTTGGGAATTGGGGTGGTATTGTTGGTATTTTTGAGTGGTTGTACAGTGAACACAGATATCGAAGCCATTTTTAATGAGGATTTATCAGGATATATTGTTTTTTCTGCAGAATACGAATTGGGCGCTAATGTAAATGAGCAGCAGTTGTTAGATGATCTCAAGAGTGAGTTTGGATTTTCTACCATTGAGGTTCTTTCTTCATCAAAGCAGGGTATTAAAATTAAGGGTCAATACTTCTCTGGGCAAGCTAAACATTTAAATGTATATCAGGATTTCTATGCAACTTACTATGACTATCAACATTTCTTTAAGCTTCCAAAGCAGTATGATGTAGATTTGATTATCAAAGAAATTACCGTTCAAGTGCCTGGCGAAATAATAAATTATAATTCTGGAAAAAAAATCTATCAAGATACTGTGAAATTAAATCCTAACACAAAGGAATTCAGCATCCGCATCGTTTCTATGAAGAGAAGAATTTCTAATTGCGCATTCGAATATCAAATAAAAGGTGACAATCGCATCTATGTTACTATGAAATTTATTGGTGACTCTAGTATCACTACAAGAGTCAATGAAAATGACTTAAAAAAAGCTTTTTCTAATTCGTTAAAAAATATTGAAATCTCGGTTCAACATGGAAATACCACAATAATTAAAGGATATCTAAGAGAGGATTTAAACTTATCCAGTATCCAAGATTTATCTAATCTTGTTGAGGATATTTATAAAATTTCTTTGCCCTCAAAATTGCAAATGCCTAATGGAATATATGGCTCTATCCCCTATCATGTTCCAATAGATAGTTTGGCTGTGACCTCGGTAGCAGAAATGACGAATGCTTATCCCGTTCCAGATACCTTTGGAACAAAAATGATTTGGAGTTATCCGGAAAATTATGATGAAATAGTGATTGACACAAAAGCGATAAATTGGACACACGTATTTAATCTGTCTTTATCCATTGTTGTTATCTTACTTATAGGCATTTTGATTCTTGGATATTTAAATAAACAAAAAAGACTGAACAAGAAAAAGCCCAAACGATATTGTCAAGCGTGTGAGAAAGAGATATCTACAGGAAATTTATGTTATGAATGCTCTGCTGAGATTGAAAACAAAAAAAGAGAGGAACATTTAGATAGAACAGAGCTAAAACGACTACTTCGTCAAAAATATGTAGAAGGGCATATTTCGAGAAGGGAGTATCTGGAAAAGAAAAGAGAGTTAGATAAAGAGGTTGATGAATTATAACTTTTTAAAGAAACTCTTGGAAGAAATCTAACCTACCTTTCATAAAATCCTTTTTCTGCACTCCACAATCTACGTCTATATAGCGACCTCGAACCTTCCTGCCATGGAAAAATACATTTAGGAAAAACTTAGAAATCACGCGAGCACTTCAAAAATCATTTCGGACAAGGCTTCTTTGTTCAATTTCTTGCTCGCATCAAGAATCTCTATACCCATGACGCCACCAGACTTATCATAATCCATGACGATGCCATCTATTTCTCTGCTGGTATCGTAGGGACCCTCTTTGAATTGGATATATACCACATCCACGTCCCTGTCGTATCGTACTTTCATTTTTCATACCTCTCTGGCTTTGTCTTATCAAGGACTTTCTTTTTAGAAATCTTTCTTATTCTCATCTGAAACAAGGCATGTTGGCTGAATCGTATCACATAGGAATATTTGAGGTGGAAATATAAACCTTTCTTCGTTACCGTATGTATCCGATGTCCCTCTCGGGTCCGAACTTCGTCTGTTCAGCTGACTTTCTTTCCATTTCCTGAACCTTCGTTATGAATTCCTCAGTCTCTGACGCCCTCTGCTCTAAGGCAGACATGTCCACCTCGATGCCCAGAATGCTTGTCAAGACATTGAGGACGGCTTTGGCGGCTTTCGCGTCGATGAGGTACCCCGGCGACTCTCCGAGGAGGCACATACCCTCAAACCCTTGGTGCATACCCATGGCGAGCAGGAGTCCCGATGCCCCCACAATCGCCGCACCCGGGTCTGCCTTGAAGGTCATGCCATGCGTTTTCCCCATTTCAACGAGTTCTGTGCTTGTGGCGGCTCCGAAGACGCGGGGCTCTTTCACCACGACGCCACCAGTGGAGGAGCCTCCCATGGTGTAGATGCGCTTGACGCCTACGGTTTTTATGTAATCGAGTATCTTTTGCACGACCTCATAGTGGCCATAAGAATCGGGGGTCGTGGGCTGGACATCTCCCACAAGAATCACAAGGTTCTCCTTTTTCACATACCAGAATTCATTTTTCATGAGGCGCATCGTGGAATCCTCTTCAATCAAAGCCTGGTGCATGAAGTAGGGTGAGTAGAGTTCAGCAAATTTCTCGGCTCCCAGTTCTATGATGAGGTGGTCTGCCGCAAGCTTTCCCACATAGCCTATGCCAGGCAGTCCTTCTACGAGGATAGGTTTGCGCGCCTTAATCTTTTTTAGTTCCACTATCTGTGTTTCCCTCATATGTATCCCTCAAAAACATTCTCCTATACTTTCCATATTTGTCATCCAGCGAGAATCGAGGTGGACGTGCCAATATGGTTTTTGTACCACATACACATGTTTCCTTTAAAGTGTATCGATTGCAGGCCGGGCACTTGAAGAGCTTCACATCCATCACTTTCGAGAAAACTCAACATAGCCTGTGTGCGTCATCATGCCTTTCTGTATCGTCTCTTGGATTTGCTTCATCTTTTCTTCCGCAGTCTTGTAGCTGGTCGCTTTCACCCTTAAAAGATATCGCGGACTCCCCAGAAGTGTTATCTCTGTATCCTTGTCCACCACGGATGACAGAACATCCCTTATGACTTCAATCCCGTTATTCTCGGAGCATCGAATGTCAATGATACCCGAAATTTCCACACTCGGATGCTCTATGCTGGAGGAGAGGAGTGCGTAAAGCGATTCCCTGTACTGCGCCGGTATCATCTTAAGGTTCGATTTTTCTTCGTAGAGGTTTTCGAGTCCCTCATGGAGGCTGGCATATTTGCTCTGGAGAGGTTCCATGATGTCTTCCTCTATGGTATCCATAGAAAAATTATTCTCTCGGGCGTAGTATTCGAGAAGCTTTTCTGCTTTCTTCTCCTTTTTTGATTCCTGCATCTTCCACTTGCGCTGTTGAGATGTGGTATGACGTAAAGAGAGGTCGACTTGACCCTTCTCGGGATCGACGCGGAGCACCTTGGTGACCGTTTTCTGTCCTTCGCGAACGAAGTCGCGAATATTCTTCACCCAGCTTGAGGAAACCTCCCTTATATGTATCATGCCCTGTCTGTCGCTGTAATCATCGAGGACGACGAAGGCGCCGTAAGGGAATATCTGCTTCACAGTACAGACCACAAGCTCCCCCTCTTCCGGAAATTCCATTTTCTTCTTTTCTCTCATTCCAATACCTCAAGCACCGTGGCGTTGATTTTGCCCTTTCCTCCAGTAGAGGTAATGAGCGTCTTGCCACAGACGAGACATTTCACATCCGAGGCAGGTCTCTCAAAGGCTATCTGCTCGTTGCCACAGTCTCCACATTTTATCTTCAAGAATTTTGATGTCATGTCACCACCATTCACTCAAACTCAAGCTTCTTTGTACGAAAGCCCTTCTTGGTGCTCGCCTTTCCGCATACAGTGCACACGTAACGCAGGTCATGTTTCTTGGTGGGTTTTTCTCCATGGGGGAGCGGACGCGGGTATCCTCTATACCCAGCTTCCTTTCTCCTGAATCGCCTCTGACCCTGCTTGAGTTCCCCTCTCTTCCTCTTCTTGACCACCTTAATGTTATGGAGCGTCTGCTTTTTGCACTTCTTGCAGTATGTCTTTCTCTGTTTGGGCATCATCATATCTCATTCACCTTTTCCACATAGTCATGGATGAGAAGAAGGCTGACAATCTTAGACGACAGGGTGATGACTTGCCCCGTCTCGTAGGGCCCATAGGTCTTCATGTCGGGACCCACGAACCGGGGGATTGGCTTATTCACCTTGACTCTCGCCTCTTGGGCAGGTGAGAGCAATTCAGCGATTATTTCAGCCTTTTTTTGTCTGATTTCCTCTGATAGCTTTATAAGCTTATGCTCTTCGGGCAGTGCGAACTCTCTTTTTCCTCTAAGTATCTTTTCTGCCCGTATGGCAACTATCTCTGCGAAATATCTCTGAGTCACCTCGCGTTTCTTGCCTACAAAAAAGTCATCACTTCCGGACAGCCTCTCAAGCAACTCATTTACAGAATCGAAGAATCCCCTCTCAATATTGGTCAACCCTTCACTTTCACTCTCTTTCCTCAAAACCTCTTCGAGCCTCTCAAGTGAAATTTCTGTCATAAGACTCCCTTAAATCATAATATCTGAATATGGTTTTATAGGTGTCTTCACTACTCACGCTCCACCCTGGGTGCAAGCACGAAGGTCATCTCAGACCCATCGAGGGTGAACTCGAGCTTGAGGGGCATGTTGGTACCCAGGTGCAGTGCCACTATCTCCTCTATGGCACGCGAGATGTCTGTGAGGTAGCTGAGGTTGAAGGTGGCCTCGGTTGGGGAGGAAACTTCTATGGAGATGAGTTCTTTGACAGTGGATTCAATCCCACCCGAATCCCCCTCCGCCTTCATGATGAATTCGCCCTCCCGTGCCACGAAGGTGATGTGATCCGCGACGACCTGAGCATCTTTTATGCCGTCGTCGAAGGCGAGGGCTGAAAGTTTTATGGAGGCAGTCGTCTGAAGTGAGGGTACCTTGAAGCTTTCCATCCCCATGATGTCTATGAGGGAGAGTGAAAACTTGCGCACCGCCTCACCCTCGCGGGATTGAAAGGTCAAAGAAAGCTTGTTTCCGTGAGTCTCCATGGTCATCTCATCTGCCGGCTTGGAGCGATTGATTATCTTTTTCATCTCCTCGACGTCTATGCCAATGGTCACCTTCTCATCGAGCCTGTACTCAAGGAAGTTCTCTTTGCGCAGGAAGAAGTCGATCATGGAGATATGGGAGGGATCCATAGCGGTGAATTTTATGCCCTCGGGTGTCACCTGAAGAGGTGCCTCCTCTACTATAGCCGAGATGGCATTGATGATCTTTTTCCAGGTCTTGGCTTCGAGTCGTGCCTCAAACATGGGAAAGCAAGCATTCAAGGCTATTTAAACCTTTTGTTCATAAAATGAATGGGCAGAAGACTTAAAAAGGAATGAACCCTTCTTAAACTAAGTTCCAAGTCATTTGGATATTATGAGGAGGTATGTATGTGAACAAGAAGCCATTGCTCTTTAGCATTATGCTCCTTTTAGGCATAGTGTATATGAGCGAGAATGTCGCAGGCGATGGAACGATTGCCGTTGGCATGATGCCTCTCTATGTCGCCCGTGGCGACACTCCGTTTGCTGTAAGGTTCACAGTGACGGGGCTCATGCCACACACAGACTACACCTACACGGCACGGATTCATAGACCAGGGGGGACATATGGAAGTTTCTGGAGCGATAATTCCAGGAAAGAGGCACCTGGATGGAGGACCGCCTACTCGACTCTCGGAAATACGGGCGACTTCAGGGTCGCCGTTCCATCGGGGATGAGTCTCACCACTACGATAGATGGCAACCTCTATGTCCCCACAGAAACTGTGAATGCAGGTCGAGACAAGGATATCCCTGCCATTTTCCATTCCATAGAGCAGGCAAAAGAGCTGTCCGATGGCTCCTATGTGCATGTGAGTGGCGTCGTGACCGCGCCCAAAGGTGTTTTCTCCAAATCAGAAGCCTACATCCAGGATGCCACAGCCGGAATAAGGATTTGTAAAAGTAACGGTATGCCTAATCTGTCTCTGGGAGACAGGGTGGATGTTTATGGCATACTGTGTGAGAAGAAAAATGAGAGGGAGATCCAGATATCGATGGCGTGGAGCGAGAGCAGCGGCAACATGCCTCCTCCCATTCACATAACACTCACTGCAGATTCCATGTGTGAAGAAAATGAGGGATTGCTTTTGGAGATTTCTCATGCGACTGTTACCTCTACAGGAAAGAGTGCGTTCATCCTCGATGACGGAAGTGGAAGCGCGAGAATCTCACTCTATCCTTCGACAGGCATATCGACAAAACGATACGCCGGGTTTGGTGTAGGCGCGGTGGTACGGATTGTCGGAATAGCGGGGCAAGCCGATGATGCTCATGAGCTTAAACCACGATTCCTCTCGGACATAACGGTCCTCATTCCCGCACCCATTCCCAGACCCATGTATAATCTGCCCCAGATACTCGAAGCAATGACTCAGACGGCACACACCAACATTGTCAAGGCAGAGAGGCTCAAATCCGCGGCAACCCAACTACTCAGCAAAGCAGAGAAGAGGGGTCTTGATGTTTCAGGCTGCGATTCAATGCTCTATGAGGCAGAGCGCCTCCTCTCGAAGGCTCACAAGATGGGTCAAGGCAATCCCATTGCATCCAATAACTTTGCCCTCAGAGCAATCGAAACATTGGAGGAGGTCATACGGTGTCTCGTAGCTGTGCTTGGGTCTTGAGGAGCGTCTCCAGGTGAAAGGCTAATAAGTAACCTTCTACTCAGTAGTTAACTATATATAGTAAACTACATAGTGGTCAGAATGAAGAGATTGTTTTCCCAGAATATAAGCCCCGTGGAATTTCTCATACTGCTCTCCCTCAAAGAGAGACAGAAACATGGGTATGGCGTGATGAAAGACCTTCAGGAGCACTTTGGCAGTTCTTGGGAGGTGAAGAGCGGGACGGTGTACCCGGCTCTGAGACGCTTGGAGATGCGTGGTCTGGTGAAGACTTCCTATGAGGAATCCGAGCAAAAAGAGTACTACGCAATCACACCAGAGGGCACACGTGAAATAGAAGAGAGCCTCACGACGCTCGCCGAGGAAGTAGGGTTATCCTCACGCTACTTTGACTACATTTCCCAAAGGCTCCCCAAGTTGGCATTCCGCAGAAAAGCCATGTGCGGATTCGCCGAGAAGGAACCTTCTGATTTCGACTCCATGGGCAACATGATTGACATGTTTTCCGAAATGTTGCCAAGGGAAGCAAAGATGGAATGGCTCGAAAAATGGGAGAAACGGCTCGAAGACAAGCTGGCAAAAATAAGGCACATGCTCTCAGAGGAGCGAAAAAAGGGGGGAGATGCGAGATGAATGAACCCCAACCTTTATATACCCGCTTTCTGGTGAAAAGCTACCTTAAGGAGGATACAATATGAGGGTTATGGCGTTACTTTTCTGTCTCATGCTCATCACAAGCATGGTTGTGGCAGAGGCACCTCTAAAGATACTCCTGCTCTCGTCCAAGAATGTGAAGGCGGGAGACAAGAATGTCGTGGTACAGGTGCAGGTTAAAAATGAGACTCCCGATGAAATAAAATCCGCAAAGGTCCGGCTTGAGCTTTCCTATCCATTCACGGCGACCCGTGACGGGAGTGACGAATTCACGGCGGGAGACATCGCCACTACGGGCGGTGTGGGCGTAAATTTCGTCATGGCGACGTTTTTGGTGGATGTCAATGACAATGCGCTCTATGGTGACTACAATATTCCCGTTGTAGTGGAGGCACGCAACCTCTCTTATAGGGACGGTATTACGCTCCATGTCACGGGAGAGACACTCCTCAACATCACCGATGTCCTGCTCAATGAGGGTACGCTTGAATATGTCCAGCCAGACCAGTACTTCACCCTCGTGGTGAAGGTTCGCAATAAGGGCACCAATGGCATCGACTGGCTGAAAGTCACACTCGACACAAAAAACGAACTCATCACACCAACGGATTCCGATCTCATGCGACTCTTCACAAACGTCTGGTCGGGCAAGGAGGTCATTGCCGAATACCACCTCTACGTGGGCAAGGATGTGATTCCCCAGAATCAGAACATGATCATCACACTCGAATTCAAGGATGAGGTGGGCAAGGTATCGACTCAGCCTTCAACGATTGGATTGAATGTCGTGGGGAATGTGAGACTCGATTTGGCCAAAAAAACAACTGACCCCGTCCGAATTGATGCAGGGAAGCCCTTCACGCTCACGCTCAAGATAGAAAATACTGGAACGATTGACGCGAAAGGTGTGAAGTTGCAGATAGAGACCGATTTTGTAGGAGACAGGGAAGCCTATCTGGGGAAAATCAAGAAAGAGGATTACGCCAATGCGATATTCTCTCTCACCGCTCCGAGCAAGGGGGGCGATATCCCCATAAGACTGCACATCTTCTATGAGAAGGGAGAAGGGACAGAGGAAGTCATTCGAGAATTCTTGATAAAGGTATATGAACCCACACAATCCCAGACCAGTTCTGCAACCTACCTTATCGGTGCGGGGGTCATTGTCGTAATCGTTGCCGCAGTAGTTCTTGTACTTAGAAGACGCAAGAAGAAGTGATGTCCTTGAACATCATTGAAGTGCGCGACTGCCATGTCGTCTTCCACCTTGCAGGCAAGGACATCCATGTACTGCGTGGCATCAACCTCGATGTGGCAGCCGGGGAATTCGTGTGCATCATGGGTCCCTCGGGGGGAGGCAAGTCCACGCTCCTCGGTGTGGTAGGGGGGTTGGACATTCCCACTTCCGGCTCCATAAAGATAGATGGCATAGAGATAACGAACCTCACCGAAGATGAACTCGCAGAGGTGCGCAACAGAAAGATAGGGTTCGTGTTCCAGAACTTCAACCTCATCCCAACCCTTACAGCTCTCGAGAACATAGAACTCCCACGAAGCTTCGGTCGCGGTGTGGAGGGCAGAGAACCTCGTGAATTGCTCACGACGGTGGGGCTCTCAGACAGACTTAACAACAAACCAGCAGAGCTTTCGGGGGGTGAACAGCAGAGGGTCGCCATTGCCCGCGCACTCGTCAACAACCCCTCCCTCATCCTCGCCGATGAACCGACGGGCAACCTCGACTCCAAGACTTCCGAAAACATACTGCAGCTCATGCTGCGCATAAGGTCGAAGACGAGCATGACGTTCGTGGTGGTCACCCATGACCCCAACGTCGCCAATAAGGCAGACAGGGTACTCCGGTTGCGCGATGGACTTTTCGTGGAGGAGTGACATGGGTAAACTCTCCGTCTATCTTTTGTATCCCACTCGTTCTTTGATTGGGAGAAAACAGAGAACCATATTCTCCATATTCGTCATTGCTATAAGCGTCACCGCCATAGTGAGCATAGGTATAATGACGGACTCATCAGAGAAGTCACTTGTGGGGAATGTCAAATCGCTTATTGGCGGGGATATTTCCATAAGCTATCTCGGGACAGAGGAGGGAAGCTACGGCTTAGAGATAGACGATGATATTGAAAGTTACATGAATGACCTCCAAACCTCAGGAGAAATTGAGACATGGACATTCGTAAACCAGACTGTGAGGGGGACGCGTTCCACGAATCCAGAGGTCACCCAGGAATTCGTAGGTCTGGAGGGCATAAACGAGGAATATCCTCTTTACGGGATTATCGAAGTTGTGGAACCGAATGGTGTGAGTCTCAAGAGCCTTATTGTAGACCCCGACGATGTTGCCATAAACGACATACTCGCAGAAAATCTCAAGCTGAAGGTGGGAGATACGCTTCTCATTCTTTCCGAGGGAGGCGAGATGGAATTCCGTGTGGCTGGCATAGTCAAGGAGTCGCGGGGCGTAGGAGGGTTGTTTGGTACTGCCATCATGCGCTATGAGATTTTCCAGACAATATTGGACATAGACAAAAAATATGCGACGGAAATACTCATAAAGACAGAAAATGATGACCTCATGCATGAAGTGGCACGTAAAACAAAAGATTACTTTGATGACAGGCGCATAAGGGTAAGCATCGATGAATACAAGGAGGCAACCCAGTCCATAGTAGACCAGCTCGGGGCAGTTTTTACCTTCTTCAAGCTTGCGGGCATATTGTCGTTGCTCGTGGGAGCGGTAGGCATCATCACCACCATGCTCATCTCCATGAAGGAGAGAAAGATAGAGATTGGCATAATGAAAACCGTGGGCATTAAATCACGGGACATAATACTCTTTTTCCTCATAGAAAGCCTCATCGTAGGTGTAGCAGGGAGCATCATAGGCATTGGATTTGGAATTTTCATGTCGAGACTGTTGGTGTACTTCATGGAGGGCATGTTCAGGATCGGATTGCAGTGGATCATCTCCCCAAGCCCCCTCATATTCGGTCTCTTCATAGGCATCGTTTCCACAGCAGCCTTTGGTCTCGCACCTGCCTACCTTGCCTCCAAGACACGCCCCAATGTGGTGCTGAAAGAAATGGAGGAGAAGATAACCCTCTGGAAGGATGTGGGATTTCTCTCCGTATGCGCAATCGTGCTTGCTTCCTTCGGGTTCATAGTATATATGACGCTTAAATCCATGCTCTATGTTGAGATCATCTATGGGTTTATGGTGGGGGGATTGATACAGGTTGTCTTGTTGAGATATTTCTTGAAGCTGATATCCCGCTTTCCCTCCTTCGGTCTTGCGAGTATAAAGATGGCGCTGCGCAATATAGAGAGGCAGAAATGGATGATGGCGACCACCTTGCTCGCCATCATAACGGGTATCGGGCTTGTCGGTTCCATTTTCATGACATCGCAGAATGTGAAAGCAACGATTTCTGAGGCCATGTCGAATGCCTTCGGCTACGATGTGCAGGTGTGGTATGTCCCCTACTCGCAAACGGATCATGCGGTGGCAGACATAGCAAGGCTTGAAGGGGTCACAGAAGTCTACCCTGCCATGCAGATGACTGCCAACATCGTCGCCATAAATGACAAACCCACGGAGGTCTATCTTTCCGACTTCTCTGACAATGAAAAGGATGCGTTGGGGAAGAGACTCACCGCCATCATAGATGGTCAGGACATGGAAAGGACTACCATGACGAAGACCATAAAGGCAGGACGGACTCTTGATTTAACCGATGTAGGCAAATATAATATTCTATTGGACAATGTTTTTGCAGATGACTTCAAGGTAGGCGTCGGAGACAATATCACCTTCGGTCTGGAAGACAATACCCAGGAATTTAAGGTCATAGGAATATATGATAGAGGATTTATGGGAGGTCCTCCCACCTCTGTCGTCCTCTACACCTCTTTCCAGACCCTCAACAATTTTGCCAGTACCTCTATCAATGCCGATGTCAAGGTGAAAGAAGTAAATGGAAAAGGGATTACCGAGATGACGGCGACACTGAACGTCGTCGATTTGAGAAAGGTATCGCAGAAATATGAGATATTATATGGAAGACCTCTCGCCTCCAAAGACATATATACCACAAACTGCGTAATAAATGTCGGGCTCGCAAAGATATTGAATGTTGGTGTGGGGGACAGAGTAAGGCTTGATAGTGGAGGGAATAATGCAGAATTTACCATCATAGGTGTTTCCCCTGATATCTTCAACAAAAAGGCTTCTGTCATCACCTCCTATGATGGCATCATGGAAGTAGTTCCCGCCGTCCATACAATAAACCTAAGCGTAAAAATAGAAAGCGGCAAGACACGTTCCGTTGTATCGAGCTTAAAGGCATTGTTCCCCAATTCGTTCGTCTTCGATTTGTCTCAGGTGAATGTCGTTATATCAAATCTTCTGGATCAATCCATGATACCCGTCACATTTCTTGCCTCATTTTCTTTGATGGTGGGCTCCCTCATCATAGCCAACTCCATCTACATGGCAGCACTCGACAGGCGCAGGGAGATTGGTGTCATGAAAGCCCTCGGGGCGAAGCGACTGGACATACTCTTCAACATGACGGTAGAGAACCTCATAATAGGATTCATAGGAGGCATCATAGGAGTCATCATCACCGTCTTTCTCTCATACATCCTTGGCACTCTCTTTAGCACAACCATTCACCTCACCTTCCAACCCCTCACCATAGTGGGCCTAATATTCATTTCGCTCCTGATTGCAGCCATCGCCTCAGTCATTCCTGCGTACAACGCGGCAAAGGTGAAGCCTCTCGTGGCTCTCAAGTATGAGTGATGTCATGAAAGGACTTTTCCCCCTCGCACTCCTTCTCCTCTTTTTTTTGCCCCTCTGTTACTCTGTTGCCATTCCCCCTCCTGCCTTCTTTATAGGTGAGGATGGAACACCCGACGTTTTATTGGTGATTGGAGAAAACGCAGCCGCGGAAGACATCGTCTCAGCATCACTCATCGCGGCAAAGATAGGGCAATTGGCGGTTCGTGCCGAAGAGGAGACATTCAGAAAATTCGAGAAAGTCAAAAAGAGTTCCTATGCGTTCATGCCTTCTTCCATCGTTCCCAACTCCTATCTCGATACCGCCGCAACTTACGCACTCTCCCCGCTCTACTTTCCTCCTTCACCCATCCTCGACCCTCTGCGATACAATCAGATCGTGCTTACGCCTGCGACCCTTAAGACCCTGTTCTTTTTCGATGAGAATTTTGTGGACTACCATGGAAATGACGACGGATTGTTTCAGTATTTTGAGACCCACGAGGAAATCATCTTGCGATTCTACGATGCCATCTCCTTTCATAAATGGTCAGGCATGTGGATTCAGGATAACATTGTTGATTTATATGGGGGAGACTTTCTCGGAGAGTACACCGCACTACCCCCTCCCCCCTCGCGTGTCTATCCTTCCATCACCTACAGGGTCGCCCCCATCTACCTCCCGCGCTACCTTGTGGCTTCGTCCCAGTCTTTGGGTGCTGACGGCACTTCCCCCGGGTACTATGCCATTCCCGAACCGCAGCTTTTTTCACGAGGGCTCATGCCCAAAATATATTTCTTCGACAAGATACACTATGTCATTGATGCAGGCATGGCCGACAAGATGGTCATCAAGGGAGGAGAATACATGGATGCGTTTAGAAAAAATGTGCGCTCCAACTACCTCGTCTACGGCGTCCCCTACTTCTACCTCGAGGAATACATTGGGATGGGAGAGACGCACTACTTCAATAACTTCGCCATACGGCTCGATGATGTGGACCTCGACCACAACAAGGCAATTATTACGGTGACAGAGCCGTCCCTTTTCACCCACACCTTCAGGATGGTGCTCAACCCGCAGCATGGATTCTCCCCCTCACTTCAAAAAGAGGGTCCCACCGGCATTCCTCGAAAAGAGATGTGGACCGGGGAATACCTTGACGATGTCGTGGCACTCACCAACTCCGACATTGTTCAGGAGGACGAGCAATACTACACCATCGTGGGTGTCGATGAGCTCGGCAACCCGAAGATGACGGGGGAAAACAACATCATCATCTACTTCCTTCTCGACGGCATTGCAGCCTTCCACGGGGATACATACAACGGGCTTCTCTTCAACCTCTATATCCTTGATGACTTTGGCAGATACTATGATATGAGGTGCTGCTTTCCATACATCGATACTCCCCAAAAGTACGCCCTCGACATTTTTCCTGCAGGCAGGATAACATTTCCCGACACCACCTTCTATGATGTGTGGGGGATGGACGTTGATTTATGTGAGGACATGCTCAACACATGTCCCGACCCATTCTTCCTGCAGGGTCCCCTCGACTACTTCAAGATCAGTTTCGAAGACACAGAATTCATCGAGAGAGATGGGGACGACCTCTCTTTTTGGGTGGAGAAGAGCCTCCCCATTCAAACTGTGTACATAACAGTTCCCGCACGCTTTTCAGCCGAGACGCTCATACGACTCGATTCGGAAGTCACCGAGAGTGACATGAGAAGCAAGAATCTCATCCTTTTAGGCGGACCGGTGTCCAACTCAATCTCCTTGTTGCTCGTAAGGGATAAGAAATCCCGGATAGACTGGTATCACTCAGACGGTGAATGGGAATACATACAAGACCCCTTCGGTGCGGGGCATGACGTCCTGATTGTTGCGGGACGCGATAGAAGCGCGACCCGCATCACAGCCCTCGAGCTCGTGAGGAGACTGGGTACAGAATAGGTAGTTTTTTAAAGCCGCCTATTCAAGGGGCACAAATTTCTATCATGAGAGGATGATTGCATGACTGATGAGATATTAACGGTAGAGAATCTCACTCGATATTTTGGAAAATTCTGTGCTGTCGACTCCATTTCATTCACCGTGAAGAAGGGGGACATCTTCGCCTTCCTCGGTCCCAACGGCGCGGGAAAAACCACAACTATAAAGATGCTCACCACGCTTCTCCTGCCGAGTTCGGGAAAAATGCAGCTCAACGGCTGCGACCCCATCACCCAGCAGGATGAGGCGCGTCGCACCTTCGGCATCGTCTTTCAGGACCCGAGTCTTGACGAGGAGCTCACCGCCGAAGAGAACCTCGAGTTGCATGGTGTCCTGTATAAGGTTCCCGCAGAACTCAGGAGGAAGAGGACGGAGGAATTGCTCAAATTCGTGGAGCTGTGGGACCGCCGTAATGATTTCGTGAAAACATACTCTGGCGGGATGAGGAGAAGGCTTGAGATCGCGCGGGGTCTGCTTCACCATCCCAAAATATTCTTTCTTGATGAACCCACCCTCGGGCTTGACCCTCAGACGAGAAACCACATCTGGAGCTACATTCAAAATTTGAATCGTGAGGAATCCATCACGGTCTTTTTCACCACCCACTACATGGAAGAAGCCGAGAGGGTGGCAGACGAGATAGCTATCATAGATCAGGGAAAGATCGTGGCGCGGGGTTCCCCAGACGAACTGAAATCGCAGACAAAAACAGAAACGCTTGAAGATGCCTTCCTCGCACTCACGGGAAAAACGATTCGCGACGAGGAGGTATCCACCACGGACAGGATGAGAATGAGGAGAGCATGGAGGCATTGATATGGGAACAATTTACATTCTCTGGTTGCGGCAGCTGAAGAGATACTTCCGTTCCAAGGCACGGATTATCGGTTCTCTCGGACAACCCCTGCTTTTTCTTGTCGCATTGGGATTCGGATTCGGTCCCATATTTCGCCGGGCCGGACAGGGAAGCTATATCCAGTTCCTCGCCCCCGGTGTCATCGCCATGAGCATACTGTTCACCGCACTCTTTTCAGGTATAGAAATCATCTGGGACAGGAGGTTCGGGTTTCTCAAAGAAACACTCGTCGCCCCCGTCTCTCGGTTTGAAATTATGTTGGGAAGGACGCTCGGTGGTGCAACTGTTTCTATGCTTCAGGGCATTATAGTCTTCGTCCTCACCCTCATTGCAGGATTCAAACCCTACCATGCCTCGCATCTCATATACGCTCTCATATTCATGTTTCTCATTGCCCTTTTTTTCACTTCCCTTGGTACCGCCATCGCCTCAGTCCTCGAGGACATGCAGGGATTCCAGCTCATAATGAATTTTCTGGTCATGCCCATCTTCTTCCTCTCGGGGGCGCTTTTCCCCCTCTCCGGATTGCCCGATATACTTGTGTTGGTGGCAAGCATCGACCCTCTCTCCTATGGCGTGGATGGACTCAGAGGGGCGCTCGCGGGCGTATCCCACTTCGGAATCCTCACAGACTTTGCGGTCCTGAGTCTCATCACGGTCGTTCTCCTCGCTGTGGGAAGCTACCTCTTCTCCAAGATTCAAATATGAGAGATCGCACATTGAGCTTCGACTGAAGTCCCGGAGGAATCGATTCTTCCCATGCCATCTGGCAAGATTTAAATAGATGGGAAAGAGGAATACTCATGAACCGTCCCAAAGTCGTAAAGCCACCCCACCTGCATGAAGGCGACATTGTGGGCATCGTCTCACCCTCATGGCCCATCGTGGGAGAATTGAGGAGCCAGTTCGATGCAGGCATAAAGACGCTTGAGGAATGGGGACTGGAGGTGAAGCTGGGAAAGCATGCACTGGATAGACATTATTACAGTGCCGGGACGAGGGAAGCCCGGCTCGAAGATTTCAATGCCATGTGGAACGACCCCGAGGTGAGTATGATCCTCATGTCTTTAGGGGGCAGCACGGCATCCCAACTTCTGGACGGCATCAACTACGAGGCGATACGAGAAAACCCCAAAATCCTTTGCGGCATATCGGATGGCACGACCCTCCTCACTGCCATTCATGTGAGAACGGGACTCGTCACCTATCATGGACCAGACCTCGTTTTCACCTTCGGATTGCCCATGAGTGAGCCCATAAAGGAGAATATACGAAAGACACTGTTTGCAGGAGATGTTGGACGGCTCTTTCCAAACCCGTATTGGCGGCACCAGGGACCCCCTGAAATGGAATATGACGGGTGGCGATGCCTCAGACACGGAAACGCCTCAGGTATTCTTGTCGGAGGACATATCAGATGTCTGTGCACAACAATCCTGGCGGGCTTCGAGCCAATTTTCGATGACACGATTCTTTTTCTTGAAGGCACAGACAGTGTCGCGCTCACCGACCGCCTCATTACCACTCTGCGGCTGAGAGGCGTCTTCGACAAAATCAATGGCCTCATTTTGGGATTTTTCGAGGGTGCAAACCTAGAAGAACATGATCTGGACAGACCCATACGCGACATGGTCCTCGAAGTCACGCGTGAGTATGCCTTTCCCATTCTTGAAATAGGAGAACTCGGACACAACGTGGAAAATTACATCTTCCCCATAGGGTGCAATGCGACCATCGATGCAGACAGGTTATATCTATCTATTGATGAGAAGACTGTTCTGTGATAAATTCCTCGACACCACAACCCTTATATTGCGTTTCTCCGACTCCGGCCAGGTGATTTGTTGGATACGGATTTGGCGATTTTTGCAGTCGAGTATGCGCGGGAGCGCGGAGCGGAGTACGTGGAGTCTCGCATGCAGTCACAAATTGCCAACCAGTTCATCCTCAAGAATGGTGTTCTGGACGTGGCTGCCACAGCGAAAGACGAGGGTATCAACGTCCGCGTGGTCACAAAGTCAGGCATAGGGTTTGTGTCCACCAACAAACTGGAAAAGAAGGAGGTGCGCGCCATCGTGAGCAAGGCACTTGCACTCTCCAAAAAATCGAAGAGAAAGACAGAGATTATATTTTCTCGTGAGAAACCCGCAACGGTTGCGTGGAGTGTGCCCGAAAAAATACCCCTCACAATGGGGGCAGACAAAAAGATTGCAACATTGTTCGAAATAGAGAAGGCGATTGCAGACACAGGCGTCAAGGTGCCGGGTCGCTACCTCGCCTCACTGGACAAGCAGACCACCAAGTACATCGCGACTTCCGAGGGTGCACGGATAGAGAGTTTTCTCCCCATAACCACCTTCTTCTATTACATCACCGTTTTGGAAGGCAATGAGACGGCTCAGGCGAACAGACATTTCGGATTCGCCGGCGGCTGGGAAGCATACAGGGAACTTGACGTCTTGGAAAACACCACCGCCGAGGTCAAGACCCTCCAGAAGGTGATATGTGAGGGGAAAAAGATGCCTGCAGAAAAAATGGACGTCGTGTGTGGACCCGAGGTGGTAGGCATCGCCGCCCATGAGAGTTGCGGTCATCCATCCGAAGCCGACAGAATTCTTGGACGCGAGGCCTCGCAGGCAGGCAAGTCTTTCATAAGCAAAAAGATGCTTGGCGAGCGCATCGGCTCAGACCTCGTCACAATCATAGACGACCCCACCGTTGAGAAAACCTTCGGATATTATGAGTATGACGACGAGGGGGTCAAAGCCCGCCCCCGCTCTCTCTACAAGGATGGCATGATACACGAGTTTCTCCACAACAGGGAGTCTGCGGCGAAGATGGGAATGGCATCCAACGGCTCTTCACGTTCCACCAATTACGACCGCGAGTCCATCGTGCGCATGGCAAATACCTACCTGAAACCGGGGGATTCAAACGAGGATGAGATCATCCGAGGAGTCAAGCACGGCATCTACATGAAGTCCTTCAACGAGTGGAACATAGACGATAAGCGCTACAACCAGAAATATATAGGTCGTGAGGCCTACCTCATAGAGAACGGGGAGATAAAGGGCATGGTGAAAAACCCCGCAATCGAACTGACGACTCCAGGATTCTGGAGTGCGGTCGCCGCGGTGGGTAAGAAGGTGGAACGATTCGCGGGCATGTGCGGGAAGGGAGACCCCATGCAGGGGATGGATGTCACCATGGGTGGTCCCATGGCACTCCTGAAAAACATTTATGTGAGGTGATGTGATGCTTGACATTTCAAAATCAGTGGTGAAGAAGGCGCAGAAACTCGGTGCAGAAGACGTCATCGCACAGACCATTCATTCTGTCAACGAGCAGATACGGTTCTCCCAAAACGAGATAGACATTGCCAAGAAGTGGAACAATACCTCCGTGGGAGTGTTCCTCACTTACAAGAAAAGGGTGGTGGCGACGGAGATAAAAAACATAGACGAGATAGATGCAACGCTTGAAACCACGATGAGCTTCGCCCGCGCCTCACGCGAGAACCCAGATTTCGGCGGCATTGCCCAGGGTCCATTCAAATATCGCAGGACATCCTATGACAAAAAGATTGTCGGACTCGAGAATCCTCACAAGTTTGTGTTTGAGGCGATTGACGCGGCACTCAAAGAAGGTGCGCGCGAGACTGCGGGTATCCTGTACCTGACGAACATGGAGTCCGCCATCGCAACCTCAACGAATGTAGCCACAGAAGATAGGATGTGCGGCATAGAACTTTCCATAAGGGCATTCTCCGAGGAGGAGGCATCCGGGCATGGTGTCACCGTTTCCTCAAACCTGCGCGGCTTCACACCCAAGAAAGCCGGGCAGAAGGCAGGGCGTAACTCCGTGCTCGCCCGGAACCCAAAGCTCGGAGAAGAAGGGAAGTTTAACGTCATATTCGACCCCATGTTTGCGGGCTCTCTCGTCAACAACGCCATGGATATGACCTCTGCATTTTCCGTTGATACGAATCTGTCCATGTATGTGGACTGCATAGGCAAACCCGTCGCCTCTGCCATCGTGAGCATTTATGAGGATGGCACTCACGATGCCTTGGGGAGGAGGAAGTATGACGACGAGGGCGTTCCCACGCAGAGGAATGCCGTGATTGAGAAAGGCATTCTCAAGACGTACCTCCACAACACCTCAACCGCAAAGAAATTCAAGACAAAGACCACAGCCAACGCCGGGCTCGTGCAGCCGCAGGCATTCAACCTCATACTCGAATCTGGCGGAATGTCAGAGGAAGAGATTTTTGAAGAATGCAAAAACGGCCTCTACCTCACCAACACATGGTACACACGCTTCCAGAACTTCCGCACAGGGGACTTCTCCACCATTCCGAGGGATGCCATACTGAAGGTGGAGAATGGCGAAATCGCGGGCTCGCTCAAGAACATCCGCGTCTCGGAAAACCTCATGGAGCTCTTCAAAAAGATTCGCGCACTCGGCAAGGAACAGCAGCAGATAAAGTGGTGGGGAGAGACCTATGTTCCTACCATCGTGCCCTTCGTCTACGCAGAAGGGATCAACATAACACGGAGTACGGAGTAAATCATTTTTTAGTTTCTTTTAATATTTCATCATAAATTTGATTTTTTCTTTTGAGTTCATCCTCCATCTTCTTTCTCAGTTTTTCAGGCTTATCTATGTTGAAATCAGGATGTAATATTTGATTCCAATATCTCTTTCTTTGATTTAATTCATCCAAAGTTGGAATATGATTGAAAGGTCCAAATTCATTTAATAAATTATCCAGATGCGTTTTAGAACTCTTTTCGCTTTGCCTACTGCTATTCTCATATCGTTTTTTCTCATCTTCTGTATCTCTCAATTTAACATAAAAGCTATAATAATAATTTACATCATAATTTAATGTAGGTCTCCCATCAATTTTATTTTTTGAACAAGAAATATTGTTAAATATATATTTTTTCCCCACTTCCATATAGAAATTAGGCTGCTTATTCCATATATTCAGAGCAGTTCTTTTCCCTCCCCAATTCAGGAATAATTTATCTGGTCTATTTGGCCTGTCTCTATCAGTAAAACCTTCTACTTCTGCTTCAATTACAATATTTCTTCTTCCTAATAAATCTTTCAAAGGATCAATATACATTGTTTGTTGTTTTTGCCCAGCTTCATTTGTGTTCTTCGATTGACTTTCACTTTTGTGTTTTACTATAAGGAAAATACCTACCAGAATTAATGCAATTATTATCAAGATAAAGATTTCTTCTCTATATGTATTTAATAATAAGGCGATTATTATAATAAGAAAAGTTAAACCTCGCGCATAGCTTCTACCCGAATACCATGGGTAAAGCCAGGACATATACGACGAATTTAAATATTGGCATATAAATCTTGCCTAAGCTTTCTCTTTCTTTCACATCAACCTCTCCACATTCAGCTCGAAGGCAGCGACGGGATTCTCGAGCTCCCAGTTGTTGAGTACCTGCGGATGAATTTCCCCTATCACGCCTATCTCTTCATTCCCAAGAATGATGGCGCCGCATCTACCGTCGATGAAGGAAGGATGATTCTTCTCCGCAAGTGAGTATCGTTTTTCCATATTTCTCATTATGGCATCGAGTATCTGTTTTACTTCCGTGAAGCTGGCAGACGGGTGACAAAGCGTCACTGCGAGTCTTACCTCTTCACTGCATTTCTCGGGCGTTGAATCATCAGGAATGACCACCTTTCCCACCTCGAAGAGGTTCTGGGGCAGTTCGTGATGTTTGTTAATTGCATAGACATTCATCATTTCAGGAAGGAGGGTGGGTCTGAGAACGTTGTAGTCGAGATTCAGTGCATTTTCCATCTCTATGACCTCCTCCTCGGGTGCATTCATCCTTTCGAAGAGGAATCGTGTATTTGTGAGGACATAGTTTTTCACTTCGAGCAGACCGAACCCGCAGCACAGATAGGCAACCTTGCGGACAAACGTCTCTGTCGGGTTTTCCCGCGCTATTGTGGTGAGTTCAGGGATCTCGGGAGTCAACCTGTCGTATCCGTATCCCACAGCCATGTCTTCCGCAATGTCGCAGGGGTGCATTATGTCGGCTCTCCAGGCAGGTATCTGCATCGTGAAATCAGCTGTCACACCATACCCCATTTTCTCGAGACACTTCTTTGCGTCTTTTTTATTGAGGGAGAGGCCAATCCACTTGTTGAGGTAGGCAAGGTCTACCTTCATTTTCCGTGGTGTGAAATCAGGATAGACTACCTTTCTCCCGGCATCATTTACCTCGACGGAGAATACTGTTCCTCTCCTCATGTGCAGAGATAAAAGGACTATGTGCAGGGCATATTCCACCCATTTCTTGTTGTACCCTGTTAAATCCAAAAAGATATTCTGCGTATTTTCATCGAGCATGGTGTCGACAGAATTTATTATGGGCGGCATTGAGAGTACGGTGCCGCGAGCGTCTATCCATATAGGATACTCCTCATAGCCGTCAAGCAGATGAGCGTAGGCAACACCTTTTTTATGCTGGGTAAGTATCCCTTCAAGCGACATCTTCCTCGTCTCTTCGAGAGGTATGAACTCAAAATCGCGTGGTTTTGTGGTGTAGGTGACGGGGAATTGTATCTTATCCAAATCATGAACGCCTATGGCGACCCTCTTTCTGTCTCTGCCGTGCGTAATGTGCAACTTTTCCTGAAGCTGCATGAGGGAGCGGATGGCTTCATCGGTGAACTTGACATTCTTTATGACTGCACATACTGCCTCGGGTCTCACCGATTTCACTTTTCTGTCGATGACAGCTCTATAATCTGATTTATGCACAGGGATTTTCCTGAGTCCTGGCGTCAAGTCGAGAAACGCAGACATGGCGCAGGCAAACCCCTCCACGGAGAGCATGTCGGGTCTGTCCGGGAAGACCTCCACCTCTATTTCGTCCCCGAACGCGTCGAGGCTCACCCCTATCATGGGTATCCTTTCCTGAAGCACTTTGTCTGAGACTTTTCCTTGCAGAAGATTTTTCAACTCCCTCTTTGAAAATGTGATGACTGGCATCCTACCACCTCCACAGTTTCATCGTGCGCAGTTGCTCTATGTCGTTCCTGTATAGATCGCGAATGTCTGTCAATCCATAATACTCCATGATTATCCTACCGAATCCGGGTCCCCAGGCGAGAACTGGGATGTCGTGCCCGAGCAGGGGAACGGTGACCTCGGGCCTGAATATGCCTGCACCCACCAATTCCATCCAGACGCCTCTCTCTTCATTATACACCTCCGCCTCCACGGATGGCTCAGTGTACGGGAAATAGGCGGGGCGGAACCGTATCTTTTTGTGCCCCATCTTATTCAGGAATCGTCCAAGGTATCCCAAAAGATGTCTGAAGTTGACATTCTCGGAGACGACGATGCCATCAGTCTGATAGAATTCAGCGAGATGGTTCCAATCTATCTGCTCATTTCTGAAGCATTTGCCCACAGAGAAGAATTTTTTGGGTAGGTCTTCTTTCTTGAGAGAGGCGAGGGTGCGTGCGGAAAGCACCGTCGTGTGAGGTCGGGGGACAAGCTTTCTTGCCTCCTCCTCGTCCCATTCATACCCCCATCCATCCGCTATGCCTCCCCCCCGCTCATGCATTTCGGAAACCCTTCTTACAAGTGATTTGTCCGGCAGATCCCCCCTTTTTCCGCGTACGTAGAAGGTGTCCTGCAGTTCACGGGCGGGATGGTCCTGCGGCGTGAAAAGCGCATCGAAGTTCCAGAAAGCCGTATTGACGATGGGTCCCTGCATCTCCTCAAACCCGAGCTCGAGCCATATGCGTCGTATATACTCTATGGCTTGGTTCTCGAAATGCCTCTTTCCTGGGGAAATAGGAGCAACCTCAGCTCTAATGTCGAATCGCTTCAGGTCGACGTTCTTCCATTCCTGCGATGCGATAAGGGAAGGCGTGAGGGAAGATATCTCTTCTCCCAAAACAAACCCCTTCTGCGCGAGAAGACGTCCCTTCTCAGAGAGTGTTATGGAACGTTTCGTCTTTTCCAGTATGCGTACTGCTCGCCTGCGACGGAGGTTCTCCAGTATTTCATTCGCTATCTCTGATATTGGTAACATTTTTTCTTTCAGTCTTTCAAGAATAATTTCTTCAGGTGTCTTTTGGATTTCATAGCGCAGAGCCTGCGGTGTATGATACAAAAATATCTTACCGT
>Ga0315295_10000369_pt1 | contig 38433 bp, 31 predicted proteins | sample YL17G14_0_MG_FD_204453 | JGI IMG/M metagenome (GOLD analysis project Ga0315295, IMG submission 204453) | Sediment microbial communities from Yellowstone Lake, YNP, Wyoming, USA - YL17G14_0 | ecosystem: Environmental > Aquatic > Freshwater > Lake > Sediment | place: USA: Wyoming | collected...
TATGTCCGTAATAATCGCCGTCAATTTTCACAGCCGGCCCCACGGCACAACAGCCCATGCAGTTAACTGTCTCCAGCGTGAATTTGCGGTCTTTAGTGGTTTCCCCACGCTTGACAGACAAACATCGTTCCACAGTTTCCAGCACCCTGCTGCCACCCCGCACATGGCAGGCCGTGCCCAGACAAACGTTGATTAAATGCTTACCTCTAGGTTCAAGACTGAAAGCTTTGAAAAAAGTGGCTACATCGTAAACCCGGCTCGCAGAAATGCCCATGGCATCGCTTACTTGAATTAAAGCTTCTTCGGGAAGGTAATAGTATTCAGTTTGGATATCCTGAAGTATGGAAACTAGCTGTCCTCTGTCACCATTGTATTTGTTGACGATAGCGGTAACTTTTTCATTCATAGTCAATACTTATTTCCCGTAGCCTTCTCTTTAAGTTTGGCATATTTAGCAGTTACCCTTTCCTGGATTTGGGCAATTGTTTCTTTTGAAAGGTGCCGGAATCTGCCCTGCAGCTTGAAGTAGTCTTCTATCGGCCTTAGCTGTGGAAAATCAAAATTCAGCGTATATTCGCCCTTTTCTATTTCATACAGAGGGAAAATGCCTGTTTGCACGGCTAAGCGCCCGGCCCTTATAGTCAATTCCGGCGCCATTCGCCAACCAGTGGGGCAGACCGACAATACATGAATGTAAGATGGACCTTCGACTGCCATAGCCTTGGTGATTTTGGTCATAAGGTCAAAGGGATAGCTATGGCAGGCCGTAGCTACGTAAGGTATGTCGTGAGCAGCGGCGATAGCCGGCATGTTTTTCTTCCAGGTTGTCTGTCCAATGCTGTGCTTACCGGCGGGTGAGGTAGTGGTGGAAGCACCAAAAGGAGTTGCGCTTGAGCGCTGAATGCCGGTGTTCATATAAGCCTCATTATCGAAACAGACGTATATAAAGTTGTGACCCCTTTCCAGGGCACCTGAAAGCGCCTGGAAACCAATATCGGCGGTACCGCCGTCTCCACCCATAGCCACCACCTTTGTTTTCCTGGTATATTTTCCTTTGCGGCTCAGGACTTTTATTCCGGCCTCTATTCCGGAGGCCACGGCAGCCGTGTTCTCAAACAAAGTATGAATCCAGGGTACTTCCCAGGAGGTAGTAGGCAATGGAGTAGAGACTATTTCCATGCACCCGGTGGCGTTGGCAATGATTACATTTCTTCCCAAAGCCTTACATACCAGCCTCACAGCTAAGGCTTCGCCGCAGCCCATACATGCCCGGTGTCCCGGAGCGAAATATTCCTTGGTAGTTGTTAGTCTCGGGACATATATAGCTAAACTTTCCACTATTCTCTGACTCCTATCATCTCGAACTCATCGATTTTGCCACCCTTCGCTTTATCCACCCCCCGATGAATGAGTTCTTCGAAACCTTGAGCTGAAATCTCCCTACCGCCGAGGGTGCCAACATAGCTGATAACCTTGGGTCTGGCCTTTAAAGGGTAAAGCGCTGCCTGGATTTCAGAAGCTACTGGTGGCATGGCACCAAGCGAAAGGGCGCGGTCAAGTACGATAAGCACCTTAGCTTTGCTAACTGCCTTGCGAAGTTCGTCAAAGGGGAATGGACGCCACAGACGCAATCTAATCAGTCCCACCTTTTGACCCTCTGCCTGCATTTTGTCTATAGCCATCATAGCCGTCTCACTGAAACTGCCCATACATAGCAGCAAAACATCAGCCTCTTCTGTCTTATAACTTTCTACCGGTAAATAGTGACGTCCCGAAATCTTGCCGAACTGCTTCCATACCTGGAGAATCACCTTCTTAGAGCCTTGCAATGCGACCTCGTGCGCCTTTTTAGCCTCGGTGTAAATGAATGGAGGACCGAAAGCACCCATGGTCACCGGCTTATCCGGGTTAAGGGGATAAGGGTAATGGTATTCAGGAAGGAATTTATCCACCGCCTCTTGTTCCAGAAATTGAACAGGTTCTATGGTGTGTGAAACGTAAAACCCATCAATGTTTACCATCGTCGGTAGCAAGACGGTTGGGTCTTCAGCAATACGAAAGGCACATAACGTCAAATCAAAGGCTTGCTGAGCGTTTTCTGCGAATATCTGAATCCAGCCGCAATCTCGAGCTGCCATTACATCCGAATGGTCTGTCCAAATGCTCAACGGCGCTGAAAGTGCCCGGTTAGCTACTGCCATGACTATAGGCAGCCGTAGACCTGAGGCGACATATAGTACCTCGTGCATCAGTTCCAGTCCCTGGCTGGCGGTAGCAGTAAACGTTCTGGCGTCTACGGCCGAAGTCCCCAGACAGGCGCTTAACGCTGAATGCTCCGATTCTACAGGAATATATTCGGCATCCATCTCGCCGTTAGCCACGAATTCAGCTAATCGCTCGACAATATGCGTTTGAGGTGTAATAGGATAGGCAGCCACCGCTTCAACACGGGCCAGCTTAACTGCCTCAGCCATGGCGAAGGAGCCCTCCATACCAATACGTTTCAGCGCCATATCTATTCTTCCTCTACCATCCTTATAGCCTCTGTCCAGCACTCACGGGCACAAATTCCGCACCCCTTGCAATAATATAAATCGGCTTCAAAGTAACCGTCTTCCTTTTCTCTGATGCATCCTTCAGGACAAAACAGATAACAAATTCCGCACTTGATACATTTCTCATTGTTCCAAACCGGATGCGCAGATTTCCAATCGCCGGTGCGATATGCTTTGGCGTTCCCCGGCTCAGTAATAACACAACCCGGCAGCAACTCCCGCCACGAAGGGAGTACTTCCGCCGGTATTGCCTGACGTGCTTTCTGAATAACGCCGCTAGGCTCAGCTATTTCAGTTTGGTCAAAAGCCTTGCGGCAAGCATCGATATTACCCTTAGCTCTCGCCCCAAAGCGCTCCTTTATCGGCTCTGCCAGTGATTCTAACTGAATTATCCCCGTAGCCTTCACCAGTGCTCCAAGCATGGTTGTATTCACGATTGGAACGCCAAGTAACTCTCGCGCAATAGTGTTGGCATTAACCACAGCCACCTTCCACGGACCTCCCAGTTCTGATTTTATGTCAACTAATTTCTTCGGGCTGTTTATAACGAGCGTGCCGTCTTCCTTGAGCCCGGAAGTAGCGTCGGTAATATAAAGCAGGCCCGGGTCCAGTATTACCACGATATCGGGATTTGTCACCGAGACTCTGGCTCGAATGGGGGTGTTATCGCTCACGCGATTGAAGACGAGCACCGGCGCTCCCCTTCTTTCTGGGCCAAAGCTGGGAAACGCCTGTGCAAATTTGCCTTCCTCTATAGCCGCCAGTGCCAGCAGCTCAGCCGATGTTACAGCTCCTTGACCACCCCTCCCATGCCAACGGATTTCAATTGTCTTGCTTCTTTCTTTCAAATTCTGAATTCCTTGGAACCGCGCCCCTGGAGGGACTTGAACCCTCGCACCCGGCTCCGGAGGCCGGCGCTCTATCCACTGAGCTACAGGGGCTTCACGTAATTTTAAACGTTATTGCGTGGTTTGGCAAACTCATTCTGAGTGTGATTAGTGCAATTATCCATTAGACTTTGAAAATAGGCCTTTTGGTCTTGTCCTGGTCATAATCAGCTTGTAGATTTCGGCGCCGATAAAGATGGTTGAGGCCGATAGCACGGCGACTATCCAGTCAATGCTAGTTAAGGTATGTACGCGAAATGTTTCTTCCAGGAACGGTACATAGAATATTGGGATGGTCATAGCGATGGTAACGAGTATCGCCCAGATAAGCCACCTGTTGCCGAAGGGACCGATTTTGAAAAGGGAGTATTCTAGAGAACGGCAGTTAAAGGCATTAAAGAACTCAATTAATATTAAGGTAAGAAAGCACACACCTTGAGCTTCGAGTATGTCCTTACCCGAATCCACCGCCCAAAGAAAGACTGCCAATGTCACTAAGGCTGTCCAGATTCCAGCGCCAGCCAGGTATCTCATGACAGGCATAGTAAAAATGGTCTGCTTGCGGGGTCGTGGTTTTTGTCTCATGATGTCGATGTCCGGCGGGTCCACAGACAAAGCTATGGCTGGCAGGCCATCAGTAGCCAAGTTGACGTATAAGAGCTGAATGGCAATTAAAGGTATGGTCCCGGCAGGCAAACCGAAAAGCGGGCCGAACAAAATAACGATTGCCATAAGCAGTATTTCCCCCAAATTACAGGACAGAAGATAGATCAGATACTTCTTGATATTATTGAAAATGCCTCTTCCTTCTTCGACTGCAGCCACAATGGAGGCGAAATTGTCATCAGTCAGCACCATGTCGGCCGCTTCTTTGGTAACATCGGTACCGGTAATGCCCATAGCTATGCCGATATCAGCTTTCTTTAGTGCCGGTGCATCATTCACTCCGTCCCCTGTCATGGCCACGACATGCCCCCTCTTAGTTAGAGCCTCGACGACACGTAGTTTGTGAGCTGGAGAGACCCGTGCATAAACTTCTATTTTCTCTACCAGGTCGTCAAATTGCTCGTCGCTCAGGTTATCGATTTCGGCCCCTGTTAAGGCCACACCTTCTTTAAGTATGCCTAATTCTCTAGCAATGGCAACAGCAGTCAACTTGTGGTCGCCGGTTATCATTACCGATTTGATGCCCGCCTGGTCACATGTCTTTACCGCCTCTTTGACTTCTTCCCGAGGTGGGTCAATCATGCCGGCAAGACCGACGAAAACCATGTCTTTCTCTAGGTCGTCAGTGGGGTTAGCGGTATCGTCAAGCCATTTATATGCCAGTCCGAGGACACGGAGAGCATCCTCCGCCATTTCATGAGCCACAGCTATTACAGTTTTTCTATCTTCCACAGTCAGTGCCTTTTCTTCTCCGTTACGGAAAATACGGTTACAAGAGCTCAAGATTACCTCAGGTGCTCCTTTTGAATAAGCAATTTTACCTTGGCTCGTTTGATGGGTGGTGGTCATTCTCTTCGTCTCGGAGGAAAACGGAATTTCGCTGATGCGAGGAAACTGAATTTGAAGTTCCTCTTGCCACAAGCCGGCTTTAGCTGCCGTTACCACCAAAGCGCCCTCGGTAGGGTCGCCCTTTATTAACCAAACACCATTGACTGAACTAAGCGTTGTATCATTGCACAGGCTTCCGATGTGGAGCAGCTTTTGTAAGGCAACGTCATCTTCGGGTTTCAGGGCTTTGCCGCCAACATGAAACTCGCCTTTCGGTTCATACCCGACACCGGTGACATCTATAAGTTTACCGTCCACGTAGATGCGGCGTATCGTCATCTTGTCTTCGGTAAGTGTGCCGGTCTTATCTGAGCAAATATAGGTGGTGGAGCCGAGTGTCTCTACTGCCGGCAGTTTCCTGATAAGGGCATGGCGTTGTACCATCCTCTGAACGCCGAGAGCCAGCGAGATAGTGACTACAGCCGGCAAGGCTTCAGGCACAGCCGCCACTGCTAAACTTACCCCCCAGATGAGCATGTCGACAATCGCCTTTTGTACATCGTGAAGACCAGGTGCAGTTAGGATCCTGAGCAGAGCGGTTCCAGCCAGAATGAAACATAAGGCTAAAGCGCCGATGGCAATCCACTTTCCCAGCTGGTCGAGGTTAACCTGCAGCGGTGTACGCTCTTTCTCGACTTCTTGCAGCATAGTCGCAATCTTGCCGAACTCCGTAGCCATGCCGGTGGCAGTGACTACTGCTAAGCCCCTGCCATAGACGGCTGCCGTTCCCGTAAAGACCATATTCTTCCTGTCACCAATGCTCGCCTCTCCCATTACTGCCTTTCCCGTTTTTTCTAGCGGGATTGATTCGCCCGTCAGGGAAGCCTCATCCGTCTTTAAGTTGACAGCGTCTATGAGCCGGGCGTCTGCCGGTATTTTATCGCCGGTCCTGAGCAGAATTATGTCTCCGGGCACCAGCTCCGTGGCGGAGATTTCTATTTCCATTCTGTCTCTAAGAACCGATGCCGAAGGCGCTGCCATTCTCTTCAGAGCTTCCATGGCTCGTTCAGCCCTATATTCCTGGATAAAGCTCAAGCCGGCAGCAAACAGGACAATGGCGAAAATGACAATGGCATCGGCTACTTCCCCTATGATGGCAGACAAGGCCACGGCAACAAGTAGGATAATAATGAGAAAATTCTTAAATTGCTCGAAGAAGATTACCCAGGGGGATATTTTTTTCTTTTCAGCTAGCTCGTTAGGGCCAAATTGAGCCAGGCGGCGCTGGGCTTCACCATGACTTAAGCCTTCACGCTTTGAATCCAGAGAGATTAAGACTTCGGATATCTCTAAATTATGCCAGTTCTCGTTTAGTTTCATTGCCGGTTTGCACCTGATGGGCAAAACAGAATCATATCATAGCCTGTTTTTTCTTGTAAATATCACCTGCCTACAGTAACGACTATATATACCAAGCTTTGCCTCCTAGCGCAGGCATTGTATAATGTTACCGGCCTGGAGAGGTGTCCGAGTGGTTGATGGAGCCGCTCTCGAAAAGCGGTGGGCGATGAGCCTCGTGGGTTCGAATCCCACCCTCTCCGCCAGACCTTGGAGAGGTGCTGGAGTGGTCTATCAGGCGCGCCTGGAGAGCGCGTGTCGCCTTTGGCGACCGTGGGTTCGAATCCCACCCTCTCCGCCACTTTAAACGTTTGCTTTTTCACTGTTGCCTTATCTCTTTGTTTGCCCTTCCTGCCTATGCTACAATGTTTCAACTCAGATGGTGAATGAAAACGAGCTGAAATATTGGGTAGGCTTCTCCAAGATGCCTGGCATCGGTCGAGTGAAAATCTCACAGCTATTGGAGCATTTCAACAGTCTGGAACATGCCTGGAAAGCCTCAACCGGCGAGCTCAAAAAATCCGGGCTCGATTCCAAAACTGTGGAGAATATCGTTAATCTGAGGACGAGAATCGCACCGGACGAAGAAATGGAAAGCCTCAAGAAATATAAAATAAAGGTACTTGCCTGTGATTCTCCCGCCTATCCACAAAGGCTTAAAGAAATTTACGATTACCCACCTGTTCTTTATATCCGAGGCAACTTGCTGCGCGAAGATGAATGTTGCCTGGCTGTAGTCGGCACCCGTCGGGCTACAGTTTACGGACGTCAGGTCACCGAAGAGATTGTCAGCGACCTGGCCAGAAACGGAATTACTATCGTTAGCGGCCTGGCTAGAGGAATTGACTCTATAGCTCACCGTGCCACGTTGGAAGCTGACGCTCGGACCATGGCTGTCTTCGCTTGTGGGCTGGACATCGTCTACCCGGCAGAGAATGCTAAACTGGCACGGGAGATTATGGAACATGGCGCCTTGATTAGCGAATATCCTCTGGGCACCAAGCCTAAAGCTGATAATTTCCCGAGACGAAACCGGATTATGAGCGGCCTCAGCCTCGGCGTGCTAGTTATTGAGGCCGGTGAAAGCAGTGGGGCTTTAATCACGGCTAATCAGGCACTGGAGCAAAACCGAGAGGTCTTTGCCGTCCCAGGCAGTATTTTATCTCCGGCCAGCAGGGGGACGAATCATCTCATTCAGGAAGGCGCGAAATTGGTCAGGAATTATGTTGATATTTTAGAAGAGCTTAATCTGACCATAATAGCACAGCAACTGGAGATGAAGGAGCTTTTGCCTGTTGATGAGGCTGAATCACTGTTATTGAAACAGTTGAGCCGTGAGCCGATTCATATAAACGATATTTGCCGCCAGAGTGGCCTGGCTACGGCTTTAGTTGGCAGTGCGCTGACTATGATGGAACTCAAGGGGATGGTGAAGCAGGTTGGCGGCATGAACTATGTATTGGCCAGAGAGATGAAAGAGGAGTATCAAACGGCGGGGTAATTATGGCAGCCAAGCTTGTTATTGTCGAATCACCAGCCAAAGCCAGGACTATAAGCCGTATCTTGGGCACAGGTTATGAGATTAAGGCGACACTGGGGCATGTGCGCGACCTGCCTAAAAGCGAATTAGGCATAGATGTAGCTAATGACTTTACTCCCAGATATATAATCATCAGACAGAGAAGAGCCGTAATTAATGAGCTGAAGAGGTTAGCTGCCGGCGCTGCTGAGGTTTATCTGGCAACTGATCCCGACCGTGAGGGAGAGGCGATTTCCTGGCATCTAATCGCAGCTACCAAATTGGATAACGGGAAGATACCCATCCACCGGGTCGTCTTTCATGAGATAACCAAGGAAGCGGTGGAAAAGGCTTTTCGCCATCCCCGCTCCGTTGATATGAACCTGGTTGACGCCCAACAAGCACGTCGCTTACTGGATAGACTGGTTGGCTATAAGTTGAGCCCATTGCTATGGCGCAAGGTTCAGAGAGGACTTTCTGCCGGCAGGGTCCAATCGGCAGCCTTGAGAATTATTGTCGACCGCGAGCGCGAGATACAAAATTTCGTTCCTGTAGAGTACTGGACCATTGAAGCTGAACTGGACAAGAGCTTGCCAGCCACTCCAAAGAATAGCTTCAGAGCACTGCTGGCAAGCCTGGCCGACGGCATAAAGATTGCTATAGCCAACCAACAGGAAGCCGAGAGAATTCAAGATGAACTGAGGAAGGCCGACTATGTGGTTAAAAAGGTAACAGTAAAAGAAGTAGCTCGCCAACCGGCGCCGCCATTTATCACCAGCACTCTACAGCAAGAAGCCTGGCGCAAGCTGCGGTTCACCGCCCAACGTACTATGTTTATTGCTCAACAGCTTTACGAAGGAGTCACTTTGGGCGAAGAGGGCTCGGTGGGGTTAATTACATATATGCGGACGGATTCGACGCACGTAGCTGCCAGTGCCATAGCTGAGACCAGAGATTTTATTGCGGGCAAATACGGTGACCGCTTTGTGCCTCAGAATCCACGTCATTTCACTAAAAAGGGCAAATGGGCACAGGAAGCACATGAAGCTATTCGGCCAACTAGAATTCATCGGGAGCCTGACCAGCTTCGCTCTTACCTGAAACCGGAACAGCTTAGACTTTACGACCTTGTCTGGAAGCGGATGGTGGCCAGCCAGATGGCAGCAGCATTGCTGGATGCTACCACTGTGGAAGTAGAGGCGGCATGTCCCGAACCACAAAAGGGATATCTGCTGAGAACAAGCAGCTCCGTAACAAAGTTTCCGGGTTTTATAACTGTTTACAGCGAGGGGAAAGACGAGGAAGGGGAAGAAGAAAAGGCGGTCGTACTGCCAGCATTGAAAGCCGGTGACAACTTAGTCTTATTGAACCTCTTTCCCGAGCAGCGTTTTACTCAGCCACCGCTTCGTTATAACGAGGCTACCTTGATAAAAGCGCTGGAACAAAGGGGAATCGGACGCCCCAGCACCTATGCCCCTATTCTATCAACTATACAGGGAAGGGGCTATGTATATAAGGAAAATGGCAAGCTTTGCCCTGATGAGATAGGCTTTATTGTTAGCGACCTCTTAACCCAGCACTTCCCCGAAATAGTCGACCTGGATTTCACGGCCCAGCTTGAGGAAGAGCTGGATGAAATTGCTCGGGGTGAGAGAGGCTGGATTTCAGTTCTCAAGGATTTCTATACTCCTTTTGAGGAGACACTTAACCAGGCATCCACTAAGATAGAAAAGGTAAGTATTACTAAGCCAACAGAGGAAATTTGTCCTGAGTGCGGTCGACCTATGGTATTGAAGACGGGACGTTTCGGCAAATTCCTGGCTTGCAGCGGTTATCCTGAATGCAAGAAGACTATGCCTTATGTGGTCAAAACCGGTGTACTCTGTCCGAAGTGTGGGAAAGAGATTGTGGAGAGAACAACCAAGAAAAGGCGCATTTTCTATGGTTGCAGTGGCTACCCACAATGCCAGTTTGCAGTTAATCGCCGGCCAGTTCCGAAACCCTGCCCGCAGTGCGGCAAGCTGCTCATTATGTACCGGGACGGTTGGGTTAAATGTACCGCCTGTGAATATAAAGATAAACTAGACGAAGTAGAAAAGATAGGAGCGGCAGCATGAAAATCTTGGTTATCAACGGACCAAACCTTAATATGTTGGGCAAGCGAAATAAAGCCTATTATGGTGATAAAACATTGCCACAGATTGATGCCCTTTTAAAAAAAGAGGGGAAAAGCCTGGGTGCCGATGTGGTAAGCTTTCAGTCCAATAGCGAAGGGGAACTTATAGACTGCATCCAGAAGAATTCCTCTCAAGCCGCCGGCATAATCATAAATCCAGGAGCACTGACCCATTATGGTCTATCCTTAAGGGATGCCTTGGTCGACAGCGGACTGCCGGTTGTAGAGGTCCATCTATCCAATATTTATGCTCGTGAAGAGTGGCGGGCAAAATCGGTAATGGCTCCTATTGCCAGAGGGCAAATCAGCGGATTTGGTTGGCGGAGCTATATCGCTGCATTACAAATTTTAGTTGATGAACTGAAAGTAGAAAAATAAGAGTGAGCCGGCTGCAAAAACTACGTCACAGTTTAGCCCAAAAGGAGTTGGATGTACTTGTAGTCTCCCAGCCGGAAAACCGCCGTTATCTTTCTGGTTTTACTGGTTCAGCAGGCTGGCTAATTATTTCTAATAATAGTGCTTACCTGGCCGTCGACTTCCGTTACGTAGAGCAAGCTAAAAAGGAAGCCCCTGACTTCAATGTCATTCACGTAAAAGACGACATGGTCAGATGGCTGCCCAAATTCCTCTCAGATTTAGGATTTAAAAAGGCGGGCTTTGAAGCCGACCAGGTGCCTTTCTCCACCTATCAGAAGCTTTTTGAAACGATAAGCGATGATGGCTACCATCTACAGCTGATCCCGACCTCAGGTTTGGTGGAGTCAATTCGCACCATAAAAGAGCCGGATGAGTTGCAGTTAATAACGGACGCAGTTAAGCTGGCTGACGCTGCCTTCGGCCACGCTAAATCAATGCTCCGCCCCGGCATGACAGAAAAAGAGGTAGCCTGGGGATTGGAGAAATTTCTCCGGGAGCAAGGCAGTGAAGCCGTACCTTTCGACATTATTGTCGCTTCCGGCCCCAATGCGGCTTTGCCTCACGCTAAGCCTTCGGAACAAATCATTCTTAAAAACGTGCCGGTGATAATTGATTTGGGGGCACAAGTGAACGGCTACTGTAGCGACTTGACGCGTACCTTTTTAATGGGCGATGAGGACAAGACTTTTTCTAAAATTTATGATATTGTTTTGGGTGCGCAATTGACAGCTCTGGCCACCATAGGCGCTGGTATGAATGGTGACCAGGCTGACCGATTGGCCAGGACAGTTATTGAACAGGCGAACTATGGCGATGCCTTTGGTCATGGCCTGGGACATGGCGTTGGTTTGGAGACTCATGAATCGCCGAGGCTTGGTGCCAATTCTGCGGACTTACTGGTTGATGGCATGGTTTTTACTATAGAGCCCGGAATATATGTCGCTGGCTGGGGTGGAATCAGAATTGAAGATACGGTTGTTATGGAAAACGGTAAGGCGAAAACCCTGACCCGAGCCGATAAAAAGGCAAACATTTCTTAGGAGGTTTATTATCCTATGATTGACGCCGGAGAATTAAAAAAAGGGATAACCATTGAGCTGGAGGGACAGTTATATCAGGTGCTGGATTACCAGCATATTAAGATAGGACGGGGCTCAGCACAGGTTCGTCTGAAGCTTCGAGATGTTCGTGCCGGCCATACCACTGAGCGCTCCTTCCAGGCCAGTGAGACGTTCACCAGGGCTTTCCTGGAGCGTCGCCCGGTGCAGTACCTTTATAATGATGAAGGCGGCCTTTACTATTTTATGGATACTAAGACCTTCGAGCAGATACCTATGGATAAATCGATGCTCGTTGATACGCTGAACTACTTGAAAGACGAGGCAAACTTGGAAATGCTGACGTATAAAGGTAAATCAGTTGGTATACAATTACCTGTTTCGGTGGAGCTTAAAGTCACAGAAACAGGTCCCGGCTTTAAAGGTGATACTGCCTCAGCCGGCAGCAAACCAGCAAAACTGGAGACGGGAATTTCTATTAAAGTCCCCTTTTTCATAAATACCGGCGATACCATTAAGGTCGATACTCGCACCGGGGAATACCTGGAAAGGGTAAGCTAAATCTTTGATTAAAGCTGACCTTCATATTCATACTGAATATTCTATGGATTGTACCATGTCCCTGGAGCAGATTATTGCACGCTGCCTCGAAGTTGGCATCAACTGTCTCGGCATAGCTGACCATAACACCATCGCCGGAGCCAAGAAGATGAAAGAAATAGCTCCCTTTTCCATTATCGTCGGTGAGGAAATCCTGACTTTAGACGGCGAAGTCATCGGATTTTTCCTCAGCCAGGAGATACCAAGCAAGTTGTCCATTAAAGAAACTGTAGCCCAGATAAAAGCCCAGGATGGGCTGGTGTGTATTCCCCACCCGTACGATAGGTTACGTATATCGGTGTTTCGAGACCAGGTATTTGACGATATAATGAATGATGTCGATATTATCGAGGCATTTAATGCCCGCAGCCTTTCGGCCGGCAGTTCAACCAGAGCCCGGCAGCTGGCGCAGAAATACGGCAAGCCGGCCAGTGCCGGTAGCGATGCACATACGCTTCCTGAAATAGGCAATGCCTATGTTGAAATGCCGGACTTCAATGGCAAAGATAAATTCCTGGCTTCTCTAGCTAAGGGAAAGATTTCAGGCAATAAATCAAACCCAACGGCTCATTTTATCAGCACCTGGAATAGATTGAAGAAGCGCTGGTACTAGGAGAGGTTCACTTGTTGACCATCGGTTGGTTTTCCACCGGCAGAGATGAGGCAGCAAGACAGCTTCTGCAGGTCGTGTACCAGAAAATTCGAAGCGGCGATATCAAGGGGAAGATCGTTTTTACCTTTAGTAATCGAGAGCCCTGTGAGGACAAAGAGAGTGACTTATTCTTTGAACTGGTTCGAAACTATAAAATTCCGCTGATTTGTTTTTCTTCCCAGAAGTTCAAAGATTTAAAAAGCATAACAGACGAGGCAAAGGGTGATACCTTGCGCCAGTGGCGCCTTAAATATGACCGCGAGGTTATACAAAGACTTGATGACTTTCATCCAGACCTGTGTGTGCTAGCCGGCTATATGCTTATCGTGGGTAAAGAGATGTGCCACAGATATGATATGATAAACCTCCATCCAGCAGCTCCCAGCGGGCCTAAAGGCAGCTGGCAGGAGGTAATTTGGACGTTGATTGAGAACAAGGCCATCGAATCAGGGGCAATGATGCATCTGGTAACGCCCGAACTCGACAGCGGGCCGGTAATAACTTACTGCACTTATCCCATTAGAGGTAAACCTTTTGATGACTACTGGCGGGAATTAGCTAGCCGCCCTGTAGCGGAGATAAAAAAAGAACAGGGCGAAAAAAATGCGCTGTTTCAGCTTATCCGCCGGCATGGATTAGCCAGAGAGTTCCCCCTTATCGTATCGACCTTGAAAGCCTTTAGTCAGGGTGAGATTAAGATAGAAACCGGCAAGCTATTTGACCGTAAGGGAAGTCCTATATCAGGGCACAACCTCAGCGATGAAGTAAATAGAGCCATAGGATTACCATGAGCGTAATCTGTTTCGACCTCGAAGGTCCGTTAGCTACTCAGGATAACGCCTATGAACTGATGAAGCTTTTCCCCGAGGGAGGGCGGATTTTTGAGGTTATCAGCCGCTACGATGACTTGCTCTCCATAGCAGCCAGGTTCGACTACGAGCCCGGCGATACACTGGCCCTTATTGCACCCTTTTTGGTTTGTCACGGGATAAAGGAGCATGACATTTCCGCACTGGCGAGAAAGGCGACCTTAACCGCCGGGGCAGTCGGTCTAATCTCTAGACTGAGCGCTCAGGGCTGGAAGATATTCTGCATCAGCACCAGCTACGAGCAATATGCTAAGCGCGTAGCTCATCGGCTCGGCATTTTCTCCCAGAATATAGCCTGCACCTCATTTCCGCTGGATAAATTTTCTAGAGATTTATCTAAAGAGGATTTTCGTTTTTTAGAGACGGTGGAGAAGGATATTCTGAATAGACATACTATTGATGATAATTGGATAAAGAAAAGGCTTGACCTCTTTTATTGGAAGGAATTGCCCAAGACCAATCTGGGTCGACTTGTTCAGCAAGTGCAGCCAGTTGGCGGTCAGCGTAAGGTGGAAGCTCTGCGGCATTTCGCCGACGCTCAAAAGCAGCCATTCCCCAACTGGGTGGTAGTCGGCGACAGCATTACCGACTTTAAAATGCTCCAGGCTGTTGGCCAGGCCGGCGGCCTGGCGATTGCCTTCAATGCTAATGAATACGCCCTACCCTATGCCACTATAGGTCTGGCCTCCACACATCTCGACGACCTGAGACCAGTTCTGGAGATGTGGAAGAAAGGTAAACGCCCGGCCGTAGAAAAACTGGTCAGGGAAAAAGAGAAAGCCGGTGGCAGCAACGACAGGGGCAACTTCCACTGGCTTGCCGGTATCAAGGGTATAGCGGCCCCTCTCGAAGTCCACAAGCGAATCCGCCGTGTTGTTCGAGAAGAGGCAGCCAAGCTGGGCTGAAATTCAAATGGCTAAGATTGATGTAGTCGGCTTTGGAGCCATGAACATCGACCACCTGTGTCAGGTCGATGAGCTTGTCATTGATGGCGAGCAGTCGCTGAAAGATTTTATGTCTATACCCGGGGGGTCGGCAGCTAACACGATTTACGGCTTAGCCAGACTTGGCCTCAAGACAGGCTTCGTCGGTGCTGTAGGAGCGGATGAGTCCGGGAAAGCATTGATTGATGATTTCAAAACTGCCGCCGTTGATACCCGTCAAATCAGGATCAAAAAAGCAGAAACAGGCTCGACAATATGCATCAGCGATAAGCTGGGAAGGCGAGCCATATACGTCTCCCCTGAGGCTAACAATTTATTGAACCCCAGGGACATAGACCTGGCTTATTTGAACCAGGCTAAGATAGTGCATCTGTCTTCCTTCGCCGATGACAGGCAGCTCAAACTTCAAGTCGCCTCAGTAAAAAAGCTGAAGGACTCAGTCAGGGTCAGCCTGGCTCCAGGCATGATCTATGTCACTAAAGGATTGAAAGCTTTAGCCCCCTTGCTCAAAAGAACCTACGTCGTCTTTATGAACCGCGAGGAAATTGAAAGGATGACGGGCAAAGACTTCCAAGCTGGAGCTAGAGAGCTTGTGAAATCAGGTTGCCGGATTGTCGTCGTAACCCTAGGCAAAGGTCTGGCTAAGGGCAAAACCGGTATGGTTACCTCTTATATCTGCGATGGGGAAAAGGAATATGAGGTGGAGTCCGAAAAAGCAAGCCCTAAATCCCCGCTGGAGACCACCGGTGCCGGCGATGCCTTCGCTGCCGGCTTTCTCTTCGGTTTTCTCAAAGGTAAAGAAATCGATGAATGCGGCTTGCTGGGCGATATAGTGGCTGGCTTTGCTATACAGAAAGTTGGAGCCAGAACAGGGCTGCCGACCTTAACTCAGCTATCTCAACGATATCTCAAACGTTCAGGCCACCGCCTGTAGATGTTTATGTCTTTTTCTGTCCTTTAGTCTGCGGCCCGCTTAAAATCTGGTCAACGATACCGTATTCCACAGCCTGGTCGGCATTAAGATAGAAGTCCCGGTCGGTATCATGTGCAATCTTATCCAGCGGCTGGCCGGTGTGCTTGGCCAGTATATTGCGAATCAGGTCCTGCAGCCTCATAATCTCTCGGGCGGCGATTTCAATATCGGCTGCCTGTCCCTGAGCACCACCAACTGCCTGATGCATGTGAATAGTCGAGTGAGGCAGAGCATAACGCTTGCCTTTAGTTCCGGCGGTAAGTATGACTGTGGCCATGCTGGCCGTTAGCCCGACACAGATTGTGGACACTTCCGGCCTGACTAGCTGCATGGTGTCATAAATGGCCAATCCGGCAGAGATAATACCACCCGGCGAATGTATGTAAAGGTTTATGTCCTTCTCCGGGTCCTCGTGCTCCAGATATAGAAGTTGGGCGATAATCAAGCTGGCTACCTGGTCGTTAATAGGTGTGCCTAAAAAGATAATGCGCTCTTTCAAGAGCAGCGAGTAAATGTCGAAGGCTCGTTCTCCCCTCGGACTGCTTTCAATTACCATTGGAATTATGTTTTGGGGTAAATCTTTCATCTTACCTTTTCCTCCCTAAACTAAAATACTATACCATTTACAGACGCTATTGTCATTCTGAATCCTCCACCTGTCATTCTGAGGGAGCGAAGCGACCGAAGGATCTGGCTCAGCATGAACTCCGCGACTGAAGAATCTCCTCTAATAACCTGTAGACCCTTCGCTTTGCTCAGGGTGACAAAAAATATTCAGGGTGACAAATAAGCGCTCTTGATAATCAATTTTAACCTTTAGCTATCTCCACCAGCCGCTCTACGGCTTTCCGGCCTATCAGAAATTGTTTAATTGACTCGCGGGCTTGCGGCAGGCTGAAAAACTTCCTGACGTCCTCAGCTTGCTTATCGGCATCCTGCGCCATCTTTTCTACTTCCGCATCTATATCCGAATCAGCCACCTCGACTTTTTCGGATTCAGCCAGTTTGCCCAGGACCAGAGACCGGACGACACGCTTGCTGGCCATCGACCGCAATTCTTCCCGGTGGTCAGCCATCGTCTTATTAAGTGTTTTCAAATAGTTCTCCAGCCCGGCGATGCCTTCGGCAAAATGCCGCGCTTCCTCGTTTAGCAACCGGTCAATCTCCCTATCCACCAGTACCGGCGGATATTCGACTTCTCCGAGTTCGACAAGCGCATCGACCGCTTTTTGCTCCAGGTCAACGCGGGCTCTTTCCTCAGCCCTGGCTTTCAGATTAGACTCTATCTGCTCTCGCAGCGAAGCCAGGTCCTCTTTGCCCAGGCTCTTGGCGAATTCGTCGTCAACCTCAGCCAACTTCTTCTCTTTTATCTCTTTGACAGTAACCTTAAAGGCGTGGTCTTTCCCCGCCAGTTCCTTCATTTCATAGTCCTGTGGGTAGGACAGGACAAAGCTCTTTTCCTCGCCCTTAGCCGTTCCTTCCAGCTTCTCAGCAAATCCGGGCAGAGGCAAGCGGGCTTCCTTCACGACCTCGTATACAACATCCTTACGGATGGGAAATGGTTCTCCGTCTCTCTCGCCCTCGACGTCTATGGTGACTATGTCGCCTAACTGTACCGGGCGGTCTAGCGGCAACAGCATAGCCTGTTGCTCACGCAGTTGTTCGATGGTGGCATCGATATCCTTCTTGCCGATTTTAACCGGCTTGGATTCAACTTTTATCTTTGTATAATCTCCAAGCTTGACTGTCGGCTTAAGCGGCACCACTGCCTTAAAAATCAACGGCTCGGTCTTTATAAGTTCGAACTCGGGCTGGTCAATGGGACTTATCTTTTGCTCATCCAGTGCTTCCTTATAAGCCCTTGGTATCAGGTCTTCGAGAGCTTCCTGAAACAAGGCATCCTTGCCGATGTGTCGTTCCAGTATATCCCTGGGTGCTTTCCCTTTACGGAAGCCGGGTACGGAGACCTTTTTTACCAGACGGTTGTAAGCTCTGTCGAGATATTTATCTATCTCGACTGGCTCCATCTCGATATTGAGCGCTACCTGGCTGTTCTCAACAGGTTCTGTAGATACTTTCATTTTTACCTGCCTATATTATACCTTACGATATTCTCTTCTGCGAAAAATACTCTCTCCCATCAAGGAAGATGGCATAATATAAAAAATTGTTCCCTCCCTGGTGGGAGGGAGCTAGAGGGAGGGGGAAAACCTCACAGCTCAATCCTTCCTGGTCTCCTCATCCGCCAGCTTCAAATGTAATTCATTGAGCTGAGCTTGAGAGACCGGAGACGGCGAATCGCTCATCACATCGATGGCGCTCTGATTCTTAGGAAAGGCAATTACCTCTCTGATATTTTCCACACCTGCCAGCAGCATCACCACACGGTCGATGCCCGGTGCAATGCCACCGTGCGGCGGCGCCCCATAATCGAATGCTTCCAGCATATGCCCGAACCGGGCTTCTATTTCCTGATCGTTGTAGCCTAGCAGGCGGAATATCTTCTGCTGCAGCTCGCGGGTATGAATTCTGATGCTGCCGCTGGACAGCTCGTAGCCGTTGCAGACGATGTCATAGTGGCGTGCCCGCACCTTAGCCGGGTCTTTATCCAGCAGCGGCATATCCTCTTCCCGAGGCGAAGTAAATGGATGGTGCATCGGCTCCCACAGCTTTGTTTCCTCATTCCAGTCCAGTAGCGGAAAGTCAACGACGAAGAAGAAAACCAGATGATTCGGGTCGATTAGTCCAAGCCGGTGTCCCATCTCCCGACGCAACTCATCAAGCACCTTATTCACCATCTTCTGCTCGCCGGCCACGATTTGTATCAGATCGCCCGGCTTAGCTTCGAACCTGCGGACTATCTCCTTTAGCTGGTCCGCAGTCAGGTACTTGGCAGCTACCGATTTGACCTTGTCAGGAGTTAATTGCTCCAAACTGTCAAAACTGCCGGCGGGTAGCGCCAGCGTTATCAGCCCTTTGGCGCCGGAGGACTTTGCCAGCTCAGTTAGCTCTTCCGTCTGCTTGTGAGAGTAATCGGCACAGCCGGGCAGGCATATGCCTTTCACTTTGCCGCCGCCCTGTATAGTGGAGCGGAAAACGGCGAACTCAGAATCGGCAACAATCTTAGATATGTCTCTTAGCTCCAATCCGAAGCGTATGTCCGGCTTATCCGTGCCGTATCGCTCCATCGTTTCCGCAAAGGAAAGCCGTGGGAATGGTTTCAGCATTTTCATTTCCGGCTTCACCGTCTCCACCAGCGAGGTGAACATTTCTTCCAGCAGGCTGAGTATGTCTTCCTCGTCGATAAAACTCATTTCCATATCGAGCTGTGTAAATTCGGGCTGGCGGTCGGCTCGCAAGTCCTCATCGCGGAAGCAGCGGGCTATCTGGTAGTATTTCTCGAAGCCGGCCACCATCAATAGCTGCTTGAGCTGCTGCGGCGACTGAGGCAGCGCATAGAACTTGCCGGGATGTATGCGGCTGGGCACAAGATAGTCACGGGCGCCTTCCGGTGTGCTCTTGAATAAAATGGGCGTCTCTATTTCCACAAATCCCCTGGCATCGAGAAAGTCGCGCATGAATTTCTCCACCTTATGGCGGAGTATGATGTTGTCTTTCATCCTGGGACGCCTGAGGTAGAGATAGCGGTACTTAAGTGACAGGTTTTCGTCGACTTCCACGTCCTCATTTATATAGAACGGCGGTGTTTTGGCTGTGTTGAGAATTTGGATGTCGCTGGCGATTACTTCAATTTTGCCGGTCGGCAGCTTTAGGTTCTCGGTACCGGCGGGACGTTTTGCCACCTTGCCGGTGATTTTAGCCACATACTCGTTGCGGAGTTCGTTGGCTGTTTGGTGTGCTTTTTTTGACGTTTCCGGGTTAAAGACCACCTGGGCGATGCCTTCTTTATCTCTCAAATCAATGAATATCAAGCCGCCGTGGTCGCGCCGCCGATGCACCCAACCGGCCAGAGTTAACTCGTGTCCGACATGTTTCTCTGTAAGTTCTCCGCAGCTGTGGCTCTTGAGCAAGTAGACCTCCTGACGTGTCCGAGCATTATATCTTAAGGCAGCCTCTTGTTCAATTTGAATATATTGAATTATAGAAATGGCCTCCGAGTTTGCAACTCGAAGGCCATTGGTTCGAATCAGGCCAAGACAATTAAGACTATTTAAGCACGTTGGATGCCGCCGCCTCGGACTTTATCTGCTCCAGGTCGTCCTGGATGACAAAGCCGCCTGATATATGGGAAAGCCATAAGAAGAAAGCTTCGGCGAAGAATCTATAAACTCTTCGCCGAGTTTATCCTGAGCGAGATTCTTCAGTCGCTCCGCCCGGTCATAATGACCTGAGCCGACAGATTCCATCCCACAGAGAGGCAGCTTGTGATCGGCTAATTTTTACTGGCCGCGTTTCGCCTTGATTTTATTCATGAACAGGTCGCAGGTTTCATTATAAAGGCCTGATTTGACTTCTATCTTGTCACCCAAATTTAAGTATTGTCCGGTTTTGGCGTCATAGGCTGGCCATTGTGTCAGTCCTTCCTGGTTGGGGTCGCCGGCAGCAGCAAAATTTGTCCAATAGCTCATCATAGCGTCAGAGAGTGCCTTGTCGGTCTCATTGTAGTATGCATCCGCCTTCAGCGGTGACAGAAAAGGCATAAACTTGCCGAATACATAACCTATGTCCAGCAGATGAAAGGCACCAAGCATTTTGGCTCCAGGCGGCACACGGGTGAACTGGTAAAAATAAGCTTTGGACTTAACATTGCTCATGGCACTGGCATAGGCTTTGGCAGGGCAGGTAAAAGTGTAGAGTGTGAGCACCTGCTTGTCGGATGCCGTGGCCTGTTTATCATCGCCGGCAGGGTACATGGTTAGAACCTGCTGTGCTTTATCTCCGAATGTGTTTTGTACATATTTTTGATAAGAATCTGCACTGGGTTTCACCAACAACTGGAATAGAGCCCATTCGTCTGCCATAGAACCAATCATAAGAGGCACATCCTGTTGCTTGCCGGCTTCAAATGTATTGAGTGGCAGGTCGGTCTCTACCCAGCCATCTACACAAGGCTCGTATCTATAGCCCGGGGCAAGAACGTCAGTAGGTGGCGTTCCTGCCTTCAGGACTTCTTCTGCGCTCTTGGCGCGCATGCAGGCGATGGGGTCGGGCGCATTGTCGCAGCCCAGGTCTTTGGCTAGCTGTTCGCCCATTTTTTCTTTGGGCTCGTTACCGTACTTATTTTCCCGAACATCTGAGAAAGCGGTAGACTCATACGCGCTCTGTGATATGGCCCGTTGAAATAGTCCCTTTGTCAAAGGCGACGCCATAAGCCAAATCACACTGGTAGCGCCTGCCGATTGACCAAATATGGTAACCCGGTTGGGGTCACCGCCGAAGGCAGCGATATTTTTCTGCACCCACTGCAGTGCCGCAATCTGGTCAAGTAGCCCGTAGTTGCCGGAAGAATTGTGTTCGGATTCTTTAGAGAGCAGTGGATGTGCCAAGAAACCTAGTGGGCCTACTCTATAATTAAAGGTGACCATCACCATACCCCGACGGGCCAGGTTTTCACCATCGTACTGGGGATTTGAGCCTTCACCGAAGCGAAAGGCGCCGCCGTAGATCCAGACCATGACCGGCAGCCGGTCACTGGTCATCTTGGCCGGTGTCCAGACGTTAAGGTACAGACAGTCTTCACTGGTTGTTTTGGCATAGGCCTTAAAACTGGCGCTAAAATATCCCACCGGTGCCGGGCCAAACTCCGTGCATGCCTTAACTCCCTGCCATGGTGCTGCTAGCTGCGGTGGTTTCCATCGCAAATCGCCTACCGGTGGCGCGGCAAAAGGAATGCCTTTGTAGACATGAATATCCTGTTTTTCGCCGACAGTTGCCCCTGATACCAGTCCTGTGTCGATTTTGATTGGGTCTTTAAGGGGGGCCGATGCTGGAGCACAGGAGACAGCGATGGTAGATAGGAGAACCAAGGCGATGAGCAGTAAGGCAGTGAACCTTTTCATTACATACCTCCTTGTGGTGTGGTTTATTAAATTCCTAAGCGCTTTGCATAATTTATCGCCAACTGGTCTTCTTGTCAATGGGTTTTTAAATGTTTTAGAGAAAATATATACCTGCACAGGCGGACATACCTTAAAGTCAGTCACTACAATTTCTAAATTGGTGGTTGATGCCGCGGTGAGTTCAGCCACTTCTGCTTCTGGGCCAGCCTGACTTCCTCGTCGGTAACCTGGTATTGTCTGAGGAAGTCGTTTTTCAAAGCGGTGAAGGTGCCTTGTTCAATAGCAGTGTGTATTTTGTGCATCAGTCTGGTAATAAAACGCAGGTTGTGTATGGTGGCCAGCCTGTAGGCTAGCAGCTCCCCACATTTGAATAGATGATGAAGGTAGGCAGCGGAAAACGTGCGGCAGGTGTAGCAATCACAATCGGCATCAACAGGCCGTTCTTTCGTCTTGTAGACAGCCTTTTGTATGTTTACCCTCCCTTGTAGGGTGAAAAGGGCACCATTGCGGGCTACCCTGGTAGGCAGTGCGCTGTCGAATAGGTCTATGCCCCGGCTGACGCCTTCAATTATGTCTTCTGGCGAGCCTACACCCATAAGATAGCGTGGCCTGTCCATCGGCAAGAAAGGCATCGTTTCATCCACCATCGACCAGGTCAGTTCTTTGGCTTCGCCCAGGCTTAAACCGCCGATGGCATAGCCTGGGAAATCCAGCGAGGTAATGGCCTTCGCCGACCGCTGCCGAAGCTGAGGCGAAGTGCCACCCTGGACAATGCCAAAGAGGAGCTGGTCGGAGCTTTGGTGGTGCCTCTTACATCTTTCCGCCCAGCGGGAAGTTCTGTCCACGGCTTCACGTACCTTTGCCATGCCGGCATCAATGGCCGGGCATTCATCCAGCGTCATAATGATGTCGGCGCCCAGCTTCTGTTGCAATTCGATGACCATCTCAGGAGTAAGACGATGCTCACTGCCGTCGATATGAGAGCGAAAAGTAACACCATCATCCGTGACCTTGCACAAGCGAGCCAAGCTGAAGACCTGATAGCCGCCGCTGTCAGTCAATATCGGTCCGTCCCAGCCCATGTACCGGTGCAGCCCTCCCAGTTTTTTTATAACATCTATTCCTGGCCGCAGATAAAGATGATAGGTATTGCTCAGGATTATGGTTATACCGATGTCATTAAGCTCTTCCGGAGCTAAGGTCTTAACCGTGCCCTGGCTGGCAACCGGCAGAAATGCCGGTGTCGGCACCATCCCGTGATTGGCAACAAGCTTTCCCAAGCGTGCCTGTGTCTCCGGGCAGGTTTTTGTTACTTTAAAATGCTTCTCTATCGCTCAAGCTCCTTGGTTTTTAGGGAGACAACCGGCAGTAGCTACCAAACTACCCTTCTGCTCTGGCTCGACAATAGTCTATGAACTTGCGAACGGTTTTTGCCGCTTCAGCCACCGCTGAATAGGTTGGAATCCGGGCGCCGGCATACTTGGCGCGTAGTTCGGCGAGTATCTTCCAGCGCTGATACGATGGCAGGTCGGCAGTGGCGGCCTCACTGTGTACCACAGCAATCATTGGTTTTAATTTCTTATTGTGCAGATCGATGAACATTTGGGCTTGACCGGCAGCCAGACCTTTCCACAGCTCGGTTAAAAAAGGATTATCGTCGCTGAATTCACCAATAAGGAAGTCGAAGTGCGGACTTCCGGCCATCAATTTGGGCAGCTCTCTGAGTATCTCGGCAAAACCGACGGATACCGCGCCCATTATGGAGATGTCAATGGGGTTTCCTATCCAATCCCATATTTCGGGTGCCTTGATTTTCAGTTCCTTCCTGATTTCAGCGGGCATCGGCGGCACCGTAAGCCCGGCCTCTTCGCATATATCAGCGGACATTACCGATAGTCCACCGCCGGCGCTCAGTATGCCGACCCTGTAGCCCATAATCGGGGGCAGGAAGGAGAAGGCAACCAGCAGGTCGACTAGCTCGCTTAAGTCCTGGGCGGGTATAACTCCAGCCTTTTTGAAAACTGTTTCCCAGACAGACGCAGAGCCGGCAATGGCAGCCGTATGTGAGGTAACGGCTTTAGAACCGGCTATGCCCCACCCGCCCTTTATGGCTATGACGGGTTTGACACGCGCGGCAGCGGTTAAAGCCTCGAGAAACTTTCTGCCATCTTTGACACCTTCGAAATAGGCAGCAATTATCTCGGTCTCATCATCCTGAGCCAGATAGTTTAAGAAATCGCTTTCATCTATATCAAGCGCATTACCGTAGCTGATGACCTTGCTGAAATGGAGACCGCGCAGCTCTCCATAGCGAATGAGCATAGTAGACGAACCGCCGCTTTGAAACACAGCACCGATATTTCCCGCCTTCCGGGGCAGATTATATCCGTTGGCTATTCTGCCGCGGGGATAGTAAATCCCCATGCAGTTCGGGCCGATGAGACGGATGTTGAGCCTTCTGGCTGCCTTAAGCATCTCGGCTTCAAGCTCCCTGGCTTCCTGTCGGCCGGTCTCGCTGAGGCGAGCCGTAACCAGGTGAATGATCTTTACTCCTTTGGCCGGACACTCAGCAAGCAAACCCAGAACCATAGATGCCGGAAGGCAGCAGATAACATAGTCAACTGGTCCCCGAATGCTCTTCAAGTCCGGGTAAGCTTTAAGGCCGAATATAGACTCTTTATTGGGGTTCACCGGATAAATATCTCCGGTATAGTTATAGTCCAGTAGATGCCGGAGGAACTGGTGACCAAAAGATAAAGGGTCTTCAGAGGCTCCGGCTACGGCAATAGATTCAGGATGAAAGGCGGTTTCCAGTATGTCTCTAAGGCTGGCATCCATATTTACGTCAACCAGATATCCAGGCCCATAGTCAGGAAAATGATGCCGAGATAGGGAAAAGCCGATAGTTTGTAGACCCGCCAGGCAGCTACAGATGTCATGGAGAATAGCAACCTGGCATTGGCATAAATCATTAAGGCCCCGAGTATGTTGGCCACAATCAGATACAGCAGATAAAAGCCGGCAGCCAGGTAAATGAGCAGGGAAACAATGTAGAGCAGTATGGACAGGCCGAAAAGTATTTTCACCATGTCTTTGACCTGCCAGCTCAGCGGGAAGTAATGTAAACCGGCGCCTAAATAATCTTCCCGGTTGGCAATCATTAAAGTCCAAACATGAATGGGAGTCCAGATGGCGACCAGCACGCACAGGAGTAGAATCCTGACATCGAAGATTGGGCTTATAGCCAGCCAGCCGATAAGCACCGGGCTGCAGCCGGCAACTATGCCGAGAAAAGTGCACGAGATTGTCTTACGCCATACCGACGAAGATATGACGCCGATTACGCCGACAGCGAAACAGAGCGGATTCAGCAGCCAGGCTAAGGCTAATCCAGAAACAATAAACCCAATGATAAGCGGCAGGGCTTTCTGCGGAGGGTGGATTCGCCTCGAGGGCAAAGCGCGATTGGATGTCCTTGTCATCCGGGCGTCGACCTCACGGTCGAGGTAGTTGGTTAGCCCGTTGGAGCCGGCGCTGCCTAAAAGGAGGGCAATCAAGATAAGAATGAAAACTTTGACTGGTGGGTAGCCACCGGCGGCAATAATAGCCGAGAAAATGCCGATAAAGGTAAGCAGGATGGTCTCTACAGGCTTCAGGACGGTGATATAATCCAGAAATGTGGCCCGCTTACTCAGGGCTATGGTCAAGGCTTTATCACCTCTTGAAGTACACTCAATACATCTTTTCCCGGCACGTCGCTGCGTATCACAGCCTGGCCGATATCTTTAAGCAAGACCCATCTGACTGCTTTATCCCGCACTTTCTTGTCCAGCTCCATAGCCACCAGAACATCGTTCAAAGCCACTCCTGAGCAATCTGTAGGTAAGCCAAATTTCTGTAATATTGCCTTGTGGCGTTCGACATCTTCTCCAGATATAAGCTTCAATCTATGGCTGAGTTTGGCGGCACCAATAATGCCAATGGCTACCGCCTCGCCGTGGAGAAAACGTTCGTATTTAGTAGCCGTCTCCAGTCCGTGGGCTATAGTATGGCCGTAGTTAAGAATGGTACGGATTCCAGTTTCCTTTTCATCTGCGGAGACAACCCGACATTTAATGGCAGCGCTTCTGCCGATGACTTTGGTAGTAATGTCCCGCTTTAGCTTGATTAAATCTTTGGCATTAGCGTCAAGAAGCTGGAGGAAATCGGCGTCCAGTATCAGTCCATGCTTGATAACCTCAGCCCATCCCGAAGTAAGCTCGCGTTGGGACAATGTGGTCAGGGTCTTAACATCGGCCAGTACAAGACACGGCTGATAAAAGGCACCTATCAGATTTTTACCCTGGGGGTGGTCGACGGCTACCTTGCCTCCGATGCTGGCGTCGGTCATGGCTATCAGGCTGGTGGGCACCTGCAGCCAGGGCAAGCCTCTTAAGAATGTAGCAGCCACAAATCCAGCCAGGTCGCCAACCATGCCGCCGCCCAGAGCGATTATCACGTCATTTCTCTCCACCTGGTGCTCGATGAGGAAATCATAAATTTTAATAGCCTGAGCGATATTCTTAGAAGCTTCGCCGGGCGGTACCACGCAGGGATTGACGGCAAAGCCGGCTTTCTCCAGCGTTTTCTTGACCTTGGCACCGTAAATGGAGAAGACAATTTCATCGCTGATGATGTTAGCGGTACCGGATAAGCCGGCCTGTTTCATTTTCTCGCCGAGCTTGTCCAATATGCCCCAGCCGACAAATACGGGGTAATTGGCAGTTGGGGTCTGGACTTTACAGGCCAGGTCAGCTTCAGCGGATTGTTTACCGCGATATCTACTTGTATACTGCCAGCCTTTTATTACTTCCTGGCTGACTTCATCGATGGTCAGATGATCGGTGTTAACCGTCCAGTCGGCGATGGCATAATAGGGCTGGCGCCTGGTTTTGAGCTGCTTGATACGCTCCAGAGGATTATCACCGGCCAGCAGAGGTCGGACTACAGGGTTAGCCGAGCATAGAGTATCGTGGAGCAAACGCTGGTATATGGTCTCCGGCTTAGCTTCCAGGCAGACAACAACGCTGGTTTGAAGAAGCAAATTCTGGTTTTGGGGGTCGATGATAGCTCCACCGCCGGTGGCTATTGCCACCTGCTCTTTGTGGCAGGCTTGCTTCAATACTTTTTGTTCCAGCTGCCTGAATTTAGCCTCGCCGTCCTGTTTGAAGATTTCGGGAATAGTCTTGCCGCTGAGCCTGGCGATTTCATCGTCGGTATCAATGAAAGTCCAATGCAGGCGCTCAGCTACTTTTTGGGCAACGACTGTTTTACCGGTAGCTGAAAAACCGATGAGGGCGATATTGTTGTTTGCTTTACGACTTCGCATAACGTTTGCGAGAGTATGCGGAACCAATATAGTTTTTATAGTTGATCATTGTCTCTTTCAAGTGGTCGCCGCCGAATTTCTCCAGCATGGCATTTGCCAGGACGATAGCCAGCATGGCTTCTCCAATGACACCGGCAGCAGGTACGACGCATATATCGCTGCGCTCATAATGTGCCTCGGCTTTCTTTCCGGTCCGCAGGTCTACGGATGGCAACGGCTTGCCCAGGGTAGCAATTGGTTTTATCGCAGCGTGGACCACAATCGGTTGTCCGTTGCTTATACCGCCTTCAATGCCACCGGCATTATTAGTGGCTCGATGCCAGAGCAAAGCGGTTCCTTTCGGGCTTGTTTCAATTACATCCTGGGCTTTAGAGCCCTTACTATTGGCTACTGAAAAGCCGTCGCCTATCTCGACGCCTTTCACAGCAGGTATGCTCATTATGGCTTGAGCGATCTGACCATTAAGCCGGCGGTCCCATTGGACATGGCTGCCCAGTCCCACAGGCATTCCGGTAACAATCACCTCAAAGATACCACCCAGCGTGTCTCCTTCAGCCCGGGCTCCATCGATTGCCGCCATCATTGCCTTTTCGGCGCCAGCATCGGCACAGCGGACCGGGGATTTCTCCACCTGTTTCCAATTTATTGACCTGGCCTGCTTAGCCTGGTGTTTACCGATGCTTACGGTATGGCTGTGAATAGTAATACCGAATTCATCCAGGAATTTTCGGGCTAGGGCGCCGACAGCGACTCTAGCTGCTGTCTCTCGGGCACTGGCCCGTTCCAAAATGAGACGGATATCTTCAACGCCATATTTAGTTATTCCAGCTAAGTCGGCATGTCCCGGTCGAGGCGTAGTTATCGGCTGTATTTTCTTACTTATGGGAGCAACGCTCATTATCTCCTGCCAATCTTCCCAGACGCGATTCCAGATTAGCAGGCTTATCGGACTGCCCATAGTAAAGCCGTGGCGTACCCCCGAGATAATCTCAGCTTTATCCTGTTCGATTTTCATGCGGGCGCTGCGCCCGTAGCCAGCCTGCCGCCGCTTAAGGTCTTGAGCTATGTAGTCTTCACCAATTGGCAGGCCGGCGACCATCCCCTCAATGACCGCTATCAACCCCTTGCCGTGTGACTCACCGGCGGTAAGAAAACGAAACTGTCCCATAATTTCTGTTTCCTGTAATTGGTTTATCTATATTCTGGCTGCGGGTAAGGATTAGTCAATGTTTCCAGAAGGATAATATCCTCAGCACTCAATGACGTCGGCTGAATGACACTGCTTAGCTTCTGCCATCCCATGCCCAGTAAAGTATTCAGCAGAGACGGGACTTGAGGTTTATAGTATTCCACTTCTGGCTCAGAGATACCGGCCAAACTGGCCGCTAAATCTATAGCTGTATTCAGTCCACCCAGTTCATCCACCAGCCCCAGTTCCTTAGCCTGTATCCCGGTATAAAGCTGTCCTGTGGCTAATGCTCTGACCTTGTCCTCGCTCAAACCCCTGCCCTTGGCAACCACTTGTACGAACTGGTTATAGAGCTGGTCAGTCATATCCTGCATAATCACTTCTTCTTCGGGAGTCAGCTCTCTAAGCCCGGCGTACATATCTTTATGTTTGCCGGCTATGAAAACCTGCATATCTATTCCAAGCTTGTCAAACAACCCTTTGAGATTGGGCATTTCCGAGATGACACCGATACTTCCGGTCAAAGTACCGGGCAAAGCTACAATCTTGTCGGCCCCTGCTGAGATGTAATATCCGCCGGAAGCAGCCAGGTCGCTCATGCTAACCACGACGGGCTTTTTCACTAGCTCAAGCTGGTTCACGATTTCCTGAGAGGCAGCGACACTGCCACCCGGGCTGTCCACTTGAAGCACAATGGCTTTTACGCTGTCATCATTCCTGGCTCGTTCCAGCTCAGTTCGAACTGATTCAGGAGTAATAACGCTACCGCCAAAGAAAAAGCCGGAGCTCTCCGACTGTATCGGACCGCTTAGCGAGATGACTGCGACCTTATTCTGGGCAAAAGTACAAGAGGCCGACACGGCAAATAAGACCACTAAAGCGGTTAGGCAGATGATTGCGGCATATCTCTTCATAAGTTAACCTCCCATTCTGACTAATGCTTTTTTGGCGGCTGATAACATTATGTCAAGCGGTGCTTCCCTGCCCGTACACAGCTTGAATGAAGCAGCCCCTTGATAAACCAGCATGGGCAAACCACCAATGGTTTTGGCTCCCGCTGCTTTGGCCATTCTCAATAATGGTGTCTGTGAAGGATTATACACCAAGTCGTAAACCAGAGCATCTTTGTGTATTAGACGCGGTACCAAAGGTGACCGCTCTTCCTCAGAAGAGAACTTCATTCCAACTGTGGTACAGTTGACTATCAAATGACATTCCACAACCATCTTTGCCAGATTCGTGCTTGGCAAGGGCACAACGTCTATTTCGGTTTTCATCTTGCTATTAGCCACCTGTTTAGCCAGTGCACCGGCCAGACTTTCCGCCTTCGACAACGAGCGGTTAGCGATAATCAAGGCGCTTACCTTTTCCTGAAGGAGTGCGAAACTAACGGCGCGGGCGGCACCGCCGGCACCAAGAATGAGCACCTTCTTATTCGCCGGTTCAAAACTGGCATCCTCACGCAAAGCCTTAAGAAAACCGACCGCATCGGTATTGAAACCAGCCAGCCTGCCGTCACGATTGACCACCGTGTTCACGGCGCCGACAAGTCTGGCAAAGTCATCTATCTGGTCTAAAAGACCTATTACTGCCTCTTTATAAGGTACGGTTATATTTGCCCCCAGATTCTGAGGTTTCCTCAGTCGATTAATAGCCGATGGCAAATCGTCGGCTTTTACCTCCCAGGCTTCATAACGCATATCTAGCTTGCAGTAATCTAAAGCTGCCTGCTGGAAATCAGGAGATACTGAGTGCTTTAATGGGTAACCGATAACGCCGATGAACTGTTTCACTAGTCGCAGACTTTCAGGCTATCCAGGTATCCTTGCAGGATGAAAGCCGCAGCAGCAGCATCAAGATGCGACATTTTTCCAGCCTTCTTACTTCCGGCTCCTCTCAGCAAGCGCTCCGCAGCCACAGTAGACAGGCGCTCGTCCCGTAGCTCGATGCGGGCACTGGTACTCTGGGAAAGCTTATCGACAAAATCTTTTACCTTGTTCGCCTGCCGGCCAAGACTGCCGTCTAAAGAGTAAGGCAGACCAACCACAATTTGCTTTACATCGTATTGGCCGACGAGGTGTCCAATAGCATCTATGGTTGTGTTATCGTCGTCTCTGGTGATAACCGTCAGTGGAGTAGCTATAATTTCTACGGGGTCGCTGATGGCGACTCCTATTCTACTGTCTCCGACGTCCAAGCCTAATATACGCATCTTCAGTTACCCGCTGATTTTCTGAACCAATCGTTTCACCAGTTCCAGAGCCTCATCAAGCTTATTTTTATCCTTACCGCCAGCCTGTGCCATGTCTGCCTTGCCGCCACCGCTACCGCCAGTGACTCCAGCAACTTGTTTAACGATGTCACCGGCATGTAGCCCTCTATTTACCAAATCCGGCGTGACCATAGCCACAAAACCGGGTTTGCCGTCGTGGACTGTCCCCAATACGATAACAGCGCTCTTCAACTGGTCTTTCAATAAATCTCCCATTTCCCTTAGGGTTGGTAATGAAGTCGACGGTACTTTAGCCGACAACACCGTTATCCCGTTGACCTTATCGGCTTTATCCAGCAAAGATTCGACTGTATATCGTGATAATTCTCTTTCGAGGGAAGCCGAACGTCTACGCTCCGCGGCTAGCTCAGCGACCAGAGCTTTTATCTTATCTGTGATTTCTGAAGGTGAGCTCCTCAGTTCCTCGGCTACCGTAGCCACTATTGATAGGGAATCTCGGACGAACTCTTCGGCTTTTCTACCGGTAATAGCTTCAATTCGGCGCAAACCGGTGCCGATACTGCTTTCGCCCGTTATTATGAATAATCCGATCTCTCCAGTTGATTTGACGTGAGTGCCGCCGCACAGCTCGGCGCTCATTGGTGGGTCGCCTATTTCCAACACCCTGACGGTTTCTCCGTACTTCTCCTCGAACAATGCGATGGCACCTTCTTGGATAGCCTGCTTGTAAGGAATCTCCTTGCTTCTAACCGATAAATTCTCTCGTATCCTTTCATTGACGAGGTGCTGTATTTCATCAAGCTGCTGTTTGCTGATGGCAGTTAGGTGAGAAAAGTCAAACCGAAAGCCATCGGGATGTACCAGCGAGCCTCTTTGATGAACGTGGCCGCCCAGCACGTGGCGTAGTGCTGCCTGTAGCAGGTGAGTTGTCGTATGATTCCGGGCAATATCAAAACGGCGGGCTGAGTCTACCGTAGCTTCAACCGAATCGCCAACCGAGATGGTTCCTTTAACAACTTTACCTAGGTGAACGATGGCGCCTTCAGCCAGATCGCCGTAAGGCGACCAAACGGTATCGGTAACATCGATTTGACTTGAATCAGCGGTTATTTTGCCGGTGTCTCCCACTTGTCCTCCCATCTCTCCGTATAAAGTCGTTTCTTCAAGAACGACAGCAACCTTTTGTCCTTTATTGGCAGATTCTACTGACCGGCCAGACTTCTGGTCTAGTAGGTAGCTCACCTTGGAGCTAGCCTTCAATTTATCATAGCCAACAAATTTAGCTTTAACTTTCCATTTCAAACCAATCGATGCCGTAAGAGTTACGCTAAACTTTTGACCAGCCCTAGCTCTCTCCCGCTGCTTCTCCATCTCGACTTCGAAACCTTCGAGGTCAATATCTAATCCCTTCTCCCTAGCAATTTCGGTAGTCAATTCTAGTGGAAAACCGTATGTATCCCAGAACCTGAAGGCTTCCTCGCCTGTAATACTACTTCTGCCCTGTCTCAGGGCTTCATCAACAGCCTTGTCAACCAGATTAATACCGGCATCTAAGGTGCTGTTGAATTTCTCCTCTTCTATCTTTATCACTTCCTGTATAAGACTTTGGTTTTTCACAAGTTCAGGATAAACATGTCCCATACCAGCAATAACGGTTTCCGCTATCTGGCTAAGAAATGGCTCCTCCGTACCCAGCTTCCTGCCGAAAAAGCAGGCTCTCCGCAGTACCCGGCGTAGAACATAGCCTCTACCTTCGTTGGACGGCAGAACGCCATCAGCGATAAGGAAGGTGGTACCTCGACCATGTTCCGCTATAATCCTGACAGCCTGGTCATCACTTTGGCTTTTGCCATATTTCACGCCGGTTATGTCGCTTATCATATTTCGCAGAGGAATGAAGAGGTCTGTATCATAGACTGAAGATACACCCTGCATCATGGCTACGGTTCTTTCCAGGCCCATACCGGTATCGATGTTCGGTTTTGGCAAAGGTGTTCGCTTTCCATCGCGGTCTTGGTTATACTGGGTAAAAACCAGATTCCATATTTCGGAAAAGCGTCCGCAGTCGCAGCCAGGTCCGCATTCAGGCTTGCCGCAGCCGGCTTCTGTACCAAAGTCATAGTGTATTTCGCTGCAAGGCCCGCAAGGCCCTGAATCGCCGGCTGGCCCCCAGAAATTATCTGCCTCTCCGAGCCGTACTACTTTGTCCTCAGGAAAGCCAATCTTGCGCCAATACTCAAACGATTCATCATCGTCCAAATAGATGGATACCCATAGTCGTTCAGGTTTCAACTTTAACCGTTCAGTGACGAATTCCCAGGCCCACATTATAGCTTCCTTCTTAAAGTAGTCACCTACGCTGAAATTTCCCAGCATCTCAAAAAACGTCAGGTGCTTAGCATCGCCTACCGAGTTAATGTCGGTGGTGCGGAAGCATTTCTGGCATGAGGCTAAGCGTGGATTCGACGGCACAGCCAACCCCAGGAAATAAGGCTTTATTTGGACCATGCCGGCGGTAGTTAATAAAAGGGTTGGGTCGTCTTGAGGTACTAAAGACGAACTGGGAATGATACGATGTTGTTTTTCCTCGAAAAAGGCCAGAAAAGCCTTTCTTATCTGATCACTATTCACTGTTTCTCACCTGTGTTGATTTTAATGAAGTGTCGCTTCAGTGTCAATGTGTCTATCTGAGATGATGCTGCTTTGTTTCTATGTTTTGCTCAGTTATGCTAAAATTCCAACACATCAGGAGTCAAGTATGCCTCTTTACGAATACTGGTGCCAACAGTGCCAGCGCAAACTAATGTTATACTCGCCGACCTTTTCTGACGCCTTGCCCTCTTGCCCCCAATGCGGCAATAACACGTTACGACGGCTGCTCTCCACTTTCTCAGTGCGCAGTAAAACGTACAAGGACGTCTACGAAGATATACTTTCTGATTCGCAGTTGACTCGGGGTATGATGGCTGACGACCCTAGAGCTTTGGCAGAATGGAACCGGCGAATGGACCAGGGTGAAGAAGTCGCCCCGGAGTACGAAGAGATGCTTGGCAGGATGGACAAGGGAGAAATGCCTTCCGAGCCAGTTGGTGAAGGCGCCAGCGACATCCCTAAAGAAACTGATTAAGATTGTATGCTATGCCTGTTTATGAGTTTTTCTGTCCCGCATGCCGTAAAAAAAGCAGTTTTCTAGTTAGGAGTGCTTCCTCTTTCGAGCCGAAGTGCTCAATCTGCGGCAGCATTGATGTGGCACGCATTATTTCCACATTTGCCTATCATAAATCACTCAAGACCATACATGAAGAGAGCGGCGAACCGGGTAAGTTTGCCAGCCCGGATTACTACAAAGACCCACGAAATATCGGTAGATGGGCAGAGAAGAAATTCCAGGATATGGGTATGGAAATGCCCGGTGAAATTCAACAGAAAATTCGGGCTGCCCGAGAAGGTGAACTACCCGAACCTGTAAAGGACCTACAAAGTGCCTCGCCAGACGCTTCGTATCATTGATGCTAACTGCAATCGAATAGGTGAAGGGCTACGTTTCCTGGAAGATGTGGCTCGCTTTCTGCTTAATGATGCTTCCCTGAGCCATCAATTGAAGGCGATGCGTCATAATATGGTCAAGAGCCTGAGCCAATTCGGTCCAACCCTGATGTCAGAGAGGAACGCAGAGACTGACGTTGGCATCGGTACTGAAATCAGCCATCAGCAAGACCTGTTATCACTGGTCACGGCTAATGCCAGGAGAGTAGAAGAGGCATTACGAGTCGTAGAAGAGCTGAGTAAGCTTCCAGACTTAAGTTCAGCATTGCACTCAAAAGACTTTGAGACAGCGCGGTTTAATCTTTATACACTACAACGAGAGCTGCTGTCTCGGTTAATGCGCCGGCAGAAAATAAAACAGCTCACCGGGCTCTATGTTATCATTGATACTGAGACGCTGGGTTTTAAAGGCGAGGTAGATGCCGCCCGAAAAGCAATAAATGGCGGAGCCAGCGTCATTCAGTTACGTGACAAGCAGCATAGCAAAGGTGAGCTCCTAGCCATAGCTAAAAAGCTCAGAGATTTGTGTCGCAAATTCAATGCTCTTTTCATAGTCAATGATTATCTTGACATAGTCCTGGCATCCGAGGCAGATGGTATACACGTCGGCCGAGACGACCTTCCCTTACCTGTGATACGAAAGGAATTACCGGTCGACAAGGTAATTGGCTTGTCGACATCCAGTGTGGCTGAAGCACGGAAAGCAGAAGCTGAAGGAGCCGATTATATAGCCGTAGGCTCCATATTCTCCTCGCCGACTAAACCGAAAGCTACACTGGTTGGGCTGGAGCGTATACGCCACGTCAGAAAGGCGATATCTATCCCTATAGTTGCCATTGGTGGCATAAACAGGCAAAATATCGGCGAAGTAATAAAAGCCGGAGCTGATTCTGCAGCGGTTATAAGTGCTGTACTGAATCAAAAAGACATAGAATCAGCAGCACGCCAACTGGTGAAGGAAATTGAGAAAGCAGCAAAAAGTCACCGAAAATCTTGAAAATCTGGCCGAGAAAATTCGTCTTTATTTCTCCACCAAGGATAAAGCGCGAGAGAAGGCACTGCGGCTCAGCCGTGAGATAATACGCTACAGCGCTAATGCAATTCGTGCTGTCCATCGTCAGGAAAAATTGAACGCGGAGCAATTATTAGCCTCAGCTCAAGCTTTACTCAAAGAACTGACTGATGATGTTCTTAAGAAGAATAATGACCTGGCTTATGCTGGCTTCGTGCATGATGCTCAGAAGGAATTGGCTGAGGCAAGTACAACTTTGGCCATAGTTGCCGGTAAGCCCCTTCCTGAGCCAGAAGCACTGGGAGTTAGCTACCCGGCTTACTTAAACGGGTTGGGTGAGGCAGTCGGCGAACTGAGGCGCTACATCCTAGATAGCTTAAGGAGAAACGATCTTTCAAGATGCGAGGAATTGCTCAGCATAATGGATGACATATACAGTGTCCTCATGACCATGGACTTTCCCGATGGCATTACCTACGGTTTGAGGCGGACCAGTGATGCCGTACGTGGCATTCTGGAGAGGACCCGGGGCGACCTGACTCTGGCTCTGAGACAACAAGAGTTGGAAGAAAAATTAGAGCAGACTGCGAAAAAGAGAAGGTGACTTGATGGGCACGAAATCTGGTGCCTGGCAGCTCTGTTGTCTGAGACATTTGTACCAAAGTACAATCATATTTAACACTAAATAATCTTGACTCTGCTAGCCAAAGACGATAGAATCTGAAACCTGGTGGATGTCCGCACTAGCTTGCGTAAATCATAATTCTTTATAAGGAGGTGAAATGCCTGGTATTTTCTGGCTCGTTCCTGTTGCTGTGTTGATAACGATTGTATTTGCCATACTGTTGGCCAGAAATGTCCTGCGCGCCGATGCTGGAACGCCAAAGATGAAAGAAATTGGCGATATGATTTTCGAAGGCGCCTGGGCGTTCTTAAAACGGCAGTACAGTACCATCGGTATCCTGTCATTGGTGGTGGCGGTTGTCATTGGTGTGCTGGTAGCCTTGCTGGGTGGCCAGAGAGGTATCGAAGGAATGACTGCTTTCGGAATTGGCTGGCGAACAGGAGTTGCATTCCTTGTAGGTGCTTTCTGCTCGGCAATTTCAGGTTTTATCGGCATGTATATTGCGGTTAAGTCTAATGTCCGCTGCGCTGCCGGAGCTCAAAAGAGCTTAACAGAAGCGGTCACCATTGCTCTCAGAGGTGGAGCTGTTTCTGGATTCCTCATTACCGCTCTTAGCTTAATTGGAGTTACCGCTATTTTCTTTGCCTTTGGCGGCGGCAGCAAACCTGAGATTGCTCCTCACCTTATCGTCGGTTTTGGATTTGGCGCCAGCTTCGTTGCCCTTTTTGCTCAGCTTGGCGGAGGAATCTATACCAAAGCGGCTGATATGGGCGCCGACCTGGTGGGCAAAGTGGAAGCCGGTATCCCTGAAGATGACCCGCGTAATGCTGCAGTTATTGCCGACTTAGTCGGTGACAACGTTGGTGACTGTGCCGGCCGTGGTGCCGATTTGTTCGAGTCGACAGCCGCTGAAAACATCGGCGCTATGATTCTCGGTGTAATTGCCTATCTTGCCACTGGTAATATAGCCTGGATTCTCTTCCCACTCGTGGTTCGTGCTTTTGGTCTCATTGCCAGCATGATAGGAGTGTTAATTGTCCGAGCCAAGGAAGATGAGAACGCCATGAATGCGTTGAACCGCGGATATTTTGTAGCCATTGCCCTATCAATTATCGGTATGGCCATAACCATACATTTTATGCTGGGTAGCTGGTGGCTTTTCGGCGCCGGCGTAGTGGGCATTATTACCAGTGTCGCTATCATATATGTTACGCAATACTACACTGAATCCCGATACAAGCCGGTGCAGGAAATCGCCGAGGCATCCAGAACCGGCCCAGCTACCAATATCGTGATTGGCACTGCTGTAGGCTATGAAACAACGCTGGCGACAGCGGTAATAATCGGCACCGCACTATTGTTGTCTTACTGGATGGGCTCTATGAGCGGCGTTCAAGGTGCCGGTGCTTTTGGCACTGCGGTAGCTACCATGGGCATGCTGATGACCTGCCCCTACGTGCTGTCAATGGATACGTTCGGCCCTATAACCGACAATGCTAACGGTATCAATGAGATGGCTGGCGCCGGTAAAGACGTGCGCCGAATTACCGACCGTCTTGATGCCGTGGGAAATACTACTAAAGCATTGACCAAGGGATATGCCATGGTTTCTGCCGGACTGGCAGCTTTCTTGCTTTTCCAGGCGTATCTAAACAGAGTCTCATTCCTTAAGTTTGGCGTTGAAGGCCAATATAACATTGTAGACATCGCCAAGATAGAGGTCTTTGTCGGCGCTCTGCTGGCAGTAATGCTGGTTTATTTGTTTAGCTCCTGGGCAATAAAGGCTGTCGGCAAAACCGCAGCCAAGATTATCCAGGAAGTCCGGCGCCAGTTTGAGGCTGACCCTGGCATTATGGCTGGCACCTCACGGCCGGATTATGCCACTGCGGTTGACATTACGGCTCGTGCTGGACTGCGAGAGATGATTGCTCCCGGACTTTTGCCGGTGCTGGCACCGGTAGTTGTCGGGCTGCTTTTCAAGTGGTTAGGTTATGATGCCGCTATGGTGGTAGCTGCACTGCTTATGGTGGGCACCATCGCAGGCATTATGCTGGCTTCATTCATGAACAATGGCGGTGGTGCTTGGGACAACGCCAAAAAAATGATAGAAGACGGTCAACTTAAGGACGAGAAAGGCAATGTAATAGGCAAGGGCACTCTAACCCATGCCGCCGCCGTTGTCGGTGATACTGTTGGTGACCCGTTTAAGGATACCGCCGGCCCTTCATTGCATGTCCTGGTTAAACTACTCAGCACCATCACACTGGTGATGTGCCCGCTGTTCATTTGATTTGGGACAGATTACGAAGGCTGTAGATATATAAAAAGGAGTAGAAGGGGCAATCATAGAAAGGGATTGCCCCTTTTTTCTTCACCGATAGTAGTCGCGGGACCATGGCCGGGATAGACAATAGTCTCATCCGGCAGGGTCATAAGCTTATTCTGAATGCTGTCCATTATTTGTTCGTAGCTGCAACCGGGAAAATCTGTCCTGCCAATGCCATGGTTAAATAGTGTATCGCCGCTGAAGATAATTCCGTGGCCATAGAGGCCGATCCCTCCAGGGCTGTGTCCCGGTGTATGCAAAACAGTAAAGCTTAGATCGTCTATATCTATGTTATCCCCATCCTTTAGTAACCTTTCTGGCTTGGGCGGTTGACTAAAAGAACCTCCTGACATGGATGATAGCATTCTAGAAAACATGCCCAGGCCAGCCGCTGCTTCAGCCTCATGAATGGCGAACTTGGCTCCAGTACCTTCTTTAACCGGTGCTAGCGCGCCAATATGGTCGATATGGGCGTGAGTAATCAAAATGAGATGTATTGTCAAGCCCAAATCGTTCACGGTTCTTAGAATCAGCTTGGCTTCAGCACCCGGGTCGATAATAATGCCCCGTTT
>Ga0315295_10000370_pt1 | contig 38411 bp, 26 predicted proteins | sample YL17G14_0_MG_FD_204453 | JGI IMG/M metagenome (GOLD analysis project Ga0315295, IMG submission 204453) | Sediment microbial communities from Yellowstone Lake, YNP, Wyoming, USA - YL17G14_0 | ecosystem: Environmental > Aquatic > Freshwater > Lake > Sediment | place: USA: Wyoming | collected...
CCCTCCCCACGTAGTCGAGCGCCGCGAGGCGCTCCCGGGTCTCCTCCAGCCCGAGCCCTGCCCGGCGGGCCTCGCGCACGCCCGACTCCAGCGCGTCGAGATAGCCGAGGTCGCGGTGCAGGCGCTCGAGCACGGCCGCGCGCCCGCGGGCGAGCGGGCCGTGGCCCGGGACCAGCGTCTCGACGGCGCCGCTCTCCGCCAGCGGCAGCAGGGCGGCCAGCGTGCGGCGCTGGACCGCGGGCTCGCGGTCCAGCCACGGGATCTCGATGTCCGAGAGCATGTCGCCCGCGACCAGCAGCCGGAGCGCGGGCACGTGGACCGTGAGCTGGCTGTCGCAGTGGCCGGGGGCCTCGCGCAGCACCAGCTCGTGCGGGCCGGCCGCCAGCGTGCGCTCGCCGCGCACCGGCGTGTCGGGCGCGAAGGGCTCGAACCCGCGTTCCCACGGCTCGCCGGCGCCGGAGGCGTGCTCGACGGTCGCCTTGAGGATGGCGGCGCGGTCGCGCCGCAACTCGGCCCCGAGGTCCGCGTGCCCGACCGTCGCCGCCTGCGGCCACCACGGCCGCCCGAGCACGTGGTCCCAGTGGGAGTGTGTGAAGACCAGCGTGACCGCGCGCGTCCCGGCCCCGCGCACGGCCGCGGCGATGTCGTCCAGCTCGGAGGCCAGCACGCCCGGGTCCACGAGCACGGCATGCGCGGGCGCGAGCAGCAGCGTCGAGTTCATCCAGAACGCGCCGCTCTGCCGCACGCGGACGCCGCTGCCGAGGTCGGTCCAGACGCTCATGTGATTCCCTGAGGCCGCGGCGCCGGGGGACGGGGTTTGCAGGCGCGAGAGGAGACCGGGGGGCGAAGACCTCCGGGGCCCGCTCGCGTACAGTCCCTGTACGCTTCGCTCTATCTCGGCTCGCCCTCCGCCATCCGTGGCTACGGGCGGCCTCGGCATCCCCTGCGGTCTTCGCCCCCCGGTCTCCTCTCGCTCTGCCGGTTCGTCTCTCGCGGCGCCCCGACCTACTTCTTCGGCACCGTGATGCGGCCGGCCACGATCTCGGCCTTGAGCGAGTCCACCCGGGTCTTCACCGCATCCGGGATCAGCGCCTTGTTGCGCTCGTCGTAGACCCAGCCCACGCCGTCCTCCTTGAGGCCGAACTCGCGGATGCCGCCCTGCCAGCGGCCGTCCCTGGTGTCGCGGATCGCGTCGAAGACCGCCGTCTCGACGTGCTTGACCATGGACGTCAGGATGAAACCCGGCGCCTCGGCGTACTGGTCCGCGTCCACGCCGATGGCGAGCTTCTGCTTCTCGCGTGCCGCCTCGAACACGCCGAGTCCGGTGGAGCCCGAGGCGTGGAAGATGATGTCGGCACCCTGGTTGTATTCGGACAGCCCCAACTCCTTGCCCTTGGTCGGGTCCTTGAAGGCCGAGCCCGTGGTGCCCGCGTACTTCACGAGGACCTCGGCGCGCGGGTCCACCGTCTTCACGCCCGCGCGGTAGCCCGCCTCGAACTTCTTGATGAGCGGGATCTCCATGCCGCCCACGAAGCCCACCTTGCCGGTCCGGCTCACCAGGCCCGCCAGCGCGCCCACGAGGAACGAGCCCTCCTCCTCCTTGAACTCGAGCGCCACCAGGTTGGGCGGGAGGGTCTGGCCCTCCTTCACGGTGTAGTCCACGCAGGCGAACTTCACGTTCGGGAACTCCCGCGCCAGGCCGAGGATGTCGTCGGAGAACAGGAAGCCGACCCCGAACACCAGCTGCGAGCCGCCCGCCGCCAGCTGGCGCATCTGCGCCTCGCGGTCCGAGCCCTCGCCGGTCTCGAGCGTGGTGAAGGGGATGCCCAGCTCCTGCTGCGCGCGCTCGAGCCCCGCGTAGGCGGCGTCGTTGAAGGACTTGTCGCCGCGCCCGCCCACGTCGAAGACGAGGCCGACCTTGAGGGCGGAGCCCGCCGGGGTGCCGCTTGGCGGGGCGGAGCGGTCAGCCTGCTTTGCGCACCCCGCGACGAGGACTGCGGCGGCGAGCGCGACGAGAGCGCGTGGGAGCGGGCGGAGCCACATCGGAACCTCCTGGGCTGGGTGGCTCGTCCGGCTGCCTGGCGCGGCGGCCGAGCTCGAAGCAGCGGCGGCAGCGCGCCTCGTAGAGGTCGGCGCCGCCCACCACCACGCGTCCCGCACGCTGCTTCTTGCGGTAGCTGCGGTTGGCGGGGTTGCCGCACACCACGCAGATGGCGAGCGTCTTGGTGATGTACTCGGCGATGGCGAGCAGCTGCGGCATGGGCTCGAAGGGCTTGCCGCGGTAGTCCTGGTCCAGTCCCGCCACGATGACGCGCTTGCCCCGGCGGGCCAGCCGCTCGCACACCTTCACGAGGTCGGGTCCGAGGAACTGCCCCTCGTCGATGCCGATGACCTGCGCCTCGTGCGCGTGGCGGAGCACGTCCTTCGCGCTCTTCACGGCCCGCGAGGGGATGCGCAGCTCCGAGTGCGAGACGATCTGGTCGCGGGAGAAGCGGTCGTCGATGTCGGGCTTGAAGATCTCGACGCGCTGGCGGGCGATCTGGGCGCGGCGCAGGCGGCGGATGAGCTCCTCCGTCTTGCCGCTGTACATGCTGCCGACGATCACCTCGATCCAGCCGGAGTTCGGGTACGGCGGGGTGGGTTCGCTCATGGCGGACGGACGCTAGCGAGGCCGGCGCGGGCTGTCAACGGCGCAGGCGTCCGGTCCGCGCCCAGGTGAGGCCCGTCCGGCCCGGTCGCCTTCCAGCGTGCAATGCAGGTCCCACGGGGGTAGGATACGCGCGACCTGCAACGCGTCGGCATGGAACGGCCTTCCTCCGAGCGCGCAAGGATTGCGAACCACGCCGCCCTCGCCCGACCCGCCCTCGGCGGGCGCCCGGCCCGGACGGCGTCCCCCAGTCTGACGATCAAAGGAGGACCCCAGATGAGTGACCTGACCTACGGACGGGACCGACTCGGCGATCCGGCTGCGGCCGCACGCCTCGAGTGGCTGGTCACCAACGGGATCGGCGGCTTCGCCTCGGGAACCGCGAGCGGCGCCCTGACCCGCCGCTATCACGGACTGCTCGTCGCCTCGCTGAAGCCCCCGGTCGGCCGCACCCTGCTGCTCGCCAAGCTGGCCGAGACCCTCGAGGTGGACGGGACGCGCGTGGAACTCGACACCAACCGCTGGGCCGGCGGGCACCTCTCGCCGGCGGGCCACCTGCACCTGGAGTCGTTCCGGCTGGACGAGACCGTGCCGGTGTGGACCTGGGCGATCGGTGATGCGCGCCTCGAGAAGCGCGTATGGATGGAGCACGGCGAGAACACGACCTACGTCGAGTATCGCCTGGCCTCCGCCCCGGCGCCGGTGTCCCTGACGCTCAAGGCGCTGGTCAACCATCGCGACGCCCACGAGACCACGGGCCAGGGCCGGGGGAACGCGCGCGTCGAGCCCGCCTCGGGCGGCGTCTGCGTCGAGGCCTGGGACGGCGCCACCCCGCTGTGGCTGTTCGCGCCCGGCGCCGAGGTCCGACCGGTGAACGAGTGGTACCGGGGCTTCCAGCTCGACCTCGAGGCGGAGCGCGGCCTGGACTGTGTCGAGGACCACCTGTGCGCGGCCGAGATCGTCGCCACCCTGAATCCGGGCGAGGCCATCGTCGTCACGGCCAGCACGCGCCACAACGCGGGCCGCGACGCCGGCACGCCGCTCGCCCGCGCCTTCGCCCTGCAGCGGCGGCGCGCGCACGAGAAGAGCCTGCTGGACGCCTGGCGCAAGTCGCAGGCGAAGACCTCGCGCACCGCGCCCGAGTGGGTGCGCCGGCTGGTGCTGGCGGCCGACCAGTTCGTGGTCGAGCGCGCCATCCCCGGCGAGCCGCAGGGCCGCAGCGTCATCGCCGGCTACCCGTGGTTCAGCGACTGGGGCCGCGACACCATGATCGCCCTGCCCGGGCTGGCGCTCTCCACGGGCCGCCCGGAGCTGGCGCGCACCATCCTGTCCACCTTCGCGCGCTTCGTGGACCAGGGCATGCTGCCCAACTACTTCCCCGACCAGGGCGAGCCGCCCACCTACAACACGGTGGACGCCGCGTTGTGGTTCTTCCAGGCGGTGCGCTCCTACGTCGAGGCCACGCAGGACCTCAAGTTCCTGGCCGAGGTCTACCCGACGCTCGAGGACATCGGGGCCTGGTACGAACGCGGCACGCGCTACGGGATCCACATGGACCCGGCGGACAGCCTCATCACCGCGGGGGACGAGGGCGTGCAGCTCACCTGGATGGACGCCAAGGTCGAGGACTGGGTCGTCACGCCGCGGCGCGGCAAGCCCGTCGAGGTGAACGCGCTCTGGTACAACGCGCTGGCCGCGATGGTGCTGTTCGCGAACAGGCTCAAGCGGCCGGCCGAGGCCCACGAGCAGCGCATGCGCGACATCGAGGCCGCCTTCCAGCGCTACTGGAACCCGGAGACCGGCTGCCTGTACGACGTGCTCGACGGTCCCGACGGGAACGACGCGAGCATCCGGCCCAACCAGCTGCTCGCGATCTCGCTGCCCGAGAGCCCGCTCCCGCTGGAGCAGCGGCGCGCGGTGCTCGAGACCTGCGGGCGCGCGCTGCTGACCTCGCACGGGATGCGGAGCCTGGCTCCGGCGGACGGCCGTTACCGCGGCGTGTACGCCGGCGACCGGCGCGCGCGGGACGGCGCCTTCCACCAGGGCACGGCCTGGACCTGGCTGCTGCCCCACTTCGCGCTCGCGCACTACCGCGTGCACGGGCGGCGCGAGGAGGCGCTCGCGTTCCTCGAGCCGCTGGGCCAGCTGATGGGCGCCTACGGCGTCGGCTCGCTGCCCGAGGTCGCCGACGGCGACGTGCCGTTCACGCCGCGCGGCTGCGTCGCGCAGGCCTGGTCGGTGGGCGAGACGCTGCGCGCGTGGCACGCCATCAACGGCGCGCGGGCCGTGACGGCGCGCCCCGCGAAGACGCCCGCGCGGGCGCGCACGCGCACGCGCTCCCGGGCCACGGCGCGGTCGCGGTAACCCGGGCGGTCCACGAGAAGCGGCGGGCCGGTCCTCACGGACCGGCCCGCCGTCCTGCACGCGCGCCGCGCCCGGCTCAGGCCACCGGCACGATCTCCACGCCGCGCTCGCGCAGCAGGTCCCGGACCTTGGTCTTCATGAGGTCTATGGCCACCTTGTTGTGGCCGCCCTCGGGGATGATGACGTCGGCCCAGCGCTTGGAGGGCTCCACGAACTGCTCGTGCATGGGCCGCACGCTCTCCTCGTACTGCCGGATGATGCTGTCCACCGAGCGCCCGCGCTCGATCAGGTCGCGCCGCAGGCGGCGGATGAAGCGCACGTCGGCGTCGGCGTCGATGAACAGCTTGATGTCCATGAGGCTGCGCAGCTCGGCGTCGGTGAAGATGAGGATGCCCTCGAGCACGATGACGAGGTGCTCGCCGATGTGCCGGGTCTCGGCCAGCCGGCGGTGCTCGGTGTAGTCGTAGATCGGCTGCTCGAGGGGGCGCCCCGCCAGCAACTCGCGGACGTGCTGCTTGAGCAGGTCGTTGTCGAAGGCGTCGGGGTGGTCGAAGTTGCGGGACTCGCGGTCGCGGAAGGGGATGTTGTCGAGGTTCTTGTAGTACGAGTCCTGGTCGATGATGACGACGCGGTCGGACCCGATGTCGCGCACGACGTTGCGCGCGACGAGGGTCTTGCCGGAACCCGACCCTCCGGCGATGCCGATGAGGATGCGTCGCACCATCGGCTCGCAAAGTAGCATCGGGCTCGTGTGAGGGTCAACGACGCCGCGCCGCGGGGCGCGCGCCGCCGCCGGGGGCGACGGGCGCGCGCGGCGAGGCCGGTCAGCGCGGGGGCACGAGCATCAGTCTGACCTTGTGCCTCGGGTCGAGAAGCCACCGCCCCCAGAAGGTCACGGCCGGTGTGACGGTGGGGTCGAGGCGCCGGCGGTACTCGGTCCAGAACGCGTCGCTGCCCCACAGCGCTCGTGAGGCCGCCGAGCTGCACAGCAGGTTGAGCGCGCCACGACTGCGCCTCACGTTGGCGGCCGTTTCGGTGTTCATCGGCCCGCCCAGCAGCCACAGGACGCCCCGGCGGAACTCGTCGTAGCTGTCCAGCGTGATCGACATGGAGAACAGCTCGTCCACCAGGTCGTCGAACCTGGCGCCCAGGGCCTCCGGCGCTTCGGGGTCCCTCGTGCCGAGCTTCGGATAGAAGCGCGCGAGCTCCGGATCGTCGAGCAGCGCGTACTGGAAGCGCATCGTGAGCGGCGGGTCCACGAGTCCCCAGGCCTGCCGCGCACGCGTCCCTGCGAAGAGCATGGCGAGGTAGAACGAGGGGTGGAGCGAGTCGGTGAGCGCCGGCGCGATGATGCCGACCACCCCCACCGGTCCGGACACCTCGGGCCGGGGCAGGACCGCCGTGGCGGAGTCGAGCCGCACGGGCGCGGGGTCGGGCCGCCGCACCCCGCCGGGGATGCCGCCGAACTCGCCGGCCAGCGCGGCGTGCAGGTCCACGCCGGAGAGATCCCCGGCCAGCGCCAGGACCCCGTTCGCGGGCACGTACGCGCGCGCGAGCGCCTCCTGGATGCTCCTGGGCGTCTCCCGGTCGAGGCCCTTCGCCGCGGCCAGCGTGCTCACGCCGGCCGGGTCGAGGCCGCGCGCGTACTCCCGCACCTGCCAGTGCAGCATCTGGTCCGGAGCGCCGAAGTACCGTGCCCCCAGCTGGCGCCGCACGGTGACGAGCGCGCGCCCGAGCGCGGCGTCCGTCACGGTCACGCCACGCATCCGCATCGCCGCCTGGTGTAGCACCCCCGCGAACTGCGCCGGGGTGGCGGTCTCGGTGAACAGGCTCTGGTGGCGGGTCACCTTGAGGCTCCAACCCTCGGGGCGCAGGCTCTCCATCTCGTCGTGCGTGCGTTCCGGCACCGTGCCCGCGGAGGCGGTGAAGGCCACCTCGGCCAGCAGCGAGGCCAGACCCTGCCGGTCGGCGGGATCGTCGTCCAGGCCGATGCGGTAGCCCCACGTGACGGACACCGCGCCCGCCCCGGGGACGTGCTGCGTGACCACGTCGAGGCCGTTGGGCAGCGTCCAGCGCTCGACGGTCGTGCTGTCCGGGAGCAGGGTCGGGGCGGCCGGCGCCGGCCGTGCGGCCGGGAGGCCGAGGAGGGCGCAGCAGAGCAGTGCGAAACGGAGCGACGTTCGGCTCACGGGGACTACCTCGCGGGATCGGTTCGGGCCGCCCGGTCCATCCGGGCGGGGCATCCATTCTACTCTACGGGCTGGAGCCGCGCGGCGCATCCGGCCCGCCGGGCCGGGTCCGGAGATCCCCGCCTGAAGCCCGCCCGGCGCGCTTGACCCTCTTCGCCCTGCTCCCTAGACTCGCGACCCCATGCACGAGCACGACGAGTCCGAGGTCCGCCGCCTGGTCCGAGAGGCGGTGGACCGTGCCCTCGGCTCGGAGAAGGGCGCCGCGGACCCCCACGGGTCTCCGGCCGGCGCCCGGGCCGGCGCCCCCGCGCGCCGCGTCGCGCTGGGCTCCGACCACGGCGGCTTCGAGCTCAAGGAAGTGCTCAGGCAGTACGTCGCCGGCGAGCTGGGCTGGGAGGTGCACGACTGCGGCACGTACTCCACCGACGCCGTGGACTACCCGGACTACGCCGCCGCCGTGGCGCGCGAGGTGGCCGCCGGCCGCTGTGCGTTCGGCATCGTGGTGGACGCGGCAGGCATCGGCTCCGGCATGGCCGCGAACAAGATCGCCGGCGTGCGCTGCGCGGTGTGCCACGACGACCGCACCACGCTCAACAGCCGCGAGCACAACGACGCGAACGTGCTCTCGCTGGGTTCGCGCGTGGTGAATCGCGGGCTGGCCCAGCGGCTCGTGAGGCTGTTCCTGACGACTCCCTTCGCCGGCGGCCGGCACGAGCGCCGCGTCCAGAAGATCATGGCGCTGGAGCACGGCTCCGGGCGCTGAGGCGACACCCTCGAACGAGACCCCGACCCCGCGAGGACCATGAGACCGACCGAGCGAGTCATCCAGCGCCTGCCCAAGACCGACCTCCATTGCCACCTGGACGGCTGCCTGCGCCCGCGCACCATCGTCGAGCTGGCCGACGCCCAGAGCGTCAAGCTGCCGACGCGCAACGTGGCACGGTTGACGCGGATGCTGCAGGCCGGCAAGCGCACGCGTGACCTGGGCGAGTACCTGAAGATCTTCGACATCACGCTCAGCGTCATGCAGGAGAAGGAGGCGATGTACCGCGTGGCCTACGAGCTGGCCGAGGACGCCGCGGCGGAGAACGTGCTGCACCTCGAGGTGCGCTACTCGCCCATCCTGCACCGCAAGAAGCGGCTGTCCTTCGAGGACATCGTGGACCCGGTCATCGCCGGGCTGCGCGACGCCGGCAGCAAGTACGGCATGACGACCGGGGTGATCATCTGCGGCATCCGCTCCATGGACCCCAGGTTCTCGCTGGCGCTGGCCGAGCTGGCCGTGGCCTACAAGGGCAAGGGCGTGCTGGCCTTCGACCTGGCCGGCCAGGAGAAGGACTACCCGGCCAAGGCGCATCGCGCGGCCTTCGAGCTGATCCTCAAGAACAACATCAACTCGACGGTGCACGCGGGCGAGGCCTTCGGTCCGGCCTCCATCGGGCAGGCGCTGCACTACTGCGGGGCGCACCGCATCGGTCACGGCACGCTGCTGCGCGAGGACAAGGACCTGATGCAGTACGTCAACGACCACCGCATCCCGCTCGAGATGTGCCTCACCTCGAACCTGCAGACCCGGGCGGTCTCGGACATCCGCGACCACCCCCTCGGGTACTACTTCCGCCAGGGCCTGCGCGTGACGGTCAACACCGACAACCGGCTCATGTCGGCCACCACGGTCACCAACGAGATCCTGCTCGCGGTGCGGGCGTTCCGCCTGAGCCCCTACGAGGTCAAGCGCATCATCATCAACGGCTTCAAGAGCAGCTTCCTGCCCTACGCCGACAAGGCGCGCCGGCTGCGCGAGGTGAACCTCGAGATCGACCGGATCTTCATGGAGGAGTTCCCGGACGACTACGACCGGCGGCTGTCGAGCTTCTGACGGCGCCCCTCGCCTCGGGCGTCCCCCGGGGGTCGGCCCGGGGCGTGGGCCTGCTCGGCGCCTCTAGGCCGCCGCGCGCGCACCGGCCGGCAGGCGTCCGCCGTCCTTCCTGTCGTCAGCCATGCGGATGCTCCGCGGCCACCGCGGGCTCCGTGCTCCCCGCGCGCGCCTGCGTCGCGGCGGCCCACAGGTCGAAGAGCCGCAGCGCACGGTCGGCCGTGCGGAAGGTGGGCACGCCCCCCTCCTCGAGCAGCCGGACCATCGGGTCGTAGATGTGTCCCGCGTCCACCACCGCAACCCACGGCTTGGTGGTGTCGCGCATGAGCCGCACCAGCCGGTGGGCGATGGAGTCCTCGCGGGTCACGTCCTCCGGGTGACCTTCGCCCCTGACCAGCGTGTTGAGCGCCTGCGTCATGGGCACGCAGCCCACCAGCCCCGCGTCCACGCCCTCGTCCGCCAGGACCAGCCGCACGATCTCCTCGAAGTCGGCGTCCCCGACGATGGGGGTGAGGTCCATGGGGTTGTGCACCGTGACGATCCCGGCGATGCGCGCGCGCTGGAGCACGCCCTGCAGCGCGGCGTCGGTGGCGGGGGAGAACGGTGGCAGGGAGAACGCCCCGAGGTTGTCGGCGATGGCCACGCACTCGTAGCCGGCGTTGGAGAGGGCGCCCAGCCGGGGGCCCCGACCTTCCTGCGGAAGGGGCACGCTGCGCCCGCGCAGCTGCACGAACAGCCGCACCAGGTCCTCGAAGTCCTCGAGGCTCTCGGCCAGCACCACGCCCGCGGCTTCCGCCAGGCGGCGCGTGACGGCGTAGTCGCCCGCGACCGAGGCCGTGTGGCTCGCGGCCGCCGCGGCCCCGGCGCTGGTGCGGGCGGCGCGGTAGAGGATGACCGGGCGCCCGCCGGCCACGATCTCGCGCGCGATCTTCATGAACCGCAGGCCGTCGAGCGGGCGGAAGCCCTCGAGGTAGACCGCGAAGATCCCCACGGCCGGGTCGTCCTTGAGGTACTCGAGGTAGTCGGCCGCGGTCAGGTCCATCTGGTTGCCGATGGTCAGGATGTAGCGCGGGTTGAGGGTCGCCAGCTTGTTGGTCTTGGTGATGGCGAAGGCGCCGCTGCCGGCGATGAAGGCCAGCGGGCTCTCGGCGCCGCGCTTGAGCGGGAACTTGTGGTCGGGGATGAAGAGCGTGTTGTAGCGCCCGGGCACCGAGCGCACGCCCAGGCAGTTGCCCCCGTTGATGACGGGGCCGCCCCAGTCGGTGGCCCGCGCCTCCGCGATGGCCGTGCGCATGTGCGCCACCAGCGGCTCGCTGCCCGGCTTCTCCTCGAGCCCGCCGGGGATGAGGATGATGCTCTCGGCCCGCTGTCCCTCGGCCACCGCGGCGATGGCCTCGGGGGCCTGGGCGGCCGAGATGCTCAGGATGAGCAGGTCCTGCCGCCCCGGCAGCGCCTCCAGCGAGGGCACGCAGCGCACGCCGTCGATCTGCTCGCTCCCGGGCTTCACGATGGTGATGTCCGCCGGGGGGAAGCCGTCGGCGAGCAGGTTGCGCAGGATCTGGCGGCCGGGGTTCACGCCCTTCTCCGAGACGCCCATCACCGCGGCGGTGCGCGGCTGGAGCAGGCGGCCGATCTTCGCGAGCGGACGCGGCGCCGGCAGCGCGGGCGCGGGCGGGCCGAGCTTGAGCAGGGCGTCGAGGGCCACGAAGCGGCCGCCCGACAGGACCAGCGGGTTGACCTCGAACTCCGCGATGGGCGCGGGCACGAAGGCCGCGGCCAGCACCAGGAAGCGGCGCACCAGGTCGGCCAGCCGCGCCAGCGGCACCAGCGGCGCCTGCCCGCGGCGCGACTCGGTCACCAGGCGCACCACCGCCACCTGCGCGAGCGCCCGCTCGATGGCCGCGGCATCGGCGAGGTCGGGGGCCAGCAGGGCCAGCGCCCGGTCCTCCCGGATGCTCTCGGCCAGGAACTCGGTGTGGATGCCGCCCGCGCCCAGCGTCACCACCGGGCCGAAGTCGGCGGTCCACCGCATGCCCAGCAGCAGCTCGTGGCCGGGCGCGGCCTCGTGCGGGACGAACTCCACCAGCAGGTAGCCGTCCACCTCCTGCCCCGCGAAGCGCGGCTCCATCGCGGCGAGGCCGGCGCGGACGCCCTCCGGCGTGTTGGGCACCACGGCCACGCCGCGCGCCTCGGTCTTGTGCAGGATGCGCGGCGAGACCACCTTGAGCACCGCGCGCTCCCCCGGGAAGGCCGGGGCCTGCAGGCGGGCCAGGTCGCCGGAGCCCGCGAGCAGCACGCGCCGCGGGACCGGGACGCCGACGGCCTCGAGCAGGTCCATGCCCTCCGGCTCGGTGAGCACGCCCTCGGCGCGGTGACGTGCCGATTCCAGGATGCGCGAGACGCGGCCCAGGTCGATGCTCATGCCGAGGCCTTCCATCCGGCCTCGAAGGCGGCGAAGTTGACCTGCAGCGCCTTCTCGCCCTTGGCGCCGAAGGTCTGGCGGATGGCCCCGTCGAACGATTCGCGCTTGAGGGGCAGCAGGTGCGCGGCGGCGCCCACCATGACGGTGTTCTTGCTCAGCACCTCGCCGGCCTCCCGGGCCAGCCTCTCGGCCTCGACCAGCACGGCGCGGGGCAGCCGGCGGATCTTCGCCAGCACGTCTTCGCGGTCCGGGTAGTTCGGGATGTTGATGAACGGATCGGAGGCCGTGACCACGGTCCCCTGCGGCGAGAGGTACGCGGTGTAGCGCAGGCTCTCGAGCGGCTCCATGGAGAGGATCATGTCGGCCGTGCCCAGCGGGATGAGGTCGCTGGCGATGTCGTGATCGGCGAGCCGCAGGTGGGAGAGCACCGCGCCGCCGCGCTGCGCCATCCCGTGCACCTCGGACTGCTTCACGTGGAGCCCCTCGGCCACGGCGGCCCGGCCGATGAGCGCGGCCAGGGAGAGCACCCCCTGCCCGCCCACTCCCGCCAGCATGATGTCGTACTTCATGACGCCTTCACCTCCGCGAGTTCCTTCTTCCTCTTCCGGCGGGCGGTCTCGAGGCACTCGCGCACCGCGATGACGACCGACAGGCCCTTGTGATCGATCTCGCGCCGCAGCAGCGCGGCGTTCTCCGGCACCTTGCGCGGCATCGCGTCCACCACGTGGCAGTGGGCGGGGTCGACGCCGAGCCCCAGCACGATGTCCTTCAGCCGCGAGGAGGGCGCGATGGTCTCCTGCCCGCCGGTCATGGCCACCGCCTCGTTGTCGAGGATCAGCAGCGTCATGTTGGTGTCCTCGTGCACCGCGTCGAGCAGCGGCGTGAGGCCGGAGTGCAGGAACGTGCTGTCGCCGACGACCGCCACCGCCGGGTGGAACCCGGCCTCGGCGGCGCCCTTGGCCATGCTGACCGAGGCGCCCATGCACACGCACGACTCGATGGCCGTGTAGGGCGGCAGGGCGCCGAGCGTGTAGCAGCCGATGTCGGAGGTCACCATGGTGGGCTCGAGACCCTCGAACGCCTTCTGCAGCGCGTGGTACATGTGGCCGTGGGGGCAGCCCTGGCACAGCTGCGGCGGCCGGTTCGGCAGCGACGCCTCGTCGGCCGGGGTGAAGGGCCTCACCGGCAGCCCCATCGCCGGGCGCACGTTGTCGGGCGTCAACTCGCCCTCGGGGGGGACCTCGCCGGTCATCTTGCCGGCCACGGGCAGCGGCGTGCCGAGCAGGCCGCGCAGCAGCCGCTCGACCAGTGGGTAGCCCTCCTCGATCACCAGCAGGCGCTTCGCGTGCGCCGCCAGCCTGCGGATCTGGTCCGCCGGCAGCGGGTAGGCGCCGATGTGGAGGTGCGAGGGTCGGCTCTTCATCTCGCCCACGTTCTCGAGGTAGTAGTTGCGCGCGATGCCCGTGGTGATGACGCCCAGCTCGCGGCCGTCGGGGTTCAGCGCGAGCGTGTTCCAGCGGCACTGCTCGCTCCACGCGATCATGTCCTTCTGGCGCTCGAGCAGCGCGTGCCACGCGCGCCGCGCGTTGCTGGGCAGCAGGATCCAGGAGTCGCGCTCAGGCGCCTTGCGCACCGGATTCTCGGGCCGGGGCTCGGCCGTCACCTCGATGGCGGTGCGGCTGTGCGCGAGCCGGGTCACGAGCCGGAGCATGACGGGCACGCGGAAGCGCTCCGAGAGGTCGTAGGCCTCGACGGTCATGTCGTAGGCCTCCTGCTGGTTGGCGGGCTCGAGGCACAGCACGCGCGCGAAGTCGGCGTAGAAGCGGCTGTCCTGCTCGTTCTGCGACGAGTGCATGCCGGGGTCATCCGCCACGGCCACGACCAGGCCGCCGTGCGTGGACACCAGGGCCGCGTTCACGAACGGGTCGGCTGCCACGTTGAGCCCCACGTGCTTCATGGCGACCAGCGCGCGCCGGCCGGCGAAGCAGGTGCCGAGCGCCTCCTCGGTGGCCGTCTTCTCGTTGGCGCACCAGGTGGCGAAGGGGCGCCCGTGCTTCTTACGGTACTCGATCAGGTACTCGAGGATCTCGGTGGACGGGGTGCCGGGGTAGGCGTAGGCGGCCGACAGTCCGGCGTGGACGGCCCCCAGCGCGACGCATTCGTCTCCAAGCAGGATCCTGCGGGGCATAGAACCTCCGACCATTGGGCAGCCCCGGTCCGCGGCGCGTGCCGGGGGCTGGCCGCACGCGCTGCGCCGGGGATCGCGGGCAGGCGGTTCCGCTCACGCGCTGTCCGTGGCGCGACGAGCCTATCCTACGGGACGGGGGTGACCGCAAGCAGGGTCCGGAAGGATAGTCACGCGGTCCCTGCGTATTCGCGGCGCTTGACTGTCGAGCGCAAGTGAAGTGGCGGCGTCTGTCGGTCAATCCGACCGCCCCGGTGAAGCCGGGGGGCGGCCGCGGATTGCGCCGCCCTTCGGCGCGCTCCTATAATCCGCGTCCCGCAGCAGGTCCCGGGAGTCCTTGCAGGCCGTCCGGAGGTCCGATGCCCATCTCGATCGTGGTGCCCCAGCTCGGCGAGAGCGTCGCGGAGGGGACGGTCTCGAAGTGGCTGAAGCAGGTCGGCGATCGCGTCCGCAAGGAAGAGCCGCTGGTCGAGATCCAGACCGACAAGATCAACGTCGAGATCCCGTCGCCCGCCGAGGGTGTGCTCCAGGCCATCACGGTGGCCGAGGGCACGACCGTGCTCGTGGGCACGGAGATCGGCGTGCTGGCCGGGGCTGCCGAGGGCGCGGGGCTCGCGGTCCCGCCCGCGGGGGAGACGGCCCCCGCGCGCCCGGCGCCCGCCGCGGCCGTCCGGTCCACACCCGCTCTGGCGCCTGTCGCGCCCGTCGCCGCCGCACCCGCCCCGCCTCGGCCGCCCGCCCCCGGGGAGGGCGCGCCGGTCGCGGAGGACGAGGACGAGTCCGCGCGGCCCGGCAACCTGTCGCCCGCGGTGCGCAAGCTCATGCGCGAGCACGGCGTCTCGCCGGAGGAGATCGCTGCCATCCCCGGCTCCGGCCTCGCCGGGCGCGTCACGCGCGATGACCTGCTCGAGCACCTGAAGACCCGCGGCGCCCGTCCCGCACCCGCCGCCGCGCCGGCGCCCGCGACACGGCTGCCGGCGTTCGTGGCGGCCGGCATGTCCGCCCCCGCGGCGGGGCCGCGCGAGGAGATCGTGCCCTTCAGCAAGGTGCGCAAGCTCATCGCCGAGAACATGGTGCGCGCCAAGCACACCGCCGCGCACACGCACTGCTTCGACGAGGCGGACATGCGCGCCATCGTGGCCCTCAGGAAGGAGTGGGGGCCGAGGCTCGAGGCGCAGGGCGTCAAGCTCAGCTACATGCCGTTCTTCATCAAGGCCGCGGTGCTGGCCCTGAAGGAGTTCCCCTGGGTGAACGGCGAGGTGCGCGGCGACACCATGGTGCTCAAGCGCTACTACAACATCGGCATCGCCGTGGGCCGCGACGAGAAGGGGCTCATCGTCCCCAACCTCAAGGACTGCGACCGCAAGAACCTGGTGCAGCTCGCGGCCGAGGTCAACGACCTCGCGGCCCGGGCGCGCGCCGACCGCCTCAAGCCCGACGACATCGCGGACGGCACGTTCAGCATCACCAACGCCGGCGTCTACGGCGCCGTCAACTCCGCGCCCGTGATCAACGTGCCCGAGGTGGCCATCCTCGGCGTGCACAAGATCGTGGACCGGCCCGTGGTGCGCGACGGGCAGATCGTGGTGCGGCCCATGATGAACGCCGCGATCGGCTTCGATCACCGCGTGGTGGACGGCGAGCTGGCCGTCAAGTTCCTGCGCCGCGTGTGCGACCTGCTGGAGAGGCCGGAGCTCCTCTGGTTCAGCATTTGAGCGATCTCCTCTGCGCCTGCCACCTCGGCCCCACGCCCTACCGGGAGGGGCTCGCCCTCCAGGAGGCCCTGGTGCGCCTGCGCGCCGGGGTGCGGGACGGCGCGCCGCCGCTGGCGGACGCGCCGGCGTGCGACTGGCTGCTCTTCCCGGACCATCCCCCGGTGCTCACGGTGGGGCGCGGCGGCAGCGAGGAGAGCCTGCGCGTGGACCGCGCGACGCTCGAGCGGCTCGGCATCGAGCTGTTCGAGGTGGCGCGCGGCGGGGATGTCACCTGGCACGGCCCGGGGCAGCTCGTGGGCTACCCGATCGTGGACCTCGACCGGCGCGGCCGCGACCTGCACCGCTTCCTGCGGGACCTCGAGGAAGCCCTGATGCTCGCGCTCGAGGGCTGGGGCATCCCTGTGCAGCGCGTCCCCGGCCGCACCGGGGTCTGGGCGGGCGGGGAGAAGATCGCCTCCATCGGCATCGCCGTGCGGCGCTGGGTGAGCTACCATGGCTTCGCGCTCAACGTGTTGCCGGACCTCGCTTTCTTCGAGCTCATCCATCCCTGCGGGCTGCGCGGCATCCACATGACCTCGGTGGCCGCCCGCCGGGGAACGGCAGCGCCCTCGCTCGACGAGGCCCGCCGGAAGGTGGCGGCGACCCTGGCCGGCCGGCTCGGCCACCGGGAGGTCCGCTGGGTGCAGGCCGACGAGGTCCGGAGCCTGGCCGCCCGCATCGAAACCATCACGGCCGCGCGTACCCTCGAACCCCACGCCGCCTGAGGCGGCATCAGAGCCGATGGGGCGGACGACCCCCTCGGGAAGGAGAACGCATGCTCAGCATCACCGACGCCGCCAGCCGCAAGCTCTCGGAGGTCCTTCGCCAGCAGACGGAAAGCGGCGGCCAGGTCTACGGGCTGCGCATCAGCGCCGCCCCCGGCTGCTGCTCGGGCGCGCAGTACGGCCTGGCGCTGGCGAAGGAGGCGGAGGCGAACGACTGGCAGGGCGAGTTCGGTGGCGTGAAGGTGCTGGTGGACCCCGACAGCGCGCCGCTGCTGCAGGGAGTGTCCATCGACTTCGCCGAGACGCCGGAGGGCTCCGGCTTCACCATCTCGAACCCGAACGCCGTGGAGCAGGACAAGTCGGGCGGTTGCGGGTCGGGGTGCGCCTGCGGGAGCTGAGGAGATCCCCTTGACCGTCACCGTGCAGCCCGGATCCCAGGCACGGCCCTTCGCCGAGTACGCCGCGCTGCCGGCGGGGGAGATCCGCGAGCGCACGCGGGCCGCGAAGCGCGCGCTCGGCGCGCGCCTCGTCGTGCTCGGGCACCACTACCAGCGCGAGAGCGTGATGGAGTTCGCCGACGTGCGCGGCGACTCCTTCCGGCTCTCGCAGCTGGCCGCCCGGCAGCAGGACGCCGAGTTCATCGTCTTCTGCGGGGTGCACTTCATGGCCGAGTCGGCCGACATCCTGCGCCGCCCGCACCAGAAGGTCGTCCTGCCCGACCTCAAGGCCGGCTGCTCCATGGCCGACATGGCCGACGGCGAGGACGTCGAGGAGGCGTGGGAGCGGCTCGTCGCCGCGCACGGCGACACGCTGCTGCCCGTGACCTACATGAACTCCTCCGCCGAGCTGAAGGCGTTCTGCGGGGCGCGCGGCGGCGTGGTGTGCACCTCGTCCAATGCGCGGGCCGTGCTCGAGTGGGCCTGGAAGCAGAAGCCGCGCGTGTTCTTCTTCCCCGACCAGCACCTCGGCCGCAACACCGCCTTCGCCATGGGCGTGCCGCTGGACCAGATGGCCGAGTGGGAGTGGCGCGCGGAGGACCTGGGCGGGGCCAACCTGCGCTGCCTCGACGAGCGCACCCGGCTCGTGCTGTGGCGCGGGTTCTGCTCGGTGCACACCCGGTTCACGAAGCGCGAGGTGGACGAGGTGCGCGCGGCGGACCCGGACGTGAAGGTGCTGGTGCATCCCGAGTGCCCCTTCGACGTGGTGCGGAGCGCCGACCTGGTGGGCTCGACCGAGTTCATCATCGAGCAGGTGAAGAAGGCCCCGGCCGGCGCGAGCTGGGTCATCGGCACCGAGATCAACCTGGTCCACCGGCTCGCGCTCGAGCACCCGGAGCAGCGCATCCGCTCGCTGCAGAAGAACGTGTGCCCGTGCGCCACCATGAACCGCATCGACCCGGCGCACCTGCTGTGGGTGCTCGAGAACCTGCTGGCGGGGCATCCCGTGAACGTCATCCGCGTGCCGGAGACGGTGAAGCACTACGCGCGGCAGGCGCTGGACCGCATGCTGAGCCTCAAGGGCGGCGGCTCCGTGTCGCGCGACACGCTGGCGCGGGACTGAGATGGCGGACGACCCCGGCACGCCCGAGGAGCGCGGAGCCGCGCCGGCCCCGCCGCACCCGGAGATCGCGGTCCAAGGCGCGCCGCGCCCCGCGGTGCCCCAGCGCCTGCCCATGACGCGCCGCTTCGGCGGCTGCGCCTCGGGGGCGGGCGTGGGTGGCGGCGCGGAGAGCGGGGAGTTCCGCCGCCTGCCCTCGTGGCTCAAGGTCAGGCTCCCGGGCAAGGGCGGGTACGCCGGCACGAAGAGCCTGCTGCGCACGCAGCGCCTCGCCACCGTGTGCGAGGAGGCGCGCTGCCCCAACCTCGGCCACTGCTGGGAGCGCGGCACGGCCACCATCATGATCCTGGGCGACCTGTGCACGCGGCGCTGCGGCTTCTGCGCGGTGGGCCCGGGCAAGCCCAACGGCCACGTGGACTGGGACGAGCCGCGCCGCGTGGGCGAGGCGGTGGCGGGCATGGGGCTGCGGCACACGGTCATCACCTCGGTGGCGCGCGACGACCTGAAGGACGGCGGCAGCACCATCTTCGCCATGGCGATCGCGGAGATCCGCCGGCGCTCGGGCACCGCGATCGAGGTGCTGATCCCCGACTTCCGCGGCAGGGCCGAGGACCTGCAGCGCGTCATCGACGCCCGGCCGGACGTCATCAACCACAACGTCGAGACCGTCGAGCGTCTGCACGCGACGGTGCGGCCCAGCGCCCGCTACGCCCGCTCGCTCGAGGTGCTGAGGCGCGTGAAGGACGGCGGCGCGCCCATCAAGACCAAGTCGGGCATCATGCTCGGCCTGGGCGAGACCGACGACGAGGTCATGCGCACGCTCGAGGACCTGCGCGCGCACGGCTGCGATCTGCTCACCATCGGCCAGTACCTGCGGCCGACCCCCGATCACCTGCCGGTGGTGGAGTACGTCCACCCCGACCGGTTCGCGTGGTGGAAGCAGCAGGCCGACCGCCTCGGCTTCGAGAACACCGCCAGCGGCCCGCTGGTGCGCTCGTCGTTTCATGCCGACGAGCTGGCAGGCGCGGTGAGACCCGGCGAGGATAGCAGGGCGCGCTAGCGCTGGTGCCCGGGCGACCAGCTCACGCCGGTGTAGAGCAGCCAGGGCGCCACGATCTGGCTGCGGTTCACCCGCTGGTAGACGGGCAGCATCACGTAGGCGTAGGCGCTCGCGCGTGGCGTGGGGGCGATCCTGAGCCCCGGAGACACGAAGACCCACGTGCCCCCCGTGTTCGCGCCGAGGGCATCGGTCCGGCCCGGACCGTCGTGACCGCGGAAGCGGGCGTTCAGCTGCAGGAGCAGCTGGATCGGCCCGGCGACCGGGTAGCTCCCGCCCGTCCCGAGCTGCAGCTCGTTCCCCACCCGGTAGTCCTCCTCCCCACGGCCGTTCACGCGCACCAGCGCGCTCGTGAAGAGCGGGACCGGCACGCGACCGCCGGTCAGCGCGGGCAGCGACACGGTGCGCATGACGTGCACGCCCGCGAGGCCGTCCCACGAGCCGGTGCCGGGACGCGCCGGCGGTTCGGGCTGATCGCCGTCCACCGCAGCCACGTGCCGGCGCCCGGTGGGGAGCTTCACGCCGCCCCGCAGCGCGATCGCGGCGGGGGCCTCCGGGCCACTCGGGCGCCACTCGGCCATGAGCTGGAGATCGCCGAGACCCGAGAAGTCCCAGCGGGCCGGCGCCGGGGGTGCGTCCTCCTCGTTCCGGACGTGCCGGTGCGTGCGGTCCACGAAGGGAAGCGTCGCATCGAGGCTCCAGCGGCGCGACGGGGCGAGCCGGGCCAGCACGGTGGTCACGCGGCTCCCGGTGGCCACCTCGTCCTCGGGGCTGGGCGGCTCACCCACCGCTCCACGCCGCGTGCCGACGCGTACCTGGTCCTGCCGGACGTACTGCCAGCCGAGGTCGAGCGAGAACACACTGGCGGCGGAATGGGCCGCGCGCAGGTCGAGCGGGCAGCTCTCGGCGCCGCAGCTTGCGCCCGCGCTCCGCGCGCCGCCGAGCGCGAGGACGAGCGCGAGGATCGTGGTCGCGGGAGCAGGGCGCCGGAGTGGCACGCGGCTCACCCCTTCTTCGGCGGCTGGCTCGGGCGCATCTCCACGCGGCTGAAGAGCGCGTGGCTCGGGGAGCGCAGCAGGTCCATCACCACCCCGGCCACGTCGGCCGGCGTGAGCGCCCAGCCGGCCTTCTCCTGCTCGCCGTGGCCGAAGCCCGTGGCCACGCTGCCGGGCATCAGGTACGAGACCCGGATGCCGTCGTAGCGCACCTCCATCATCAGGGCTTCGCTGAAGCCATTGAGCCCGAACTTGCTCGCGTTGTAGGCGGCGCCGTTGGCGATGGGGTTCTTCCCGGCGAGCGACGAGACGTTGATGATGTAGCCGCCGCCGCGCCTCTTCATGCGCGGGATGGCCTCGTGGCAGCAGTAGAACGCGCCGTTCAGGTTGGTCTCGATGACGGCGCGCCAGTCCTCGGGGTCCATCTCGGAGACCGGGCCGAAGATGCCGATCCCGGCGTTGTTGACGAGGATGTCCAACCCGCCGGCCGCCTCGTCGATCTGCCGGAACAGCCGGGTGACCAGCTCCTCCGAGCGCACGTCGCAGGCGAAGCCCAGCGCCCGGCCGCCCAGTTCGCGCGCCACCTGCTCGGCCGCCTGCGCGCTGCGCGCGGTGAGCGCCACGGTGGCGCCTTCGGCCACCAGCGCTTCGACGATGCCGCGGCCGATGCCACGGCTGCCTCCGGTCACCAGTGCGACCTTGCCATCGAGGAAACCCATGCCCGCCTCCGCTCTTCTCGGCCCCGGTTCCTGCGCACGGCCAGACTAGTCGAGATGCGGCCGGGCTCCCAGAGGTCGATCGGGGCCGCGGGGGGCGGCAGTCAGGGGTGTGCGAGGTCGCCAGGCTCGTGGGTCAGCACGACCCGGCCCGTGCCCTGGCCCAGGTCCCAGGGACACTCGATCCGCACCAGCGTCCCGGGTGAGAGGGCTTTCTCGCTGCCTGCGAGGTGCCCCACCAGCCGTCCGAGGAGAGGCTGGTGCCCGACGACGAGCACGTGCCCACCGGTGACGCCCTGCTCGGCAAGTGCGTCCAGGACCTCGGAGGGCTCAGCATCGGGCTCGAGGGCCTCCAGGACCTCGATGGGCACCGCCGCCTCGGCTCCCTGCAGGACGATCTGGGCGCTGTCCCGGGCCCTGCGGAGGGGGCTCGAGAAGGCCCTGTCGGGCCTCCACCCCTCGCCCCTAAGGCGTTCGGCGAGGGCCGTGAGGCAGCGCACGCCCCTGGGTGCAAGGGTGCGCTGGCGGTCGCCACCTTCTCCACAGGGCAGGGCCGCCCCGTGTCTCAGGACGTCGAGCAGGATGGACACGGGGGCAGATTCGTGGTCTCAGGGCCGGTTGTCAAGGCCTGTTGTTGCATTCCTGAACGCGGATTGCTCGGGGGGAGGACATCCAGAGCCTCGGGGGTGGGGGCTGGCGGGTCCGGGACGGCATCAGAGGCTCTCTGGGGTCCACCTCAGGGCTTGGAGGAAGCGGAGGGACAATCCGCGTCGGACGGGGCCGAACACGCGAACTCGCATGAGGTTCCCCGTCTCCCACAAGAGGCGTTGACAGGAAGGTATCCGGGATAGGAACATCACTGTCGCGTTGGTTCATTCGTTCGGGCCACGCGCATCCGGTGCCGTCTTGGCGGGCCGGATGGGGTTCCCGGCCGTGCCAGTCCAATGAAGTGAACCTCCCTGCACGCACCGGCAGGTCCGGCGTTCTTGCGGTTTGCGTCGCAGCTCCTCGGAGACGACATCTTGCGCACGACATCGAGCTTCGCGGCGGCGGCCGCCCTACTCCTCGTCATGGCCACGGCGGGCCCTGCGCTCGCCGTCACCCTCGACCCGCCCACCGTCGAGGTCGCGGCTGCCGATCGCACCTCCGTCACCCTCGGAGTCTCCGCGGGTCCGAGCGGCGCTCCCGGCGGGTTCATCGTCGAGTTCATGCGCCGGGCGGACTTCCTGGCCCACGGCCAGTGGCCGGACGAGGAATCGCTCCAGGACTGCACGTTCACCGGTATTCCCACGCTGAACGTCACGCCGGGCGTCGGCAGCTTCCGCCTCGACGCCGGGGAGTACGCGGGCGTGTCGATGGGCAAGCTGTTCGACGAGACGGGACTCTCGGCGGCGACGCGCGACGAGCTGAGCGAAGGCACCGAGTACGTCTTCCGCGCGCGGGCGGCGGCCACGGGGGGCTTCGAGGAGAGCCCGAGCTCCGTGACCGTCGTGGGCGGCACCCTGCCGCGCGGCCCGTTCGACTGCACGCTCACGCAGGGCTTCTGGAAGACGCATCCCGAGCGTTGGACCCGCGTGGCGTCGGTCATGCTGGGCACCGTGACCTACAGCCAGTCGCAGCTCCTTTCCATCTTCAACACGCCGGCCCGGGGCAACGGCCTGATCTCGCTCGCGCACGAGCTCATCGCGGCCAAGCTCAACGAGCTGCTGGGCGCCATCCCGACGCCCGGGGTGCAGGCGGCCATCGCCCAGGCGGACGCGCTCATCGGCGGGCTCGTCGTCCCGTCCGTCGGAACGGGCTCGCTCGCGCCGAGCCAGACCACGACGCTCACCAACCTGCTCGACAACTTCAACAACGGCACGATCGGCCCCGGCCACTGCGAGGACACGGGTGGCGTGGTCGGGTCGAAGCCGTCGACGTGGGGGAGCCTCAAGCTGCGCTATCGCTAGTCCACACGCAGGGCCCCTTGGATCCGGAGGCCGCCGGAGCACCCTCGCTCCGGCGGCCTTGCCATGGGCGGCCGCGGTCCGGTCCGCCCGCGGCCGCGGTTGCGGCCCCCGGTGGCGTCCGATAACTTCCCGCGTGACCCCTGCGGCCCCGGCGGCCGCGCACCCACGGAGCCTCCCTTCCCCATGACCAGCCGACTTCTCGACCTGTTGCGCGAGCGTGTCCTGTTCTTCGACGGCGCCATGGGCACGCAGCTGCAGGCGCGTGAGCTCGAGGCCGACGACTTCGGCGGGGCGCGCTGGGAGGGTTGCTTCGACCACCTCTCGCTGACCCGGCCGGACGTGGTCGAAGACGTGCACGCCGCCTACTTCGAGGCCGGCGCCGACGTGGTCGAGACCGACTCGTTCCAGGCCTCGCGCGTGCGCCTCGACGAGTGGGATCTGGGCGGGCGCACGCTCGAGTTGAATCGCGCGGCGGCCGTGGTCGCGCGCCGCACGGCCGACCGCTTCGAGCGCGCCGACGGCCGCCCGCGCTTCGTGGCCGGCTCGATGGGGCCGTCCGGGCTCCTGCCCTCGGCCGAGGACCCCGAGCTGGGCCGTCTCGGCCTCGAGGACCTCGTCGCGGCGTTCCTGCCCCAGGCGCAGGGCCTGGTCGAGGGCGGCGCCGACGTGCTCATCCTCGAGACCTGCCAGGACATCCTCGAGATGAAGGCGCAGATCCTCGCGGCGCGCGAGGCCTTCGCGATCACCGGCAGGCGCCTGCCGGTGCAGTGCTCGGTCACGCTCGACCCCAGCGGGCGCATGCTGCTGGGCACCGACGTCTCGGCCGCGCTGGCGACACTCGAGGCCATGGGCGTGGAGATCATCGGGCTCAACTGCTCCACGGGCCCCGACCTGATGCGAGACGCGGTGCGTTACCTGTCGCAGAACGCGAGCACGTTCCTGCACGTGATCCCGAACGCGGGGCTGCCCATCAACGACGGCGGGCGCACCGTGTTCCCGATGGGCCCCGAGCCCATGGCGGAGGTGCTGCGCGAGTTCGTGGAGGAGTTGGGCGTCAACATCGTGGGCGGCTGCTGCGGCACCACGCCCGCGCACGTGCGCGCCATGGTCGCCGCCATCGGGCGGCGCGCGCCGTCGCGGCGCCCCGCGCGCAGCGGCTGGTCGCTCTCGAGCGGCATGACCGCCACCGCGCTGCGGCAGGAGCCGCGGCCGCTCCTGATCGGCGAGCGCCTCAACACGCAGGGCTCGCGCAAGGTCAAGGCCTTGGCGCTCGAGGACCGCCTCGAGGACATGATCCCCATCGCGCGCAGCCAGGTCGAGGGCGGGGCGCACGCGCTCGACGTGTGCATGGCGCTCACCGAGCGCACCGACGAGGCCGCGATGCTGCGGCGGCTCGTGAAGAAGCTCTCGCTGTCGGTCGAGGCGCCGCTGTGCTTCGACTCGACCGAGCCGCACGCGCTCGAGGAGGCGCTCAAGGCCTGCCCGGGCTCGCCGCTCGTCAACTCCATCAACCTCGAGAGCGGGCGCGAGCGCGTGGACGCCGTGATGCCGCTGGTGGTGAGGTACGGCGCCGCGGTCATCGCCCTGACCATCGACGAGCAGGGCATGGCCAAGACCGCGGAGCGCAAGCTCGAGGTGGCCCGCCGCCTGCACGCGATCGTGACCGGCGAGTACGGGCTGCCCGCCGAGCGCCTGGTGTTCGACCCGCTCACCTTCACGCTGGCCACGGGCGACGCCGAGTTCCTGCGCTCGGCCCTCGAGACCATGGGGGGCATCCGCGCCATCAAGGCGGCGCTCCCCGGCGTGCTCACCAGCCTCGGCGTCTCGAACGTCTCGTTCGGCCTCGGCAAGGAGGCGCGCGCGGCGCTCAACTCGGTCTTCCTCTACCACTGCGTGGAGGCCGGGCTCGACATGGCCATCGTGAACCCGGCCGACATCACGCCCTACGCCGAGATCCCCGCCGAGGACCGCCGGCTGGCCGAGGACCTCGTCTTCGACCGCGACCCGCAGGCGCTCTCGAAGCTCATCGCGCACTTCGAGGGCCGCACGCCGGCCTCGCGGGCGAAGCAGGAGGAGGCCGAGGAGGCCTCGCTCGGCGTGGAGCAGCGGCTCCACTGGCAGATCCTCCACCGCAGGCCCGCGGGCATCGAGGCCCTGGTGGACGAGGCGGTGCGCCGCCAGGACCCCGTGACCGTGCTCAACGCGGTGCTGCTGCCCGCCATGAAGGAGGTGGGGGACAAGTTCGGCACCGGCGAGCTGATCCTGCCCTTCGTGCTGCAGAGCGCCGAGGTCATGAAGAAGGCCGTGTCGCGGCTCGAGACCTACCTCGAGCGCAGGGCCGACGTCTCGAAGGGCCGCGTCGTGCTGGCCACGGTCTACGGCGACGTGCACGACATCGGCAAGAACCTGGTCAAGACCATCCTCGCCAACAACGGCTACACCGTCTTCGACCTGGGCAAGCAGGTGCCGGTGCAGACCATCATCGCCAGGGCGCGCGAGGTGGACGCCACCGCCATCGGCCTCTCGGCGCTGCTGGTCTCGACCAGCAAGCAGATGCCGGCGTGCGTGACCGAGCTGCACCGCGCCGGGCTCGGCTTCCCCGTCCTGATCGGCGGCGCGGCCATCAATCGGAACTTCGGCCGGCGCGCCGCCCTGGTGGACGGCGAGCACCCCTACGAGCCCGGCGTCTTCTACTGCAAGGACGCCTTCGAGGGGCTCGACACCATGAACGCGCTGGTGGATGCCGGTGCGCGCGCGGCGCTGGTCGAGCGCGCGCGCCGCGAGGCGCTCGAGTTCCGCGCCCGCAGCGCCGAGCTGGAGGCGCGCGCCGCCGCCTCCAGCGCGCAGCAGGCCGACTTCAAGGTCACGGTCTCGCGCGATGTGGGCATCCCCGTGCCTCCCTTCTGGGGCGCGCGCGTCACACCCACGAGCGAGGTGCCGTTCGCGGAGATGTACGCCGGCATGGATCTCAAGACCCTCTACCGGCTGCACTGGGGCGCGCGCGGCAGCGGCGCCGAGTACGAGCGGCTCATCCGCGGGGACTTCGAGCCGCGGCGGCTCGCGCTGCAGCGCGAGGCCGAGCAGCAGGGCTGGCTCGAGCCGCGCGGCGCGTACGGCTACTTCCCCTGCCAGAGCGACGGGCAGGACCTGATCGTCTACGACCCGGCGGCCTTCGCCTCCGGCTCGCTCGCGCCGCGCGGCAAGATCGAGGAGTTGATGCGCTTCACCTTCCCGCGCCAGACCGAGCGCGAGGGACTCTGCCTGTCGGACTACTTCCTGCCCGCCTCGAGCAGCCGCTTCGACGTCGTGGCCTTCCAGGTCGTGACCGTGGGGAGCAGGGTGGACGAGCTGGGCGAGCGGCTGAACGCACAGGGGCAGTACGCCGACGCGCTGTTCTCGCACGGGCTCGGCGTGTCGGCCGCCGAGGGGCTCGCCGAATGGCACCACCGCAAGGTGCGCCGCGAGCTGGGCCTCGACGCGGAGCGCGGCAAGCGCTACTCGTTCGGCTACAGCGCCTGCCCCGACCTGGCCGACCAGCAGAAGCTCTTCCGCCTGCTGGGCCCCGAGGCCGCGATCGGCGTGACGCTCACGAGCGCCTGGCAGCTGGTGCCCGAGGCCAGCACCTCCGCGCTGATCGTCCACCACCCCGAGGCGCTGTACTACATGGTGCGGGAGTAGGGCGCCTTCACCGCAGCCCGATGCGGTGGGGGAGCGCCCCCGCACGCCAGGTTCTCCGCGCCCGCACCCCTACGCGTCCTCGACGAGGATGAGGCGCACGCGTGGCGTCAGCGCCTTCGCCTTGTGGCCCTCGGCCTCGCCGCCCAGCACGAAGAACCCGTCGCCGGCCGCGTAGCGCACCGTCTGCGTGGGCAGGACCAGCTCCAACTCGCCCTCGAGCACGTAACCGATGTGGGCCTTGCGGCACCAGTCGGCCTCGATGAAGTCGGGGGCGATGTCCAGCAGGCGCAGCTTCCTGCCGCCGCGCACGACGCAGCGGTGGCGCATCCCGGGATGCGGCTCCTCCCAGGCGAGCGTCGAGAAGTCGATGCGGGTCGGCTGCATGGCGGATCCCTCGCGGTGTGGTGGGGGCGTTCAGCGATCGAGCCGCACCAGCTTACACCGCGCCACGGCGCCGCCGCTCTCGAGCCGCACGAAGTAAATGCCCCCGGCCACCGGGCGCCCGCTCCCATCGCGGCCGTCCCAGACCGCGGGGTGCGGGCCCGCCGGCAGGCTCGCGCGCACCAGCGCGCGCACGCGGCGGCCGGCGCAGTCGAAGACCTCGAGGCGCGCGGGGCCGGCCGCCGGCAGGGCGAAGCGGACCACGGCCTCGCCGGCTGAAGGGTTGGGTGCCGGGGCCTGCAGCTGCAGCCCGACCGCCACCGGTGCGGGGACCGCGAGGATGGTCGCGCCCACCGCGCGGAACGCGTTCACCCGGGGCCCGATGGGCTGGTCGAACGCCACGGTGTCGCCGCTCGCCACCAGGTGCCGCGCCACCTGCCGCGGCGTGAGCGAGGGATGGCGCGAGCGGATGAGCGCGCACACGCCGGCCGTGAGCGGGCACGAGAACGAGGTGCCGTCGCCGTACATGTAGGGCCGCTCGCCGTCCCAGCCGAAGAACAGCCAGTAGAAGAGCCAGTCCAGGTCGGTGAACTCGTAGTTGCGGCAGATGGTGGACCACATCTGCACCCCGGGCGCGGCCACGTCCACCCACGGGCCGTAGTTCGAGAAGCTGGCGCGCGCGCCGTCGGGGCCGGTCGCGCCCACCGCCACCACGTCCCCGCAGGCCGCGGGGTAGGTGATGGTGCTGTCGCCGTCGTTGCCCGCGGCCGCCACGCACAGCACGCCGGCCGCCGTGGCCACGTCCACCAGCGCCTGGAAGTACTCGGGCAGGCCCGGCTCGCCCGCGCCGCCGAAGCTCATCGAGAGCACGTCCACACCCTGGTCGGCGGCATAGAGGAACGCCTCGCTCACGGCCGAGGTGGTGATGCCGCTGTCCGGGTGCGTCACCTTGAGCGGCATGATCCGGCAGTCCCAGGCGGCCCCCGCGATGCCCTCGGAGTTGTTCGCGGCCGCGGCGGCGATGCCGGCGCAGAAGGTGCCGTGGAAGCCCACGTCGAGGCCCGAGGCGTCGAGCGTGTACTCGGGGTCGGGGTCGGCGTCGTTGCGGCCGAAGTCCCAGCCCACGACATCGTCCACGAGGCCGTTGCCGTCGTCGTCGATGGCGTTGCCCGGGATCTCGCCCGGGTTGTGCCAGATCTGGGTGGCGAGGTCGGGATGTCCCGTGTCCACGCCCGTGTCCATGATGGCGATGACCACCGAGGTGTCGCCGCGCTCGATGTCCCAGGCCCAGGGCAGCCGGATGTCCGCCACGCCGCCGTCGTCCACGTACCACTGGAGCGGCACGTCGGGGTCGGTGGGGAGCGTGGCGAACAGACTCAGCCGGTAGTCGGGAGAGACCGCGCGGAACGCGCCGGTCGCCCGCAGGGCTGCCGCCGCCGCGGGCGGGTCGAAGTCCGCGCGAGTGCTGCGCAGGGCGAGGAAGCGCGTGCCGCCGTCGTCCGCCGCAGCGCGCATGGGGCCGAGCCGGCGCGCGCCCTCGAGGCCGAGGCGCGCGAAGACGTCCGCCACGCGCGCGCTGGCGGCCCGCGCGCGACCATCGGGGGCGACGCCGATGCCCTGCGGATCGTCGGTCGCGACGAGGAGCACTCCGGGGGTGAAGGCGAGGGAGCGGGGCGTGGTCGGCGGTGCCGCGAGGCTGAAGCCCGCCAGCGACGCCAGCGAGGCGACGACGAGGGCGGCGAGGGACGCGATGCGAGGCATGGTGGCCTCCTCGAGGGGGCGGAGCGGCCGCAGCGGGACCTTACGACGCCCGGGCGTAGTCCCGCACGTAGTGGACCCGACCGGCGCGCCGTCCCATCAAGCGTACGACCCCAGCCGGCGCGCCGGAAGGGCTTACCGGACCCTTCTCGCATCCGCGCCCCCCCAAGCCGGCGCCGGTCCCCTGTGCCGGGGCCGGGCGGGGTGTCACCACCCTGCGCTGGGGCCGGGCGGGTGCCACCACCCAGCGCTTGGTGCCGGGCTCGCCCGCGGTGGGGGCGAGCGGACCGCGTCTGCGGCCCTGCGCCCCCTGGATCGGGCCGGTCGTGCTAGGCTTCGCGCCGTGCGCATCGAGCCCGTGACCCTGGAAGGCACCTTCGTCCGCCTCGAGCCGCTGTCGCTGGAGCGGCACTGGGAGGGTCTCGTCGCGACCGGTCTCGACCCCGAGCTGTGGCGCTGGACCATCGTGAGGGTCGACACGGCCGCGGACCTGCGCCGCTACGTCGAGTCGGCGCTGGAGGACCAGGCCGCGGGCGTGGGGCTGCCCTTTGCCACCGTGGAGCGCGCCAGCGGACGCGTCGTGGGGAGCACGCGCTTCCGTGCCATCGCGGTCCCGCACCGCCGGGTCGAGATCGGCTCGACCTGGATCGCGCGCCCCTGGCAGCGCACGCCCATCAACACCGAGGCCAAATACCTCATGATGCGGCACGCCTTCGAGACCTGGGGCTGCGTGCGCGTGGAGCTGAAGACCGACGCGCTCAACGAGCGCTCGCGGCGGGCCATGCTGCGCCTCGGCTGCAGGGAGGAGGGCACCTTCCTCAAGCACATGATCACCGAGCGCGGCATCACGCGCGACACCGTCTACTTCAGCGTGGTGGACGACGAGTGGCCCGCGGTGAAGGCGCGGCTCGAGGGACGGCTGCGACGGCCGTATCCGGTGGGGGTCGCCGGGACGTAGCCCGGCCGGCAGCGGAGGAAGTCACGGGCCACGCCCGAGGGGGCGTGGCCCATTCGTTGCGGCGCTCGCGCTACCTGCGGCCGCCCGCCGCGGGCCCCGAGGCGTCCGTGCTGCGCGGCAGGCCCCAGATGCCGGTGAGCACCGCGTCCACGAGCCGCACGCAGTCGGGGCCGGTCCAGGTCCAGATGTCGAAGCCGCTGAAGACGACGGGACCGCAGTCGCGACCGTGGTAGTACGTCATGACGGGGTTGACGATGCGGTCCACGGCGGGGTTCGGGCCTTGAGCGGGAAGGATCGCCGGGGCGATCGCGACCATGAGGGTGTCCAGGCTTTGGATCTCACCTTCGTGTCGCGGTGAGGGGTTCTTGTCCTCGAGGATGGAGTTGGGCTTTGAGAGGAACTCGATGCCATAGGCCGTCCCGACGGGATACCACGGATTGCCGTACCACTCGAAGGGCTCGCGGAGCGGCCACTGGGGGTCCAACGCTCCCTTGTCCCTCATCTTCGCAGGCAGCAGGCCGTAGCTCGGTGCGCCCGGCCAGCCCCCGATGGGGAAGGGCGCGACGCTGATCCTGATCTTCGCCAAGCCGGAGAGCGGCCTGAACTCGCTCCTCCAGTGCGCGAGGTCGTACATGAACCGCCCGGGCGTGAGATCCGGTCGCGGCCCGGACGAGGAGTAGACCCGGCCCTGGGTGTCGTTCTGCGGGCTGTTCCATGGGATGTTCGTGGCGCTGCCGATGCCCCCGCCCAGCGCCCAGAGCTTGCCGCCGCTCTGGACCCAGACGGCCAGCGTGTTCGTCCGGTTCGGCATGCACATGTAGAACAGGGTCGTCATCTGGAAGATCGGATTGGTCGGCGAGCCGCCGTTGTACTCGGCGTAGTTGAGCGCTCCCATCGCGTCGGTCATCCAGATGATGTGCCGGTACCGGCCCAGCACGTCGAGCGGGATGGTCGGGTCCAGGAGGCTCCGGCGCGTGCCAAGCGTGTCGAAGCGGTAACCCTTGAAGATGCCCTGCGGGCTGAGGCTTCCGTTCGGCGTCATGCGCCAGCGCACGCCGCCCACCGCGTAGAGGAAGGTGTCGAGCTCCGCGGCCGTGGGCCAAGGGCCGGTCGGAGCCGCCAGGCTGTCGGGGCTGTTCGGGTTCAGGACGCGGCTCTTCATGTCGGGGCCGCGCCGCGTGTCGTCCACGATGAGCAAGTCCTTGTCGAAGGTCGGGCGCACGAGTCGGAACTCGACGATGCCGAGACTGACGACGCCGCTCGCGTCCTGTGCCTCGACGTAGAGGCGGTGCGGCACGTCGAGCGCTGCCCCGTGGAAGGGACCCACCGTGGCGGACGTGGTGGCGAGGTTCCAGGCGCTCCAGTGCGCGAGGTCGTTCTTGTTCGTCCGTGGCGTCTCATCGGAGACGTCCGCGATGTCGAGCGCCCAGCGGTAGCCGGTGACCTTGAACCCGATCCCGGACCAGGCGATCCAGTTCACCGTGAACGGCTCGCTCGCGGGGGCCTGGACACGGACGACCTCCATGGAGTCCGGCAGGATGCCGCCGCGCGGGTAGGTGTAGCTGAAGAAGCTGTTGAACATCGTGAGCAAGGGGCCGAGGGTGCCCGGGTCCGCGACGAACATCCGCAGCAGGTTCCTGTCGAGGCTGAAGACGGGGTCGTAGGCGCCCTCGGCGCCGAGGGCGGTGATGGCGAAGAGGTACTCGTCGTACCGCTGGAGATTCGTTAGTTGCACGCCGGTCGAGTCGCCGCTTACCGAATCCCAGCCCGCGAAGGCCGGCGCGTACGGGCGGACCAGGGAGTCTGGGTTCAGGAGTCGGGGCAGGAAGAAGGAAATCTCCGCGCCGTGGAACAGCCTGTACTTGTACTGCGCCGGCCGCCCGTTCGGGCCGTCGGGGTCGGAACCTTCCCAACGGATCCGGAATGTGGGCGGGACGGTGGCGGCGGGAAGCTGGCTCGGCGTCGGGCTGACGATCCGCACCGTCGGCGCCACGTTCTCGCCGAAGAACGCGCGGTAGGCGGGCTTCGACACGGCACCGCGCTCGTCCACGGCGCGCACGGCGAAGAAGTCGAACTCGGGCTCAGCGCTCCCGGTGGGCCGCGCGGCACCGCGCACGGCGCGGCGGACCTGCACGGACTGCTGGCGCTCGGTCGTGGCGACCCAGCCCTCGGTCTCGTGGCGCAGCGCACCGATGTCCGTGGTCACGAGGTAGTGGTCCACGCGCCCGTCGGGGTCGCTGGCGATCCACGACAGGTGATGCTCGGCCACAGTTTCACCCGCAGAACCCACGGCCGTGCTGGTCAGGCTGACGACGGGTGGTTGGTTGGTCACGCCGGCCAGGTCCCTCAGACGCTCGGCGCAACCCCAGCCACCGGCAACGGTGGCTGCCAGGGCGACAGCCACCGTGACTCGTGCGGCCAGTCTCATCGCTCAGTCCTTCTTGCGCCGTGTGTCGCCCGCCGTGTTCCCCGCGGGCGCCGCATCGCGCGTCAGCCCCCAGATGCCGCCGAGCACCGCGTCCACGAGCCCCACGCAGTTGATTCGCCTCCAGGTCCAGATGTCGAAGCCGGAGAAGACGAGCGGGCCGCAGTCCGGGCCGTGGTAGTAGGTCATGCACGTGGCCACACCGCTGCCCGACGAGTCGGGCAGCGGCGGCATCAGCGGACTCACCCCGACCATCAGGGTGTCGAGCACGGGGATCTCCTCCGCGTGCCGCGGTGACGGGTTCTTCGGACCGGCGATGACGTTGGGGCGCGTCAGGTACTCGAGCCCGTAGGTCGGGTTGTAGAAGCTGGACGCGGTGCGCAGGGGGGGCAACGGGTCGGTGCCCGGCCAGCGCGGCGCCAACGTCCACGGCAGCGCGGTCGGGATAGCGGACGGCGTGGCCACGTAGGGATCCGCCCGGGCGATGTGCCCGCCGGCGAGCCTCAGCACGCGGAACTCGCTGCGCCAGTGGGTCCAGTCGTACATGAAGCGGCCGGGGGCGAGGTCCGGCCTCGTGCCGAGAGCGCTGTAGATGGGGCCCCGCAGGTCGTCGTTCGCACGGTTGTTCCACGGCGCGTTCGTGGCGTTGCCGAAGCCGCCGCCCAGCGCCCACAGCTTCCCGCCCGCCGCCACCCACATCGCCAGGGTGTTGCTGCGATTGGGCTCGGACATGTAGGGCAGCAGAGGCGCGTACTGGTCCGCGATCCAGATGATGTGCCGGTACTGGCCCAGGATCTCGAGGGGGATGGTCGGGTTCTCCCGGCCCTGCCGCGTTCCCAGCGTGTCGAAGCGATAGCCCCTGAACACGCCCGCGGGGCTGAGCGTGCAGTTCGGCGTCATCCGCCAGCGCACGCCGCCTACGGCGTAGAGGAAGGTGTCGAGCTCCGCGGCCGTGGGCCATGGGCCAATCGGGGCCATGAGGCTCTCGGGGCTCGCCGGATTCGGGACGTGGCTCCTCATGTCGGGGCGGAAGGCCGTGTCGTCCACGATGAGCAGATCCTTCTGGAACGTCGGGATGACGATCCTGAGCCGCACCCAGGCGAGCGCGTGCCCTTCGTTCCAGTCACGAGCCTCCACATAGAACGTGTGCGTGTCGCCCGATTCGCGGTCGAAGGGCCCGATCGTGGCCGAGGTCAGGTCAGGACTCCAGCGGCTCCATCCCGCCGCCGTCGCCCCGGGACCATCCTCGAGGGACTTCGGGTCCAGAGCCCAGCGATAGCCCGTGACCGGGGCGCCACCGCTCCGCGCGACCCAGTGGATGGTGAAGGGCCCGACCCCGGGGAGCACGAACTCGGGGGCGGGATTCGACGGACCCATCTGCGTGTAGTTGAAGAAGTCGGTGTAGATCGAGATCTGCGGCGCCGTGCCTGCCATGACGGTCATGAGCAGCACGTTCTTGTCGAGGCTGAAGACCGGATCGTAGGCGCCCTCTCGGTCGAAGGCCGTGAGGACGAAGAGGTACTGCGCGCCCACCTGCAACCCGCTCAGCACCAGCTCGGTCTCCTTGCCGTCGAGCGAGTCCCAGCCGGCGAACGCCGGCGCGAACTGGCGGCGCAGAGAGTCGGGATCCGCGTACCAGGCCCGCCAGGGGATGTCGGACCCAAGCTTGAACAGCTTGTACTTGTACCGGACCGGCCGGTCGGGATGCCCGTCCGGATCCACACCCTCCCAGACGATGCGCACCTGCGGGGTCACCCAGGGCGCGAGAAGAGGGGTGGGCACCGGTCGGGTAATCCGCACTGTCGGCGCCACGTTCTCGCCGAAGAAGGCGCGGGAGGCCGGTTTCGACACGGCGCCGCGGTCGTCCACCGCGCGCACCGCGAAGACGTCGAACTCGGGCTCAGCGCGCCCGGCCGGCTGAGCCGCGCCGCGCACCGCGCGCCGCACCTGCAGGGTCCGCCGGCGCTCGGTCGTGACCGACCAACCCTCGGTCTCGCGGCTCAGCGCGGCGAGGTCCGTGGTGACGAGGTAGTGGTCCACGCGCCCGTCGGGGTCGGTGGCGGTCCAGGTCAGGTGGGCGGTGAGGGCTTCGGCATCGCCCGTGGCGAGAGGTGCGCTCTCGAGGTGGACTTCGGGCGGGCTGTTGGGCAGCCCGAGACTGTTCTGGAGATTCCTGCCGCAGCCGGGGGCGACCGCGGCCACCGCGACCAGGGAGCAGATCGCGATGAGACGCAGGGAGGCTGGCATTGGGCTCTCCTTCGGCACGACACGACAACCCGGTCGTGGGCGTGAACAGAAGCAGACAGGCGGGCCCGGTCGCCAGAGGCGCCCGTCCCGCCCGGTCAACATCCAATGCTCGACAACAAACCTATGCCCGTTGCCTCACCCTGGCAATAGGTATCTGTAAAGGCCTGTCGCGCCTATGATATCCGCGGCTCGGGCCTCTCCGGGCCGATCCCCAGGTCCCTGATGGCCTGGGCCACCACGGCGGGCTCGACCTGGCCCTCGCGCATCAGGGCCGAGAGCGTGGCCACCACGACGTGCTCGGCGTCCACCTCGAAGAAGCGCCGCAGCGCCTCGCGCGTGTCGCTGCGGCCGAAGCCGTCCGTGCCGAGCGGCATGAACGGGCGCGGCACCCAGCGGGCCACCATGTCGGGCACGGCCTTCATGTAGTCCGTGGCCGCCACGACGGGGCCGGCGGCGGAATCGAGCATGCGCGTCACGTAGGGCACGCGTGCGGCCTCGAGCGGGTGCAGCCGGTTCCAGCGCTCCACCTCGAGCGCCTCGTTCCGGAGCTGCGGGTAGGAGGTGACGCTCCACACGTCGGCGGCCACGCCGTAGCGCGCGGCCAGCATCTCCTGCGCGCGCAGCGCCTCGCGCAGGATGACGCCGCTGCCGAAGAGCGTCGCGCGCTTCGCGCCCGCCTCGGCCTTCCGGAACAGGTACATGCCCCGCAGGATGCCGTCCTCGGCGCCCTCGGGCATGGGCGGCTGCTGGTAGTCCTCATTGTAGAGCGTGAGGTAGTAGAAGACGTCCTCGCCCTTCACGTACATGCGCTCGAGGCCCGCCCGCACGATCGTGGCCACCTCGTAGGCCCACGCTGGGTCGTAGGCCATGAGGTTCGGGATCACCGAGGCCAGCACGAGGCTGTGGCCGTCCTCGTGCTGCAGGCCCTCGCCGTTCAGGGTGGTCCGCCCCGCGGTGGCGCCCAGCATGAAGCCGCGCCCGCGCGCGTCGGCGAACGCCCAGGCGAAGTCGCCGATGCGCTGGAAGCCGAACATCGAGTAGAAGATGTAGAAGGGGATCATGGGCTCGCCGTGCGTGGCGTACGACGTGCCCGCCGCGGTGAACGAGGCCATGGAGCCGGCCTCGGTGATGCCCTCCTCGAGCAGTTGGCCGTCGGCCTTCTCGACGTACGACAAGAAGACCTTCGAGTCCACGGGGTCGTAGCGCTGTCCGCCCACGGAGTAGATCCCGACCTCCTTGAACAGCACCTCGAGACCGAAGGTGCGCGCCTCGTCGGGCGTGATGGGCACCACGCGGCGGCCCCAGGCGGGATCGCGGATGAGGTTCCTGAGCAGCCTGGCGAAGGCCATGGTGGTCGAGACGGCCTGGTCCTCGCGCGTGCCGGCGGCGAACTCGGCGAACACCTTGTCCTGCGGCGGCGGCAGCGGCTGCGCGCGCACGACGCGCTTGGGCAGGCACCCGCCCAGCCGGCGCCGGCGCTCGATCAGGTACTTCACCTCGGGGCTGTCGGGCCCCGGATGGTAGTAGGGCGCGTCCTTGAGCTTGCGGTCGGGGATGGGCAGCTCGAGCCGGTCGCGGAACTTGCGCAGCTCCTCCTCGGTCATCTTCTTCTGCTGGTGCGCCACGTTGCGCGACTCGGTCGAGCCGCCCAGCGTCCAGCCCTTCACGGTCTTGGCGAGGATGACCGTGGGCTTGCCCTTGTGGTTCACGGCCGCGCTGTAGGCGGCGTAGAGCTTGCGGTAGTCGTGCCCGCCGCGCCGCAGCCGGGTCAGGTCGTCGTCGCTCAGGTTCTCGACCATCTTGAGCAGCCGCGGGTCGCGCCCGAAGAAGTGCTCGCGGATGTAGGCGCCGTTCTCGATCGCGTAGCGCTGCCACTGGCCGTCCACGGTGTCGTGCATGGCCTCGACCAGCACGCCGTCGTAGTCCTGGGCCAGCAGCGGATCCCACTCGCGTCCCCAGATGACCTTGATGACGTTCCAGCCCGCGCCCGTGAAGAGGGCCTCCAGCTCCTGGATGATCTTGCCGTTGCCGCGCACGGGGCCGTCGAGGCGCTGCAGGTTGCAGTTGACCACGAAGGTCAGGTTGTCGAGTCCGTCGCGGGCCGCGAGCACGAGGCCGCCGATGGCCTCGGGCTCGTCCATCTCGCCGTCGCCGAGGAAGGCCCACACGCGCTGCCGCGAGGTGTCGGCGATGCCGCGCGCCTGCAGGTAGCGGTTGAAGCGCGCCTGGTAGATGGCGTTGAGAGGGCCGAGGCCCATCGAGACGGTGGGGAACTCCCAGCAGTCGGGCATGAGGCGCGGGTGCGGGTACGACGACAGCCCGAGCCCGGCCACCTCGCGGCGGTAGTGGTCGAGCTGCTGCTCGCTGATGCGCCCCTGCAGGAAGCCGCGCGCGTAGATGCCGGGCGCGGCGTGGCCCTGGAAGAAGACCTGGTCGCCGGGGCCGTCGTCCTTGCCGCGGAAGAAGTGGTTGAAGCCGACCTCGTAGAGCGAGGCGCTCGAGGCGTAGGTGGCGAGGTGGCCGCCGATGCCGGGGGAGTTCCTGTTGGCGCGCGTCACCATCAGGGCCGCGTTCCAGCGGATGATGCGGCGGATGCGCAGCTCCATCTCCTCGTCGCCCTCGAAGGGCGGCTCCTGCTCGGGGGAGATGGTGTTGATGTAGCGTGACTGCACCAGGCCGGGCAGGCCGATGCGCAGCATGCGCGCGCGCTTGAGCACCTTGCGCAGCAGGAAGTCGGCGCGCTCGTGACCGTGCGCCCGGTAGACGCCGTCCAGCGCCTGGATCCACTCGGCGGTCTCGACGGGATCGGGGTCGGGAAGCTGCCGCTTGAAGCCGCCGAGCATGCCGAGGCGGTAGCCCTCGCCCGGGTGCAGCTCGTCGTGCTCGGTCAGCGACTCGTCGTCGGTGATGCCCATGGGACTCGTCCTCTTGGGGGGATGCGCGGCCATCCGGTTTCGCTGTTGGAGACCTTCGCGGGCCATTCGGGCCGCGCGTCGTCAGGTTTGGATGTGGTGAGACCGCCCGGGCACCGGCCATGGCGGGGGGGGAGCGAACGCGAAAGCACAGGATAGTGCAGGCGGGCGGCTATGGTGGAATCGCCCACCCCTGTCCGGTGGGTGTCATGCCCCGCTCCCTGCGGGGCGTACCTCCCGCGGGAGTCGCCCGCGCCGACGGAAACGAATGCGTTGACCCCGTGCGGGCACGGGCCTAGCGTCGTGACAGGTGTGGCTCGCCGGAGACCCTCGGCATCCCGCCCAAGGCCGCCGCCCCCCCGCGTGCCACACCACCTTCCGCCACCGAGGGCCGCCATGCCGCAGCGTCCACCCCTCTTCGCAGCCATCGCCTTCCTTGCCGTGCTCGTGTCAGCGCTCGTGCTGCCCACCGCGGTCGTCGCGCAGAACGAGAGTCCCTGGAACCCGAAGGCCTACGTCATCGCGCCGTGCGCGTGGCAGCTGGGACGCGAGATCTGTGATGCAGCCTTCACCACGCTGGCACATCAGAACTACAATCCCACGCCGTTGATCGCAACCGTGGCCGGAAAGCTGGGGGCACCGCCGACGGTCACGGCTCCCATGGTCATCGCCGCCCTCCAAGCCAATCCCGGCGTCCTCGTCCTGGACACGCACGGCGGTACCGACGGCTTCATCTGCGAGTCCTACGAGTTCAGTGACGACGGGGCGGCTGCGCGAGACGCGGCACTCCAAGCCTACCTCGACCCGAACGGACCCTACCACTACCTCGCCACCTACCTGAGGCCGCGCGATTCCGAGGACGGTCGCCCACGCCAGTTCCACGGCATCATGCTGACCACGACGGCCATCCAGAGCCTGTTCTGCAAGGACTACGCCCAGAACTCGATCGTCTTCAACTCCTCTTGCCAGGGAGCCTCGTACAGCGGTCAGTGGAGTGCGAGGGTCGTGCTTGCCTACCCCCACAAGGTAGATAGCGACACCGCAAGCGTGGAGGGGGTCCAGTTCTGGCAGGACCTCGACGGACAGCGGAAGGAGAACCTCCGGGTCGTGGGCTACGCGAAGCCCCCGAAGATGCTCATGGCGGGGAACGGGATGACGGTGCTGAGCCCCGTCGTCTCCGACTGGGCGCCGCGCGGGTGGGGTGACACCGCCGGCGAGATCCTCTTCGACTCGAAGATGGACGTGACGGTACCGGCGAGTTCCGTCGTGCGGGCGGTGGGCGCGACCATCCTCAGCCCCGCCTGGGTGGGCCAGAACAAGATCACCTTCCGCGTGACCTACCAGGCGGACCAGGTGCAATTCATCGTGAATGCACTGCAGGCGCACACCAAGCGCGCGCTTGACTGGGTCAATCCGCTGGACGGGAACGATTGCGCTGCGGGCGCCAACGGATTGGGACCCAACCGCGACGACTTCTGCTGGTCGGTCCTGCGGGAGGAGTACCCCTGCGTCGAGATAGTCGACGTCCTTTGGCCCCCGGAGACGCTGCGGAGAATCATCTGGGGGGATATCTACGAGTATCGGAGGAGTCGCTCCCGGGCATCCGGGACGGCCCT